>Ga0210059_1000076_pt1 | contig 79483 bp, 61 predicted proteins | sample Ectturendosymbi2_FD_188042 | JGI IMG/M metagenome (GOLD analysis project Ga0210059, IMG submission 188042) | Ecteinascidia turbinata endosymbiont from Florida, USA - Sample 2 (SPAdes) (version 2) | ecosystem: Host-associated > Tunicates > Ascidians > Unclassified | place: Key West, Florida...
TTTTTCCGTTGTAAATTGCTCTGACGAATTGATGAGTGTGTTTTACTCCCCTGTTTTAACGCGCCGCCTGATATTTTTTGCAGTTACGAACTGCTGTATCGTAGCGTTGGGTGTACGTATTTTCCTCTGATAGCCTAACTTGGAGCTCTAATAGTTTATATTCAGTGCATTGACACATAAAATAAGAAGAGTGGATGTATAGAAAAATGTGCATATTATGTCAACAAACTTCGCTAAAACGTTGGTTTGGAAACAGGACTATGACGTCGTTTTGTGACGTCACGAACAGCGCACACCAAATACAAATGACTACCCTATGCCGCTGAATGAACCCCCCCCCCATGAAAAGTTTCTGCGTACGCCACTGCTCGCGTTAACTGCCTGCAAACGTTGTGCAGCAACAAATTGCGGACGAATCTAGGTCGAGCGTCTTGCTGATAACGCGATCACAAAGTGACAGTTAAATGCACCAAGTTAAAGTGAAGCATCCATCACTTAGTCTGGCATGAAGGAACGGCAGAAAGCTTCTTCATGCTTTCCAGTGCAGCAACCAATTGTGCTGTGTTGAAACTGCTTATAGCCTCATCACCAGGAACATACTACATTTTTCCGGTTTCCGACAAATCGTTTGAAACAAACATGAATCAAAGCAATTCGAATAACGCCTCATTCAGGTTTAACGCGCATGGATATAACGTCATTTTCTCTCGGTCATCAACAAAAACCGTATAAGATGAAATACGCTGTGAGACCGGGCCTGGCTCGAGAAAACCAATCGTGGAAGAGAACTGGATGCGTTTACCAGCAGTTATTGTTTACATCTGGTGAAAACAACTTGGAATGAGGGGTTTTGCTGGAAAGTATTCAACATCTGCATGACACTGATGAGACATCACAAATATAAAAATCCAGCTGATACGATGCACAGCACAGCATGACAACACTTCCGACTGATTAAAAACTTAGACCAGGGGTGCACAACTTGCACCCTTCGATAAAAATCTATGCGACCGTGCACACTGCACATGTTATTAAAAATATAAGTTTATAGCGGTCGTGGATTAACAAGAACTCTTTGTCCACTGTATACCGATACTTAGTAGAAAGAAGGCTAAACAGACATGTGGAAGCAGGCTAGGCTCAGTGTGTGGAAGCAGAACATAAACAGTGCCAAAAAATACCTTGAGCTCACTGGCGGCCATAATCCAGAAAAATAAACGTAATGCGACCGGCAGTAACGAAAGTTTTTCACCCCTTCTTTAAACATTTTGCTCTTGCAGCATATCTTGGCGCAGAGGTTCATTGCCGCGTGAGTAGCCGCTTAGAGTAAGTGCTTTGTTTCGGATGATCATGCTCCATTCAATTTCTTTCTTCAAGCAAATTCTTACATGTTTCGTAAAAGTTTTCGACTTTTTATACTTCGAGGTAAACACTGCTGCAGGCATTCCAAACATTGGATCGAAAAGCAAGACACAGTGACGTTTCAGCACCAAGAACACGTCACACTCTCGGAAATGAAGGTCAAAGGTAAGCCGACGTCACGGTGTCGAGAATGAGGGTCAAAGGTTCCAAAAATACCTTTTTTAAAGTGACATCTATTTTCAGACAGGTCGACAAGCAACGTTGGCAACGATACGACAACCACATGAGACGTCAGTTCACTTCAAACTATCTGATTACTTCGAATATTAAGTTTTCAAAGAGGACTACTACCGTTTCAGCGCAAGAATGCGAAGTGTAGAAGTCTTTGTCTTGATAATTTTCATAGAAATGTTCGACTGGAAACTGTAAGGCCATCAACAACGTAACAATAGTTAGTCATTTGCAACGCAACAGGGCGGTTGAATCTTATGTAATTGAATTTTTATGGCGCGACTTGCCAGTGTGATGTAGGGTGCTCATTTGCTACAGTGAATGCTCGACCAGCCTGTCTGTAACGTGCGCTGTGTATATTCAAACCACTGCTGTGCGGTTTGACGTACCTACTCACTGGTAACTTCAAGCTCGCAGCAAACCCACAAACAGCAGCGCCAAACTATCCTTATCTACAACTTTCTTCTGTTGCACTGCACTGACACAGAACAGCGTGAGCGACGGATAACTTACCAGTGCGTTAATGTCTCTCACTCGTCTTCTGTCTCTTAGACCGAATATACATTCGTTCCACGCCTGTTCCGGCTGATTGCATTTGAAGACGGGATTGTGCGAGAAGTGTAGAAAAAACGCGTTAATTGCAAACGAAGTCGCTTACGTCAGCACGCGCTGTGATAGGGGTTGGGGCACAAAGTTAAAGGGGGTTGGGACACAAAGTTAGAGGGTTGGGGCGCAAAGTTAAAGGGGATTGGGGCACAAAGTCAAGTTTCCCGCGACACTTGTTGCATTTTATTGTATACTGAAAGTTCTGCGAGCATGCGAAGTGCTGCAGCCATACAAAGACCCACTGCGCCGTTGAAACAAAGTGCCGCATTTAAACCGCAGAAAACAAGTACTGTATGAGCATTTGCGCTTTTGCTTTGAATGTCTTGTGCGCACTGCGCCCGTAACAAACTGGAGGCGGAAAGAAAAAAAGTATTTTTGTCCCTAGACGACAATGACACTATATATTAAACGTAAACCAAGTTTTTCAGCAGTTGCTGTCTCTTCAGGATTGAACCAAATTGAACTTTGAAGGCATGGCCGGCTCAACTTGCGTTTATGTGAGGGTTGAGAAACTAATCAGTAGTCGTGCAAATACATGGGACACGTTTTTGGGGTCTTTGTGCCTGACAGATTAAGTTGCTATTGTGCGCTACAGGATGTAAGGAGTTTCCACAAAAAATAAGGTTGCATGCTGCTCATTAGTGTCAAAACAAATGTTTACTAGTAGTCGTTAAAACTTGTGTGTTTGTCTCACAGGCTTTACTGGATTGAATGGGGGTTTTTACTGGACAACGCTGCATTTCACTGAATTTGTTTGACTCGACAAAGCTTGTGTTTGTACCGCCGCAGCTTGATGCGCTGATAAAACTGCTGCTCGACACTGCTGTTGACGCAAGATTGTGTAAGTTGTTGAACACTTAGTGAATTTACTACGGTTGTGTTACTACTTCTAGTGTTGTTGTTGAGTTTGCTGCCTCTGATGGTAGGTTTTATATTTTCTTGTTTCTGAAATGAGCTGCGCAGTTGCAGACTTAACTATGGTATCCAGATGCTTTATACTAGCAGTTCGTACGAGAATGATTTTATTTGCCTTAAGTGTGGAAAACTGGAAGAAGTTGATATAAACCAGGGGTCTCAAACACGCGGCCCGGGAGGGCGTTTTCTGCGGCCTGCGATGCTTTTTGGGAATTTTCAAATAGTTAACATTTGAGTTATTTAGTTTATTCACCGGTGTTTGAAAGAGCTCTGTTAGCGACTGAACAAATTCCTTTTAAACGAACGTAGAGACGACTAGAAATGACTCACGATACCTTTCGCAAGAAATAAGATGTAAAAATTGGTTTCTAGTAAGGTTCAGGTACCGCCATTGTTTCGTCAGCGACATAATCGGTCCCGCGTGGTCATTATGCGGCCCTTGTTTACTTTATAAATCTTCCTTTGGTCCTCAGAGAAATTTGAGTTTGAAACCCCTGATATAAGCGCTGTACAGCCAACAAAGCGTGGGAAAAGAGCGCTGAGCTGCGGATATCCACGAGCCATTCCAGTTCGATTGAGTTCAACCGGCAAGAGGATAATTGTGACATCAACGCAGAACGATTGTAATTGAAGAAATGTGGCCATTTTAGGATGCATGTCAAAAATTCCCGCAGTTGCGTTCAGAGCGTGTCGCGCAGGGGCTTGTTAAAGATCAAACACAGATCGTTGCCATGTTATTCCGGCAAACCTTTCTGATTGTCGAAAAGCCAGGTCTGATTCTTTGCAGTGTTGTCCTTCAATGGCCAATCAGTGGCCAGCAAATCTGCATCTTCAGCAGACTTGATTGTTTTTAATCAGCTGAATAATTTCGCCCTGATGAGAACATGGCTTGATACGAAATTCTATGAGGTTCAGAGTGAATGGTTGCGAGTACATTCACCTTGCACGGTCTAACTGCTGTTGCGATTACTCCGGTGCTGAGTGAGACGGACACTTGTACAGATTTTACAGATTTGGTTTTTGCATAAATTCTTCTCTGAGAAGATAAGCCACATCTGATGTATGGGTAGTTCAAGAATGGGAACAAGTCTTTGGAGATCTTTTTACAAAACTCGATGCAATTCAGAGGACATGGAACATTAATCGTGTTTTGAAAGCACGGTAATCACTTCAAGGTGAAACATGCCAATACAAAAGTAAGCACACATCGTTAATCAATTAATTAGTTCCATTTAAGGCACATTCCGATCAGAGGTTGTTCAATCTACAAAATTTTAGACGTTTCTGTTTCATGCAGAAGTTCTGGTAAAAACTTTAGATCAGTGGTTCTTAACCTTTTCTTTACCACGCCTCCCTTCAGTATTTGTCCATCATTTCAAGCCCCTTGGCTACAAATAAGTTGTAAAAGCAAATGTATTGTTTTGTAAATTTATTGATGAAATTTTCAATGTTGTACAGCGCTTGAGGGGTCGCGCCTCCCAGGCTAAGAATCACTGCTATAGATCGTGTTCAGTATCTTCAGTAAATGCACTGATGCTACGTCATCTCAAAACTACGCAACAGTCAAAATGTGCTTTGAGGCTGCTTGAACTGGTTTAAACTGGTTCACTCACAAAACGATTCCAGTCCTCCGCGACCCTTTGTTCGCTTTCCGAACGACCGACTCTGTTAATCAACCACCGTCCGCTGCGTCTGCGTCGGGCATTGTCGCGGCAGGAAAGTCGTAATAAGATAATTAGGTCAGGGTCGGCAACCTTTTTCGCACTGCGGACCGGTTTCAACTTGGCATTATTTTGCGGACTGGCCCTCAACAAAATAATGAATATTTGGCACATGCAAAGTTATTACAACTCGTAAGTCATCATTGGCACTGATTCAGTTAAAGATCTGGGCTTGCTTTGCCGCAATAAGATGCTCCGACTTATGGGATTACGGTAGTCAGTGGCACACACAGTGTATCCCTTATGTCAGTCGTTTCGGTCACTTATTGACCAATTTGGCCTTGGTTCCGCACGGCCCGGTAACAATTTCTTCACGGACCGGCACCGGGCCGCGGCCCGACGTTCGCCGATCTCTGAATTAGGCGGCATGGCAAGCCTTTCATCTTCCTTATATCTCATATTAGTTTTAACAAAATACTTTGCTAAACTCTTGATCAACAGCTAAGGCGTTCATTTAAAAATTCCCTCTCAAGAAGTCCTGCCCGTGTTTCAATCCTTTACAGCAAACTATACGATGCATTTTCTCAAATAAAATCGCAAAAATAGTGCATATAATGTCTTTGTTTTGTCCTGCAAATAGGAAACCACTCACCGAGTTTGTACCATCCGTTATTCGTAAAGCAAACTGGTCTTCGCTCCGTTCTGAACCAGGAACATTCACATACTGCACCTTGCCAGACGCAACGTCGTCTTGACTGAAGCCCAAGATTGCATGTCCTGCAGTGGTAACATTCAATTTGTGCTGCACAGTCAGATGGAACAAGTGATGCAGAAAGTTGACGGCCACACCAATCAGCAGTTGGTGTTTGCATCGCAACCAATCCACAAAGAAATTTGAAAAAGACATTAAAAGAGGGTCCAGGTCGAACGCCAGTGCTGAGTGCGCAAACGAATTATATCTTCAACCAAGATATTCAGAACTATGGCGCCACGTTTCTCATTAGTGAGACTTCTTCGTCGGAAAGTGGAGGTTATATAACGAATGCTATTAAACAAGCGGTTGCATCATCGCCCGAAATAAAAAAAAAAACACTCAAATACTTGGCAGAAGCTACAAACAGACTCAAGCAAATTTTAAATTTGCGTTTCAGTTTTGAACGGTTAATTTTTGTGTGAATAGTCCAGCTTTTTGAACTTCATACCGACGGTTAGGCATTTAGCGCATGCAAGTATTCAATGTTTGATGTAAGAACGCATGATGACCTGACTCCAACACTTCCGAAGCATTTTTCTGGGCTAGACAACAACCACTGTGGGAATACATAATACATGTACATCAGATTCTATTTGAATAAGAGCTGATGATGCCTACATCGTAGGCGAAATATATACTCTGTAAGATCTTAAAGTGTCTGATTCTTTGCTGAGAAAGGATTTCTTTCCATAGACATGAACATCAGTGTTTATTTTCAATTTACCACAAAACATTGCTGTAAAAGCAGGCAAGTACCTGGTGATGAAACCAGCTCTATTCTGCCCCATTTTGGCGCTTGTGTAATTTCATAAAATATTCTCCCGGAGTCATCGCTGGCAGATAAATGCTGACTTGTAATTTTAGCGATGCTCCCCTCCTCCACAGTTAGCCCTGTCGACAAATATTCTGTCAGAAACTAAAAAGCAACTGCATCGAAAAACTGTTTCTATGAAAAATCTTACCATTGTTTGTCAAAATTATAGGGGGAATTCTGTCTTCATTGACATGAATATCAAATCGCAGGTTGGATGGACCTTCTATGACGTCAAACATGAAGAAAACATCACCCCCACCTTCAGCCATGGGATGGTAATATCGAAAATAACCTAAAACATTAGAAATATTTGCTTGCATAAAGAAGTTTGAAAATCTGTCATGTTATTCAATCCCCACAGGAAAATATCGACTCTCAAAATGGCTTTTAAGCCATTCCTCCCACGAGCCGGAAGTTTTGCCTGGGGGGTGAAACCCTGAATAATACCAACTGGTTCACAGTTATTGTTTGGTCACCAAATGCTTAGTGACGTTTTGACGGTCACAGAGAGTCAATTAATCACGACTGAACGCCAAGCACGGCATAGGCGCAGGGGGAGCCCTCCCTGCACCACTACCTCTTACGCCGATGACACAATGCAACAATGGTCGCGGTATGCCTGCATTTAGAGAAGTGAATAACTTAATAAGCAGGTTCATATCAAAGGTGTATTGGCAATCCTGCATTTTAGAGTGAAAACCACTGTACTCCAAATTATGTCCAATCACTAACCGGGCTTTAACATTAACAACAACCATTGAACGAGCGTCATAATCACACTCACTGAAAATATCCAATTAATGGAGGACTCACCATTGTCAATATCACGCTGAGTGAACTTGTGTCTTGAGCTCGAAGACACGTTTAAAACTTGGTTGTTCTTGGCCAATTGCAACTGACCAACGTTGGGGTCACGGGTCACTGCGTACGAAATGACCTGACCTGGACTGGTGACCCGAAGCTGATCGGGACCAATGATTGTTACGGAACCTTCAACGAAACAAAATCGCTCCGGTTGGTCAACATCCAATTAAGCTCCAACCACCTCTGCACCACTCCCGTTATTGCAACACACATCAGCTCAGGATCAGAAAGAAACAAATCAAACTAATATTTTAAACTGTCCATGATGAAAACTGCCAATACTGATGCAGTTCTATATACTGGTCGCTCAGCAAACGCTCAAGAAAGTCCCCTGGTGAGAACCACGAGGAAAAAGAAAAAAGTCAATCCTACATTTCAAGTAGGTGAAGAATTTTGCAGACAAAACAAAGTGGAAATCTGAAGTAGAAAATTGATCTTTTCTAACTTTTTTCAAAACACTACATGTCGGTATGTCATTCATTTCAGCTTACATTTATAGAATTTCTAATGCTAGTTTCATGAAATTGGTGCACAGCAGGCAGGCAACTACGCTGAATATAAGAAACACTTCCGTTGCTGCAGACACACAGCCCTGATAGAAATAAAATGTTTCAATCACACAACTTAATTTCCAACCTCGTTCGACTGTTATTCCAGTGTTGGCCTCCATCACAAATCTGTGAGCGACCAGCTCGGCCTCCCCCCTATCATCCAGGAGCTTCTCCCCCCCATCATCCAGGGGTTCATAGGTGGGTGGGTTAAGAATTTTTACGTTCCCCGGACGAACCTGCGAAAAACAAATCCTTTAATTTCTTTTTTATTAATGTTTTAACTTTAAGGTAGGGACAATGGACATACTTACCGGTACCTTGCCGATGAAAGTTGTCTAATTATTAGAATGCAATTTCTGAAATAACTTACATCAAACATCAACTGGCCTTCCTCTACGTTGTATCCATCACTCAGAGTGAAGTCAAGCGTGTCACGCCGCCGCCGATTCACGGTTACGTCACGAGCAGCAACGGATTCGTAGCAAATTTTATGGTCGAGAATATCCTGAATGAAAAGCGCATATTTGATGTCAAGCACAGCTAGAGATGTTTTGCAAGCGAACAGATATCTTGTGATATTCACGACCATCTCCACTAACGTCAGGGTCGTAACAAAGTTAGATGGCGCCCGGGGCAAGAAGCAAGTTTGGCGCCCCATGTTCGAACCTGAGCTCTTTCGGAAGCAGATTAACTGTATTGAAGAAAGTAATTGGGACTTTTCGGCGCCCCCGCAGTGATTTAGCGCCCCCATAGTGACTCGGCGCCCGGGGAATTGCGCCCCCTTGCCCCGTCCTCGCTACACCCCTGATTAACGTACTTGTTGCATTTGTAGTCGTGACAACGAAGACAACCACGAAACAAGCACTGATGCGTGACGCGACGCGAGGTGTCATTAACAGACTTCTTCCCGCACACCGAAAGAGACAAGCTCCTGTCTGATCTAAGTGAATTGTAACAGGACCTTGATAGTTTTGTCGAAAAAATATCTGTTATGAGTGGAAATTACACGCAAACGAAATATTTCGATGTCAATTTTCGGTCGAATTAAGATCATCGCTCGAACTGTGATTTGTTGACATGCGTTTCTTATTGCTTGTGTGGTTTGTAATGTAGCTCGTGACATGAAAAGACAACTGAACCACTTATCTGGTCATTATCTCAGGTCTGGTTTGTTTTGTATTCTCATATCTCATATTACATGACTTATTGAAGTATTTCGTTCTGCTCGGGCACTTCAACTCGATAATGTACAAGGTATTCTGGCGTCCTTGCTGCAAAGTTCACTTTTATCAAACTTATTGTCATATTGATCCAATGTGGCCAGACTTGGCGACGTCATTATTTATTTGTTTCTCGCAGTGCGCTGGTCTTGTTTACATCTCTGCCCTGCGGCCAGACACAACACAGTCACCAGAACCGCACCTGATATGTGAATGATGATCCGACGCGGACTTCTGACCTGCTTGATTTCTTCACCATTCCCGACTTCTCTGCAATAAACGTCACAGTAGTCAGAACAACACACAATGAAGAACATCACACACATGCACACATGCAGCTGACGAAGAACACACGCGTGGGTGAAACCAACACGGTAGCACCGCTGCATGCCGCTGCGATGAGTTACAAGCAGACCGATTAATAAAATGTCTGGGGGAGTGGGAGGCTGCGAAGGGCCAGGGGTCATTTGGATTGCAGGTCAATGAACCACGTGAAATATTACATGTTAAGTTTCATCTCGAATTGAGAGGATCGCTGGTGCTGCTTTCATGATCGCACTTTAGAAGGAAATCGTTGTATGGCCTTTTAATCTTGATCAACTCGTACATACCATTATAAAAAAAGGTTGATTGATCTTTGGCGAAGGCTTGCTACAAATGAAAGTAATTCTGGGTCTGCACAGATGATAGCGGGTTTCGTGAAAAGGAAATTTTATTTGATTTGGGATTCAATAAGTTTTTATACTTTCTACTCTCACCATCTTATAGTCAAAACTAATTAGACTGCAGCGCAAATATTTTTGTACCCAACGCTTCAAAATCAAGTTGCTCAGCCATTAATATCGTAGCTGATATCACGCTTTCTGAACACATTTGAAATAAACCGAGGACAGCATTTTAACCACGTTTCAACAAAACATCCATCAAGGCATTGAGCAAACTTTGCAGTGACGTATCATCGAAATGTTCTGCATCGTCTGTTGTTCAACAAGTTCATAAAAATCACTTCAGAACAAACGACAAACCTTTCATTTCCATGCTTGATACATCCCACTGGGTGGGCATATCAATTCCAGGAGTTTCATCAAACTTCATGAGTCTTCCGTAATTTAACTGAGACACAATAGTAAATACGAGTAGACGATTAGGTGTGTCAGGGTCTGTAACAGACACGGATCCGTTCTGAATGATGATTGCCTGTCCGTTTCTACACTCGATAACATTTGTTCTCAGTCGAGGTTGATTGCCACGTTGGATGGGTGTCTGCAAATATATTCAATTGATGAGATTGAGCTTTGAGCCTTTACATAATTTAAGGTCTAGCATCATACATTATTTCTATAAACTAATTATAACCCAAATGTCAGGGTCAACTATTTCATTGTTAGTACAAAACGACGCAAAATACAGATTTTTAACGAAAAAGTGGTGATCACAAAAATATTTGCAAATCAACATAATGTTGAACACCTGTATAGTTATATTTAATCTGTATGTTGTAGATGTGGTGTAGCCATCAGTAACTTGGAATGTGAAATAATCCTCTGTTTCGTCAAATTGACGCTCGCGTGTTTGAACGTAGAAAATCCCACCATCGAGCAAATGCCTGACAGTGAACCAGAACTCGTCTTCGTCCTCTTCTGATGGTTCAACTGGATAGACAAGTTATTCTTTATGAAAATGAAACACAAGCGATTAACAACTATTTTATTCACTTAAAACCCGCAAACAATACAGTATTATTACGTTTCTACATACGTGAGATTTTCATCGTTATTCAAAAAACACGAAATGTTGGCTTTATCACAGGCATCACTGAAACAGACAGCAAGTTTTGGTAAAGTGCTTCATCATAACGTAATTAAACATTTTGTGCAGGTACTTGTAGGACACTATCGACAGCTGGAAGTTTAATTAATACGAATGTCAAAGAGTAAAAAAAGCAATTTCATAGGTAATGCCCTAGAATTTAAAAATTTTGACAAACATCAGAAACCTCCAATGCAGAAGCTTTATATGGGTTGGCGAATGAAGCTAAGGGAGGTCAAAAACATCCCAAACCTTCGAACATTACACACTTCCCAACCAAAAGTAGAATAAAATCTCCTAACTGCCCGTTTCTTTGCAAAATAGATTCACAGTTTTTGATAAAATCACGAAAACCTTTGCATGTTGAACGACTAACGATTTCAAATGAAACGATACAATGAAGGCCAACCTTTCAAAATTACAGCGAAGCCGTGGAACTGGTAGTTAGTGAGGCTGGCCGGGCCTGCAGTTGAAGCTAATAAGCAACACTGCCTACGTCACAATCCCGGTCATCGCACAGGGTTGGATAATTCCTGAGCGAGGCCGAAGCTCAAGTCTGGGTTGTGCCGTGTTCAGCTATCGGCGGCAGATTTATGACGCTCTTGCGACCGAAGCAGGTTAACAGCGAGACTTAATTTCAAGCTTAATGAAAGTTTCATCAGCATTACACTTCGTTCGCACGACAATGTGTGAAAATGTAGAGAAGACAGATGTTTTGAAACCTGAAACCTTCTAACATTGGCGGTGGATCTCAGCCGCAGCAGTGTGTACAAGCTAAACTTGTATCGAAAATATCAGCAACTCAGTTGAATTGTGCATGCCGCGAAACGTATACGATTGTATCAATACAACTAAGAATTGGATGCAGCAATGAAGAATTTATTTCTTCATTATTTCTCTCAATTGTCTTTTAGAAAGTTGATGTTGTTGGAAAGTTTGAACCTTGAACAAACAAAACAAAAAAAAAACAAATTACTTTCAGCGAGAGTGTTGAGCATGTGTCCCAGCGATGGTCTGCGGATTAATCTGACGATCAGATCTCTCTCTTCACTGTCCGCATCAACCACAACAAGCTCGCGAGGGGTCAACATCGCTTCCTGGCCTCCCTGGACCTGCATTGGAACCAACGCTCAAAAGTCCTACGCGGCCACAGTTAAAGGAAGTCTTTCACTGTGAAGTGATATCGAAGCCCACGCAGTGCACCGACACATTTCATTTTAAAGGCAGGAAAAAGGCAAAGCTGCAAATTACAACAACGAACGTGTTGCAAAATTTTATGCAAATTATCATAACTATTTACTTAATCATTCGTCACAACGATTAAAGTCAGAATTTAGTCGGACTTCATGATTTTTAACGTTGCCAAACAAACAAATTGTAGAACTGTGATTTTCTCGACCCAGTTCTCAATTGTGGGAATAGCTAATTTGCATCACCGGTAGAATTAAAGCTGTTCGTGCTGAGTACGGGCCTGGTTTTAGTTCATTTATAGTCTACTTTGTCTGTTGAAGAAGAAGAGCAGCAACACTATCGAGCTGTATTTTTTGTGTTTGGTGGTCAATTAGCATGCGACTGCGACGAGACATTGGCGGGTTTCATGCTGTTTAATTCACACCAAATGTTTAGCGTCTCCATCGCAAATCTGACTGGATTTCTCGAATTTATGCCAGCATTTATGCACATGGGTGTGCAAAAGACTAGCTATATTTCCTAGGTGTGCTGAAATCATTTTATTGTGTGCATGCTGCGGGATAGCAAAACGAACAGCCACAGCGTCTGTGAGTTTTTATTGTTCCTGCGAAGAAACTAGACTCCAGCGTGCGCAGTGTTGCTTGCAATGCTTGGTGAACACAGACGTGGTCAGTCCGAATACTTTAGCAGCTAGAGTGTTTGAAAAGAGTATTCAGACTAACACTACGACTATGTTCATCAAGCATTGTAAGTAACACAACGCATGGACACGCAAAACAAGATTCCATCCATTACAGGATCAGCGAATCTTGCAAAACATATTCGAATTAGTAGCGCAATTTAATGGTATGACCGAGAATAACGCGTGCTTACAACAAGAGGTTCGCCAACAAATATGGATGGTGGTTTGTGAGGAGCTGGTTTGATGGTGATGGTTAAAACTTGATCTGGCAAACGATCGCCAGACGGAATACTGACGTGAAAGTGGACCATGTCGACCAGTGCTTCGGCGCCAACACCAGCGAGACTCCGGAAGCTGTAAAAGAAGTTACACGTTCATTGCAAATAAGTGTTCGCTTCACTTTCCAAACGCTGGTCATACAACCATGACATGCAACTGAAGTCATCAGGTGACGAACCTAACCCTTCCTTTGTCAATATCATCTTGTGTAAACGTTGATCCCGGTACACATGGTCCATTCATCTCCAGCAGACCGTGAGTGGGAACTGACTCAAGCTGGTAGACAATCTGCAGCAGAAAAAAACTGAGGTTTGTCACTGTGCTACAGCATACTTGCGAAAATATAAAAGAAATATAAAGCATATAAAAATTAAGTTTTCGACTCACATATTTTGCAGAGTATTCTTGGCTCTCATAAGCAAGGTTTTCTCTGGTCAATGTTGAAACACTCCCTTCCACCGTGGCAAGCGATAGTTCGCTCTGAGGCTCGGGGAAAAGGATATCGCTTTCCTCTTTTTTCAAAGATACCTGAACAAATGATTCCATCAGTGACTAAGTGTGAAGTGACCCAACAAATACGTAACATTATACGCACTTGGCCTAAGAAACCATTGATTGTATAGACTACTGTTGTTTGCTTTAACTCGAATCACAAGTTTCTTGATTAAAAAGTTGTTACCAAGGCCGACCTACCGTGGTAATTGCACGAACACGAAACTCATCAAAAGCAATTAACATAAGCAGCTCAGGGCAGCTTGTCTTACAAGTTACGCAAAGTAGTCCTACACACCATACACACGAACCTGTATAACTTTCGTGACAGTGTAGGTTCCATCAGTGACACTGACTTGGAGTTGGTCGGTGATTTGTTCTTCGTCTCCGTCGTGAACGTATTGGAGCGAATCACTCCTCAGCTGAAGAAGACGATCACGTTACTTGGAGCGACCAAGATGGTGGGTTTCAATCACTTCTATTTTGGGTTTAGGCAATAGACATTTTCTATGACACTATCCCAGAGTTTGGAATCGAAAATTCAAGTCTGGAATCGAAATTTTCGAATATCCACTGTCAGCTGTGTTGGATGTTGTGCATCGTATTCAAAAACAACTCCAACTGCTGGTTGGTGGTGTGGTGTTGGGATGTGATGAGCATACTGGCAGGGAGCACCTCAACACCGACCGCACTGACCAGTCTGGTCTATCGCAGCAAATACGTGAGAACTTATAAAAGGCGGCATTTTCTTCTACTGTATGTCGAATAGCGGTCAGGGCTGAAGCTAGATTCAAAGCAAAAGAACCATTTCCTGCGGAATGCAGGCCACACAACGAAAAAGTGAGAGGTCATTGAAGGTCATGCTAACTATTGGGTGAGATTTGAAAAAATGTGTCAAGTACAAAGCAGAGCAAGGAAATGACATGAAACGACGAACTGCGTAAGATCACGTGTCAAGACCACGTGTTGTCTGCGAAGCGAATGTCCGAGTACGTACCGTTTCAAAGCAAACACGCGGTGAAAGGTCAAACAACCTTCTGCGCATTAACAATAGACATTTCATCGCGGGTTTCCACTATTTCAGATCAAAAAAACGCAAAAACAGCAAGAATGTCAGGCCTTGAAGTGCTAAAACTTGCTTGTTTGGTGATAGAATTAGGCAAATGTATGAGGTTGCAGAAAAGACATTTCTCTTCATAGAGTTGGATAGCAGAGGCTAGTTGGCGCGCAACTGAAGCCAGGACATAGTTTATCCACCTCTGTGTTTTGAAAAAAGCACCATTGGCGAGCGTACCTCGTCATAAGTGAATGCGTCTTCTTCCTGCAACACCATCCCTGTCCCATCAATGTTTCTGACCACTGTACCATGACGAGGGGCTTTAACCAGCGTGAATATAAGGTTATGTGATGGAGTATCAGGGTCATGAACTCCCAACTGCTGCGTGCCTGCAAAAATGATCAAATGAAAACTACTCGCAGCAGGGCAGCACGAATGTTTCAACAAAAACCACATACCTATGGTTGTGCTTTCTCCAGCGTGAACTTCAATATAAGGTGATTGGTTGATAAAAGCTGGTGGATCTGATTCCCCGGATGTCAGTGTGATGGTGAAGTTAGCTGATGGTGAAGTGTGTTCGCCATCCGAAACCGTAAACCCAAACTCAAACTCTGGGATGGTTGGCCTGAAAAATAAGACCAAAAAATTTTACCGGTAGTGGTAATACGTTCTATACCAGTGGTTCCCAAACTGGGGGTAATATGCAATTCTTCGGGGGGTAACGAGGAACGAAAACCACAATGTTGTTCTGTATTATAACTGGTTGCTTTTTTTACGACGCGAAATATTAAGGGTAATAAGACATAATCGCTACCTTGATTTGGGTAAAGACTCAAGTAAGTTTGGGAACCACTGATCTAAACGGTAACATGACGCTGGTAAAGGGCGTAAAACAGCTGGAGATGAAACAATAAATGAGAATATAAAAGCTATTAACAAAAAGTTAACGACAATCTATAAACAGCTGATAGACAAGTGCTAATTTCTGATTCTGGTCACTTTGCTTGATGAGTCTTTCTTTGAATGATACTCTTTGTTCCCTAAACTTCCCACACACACTACCTTGGTACTAATCAACGAAGATCAGAATTAACATCGTGTACAGTCATTATTTCAAGTCATACCTTTCAGAAGCAAATGCTTGATATCTGCTTTGTTCATCCCTCTGATAATCAAGATCGCCATATGACAGATCATAGGTCACACTCAGTATTCCACCAATCGGAGGACGGTACATGATCTTATTAGCATCAACATCTGCTTGTGTAAACACTGTGATTGGAACGTGAGGGTGATCGGCGTGCTCCAGCGCCCCATACGATGGTGGCAACGACCTTGAAAGTTGACACATGTTAAACTACCAAGCACTAATTTTAAGAACCTGACTGTGAGTGATTTTCAGCTTACTAGCTTATTCCGAGTCACAACGATGACAAAAATGTGATAGTAACAAATAATAAAACTGGCCACATTCGTTGGCAGCAGGACGACATTCAGAAAATGGCGACGGAGCTATTTCAACAAACCGTAAACAGATGTGAGCGAAAAGTACCTGGTGATGTTGAAAACTAGGTCTCTGTCTGGAGTGTCATCATCAGTGTAATGAAGATAGCCACTATGGAGGACAGTCATCCTCCCTTCATGCGCAAACATTCGAAGGGGAGACGCAAGACCTCTTGCAAGATGAGGTCGGGCTTCGTTTTTCTTCACCACTGCTATCGTGAGCTCGTCCCTGGCGATCGACTTCACTGGATCCAAGCTCTCGTCAAAAACCTGGATTTTTTAAAGGTGTTGCTTTGTAACTGATTTAACGCGCACGTGGACGCTTCATGCTTCATACAAATTGATTTTATCGCGACCAACTGTAAAATTAAAAACTTCTCAGCTTGCAACTGCATTGCTTCAAAATCACGGCAACATGTATCTGTGATTCATCGTTAATCTGTCACACATCAGATAAAATACGAACAATGCTCTTTGTAGTGTCCATTGTGACGTCACATGAGACATTTCAACTTACTCCTGCTATAACTGGCTGAGGTTGTCCGTCCAGTGGGTTGAGCACAGTGTTGCCAGATGGTTATAAAAACCTGCTAAATCGTGTCACGAAAAACTGCCAGATCCTGCTAAAAACCATGTAACAGATTTTCAGCTAAAATCTGCTAAAAATAGTTAAACTCTGCTGAAAAACTGCTATTTTTGAGGTGTTTAAAATAAACTTGTAAACAGTGGCGTAACTAGAGGTTTGAGCCAGGGGGGGAAAGTTTAGCTCATGCCCACTGGTCACCGTTGGGGGGCCCACTAACCAAAACTCAGAAAAAGGTTAAGAAATGATAGTGAATCGCTGGATGTCGTAGATGTCCACACTAGATAAAAAAAAAAAAAAAAACACCCCGAAGAACGCAAAAAAATAACAAATTAAAGAATACTAAAAATCAAAATGTCAACTAAAGGGGGCTCAGTTTTTACATTTGCGGGTGTGAAAAGTTGGTGTTGACGAAATAGGCACGTTTTAAATATAACTGTTATTCACCTCGAACTCAAAAGTTTCCATGTCGTCTTCCTCATCAGCTTCTGAATTATATCGAAGCCACACAAGCCCTTCATCAATATCTCGCTGCGAGAAACGGGTCAAAGGCCGTGACCTGTAGTGACCTTCTGACGTCCGGATCCAATCATCCATAGACAAACCACGTTGAACAGGGGCGTCGGATAGCTCCGGTACCATCAGCACAAGCTCCCCTCTGTGCAAATGGCCCGAATTTATTGATTCATACTCAAGAACATTGATAACTAGTAAGAGGTTAAAGTCATGAGCCAGTATTTAGGCCATAAGTCAAGCATAGGTCAGAAGTCATACGTTATACTGAACCATGATTCTAAGTCAATGGACCTTTTAAAAAATTTGACTCGGACAAAAGTTTGAGCCCTGGAACCAATTCGGAACGAAAACGTTAACTCAGCGATCAGGTAAAGTTTACACCTTTAAAGTGATGGTCAGTCATACATCAGGACTTACAGTTCTTAATTCGAGCTAAACAATAGAAACAAGGTTGAATACATAAGAACACCGGATCTTTGATTACAGCCGGCGAACCACGTAAATTAAACCAAATTTTGACCACTGACCTCTGTAAAAGAAGGCATGAACGAAGCACACGCGAAGTCTTTTACGTAAATGGCCCAAAGTCAATAAGGTCTAAGTGTTTCATCAACTACGTGTTTAAGCGCCTAGCGCAGTTTTTTTGCCCACGGAAAGTTTCTGCACGTAAGAGACCAAATTACTTGAAAGTAATTTTAAACAATGATTTCGAAATAATGGCTGACATGCACTAAATTGTTCTCTGTTGTACTCCCGGAACCTTCAACATAATTTCTGATCTTGCGTGGTACATTGTATTAATTGAATCTATCTGGTGATGAGGATGAAAATATCTTATTCCGAGACGACCGCAATGATTTCATTTAAATCTTCGACTTTTGTTGTTTGTTGCTAATTTTAAACCTTTTGTTCTTATCGCATTGTTGTGTAAGATGCATGAAATTCACCCGAGAAGTTTACATACGTGCAGAGCCAGGAAAAGAAAAACGCGTGCAAGCAATGCAACTATGTAACCAATCGCAAGGTTTGTGCATTCGCATGTGTCGTGCGTATCAACTTCATTATTAATATTTGTAAGCAATCCGGTGTTATTTAATCAGCAATCCGCAGACTAATCGAACACTTTTTTAAAAATTACGTTTATCTTTACTTCCATAGTCCTCTGAAGCTCAGCGACAAATTAAAGATTTCAATTTCATGTTCATCAGTCATCGCTTCATAAAAACATGGCGGCAACGCGGACGATTTTACGAAATTAACGAAGACAAAGTGCTGGGGAAAAATGCGTGGGTCATGGAGTGAGGATTTCTTAATGTAACGAAATTCCAAAAACGAAAGGCATTTTCTGAATGTAACGCACGAGTTATACATGATCGTCTAACAATTTATAAACAATACCAAACAATGTGAACTTTTTGCAGCTCTCCACTGTCAGTGGACACGTCAAACAATAGAACCACTGACTGACGAAAAAGAGCGTAATTCTGCCGAATAGATAACTACTTGTGGCATGCATTTTGAAAAAGCAATTGGACTGCGTTATTGAATGGCACGCAAATTAATATTTCATAAAGTGCGCAAATTAATATTTCATATTTTCATAAAGGTGTTATTGCAAATAAACTCCTAATGGCTCGTAACTTTGTCTGTGGGGTGCGTTGAACCACGCACAACGAAGCATAACTTTTGTTGCAACGGCACGATGACGTCACAACAAGCAAAAAACGCAGGAAAACCATCCAAGAAACGCATCAGCGCAAAACACAAGGTCAAAGGTCAATCTTACTTTTGTGTTTCGCTTTTGCTCAAAACATAGATAATCTTTGAAGGATCCTTGACATTGCTCGCTTCGAGCAGCAGGTGCTGGTTATCTATCTGAGCGACGCCTCCTCTAACGACTCGAATTCTTTTGTTGTTGATCATCATCACCGAATCATTGCCCTGAACAACATCAAGCTCTCCAAAATTGTAAGTCTGCTCACAAGCAACTGCATCTAGTTGAATATAATTATTTACTTGATAACCTTTACTCTTATCACTTCATTAAGTTGTTGCGCCATGACTTGATATTTCAAGAAAATTTCTTTTGAAAAAGCTGAGACTTTAGAAGCCACATCTGTTGCTGTAAACACAATATTATACATGACATGTATCCAGGGATGTCGTGGGCCGGCAACGCGTGGGAACGGCATTCCCATGCCTTTTTCGTTAGCACTACATCCCTGCATGCAGTGTTCCCTCCAATTTTTAATAATGCTTAGCGGCAAAACAAGCTGGTGCGCTGAATCACAATCTTACTGAGCAGAAGTTATTAAATCTGTTACACAGTAAGATGTATTGCAGATAAAAACTAAAAATAAAACACATTTTATTGCGCTAAGGATTGTTGCAACTGCGCAGAGGGATCTTAGCAGCTGCGTGGTCACGCAGCTTAGAGGGAGCATTGCCTGCATGTATCATCAGTCATCACACATAAAATAAGCCATTGAGGCGAATAGATTTCTTGCCTGTGCAGAACGCTTTGTGAGTCACAATTATTGATTGTCATCGTGATTACGATTTGGAGCCAGAATCTCATTCCATTAAATTAAACCGCGGCCAACAGGTGCGGGTTTTGTCTGAACCGCCCGTTATGTGATTTAAAAATTGCAATGATTTTGATGTGCTTGCATGTTTTTAAGTTTAAATGTCGATTTGCTTGAATTACTTAGGCTACGTAAGTAAGCTGTTAGAAATTACTTAAACAATGAATTTTTGTTACTTGTACCCAGTCCCACTTACAGCTCTTCCAACCATGTGCCGTATGATGGTGGGAAGTCAAGATAAACACTTTTTTCAGTGGGAAAATTCAACCAGATAAATATTTCCTACTCTAAGATCATCAATTGCCGGCGCAGACAGTGGTGATTTAAGATTGGTTGTTTTTTCCTTAACTCCCTGGTTGACAACATCACATGAACCCAGTCGCTTGTAGAACTGCGCTTCTCCCCAACTGCATTTTGCCCAGATCGGAAGTTTGTTATAAAGTGTTGGGGACGGAACAGTTGGAAGTTGCCGGAAATTAATTCCATTATTTAACTCAAGAAACTTATAAGCAGCTCCAGAAATGTCAAAAGAAGTCTGCACTGACAGTCAAACAGACTGAAAAGGAGCGAATGCAGTAAGTCAGGAAAACTACGAGACTCACGTCTGACATCAAGCACACAGGTGAAGAATATAATTAATGAAAGAAGATCTCGAGCGGAGACACAGGTATGGTTCGGTTTACGGGGCGCCACAGGAACAAACGATAATGCGTTCATAAATAATTCACCGTGCTGTAAGTATGCCACGAATAAAGGTTTAAGCGAAGCTAGTGTCAATCCAAAGCAGCCCTCAAAAGTAACATGATAAAAATAGTATTCTAAGCATCATCAGCTCTTCTTTGAATAGAATTTAACCGAAACCTAAAGAAAAACTATTTTTTCGTGCGCCAGACCACACCGTGAGCATCATGTCTTTCGGGAAAAGTTGCAGAACGTAGATTTAAGTAAAAGCAGGAGTTCGTTATCCCACGAGAAGTACGGAGGTTTAGACGAGGGAGAAGACGCAATGTCGAAGTGTATTTTGTTAAATAAACAATTTGTATGCGGCCCCTTTCGCAGCTGTTTAATTAAAGGCATTATTTCGGCTTCAGGATTTTCATTCGCAGAACATTTAGCAAAAATGCAATCCTAATCGAAGAGATGCACAAAATCTGAAGCTAACTCACCTTTTACACTTACAAGTATACATTAAATACAAGTATACATTAAACAGCAATCAACATCACACGCTTCTACAACATGACGTCAACTGAAAACTGTTTGGAGTGATGTTTGTAGAAGTGGTAAGCTACGTAGGGTTTAGAGGTTATTTGGACAACAGTTCTCTCGAAAACATCATGCATCTCAAGTACGAAGGGTATAGGAGTAGACATACACAGACACGCTCAAAGCTTAGTATTCCTGGACCGGATATCGTCTTAACAACCTTTGGAGATTCCAGCGCTCTATAAACATTTCAACTTGGTATTGTGTTATAACGGAAAGATAACTAACTAGAGCCCACATAGGCAAGCTATACCCAAGAAATGGGCCAAAAGCAGCTTGGCCAAGGGGGTAACATCACGGTCGATGCAGTGGTTGATGTTTATGGACGATAGCGCGTTCAGCCGTTTTGCAGATTAACTACATCTGAAGTTTGCAGTTGGATCCACACCAAGTTCGCGCCGTTTCAGCTTCAATTAAATATCAGTCAGAAAAAATAAAGGCAGAATTTTAAAAAACGCGACTCGTGCAAAGATTACAGCTTCTTTCTGGTCAGTAAGTCTACGGTGCATTGCTTGCACTGTTGGCTTGCAGCAAGTAACAAACGTAATTATATCAAAAATTTTAGTTAGGAGATGCATTCTTACATATCTGTAACGACTTCCTGCAGCACCACAACCAATAAAAACATTTCTAATGAAGTCACAATCAGCCGGAGGGCAGCATGATATAATTAAACATAGTTCTCATCAAATAGTATCCAATGTTGTCACCAAACAAAAATAATAGCGAGGGGGCAATATGGTCAAAATGTTTGGGAAGCACTGATCAAATTATTCGATACGCCGTAGACTCGGAAAAGTTCAATTTTGGAGTTAATCGGTTGGTAACTGGACGTTCTCGAGTTTCGAATCCGGAAGAACCTGTTTTCTGGAAACTTAACCCGGGGTCCTCGAGACTGGAGCAGACACTAAAAAAGACTACAGCTGTTATTTTCGCAGAAGAAAAAAAGCAACCAGGACGCTTCTAAGTCTTCAGTGGCGTTTTACTTCTTTGTCTATTCCTCCACAGCAATCGTGGAAGCATTTCGACGAGGTCGGTGATGCTTCGCTGCACATCTAATCAATCCCTAATTGTTCATGAAATAAATTCAGGTGGCAAACAGCTGTACAACATGTTAAACATTGCAGTATGTTTATACCCGCTATCAATGAACATCTGAATAACATGTCATAAACGAGATTTTCAATGCAGCTAAGTCCACCCAAAGAAAAATTGAAAAATTTTCGAAAGCGACGAAAATTACTTCCTACCGTCTTTATCAATTTGCAACTACAATCGTTCAATCCTCACCCAGCAGAGCCTAGCCTTGCTTCAAGAACAGTCGTCCTTAATTTACTATTCAAACAAGTAAGAGAAAATTACTTCTGCAAACTATCGGCAAGTTCTCTTAGAATACAGATCATCTTAAGGAAACCACTCACCCGTGGCAAAATATTGATGTGGAGCACCGTGTTTATGACGTGGAACTTGTCATCGATTTGAAGGCTTAACACGTCATACAAAACATTTTTGTTTGCTCCGCTGCTATGAGGGACAAACGCTATGTCGTCGTTTTGCAAATCCAGCACCTGAACAAACAATTTTTATGTCAAATAATGAATCCGTGTTGAGGAGAAACAAGGTTAAGATCAACTTCAAAGCAGTCATGTCCGCCCTGCCACGTTGGTGGCACAGGTTGGACACAGAAACACGATGGACATCGAACCAAATTTAGCATCTCAGAAAAACTGCTTTCAGACTAAACAACCGTTGGTATCCGCTAATGTTGTGTCTACTCTGATCAGCAGACATGTCCGACATCCCATCACAAAACAAGTATACCTTGTTTCAGTCACATAGGGTATACTGATTAAGCAATATACCACACTAAATAACACTGGCTATCTCAACAATTCACCTTGAATGATTTAATGCTACGGTCAAAATTGGGCAGCTTGATCACGTGACCGTACTGAGGAGGATGTACAATTGAAATTGTTACGTCATATGCGTTATCTTCATCTTCAACATTGAGGTAAGCCGAGTGACTTATCTTGGCAACTTCTCCAGACCTGTATCAATAAAAAGTTAAAAAGAGCTCACGCAGCACATGCTGTAGAAGATACCATTCAATCAAGCAACTGGTTCATTACCTGACGACAAGTGGTCCGTTTTGCGAAACGCGAGGAGCAATTTCCGACACAACCGCGATGGGGAGTGTTTGCAAATCGCTGCTCAGATGACCATCGGTTGCTTGGAAGGTTGCCTCCCCATATCGTTGATGGACCGACTCATGTATGAACCAGAGGTTACCGCGAAGAACTTTCTGGTAAGGAACTTTAGTCCCAACAGTGATACGGGTCTTCATGAACAAAATAAAATGTAGCTGCTGTTAATTAAAAATTCACTTGAAGATGTGAAGATGTTTGACCGTCTTTAAAAACAAAGACAACACATAGTAAATTTTCCTCATTGACACAAAAATAGCATACCTTTCTCAATAAACAGTAAAGACATAAAATTATACGACAGTGTATCCGAAAATCAATTACAGTTTTGATGTAAACCTGGAAAAAATCAAACTGAAAAAATTTTCAAACGAATTTGTCTACACCCTGCACAACCGACTCCCACAGAGGTTCTTACATTATTTATTTCAAACCATCCGTTCGACGCATCCATCTTGAGAATAAGGCGAAGCTCGCTTGGATCCGAGTCCTCGTCAGTCACACGGATGACGTCAACCAGCGATCGAGACCCGATACCAAGTGTCACTTGACCGTTCATCTTGAGCAACGGAGCGTGACCGTTTTCCTGATATACAAAAAGTTTTGAGAGAAAATAAAAAAAAAACGTGAATACGATTCATGGCGATTCTTTCCGGTTGAAACGGACGACATTCAATATTCTTCAACGTTTCGGCATATTTTTGATACGTTTACTTACTGCAACTATATTTAGCTTTATTAAATAACCCCCCAAAGCAACGCAAAATAATTTCAGTAGTTTCTAATATTCTAAGATTTCTTTTCACGCATCAGTGCATACGAACTGACCAGCAATCAGCAAAGAAAATATAGAACGATTGGTTCCGGTCCAGTGCACTCACCACACACACGCGGCTTTCCTTGTTTCCATAGCGACCTTGCCCACATTTTATGACACAGCTGGCGCCAGGTTTTGAAATTGCTTCGGAGTTTCCAGCAACACCTGCAACATTTGGTGATTGAGCAGCTGATTCACATAAAATTTCCATTTCATTGTGTTTTTGCATTTTTTTCAAAAACGTTTGTGCCATTGATGACGCAATGTAACTGCAGCAATTGATGACGTAATGTAACTGCAGCCATCGCATGGACTTCTCTCACCGAAGCACAAGACAGGAAAAGCTTCAAGCTATATTTCAGACAGACCATCCAGTTTACTTATGCTAGAACAGCAGCAGGGAAAACACTTCACACTTTCTATTAAAATTTAAGCAGCTCAAAACCATTTGACATGTTTTTAATAAACTTTCCGAACCATCAAAATCATTGATTGGTGGCAGCAGGAAGGTTCGGTTATCGCACTGTAGACATGTTTCACCGTCGACACACAGGAGACAGTGAACGGGACACGGCGAGCACCTGCTTGTGGTGGAGTCAGCAAAATAACTTCGTGGACAGGCAGACAAGCATCGGTTTCCTGAAATTAATATCGCCAAAGTTTTTAACCAGGAGGTCAGTTAGAGAATAATTGCAATCTTAGTCACTTAATAGTCAATGCCAAATACGAGTGAGTCGGTCAGCATTCTTTCTGTAATGAAATCAAAAGTAAATAAATAAAAGAAATAGATAAAACGCACGATGCGCAACTTCAAAAGCCTGTTTGATCTTTACGCAAGCGCCAGTGCATGTAATTGTAAAAGAACAACAGGAAAAATCCAACGCACTTATTGCTTCGGGTGAAATTCTCACAAGCGGATTTCCATTCGCTGCACTGAATATAAACCAGTAACTTGTCAAGGTGCGCAAGCAGAGGTCTGAAATGTTCTTACCGTGCAAGACATATGGATGGCGACAGGCGGAACACTGATCAGTTCTTTTACATGAAGCACATCCAGGTGAGCAAGGGAGGCAATTGTCACGTGAAAGGTAGAAACCTATAAAAATAAATATTACAGTTCGCAGAAAAATAGAGTACAAAGAGCGATGACGATTTACGATGAGCAACAAGTGAAAGTGATGGTTTGAACGCTGGGTTTTGGCGCAGCAAGAAGCAACATGTGGCGACAGCATAAGATGCGGTCCGTCATACATATGTGCGCTGGCGCTTCACCTGCAGGCGAATGACTAAACACAGGAAGATTTGAAGAATTAAGAAACACTGTACCGACGGTTGTTTATCTCTAACCAGATATTAACTTCCAAATCTCAGCTTCACCCAACACCTCTATCACAGTTTTGAATGTTGTTTAGTTTTACTGAGCATCTAAATCCCCCCTCAACGGTGTACATCTGCCACGGCGTGCCTCTCACCGTCAGAACATTCTCGAACGCAACTTCCTTGCTGGATCTTGAACCCCGGCATGCACTCAACACAGTCACTTGATGAAGGTCCTGTGCACCTCACACAACTCCAATCGCATTCTTCGCACACTGCTGTTCCAGAAGTGTTGGCTGCACATTCAATGCACAAGTAATGAAACCGAAACCAATCTTTGTTCATGAAATAATTTTAGTTGCAAACATCGTTACATTAGAAACACGCAGTCAGATCTTTGTACTTCGGCTTGACCCACTCACCACTCCAAGCAGGATAAAACTGCTGAGCACATGTTGATGTACATCGGCCATTTTGTATTACAAGTTGAGGTTGTCTGCAGGATAAACACTGTGGCCGAGCGCTCTTTTCCGTTACACGACAAGTCTTGCATGTTGATGGACAGGCTTCGCAAGCACCTTCGTTGTAACATTGAAAAAAGATGACGTAATGTATAATGATCGAAAAACAAAAACGCAAATTCCACGATGGCTGACAAAAACAACTGGCACTTGACAGCACGATCAATCATATCATTGGTCAATCAGCTTGAAGGTGAAGTTTGGAGTGTTGATTTGCAGCACCACGCGAAGCCACACAAACATATGATGACGAAGTTAAGGATTTAACTTAAAATAACAGATAGTCACATTCAAGTTCAGGAGAGTATTAAACCATGTAACGAACAAACACCAGCCACCAAACAACAAAATCTCAGTCACTTGGTTTCCTGTCTCACTGCTACCTCTGCATCGTCGGCCCATTCGGATATCACAGACGCCCAAACCCGATCTTGATCAGAGATAATTTCTACATCTCGTGCTGACCTGTGTTGAATGACGGGTAATATCCAGGCTCGCAAGTTTCGACACAGGTCCCTGACAATTTTGAAAGTAGCCTTCCTTCGGAACATTTATCGCACTCAGTTGATGACGTGCACTGAACGCAGTTGTCGCTGCATCGCTCACACATCGATTTCGATCCAATTACCTGCGAAGCAAAATATGAGCAGCAAGTGAAAAACAATTACCTTCTCATCTAAGAGACTCCTCAATTATTATCACTTACCGTTAGAAATGTTCCTTTGGGACAAGAATCAACACAACCTCCATTATAATAAGCTTGGTTTTCTGGGCATGAAGCCAAAAAGTTCCGCCTTAAACATCTTCCATGCTCTGTTATGAAATCCATTTCAATGCATTCGTCTTCGCTGAGACACACAGTGCCTTTACCATCGTACTCAGCCAGAAGATATCTTTGCGGTTTGCAGGAAGAGCATGATGTTGGACTGGTGCATGATGCGCATGTTGTGTTACATGCTGCAAAGCATGTTGTAGAACGTGAGATTACGTAATCACAAAGGAGCAGAGCGATGACCGGTATGATAGTAAAAAGCAGCAAGAACAGTTAACTTTTAAGGTGACAAAATCAGACATAAGCAACTGCGTGATGAGGTGCGCAGTTCATTTTAAGACCTTTCTCAAAAAATACTTCTTCATTGACAATAGAAACACAAACCCGCACTCTAGTAGATTTTTGTGTTGCTTAGGCGTTGACACGAATTTCGTTTCCCAAACTGCTTGCTTGAGCATTCAGGTGATGTTTACAGCATGACGATGAAAAAAAAACTTGATTTATCAAGCACAAAAAATTGATACAACACGTTGCACCGCTGTGGTAGTTCAGATAAACACACTCCCGAAAACGTTTATTATTTTGTCTTTAGCACAATGTGATAATTGGTGCGGCACAGTTTGAATGAGAGTGCATAACAAAAGAGAAACACTGATATGACGTCAAGCCTCATAAGGAAGCCGGCAAAGCCTGCGGGCGGCCACTGCCATACGAGCCAACTATGTGGTAGCTTTAGTTAAACAAACAAGACCGTCGCCCACGCTGGACCAATTACGTGATCATACTGTTGATACGCCCGACTGACCTTTGCATATATTTTCGTCGAGGTAACGCGAGGGTCTGCATCTCGAGACACACCGTCCGCTGGCGACACTTCCCCCTGAAATGGGCTGAATAACGTAGCGGGAGGTTGAACACGAAGTGCAATCGTTGGGGGTTGGTCCAATACATGAATGGCAACTTTCATGGCAAGCTACAAAAGGATAAATGTTTTAGCAAAATCAGACCACAGACAAACATTCATTTACACCCAAAAGTTCACAATCAGTGAAACTTTTCCATTACCTTTGCATTTTCCATTAATATCTCGGAAATACGTTATCGGGCACTGAGGGAGACACTGGCCACGATATAAACCGGAGCCAGGGCCACAAGACAAGCAATTCCTATCCGAAGGACCAGAACAAGAAGCACAGGATTTATGGCAAGCTGTAAAAACAAGTATAATAAGTAGCTGGATGCAGCACTTACCGTCATAGAATTGCATCAGACTAATTTCAGGCAAGTTGCAGCAGTTTAACGAAGAAACAGTCCAAAAAGATAATTTCGATTCAACAAAGAAAAGCCACCTGCGCATCTCGATATAGAAAGCTGGTAATATCCACGTGAGCATCGTTCAACACATTTCGTCTTCTCCACCAGCATTCCACTGCGACACGTCAGGCAGTGGTCATCATAACCGCTGCATGTTTCACAGGAATGATGGCACGCTGAAAATATCGAGGTACTGTGGTAACGAATGTTCGTAAATTTTTATTACGGCTAACACTAATTTTTGCTGCTAGAAACATATGATAAAACGCATTTTCAAATACGTTTGGTCAGACGATACAAATTAACGGGGCTTTATTTTTTAACAAACAGCTGCGCTAATAGACATGACATGTCCACAGCGTCTAAATCCCTCCAAATTCGTTAACAGTTACCACGGTCTTATTCATTTATACTACTTCATTTCATCACAAGACGACAGTTAAGAGATCTAGAACCTGCTCTGATCCACATAATACCCTTACACCCGTCGAACGAACAGAAACGTTCCATATAGGTCTACGCCAGTGTTTTCAACCGGGGTTCCACGGAACCTTAGGGTTCCGGGAGTGGCTGCCAGGGGTTCCGCCGAAACATAGAAATAAAACAAAGATGCGACATTTCTACCCATTTGTTTCATTACAGGAAGTAGGACAGACACTTGGATCGTTGCACAGGGTTCCATGAGCAACGCAAACATTTAAGGAAGGTTCCACTGCAGCAAAAAGATTGAAAAACACTGTTGTATGTTTTCGAAGTTCGATGAACAGAAGTTAGACTTACCAGTGCAAGTGTTATTGGTAAAGTAATAGCCCTTGGCGCATGTCACCACACAGTCATTTTCCTGGAGTATTGTGCTGGAGTCTTTGCATTTCAAGCATTTATTTGATGACGCACAGACAGAGCAGGACCGTTTGCATTCTGTCAACATTGAAATAACAAGTCACCAGGTAAATTGACACACTTTGGCAAACCAGGCCAAATGTCTTAGGTCTCAGAACATTTACAAAGTAACTAAGTTTAAATTTAGTTTTGTTGAAGCGATTGAATGACTACTCAAGACTATCAGTATGCGATCAACATAAAAAATGACAATAAGGTATCACTAAATGCTAATCCGCTAACACGGAAAAGTGTCCGCTAAGTAAAATACAACTTCTGGCATGCCATCATCATTAGAGTAGAATGCATAATTTCAGATTTGCTCAACAACTAGAGATTGGCGAAGGCCACGAGACTGTCAGCTCGTCAATCAACCCTAAGGATGCATGATACAGCAGGTGACAAAGTAACATTAAGAATAGAAGAGCAAGAACCATATCTATGCACAGACAAAATGTTATGGACTTATAACTGTAGATATAAAACCACACGCAAGGGTACTGTATGCAAAGATTCATTCATTTTCATGCCCGCTGTTTCTCTGGGGAGGGTCGCGGAGCAGCAGCCCGAGGAGGACTCGAAATTGCCAGCCTTTCGTGGGACATTCTGGGCTCGTGGCTGAACGACGTATCTGGGATCTCTCTATTCCGAAACGTGGTTCAACATTCAGAGCTTTACAAATTTCACAATTGCGCACTTTGTCGCAAAGTGTCATGCCGTGAACTCTTCGCAAAAATCCCATCTCTGCTGCTTGCACTTGAGATAGTATTCTTTCAATCATCACCCAAGATTCATGACCACAGGTGAGGATCGGAACAAAGACCGATATAAAAACTGATAGCTTTGCGGTGTTTGAAAGCTCCCGTTTTGTCACCACAGAGCGATAAAGCTGACGTAGAACTGCGTTAACTTTACCAATCCGTGTCAAATCCTCGTTCCGCCTTCCGTCATTCGTGAATACCACAAGTTACTTGAACTTCTCAACCTGTTGCAGTGTATTTCCGCTTACTTGCAGCGTAGACTCGCTTGGGTTTCTAGATACGTAATATCTCGGTCTTTTCAGTTCTGATTTTCATTCCCGCTCGATCGCACGCAGGAGAAAATCGATCAAGTTCATGTTGGTGACCCTGTTCAGAAGATGCAAGCAGCACCAAATCGTCCGAAAAAAGCAAACGGTTTTGATCATGCAGCTTCCAACAGTGACGCCCTCGTCGACTCGGCTGTGAATGTCTATCCAACCCTTTTTGGAGTCCAGCATCCACAGTGAACGGTTGTGATTTAACTCCGTCGACACGGACACAAACTTCTGAGCAGGAATACAGTGACTTGACGGCCAGTAACAGGCGGCCGACAACACCATACCCCGGCAACGCTTCCCAAAGCTTTTCACGACGAACCCAGTCGTATGCTTTCTCGAGGTCGACAAAACATGTGTAGACGTCTTTGGCGTACTCCCAAGATTTCTCGAAACTTTGCTGGAGAGTGAAAATGCTGTCTGTATTGTTGCGGCCGGGACGAAAACCACACTAGGTATCATCCAACAATGGTTCAATTGTTTCGCGGCATCTTTTAACATGGTACTCGTATTTTTCCAGGGAGCCTAAGGGAGAGATGCACCGGTAGTTATTGCATTCAATCCTAAGTTTGTGTCCGTGCCGGCAGAGTATGAGCTGCACAGACATGGATTTGAGAAACATGCATTCAATCCTGTCTCCCTTCTTGTGGATTGGAATTATCACCCAGTTTGCTAAACTTTCGATACCCTCCAAAAACACCAGGCCACTTGACACACACGAGTTAGCCAAAGAAAGATATCATTGATTCAAGGTTTGTAGTATTTCACGTGTTCTGAAAACTGTATGTAAAAATGTTAAAACCATTGTTTAAAATTTAACGGCTAAAGCAATTTGTACTCCTTGTTTCTACAAAGAAAAAAAAATGCTCTGAATTTAAAATCCTGATGATGGTGGCTTCAACGTTTTGTGGTAGTTTTGCGCATTATTTGGGGACCAATACGTGTAAGAAAGTTTTGATCAAGAGTTAATTTTTGGTACATAGATATCGTTTGATATGACATGTCTAGCTGTACAGAAGTGGATTTGTGAAACATGAGTGAAAACAATATTTAAATGTCAGAAAAGAGCGTTTTCTGAACGCTGCAAAAAGCTTTGAAAGGCTTAGAAAGAGGAACGATTCTGATTTGCTTGTATATATCATCTAAGGTTTCGGAAAGAATTTGGGTTTGCAAAGTTCACTGCTTTGTTTTCGCTAATTTCACATGGAATTTGGGGAAGTACCAACGCATGATACAATTTTCTTACGTCTTTGTCAGTATAAAACCTTGGTCTCGATGTTTTACCACAAGTTCTTAAAATTGCGATTTTAGCAGAAACTTTTTCCATTTAATTATTTCAGTGAGGATTGGTGTTATATCGGCTTCAAAATCTTGCTGTAATTCAACTGACGTTATCTTTCAAAAATGCCTTGACAGGTGTTCCGCAGGTTGTTGTCCAGTGAACTGCCAGTGGCAATGTGCCAACATAACAAAAGACGTTGTCAATCAAACACGCGATGCACATAATGATGTAAGGTTTATTTTGACAAGGGGCTTTGAGAGATTTTGGCATAAACCAATGTAGCAGGCAATGGTGTACGCATAGACAAAAACAAAGAAATTTGCGACAAAGAAATTGGTTCCAATATCGTTGGAATATTAATTGCTTCGCAGAAGACGCGCCCAGTCCAGACCTTGAAGCGAAATAACACAGATGTTGGTGTTGAGCGAACTAACAGCTCAATGTGCAAACTCGCCGAAACGACAACAACAGCATTTGATACTGAACAGACAGCTGGGGTGAGGAACTTCTTGTGTTGTGGTTAATCTCATTCAATATCGATCGCCAGTAGCAGATGCACGTCGTGGCGAGATCACCATCAGCATTATAAGCATTACATCTTAATACTCGCTACCTCACGATCACCAAACCTAGCAAATGACTCAAGCACTCGTCATCAGATACTATAGTTCAGTGACGTCATCAGATACTATAACTCAGTGACCGATGAGGATTTACTCTAACGACGTCACTGTTCGATTAACAAACAACTCCGGATAAAAGCAATTCTTTTAATTTATAAATCCACTTTAAACCTGCTCTATGTCTATATCCACAGTAAAATAGAGATAACAAAGTATGGCCTGCACGTCACAGGTCAGCACCTGACGGTGCGACTCCTCTAACGAATCGAAACCGGTCGCTTGTCTCGAAATTGCCGCATTTTTTCACATCATGATTACAATCAGTTGAGAAAAACGTTTTGGAGTTTTGCATATAAGTTTCTTTAATTTCAGCTTCACCACTGATGTTGCTTTCACAGCTACGTTGATCTCATTCACAGCAGTGAATGTCACCGTCAACAAATGGTTTCGGGAAAAAGAACGCTTATCTCTATTCCACCTAAATTGCTGGGAAATGTTTGAGGTAAAACGAAGAGGTTTATTTAAAGCAGTGTTCAACGTGGGCGAAATCGCCCTCAGGGGACAATTTTAAATGTAGTGGGGGGGATTTTGTGACTTACGGGATTTGAGGAGCGATTTCAGTTTCCGGGAGGGCGATTTCTGCTTCCAGGTTAAAACATACTAAAATTTTGAATTGATTCCAAAAAACAGTATTCGTTTCTCTGGAATCAAAGCCTTTGATGCACTTTCGACTCCATGGTTCGTAACAAAGGTCATAAAACACATGATATCGGACTGGTGACGTAACAAACTAACTTTATTTTGTGTAACGCTTCACTGCACCAACTATGCAGTACCAATGAAATTGTCACTCGTTAGGGAGTCAAGCATTGCGGTTCTCACAAAGATTATGAATGTGAAAATCGGAAAATACGCCATCGGTCAAATTCCATTTTTTCAAGAGGAAAACTTCAGCTTCTTTGACGATAGCAAAAATGGCCCAACACTCATAACACTGCTACCAATAAATCATCGCATCGACTTTCGCGGTGATAGCGAATATTCATTGCAACGCGCCGTCAAGTTCAGCCTAGTAGTGAATTTTTGTCGTGAACTGCCATAAATCCCTACAACCGTATGGTGTTATTATTAGCCATACTGCCTCGAAACAAGTCTTTAAAGGCTTGGGTACATCATAGCCAAACCACTGTTTCGTAGCCAAAAAACGTCACCGTTATCATGTGTTTTATAATTAATCTTTGGTTAGTAACTTGAGTAAAAAAATGTAGAGCTACTGAAGTGTCTTCTGTTATAAAAATACTGGTAATGTGACTGTTGCAAGACGATTTACGTAGCAATTAATGGCTAGTGAAACCAGTTACAGCAGCTAGCCAAAGTTGTAAAACGTTCTTATGATTTCTTCAGTCAGTTGGAGTGTTTTGCTGTATTGTTCACATAACTGTATTGTGTTCATCTGATTGATAACAGATTATAACAGAACAGTATGCTAGGGAAGAAGTAACTTAGACCAGCGGATAAGCCCAACACCCAATCTTGTCTAAACTAAGGAACCCAACAAATCTTTTTCGCCGCCTGTTGTTTGAGGCTTGCTATGAAGCAGTGGCGTAGCCAGCCAAAACTATTTGAAGGGCCAAAATTTTTGATTTTAGGCGAGCAACAGTATTTTGTATAGGATACCGTCTCTCAAAGCACAAAATGGCTAGATATGCTAAAATTTGGCGTGGCATAGGCCCCCCTGGCTACGCCTATGCGATGAAGACATTCTGTTGTGGAGATCACGCCGTAAGTTACATTGCATAGAACGGTACTGAATGAAATGCCTTTTGCCAGCTAACCAGCATAAGCGAATGCGATTCCACCATTCAGAAACGTTTCGTCGACATCCAAGGTGACGATGAAGCCCGTGCACTATTTCATTCACACGGATGGTCAGATTTTCGGATCATGTGCAGTGAGCGTTTTCAAGGACTTTTGGGAAAAGTTAAGCTACAGTATTATTACTGCCGTTTCCCACGTCTCCTGTTGCTGAGCCAGGTTTCAAAGAAGTACTGCGCATGCGCAACAAATACCACAATTGTCTTGACATGAACAAGACCGGGGACACGCCATACGACTTAAGCTGAGCAACTTGCAACTGTCAAAAAGCGTCTATCTGATAAATGAACCTCCATACCTCTGCACTGCCTTCCGTCTCGGTAGAAACCATTGTCGCAGGACTTGACACATCTTCCCTCTTGAAGATAATGCCCGGAAGGGCAGGACGTACATGTCGAAGGGGAATACCCGATCTGACAGGTGGAGCATGACGGATGGCAAGCTGCAATAAACGCAAATTTGACTGTTATTTTCATGAAAAATACCATGCGTGTTGTCATTATTTTCTCATTATATCTGCCTTAATGCAAATAAAATCGAGCGTTCTCAACAAAATTATTGCACGAAGCTTCGTGCCTCGCATATCGGACGTGTTCGTGACAAGGGTATTAAGAGTTATTTTTAGGCTGAACTTTGTAAGGTCAACAAACCAGCGGCTCGATAGCCGGGTGCCTTCAAATGCATTTCCATGAAACATGGCGCATGTCTGAAGCGTTGTCATTCAAAGCGAAAACGCAAGAAGCAGTCTCCGATGATTTGAATGTTGTTTTCACGAGATTTTAAACGTGACCAATGGGCAAATAGCCAGTCCCACGGATTGCGGGCCCAAATACATTGTCCGAATAAACGCCAAAGCCACGATTGTGGATTTTCTTCGCACAAGACCATTTTTCAATCCATCTTCTAATTTCCTTGCAGCGACTGCGCTCTGAAGTCATTCATTCTTTTCTATTTCTAACAACTGATTTTTTCAGCACGGGAATGGAAAAGATATTGGCACCAACCGTTGATAAAAGTTATTAGTGAAAGATGCTCTTGATATCCACAAACTCATTTGGAAAAGGACAGAGATGCCGTGGGCTCTTAGTTTTTAACCTTTGACACTCTGCTGACCTCACCAACCCTTCTATTCGTGAAATGTTAAAGTCACTGCTGCTCTCTTGAAACGTGGTGAATTTCAAAAACTTATCTTTTGTTCGTTGCGGACTCACTGTCATCAGTAAAGATAATATTTGAGGTGACGTTCCTGTGCTGGAGATGCGTTGCCCGAAAAGCGGTTAACAATCTTTCATTATTGAGTAACAATGGGTTCCGTCATTTAAAAAAACATGAAACTAAAGACGTTATTTTCACCGAACACCGCCAGCGACAGGAATTCTACAAGAATCCACTTTTACACCACTTTCAAAACACGTGTAAGTTCTAGGTGCCAGACAGCTATATACATGTGTGGCCTCGTCACTGAAAACAAAAAAGATTTTCACTTCACACAAAATACAAAAAGTTTGATAAAGCTAACGTGAAAAACATTGGAGTAAACGGCGTAAAGGAAATTTTTCGTTTGTCAGCCACCAACGCCATCACTGCAGACAGAACTAAGATTTCAGTCTCACTGGACTCAAGATTTTCTCGGTTAAACACAGAAATGCAAGTCACAAGCTACACACGGCAAGGTATTAAAATCTTACGGAGGCAGCGGAGACCGTCTTGAAAGAACCCAGGCCGGCACCGCCTGACGCACTTCCCTTCCTGTAGCAGACGCCCCAACTTGCAAGATGTGCAGTGTCCGTATCCAGGGGCATCGCAACTCGAACAATCGCTGTGGCACGTGACCAACTGGCATTCTGGGCAACACTCGCCTGGAAATGAAGAGTCGAGAAATGGTTTTGACAGAGTCAAAAAATATAAAGGCGTCTATATTTTTAAATTTTTACTCCTTAACTTTCAGCAAATGTTGCTGCTTGGAAGCGACTGGCTTCGTTTGCTCAGCAATGATCACACTGCTCAATGTACCTGGGACATTGATGGGGACAGTACGTGGGGGGCAACGGGGGCACTCAGTGGTGAAACACTGCACTTTTCCTCGCAGGCATTCGCATCTCGTGCAACGCTCTTCTTGCCATACGTCACCGTTACGGTATTCGTATCCATTGTGACGACACATTTCGATCGTAGGAATGCATTTGGGACAGCACGAGGTATGAACCAGTTTCTCATTCTAAAAAGCAATATAAATTTTTCATGAAACAGTGAAAATCTGATGAAAATTAGAATTCCAGTGCAATACGAGTAAACAGTTTGTCACTTTTCTTTCGTTAAGTTATTTTGCGTCTCGCAGAAAAAGTACTGTCAAGCAGCTCCTCACCGATTTGCACTCCACCGTTGAACACTGAACAAAATGAGAGCGGACGCTTCCGTTGATACAGACAGCAGCTTGACATTTGGAAACCTCCCAAATATCGCCATGGTAATAGCGGGTGTTGTTGTAAACACACGGTTCTACATGGAAACGAAAAAAAGCATTTACTTCAACGCAAACCCTGCAACACAAGTTCCGTTGATCTGTTGGATCATCATTTGATGAGGTTTCGCGATCCGCTGCTGATTTTCAAGAGCATAAATTGCTGACATGTCAATCACGTAATGAAATTCTGCAAAAATCTTCATGAAGCAAAACAAGAGAAAAATAGGATCTCTTATTTGAGATGTTCGTGAGGAGTAGCCAGTTTGAAATACGTACTCATTCCAAGCATATAACATAATGATTGCTGCTAAAACAAGAATTACCTTTTCAGTTTCTATTACCGCTAACCATTAAACGCATTCAAAGATGCGTCTGTACTTACGAGATAACGACACGCAACTTGCGCAACACTCTCCTTTCCTCACAACTTTTCGTTCTCCCTCAGGACATCCACTGTCGACACGGTCCGCTGCGCACTCCTTCCTTCTACACGTCACGTGACCGTCCCAACAAACGCATGTTTGACAACTATCAACTTCAAACTGCTGACCAGAAGCATATTCGATGTTCTGCGGGAGTCAAACGGAAAGACGTTGCAGGAAATTTATTTTCGCTGGGAGTCCAAAGCCAGTTTATAATTTGTTTTGCATTTATTAGATCACAGTGTCACTTCAAAGATTAGTTTAGGTAAACACGAAAAATTTGAACGACGTTAAATCAACAATGTTGCTTCAAAGTAGCGTTATTAGAAAGATCATGACGAAAGCAGAAGCTGGACTGACACAATTCCGTGAAGGTTGTGGCGAGGAACGGAATCAAAGACACCGCCGACCGATCATCCACGAAAATAGCGCAGCATAGAACCTCCCCTTTGAAGGTGTAATAAGTACCGCGAGTCTGCCAGCGCAGTAACCCATTTGTGAGTATGCTCAAGTCTAAACAAGGAATTCCCGTAGAGACCCCAGTTTCCGTGAAAATCGCTGCGTTTTTGACCCAAACGTTACCGCTTCGGCAAAACACGTGCAAGTGTGATAGGAGCGAAGATTTTTTTGCTGCAGCTCGAACAAAATCTGTTCAAAGCGAAGTCATGGGAGGATCTGGAAAAAACGGCGAAAAGCAACCAGTGTAAAACTAAGAAGTGCCAGGCCATCTAGAATGGCCATAGCGGAATCTCAAACACTGCAAAGTCCATCAATCGTAGCAGATATCATCCTCGGAGAAGAGAAAGATATTATCAGCAGGCGGGAAATACCTGTTTTCAACCCCGTTCATGCTGCCCTATCGCACACGTAAAATGCATTTCAGGGAGAAAGACGTCATCAATGTTATAAAAAACTTTAAAAGCTCAGAAAGCGGCATGTCGTGATCAAGCTGCAAGCGTTTGGTTTTCAAATCGGTCTTCGTTCCGATTCTTCATGCGTGGTTGTGATTATAAATAATGACCAAAAGAGTGTTACCACATGCACAAGTGGCAGATGTTGGGTTTTTACGAAAGGTTTACATCAGCACGTGGCAAAGTGGAGTAGCTGTCAAATTCGCAACGCCCAAGATTGAGCCTTTTCGAATAGAAACAAAATATGAACTGCCGTGCGCCAGATATGTTGCTGGCAGTGCCATATTAGCTATGACGCCCGTGAGGCACAGGCCTCAGGGCCCCTGCAGTCAAGGTGCCCCCAACATGAACGTTGGCATTCAATACAGTTATAGCCTACCTACGCACTATGATGGTTGCCCAACGCTCAATGCAATATTCCAGGGGTCCACAAATAGTGGGTCGCGAGACCTTCCACTCTGTGTCACGAAATACTTCAAACTTACATTCTAAATTTTCCATTCTCATTAGACAGAATAAATGCGACCATTTAGGCCTACTGCTTTACGTGCTAAGTTTCACAGAATTTTGTGCACGAAAATTACTGCTGCCAATAGCATGCCTAGTCCTGAAATTTATATTTAATTTTAGAGTATTTTCCACAAAATTATATGCTCACGAAATGTTTGGTTTGCGAGAATTTATAACTATTTCTTAGGGACGCTCCAAATAGTATTTGGGGCCCCTGCAATTTACAGGCTATGCGTGCAACAGGAAAAAACACATTACAGGCGGTCGTGACATGATAGAAAACGGTATGATGGGATCTTATTCACGACACAGAGGAAAAGAGCAGGGCATAAAGCAGGGGTCGGGAACCTATGGCTCGCGAGCCAGATGTGGCTGTTTTGATGACGCCATCAGCAACACCATGCAGCACCAGAAGTCGCATTAATTTAACAGCAAGAAGAGAAAATTCAGACATTTACCATTGTTTAAAATTGTTGATTTTGCTTAAAAATGCACACGTTATTGAAGGAAGTTAGTTGCGTTGAGTGATGAAAAATATTATGTGGCTCTCAACGAAATACAATTAAAATATAAGTAGGTTTCATGGCTCCCTTGGCCAAAAAAGTTCCCGACCTCTGACATAACGCATGTCACGATGGTAGTACAGCTGCATCAGTTAGAAAGGCTAACTTCGTAGTGAAGGTTGTCGTCCTTGAGTGTTGTGAGAAAACAGAGTGCCTGGTACCTGAGATTACGGATATCGTAAGTTCAGGCCAAACGCAGAGGAAATGCAAAAATTGGAGCAGCTGAAAGAAAAATCAAGAGTAGAGCAAGAAAAACGAGATGAGCAAATTAAGAACGATGCCATGTCTCCTGACATGGGTTTGAGACAAGCTTGATCTCTAACTTTTAACGTAAGAACTAAGAAGCCATCATCGGATAGGAATGAGTGCGGAAAAACGAAGCCAAAATAACGTCAATGTCTAGTTATCAAAATAGTGTAGCTGTAATTAAAAGCGATGCCAATGTTAACGTTTCACAACCAACAACAACGTTTAAATCATTTGTCACTGACGAGCATTGAGAGCGAACTATTAAGGAAACAAAATTTCTGGCAAGCTGATAAATGAAGTTGCTTGCAAAAAAGCACGAAGAGTACTATTACAATTTGAGTGCTAACATGGTGGGAAAAACTGAGAACTTTTTCGCATACCTGAGTTTATGATAGGAAAGACGTATTTATTTTCGCATTGCATATCTACTCTTTTCATTTGATGTTACAGAGTGTGTTATTTCGCGTGATGAACTCGAGTATTATGGGAAGGCCATCCGACATTGGCTTTTACTGAAAAGATGGGGGCCCTCGAAAAATTGTGCCTCAGGGCCTCTAAAAGCATCACCTGGCACTGGTTGCTGGAACAACCCATGAAATGTCAGCAAATCAGGTTCTCACCAATGTGCGACCAGGTGCTGCGACGACATCTTTGACTACGATTAGTCGCAGCTCAGTGTGGAGGCAGCAGCAGAGTTGAAAGATAGTGGAAGTAGCTTCTTCTGGGTGTTTTTCGCGTTTCACCAAAACATTCAGTTTAGTGTAGTCGACACAATATCGTATTTTATATGACCCCAGCCTTTAAGAACATGCGTGAAAGAATGGATGAAACAACTGCGCGAAGAAAATGCGTGATTCAAGTCTTACGTCCTTCTTCCGAAAAGAAGTCATCAAGGAAGACGCAAGCCGTTGCGGCTGGTGAGACAAACAGTTTTGAGTTGTCATCGCATGGCCGAGTACTTCTAATTACCGTTGTTGCCTCACAAAATTTTACCAATGTGAGAAATTTCGTGCATGTGCGTTCTTTGCATGCAGCCCCGTAGGACTAGGCTGATACACAGGGAGCCGGAAGGTCCCGGATGGGATCGGGCGCGTCACACGAGAGGCCGGCCACACATTGTTGACGAACATGACATGATAAGACCTCAACAACAATCGTTCAGCAGCCGGGCACCCGCACCCTGTGATATCGGGTGGAAACCAATGAGGAGGAGCAACCATTGCAACAATGATCAGCGGCACTTGAATTGCGTCTGATGATGACGTAGCACGGTGCCCAAGCGACCCACAGTGGCGCTTCTTGGGTAAGAGGGTAAATTTCGACCCCCCATAGTCAAGTGCACAGACAGGCCACGTTCTGCTCCTGCCACAAATAGTCGCATCGAATAAGTAGGAAAAACGTCTAAATCAAATCTTAGATTTCTTCGAATTTGGATGAATCAATGACATGGTCTGGAAAAGATGATTGCGGTTCATGAAGCTGAAAAAGAAACGAGTTTGGATCGAGTTCATGAACTGTGGACTTGAGTTCATGATCTGTGGACTCGAGTTCATGAACTGTGTACTTGAGTTCATAAACTGTGGACTCGGGTTCATGAACTGTGCACTCGAGTTCATGAAATGTGTACTCGAGTTCATGAACTGTGTACTCGAGTTCATGAACTGTGTAGGCTACTCGAGTGCTTCGGATTTGTTCGAAGACTTGGACAACAACGACTATCGGTTGCTCGGGGCGATAACATTGCGTCAAAAAATGTGTGAAATCACTTTATTATGCAGAGGCTTAATAAACTACATAGCCTGCGTAAGCACATTTCTCGTACAATTATGATCAAACTATCCAGACGCCTTATCTCCACATAATGTTGGAGTAGTTGTGACAAAAAGTACAATGTTCGCAACACTCACCTGATGAGCGCAGGATCTTCCTACGCAGGTTGGGCAGCAGTCGTCTTCAAGTAACATTGCAGTCTCACCTGGTTTGCAAACCATGCTTTTGCACTGAGCCACTAAACGAACCACTCCACCTGTGGATCAAAAAACAAGTCTTTGCCAGAACAGCGAGTATTTTGCAGAAAGTGCGTTTTTGCAAAAGAATTAGTTCAAGCGCAGAAAAACGATTTTGTAATTTGAATAACGGAGGTGAAGAGGAATACGAAACAGACACAGGACAAACTTTCAAAAGCCTTAGAGAGGATCTACGGTTAATTATCCGCTGCTGTGATGGGAATCTCCAGTGGATGTTGCGCGAAATATTGGTTTACAATAATTTCAGAAGTATCGTTGCCACATCTTCACCACCTATTCTCTTGTAAGCCATAACAATTATGCCAGGTCTGACTATACATTTTTATTGACATAAACAACAAAAACATTACCTCTCGAACAAAAAGCTCTTTCGCATTTCGACGGCGACCACCACTCTCCGTCGCGATGAGTTTTCCCTTCATAGGTGCATGACTCTTCAAAATATATGTTAGTGGCCCGTGTCAATTGAAGTGCTTTTACCTTTGTAGGTTACCATCAACAAATCAAAACATTTGGTCAATTTCCTTGCGCTAAGAGCAGGTGCTCGTGATTTGTGGCAGACCAAACATAATTGGGCTGAGGATAAAAACCAAATGTTTTCAAAAATGCTCGTGCACGTGGTTTCTACGTACAAGCCGAATCAGAAATGATGAAGTTGAATTTGTGTATAAAACCGAAAATAGATACAAAAATTTTTCGCTGCTATTTGATAAAATTTTGTGAACGCAAAACATTCCTTAAAATTATACAACAGCGGCACGGATTTGCAGATGGAAAGATTTGCGATTAAACCCTCTAGTTCTTTGAGCACCGACTAGTAGACTTTGAAAGAACCACAGTGTTTATGAAAAGAGTTACAAATACGGTCGTCGAATCAACTCCTCTCCTTAGTCCACATTCATCATATTTCTCAATGACGGAAAGTTAGAATTTATTTGATACATCCGGAAACCAGCGGCATACCTAGAAGTTTGAGCCAGGGGGAAAAAACTTAGATTATAGGTGCCCACTGGCCACTGCAGGGGGCCCACTAGCCAACACTCAGAAAAAAATTGAGAAATGATGGTGAATCCAGATGTGGATGTCTACACTAAAACCCTAAATCACTAAATCACCGGAAAATACTCCGAAAAACGAAAAGAAACAACAACCTCCTGTAAACCAAAAGAATACTAAAACCGAAATATAAGTTAAGTGGGGTCCGGTTTTTACATTCAGCTTGCCAGGGAGGCGCTTTGCCCCTCTGCCCCCCCGTCAGTCACGCCACCGCCGGAAACGGAACTGGAATAAGATAAAAAATCCGGTGTCCCACAATACAACTCTAACTTTGGAAAAGTTTGACCCTTCAAAATCCCACGCCTCTGTTTCCACTTTTGCTGAAAACAAACTTTTCTGTGACCGATGCATACCCCTTATGCTATGCATACACGAAAATCAAATGCCGGCAAGCCTATACCTTCTGTGCTCACACATATCGGGCAGCATTGCGTTGGTAACTTCTTTTCCACTTCGCCATACCCGCATTGCAGCTGCCGGCATTCAGTGAGAGTGCACGTTACCAAGCCATCATTGCATTTACATCTGGTGCAGTTATCATACCTCCATTCAGTGTTGTGCTGGTTGCAAAAACAAATTGCAACATGAACAGCAAACCTTGAGTTATTGGAAAACGTCAGAAAGCAATCCAACTCCACTCACCGCAACCACATCCCCATTCACTTCGCAGTGTCGCTGAAACGCAGCTGTACACACCGGACAACATTTATTGGCAGGAAAAATCAGCGATTCTCCCTGCATTCAAAATCTGCGTCAATCTACTGCTACCGCTGATGCAACAATCAACACCATACACTTAAACGATATTAAACTTATGGAACAAAAGGTAGAAAATTAAGGTAAATTGAACGTTCATGCTTTCTGCTGGTGACCTATTTTTATCGATTGTGATGAAAAACTTCACAAAAAAGCTTAAAACAAACACAAAGCCCGGGACGAAGCAAGAGGACTAGTCAGGAGCATCCCAGGTCTAAATACTATTTTCTTTGATGTAAAAATAGAATCAAGTAGGCAATTATCAGATGTGATTCAATTAATTCAAGACGTTTAAAGCTATTCGCAAATATCATTCAAGCAACGTTACTTGGCTCATCACTTTACGTCATCAACAGGGACATCGTTCACGCAACAAAGCTGACAGCCGTTGCAGTCTCCAACTTATGCAAAAACTCATGCAGGAGTGCTGGTTCCCGTACAACGCGTTAGTGTTAAAAAAGTGCGTCTGTCAGTATCTACGGAGGCAAACTAACCAGTCACTCAATGTTCAGCGCAAACATTGCCACTAATCATCACTTCAGCGTTGAAATAGATGCTTAGCAGCTTCGAGAAAACCGCAAATAAATATTTAACGGAACTCAACTTTTTCCTGACATCATCGAAATGATGCAGCACGTGGAGGCTTGGTCAACATGCCGCGGTTGCGCATGCACACAAGCTAGTGACGAAAATGTATGCCGGGAAAGATGTTTAAAGGAAAGTTGTCAAAACTTTACATATAGATAGCATTTTGCAACAATATTCAAAAGACGTGTCTATCTTATGCATCGCAACATTGCTATATGAAGTTGCAAATCCTACGAACGAGTGCGTTAACTGAAACCTGCTTCATATTTGTCCCTGATTCCACTAAAAAACAAGTGTTCTTTGCCCAAGTTCTCAAGTTGGAAAAGTGTACCAGCTAAAGGAGCCTATGTGCAAGGCTCCATATGCACGCAGGGAATCCTCGCAAGTCAAAAAAATTACTAAATATCATTCTGATTTGACGCATTTGCTGACCTTTGTCGCATCGCATCGCGGGTCCTTACATCTTTTGACCTCACACGTCACAAAACCATCGATGCATGAACAAGAAGTGCAGGGGTCTGTTTGCCAAGATGCATTGTTCTGCAAATGAAAGCAAACAGTCAAGCGAAACGTCAGCAAAAAATCGCGAGTTTCATTAGCAAAGCAAACGTCTTGTCCACCAGGTTAGCAATAGACTACGTCATTCATACAATGGCGCCAGAAACCAAACCAGGCAATGAAAACCAGTGAAAAACATCATATAACTGTTTTAGATAGGAAAACTGACAATTTCATGCAAACAAAGGTAAGGTGTTGGCAAAAAACAAGAAAACACACAAAAAACAAAAAGTTTGATGTTGGGACCAATAGCAAGTTGACTCATGCCTAGAAGTCTTCATTTTTTCTCGCGTCGTACAACTTAGTGGTTTTAGCAGCTTCGAGCAGAGCAAAGAGTAACTTTATTAACAATTTCTGAAAACTGAGAGCACGTCATATACAATCCTCTTACGATAAGATCAGCTTTAACTTTTTTGACAATGTTCGCCACATCCGGCTTGGAATTTACATTTTTGAGGGAGCGCCGACATGCTTGCCGTAGACATGTCTTAAAAATATGAAATACCGCTCTAGTCTCTTTTAAACGAACATCGGATTGGAATAAGGTTGGTGAATGATGAACGCGTAATTGCGTCGCAGCTTCTGAATTAAAACCCTGGTTTTGAAAACATGTTTAAAAAGCTCTGCTGATAAATAATCGTCGATCACTGAACCGCAACATCATTATCCCAGCCAGCAAAGCACGGGCCCCCATAATTGCTTCACTCCAAGCAACTAAGTTGTTAATGGTGGCTGTGAAAACGCCGCCGGAAACGTCGCGAATATGACAAAATTAGTTGCGTTCGATATGTACGGACAATAAAGCTGTGGATTGTTGTCAATCCAGAACATTGGCGACTCATAAATTTCTGTCACACCGGTTGGAAGCTTCGAGCATCATCAATTGTTACGTCATTGCTGTATTCAACAAGCGGTATAAGCTTCGAGTATAACGCGGACTTAACGAATCGGTGTCGCGTGTGTTTCAGATCTGCGGTTTGATAAAAAACAACCACGCTGACATAAAGATTTTAGATGAGGTCGTGCCGGCGTTTCAAAAGTAGCTGTTTTTATCATCGGCAAACCTCAGTGATGTCGAACCACAGCTGCGGTTTTGCAGGAAAGTTATTTTAAAAGACAATCTGATGTCGTTTTTCTGATATAAGGCGCAACTACTCCGATGTACTCAAAAACAGGAATCGAAGCTGCTCAAGACCTCATCACCACTGCACGTGTTTAAAAAGTAATTTTCTTGACACGAAAACGTGCTTCATTCCATTTGCCATGTTAGCAAACATGCAAAACTACGAAGTTATTTGACAAAGTAATGTACTTTTGCTTCAATAAGAACCATGCGTTTCTCCGCTCACCAGACAATGTCAAAACCGCCCTTTTAATGAAATCTATGGTCGCCTTAATTAGTTTTCAGAAACATCGGGCCAATGGCTCGAGTTACAGCAACCAACAATGCAAATGTTGCAACTCTAAACTTTGTATCAAAGGAGGTGTTTGTTGTGCTTCGTCAAAACAGTAAGAACTTAAAATACTATTCAGAGTTAATGACGACTTGTCTGTTTAGTTTCACATCAAACATTTTCTATGAACATTTGGATCAAGTCGACAAGTGCGAGCTGCACATCTGCACTCGCATGCAAGGTCGCAGCAGACGGGAAACCAGGTACAGTACTTGCCTATACTCTATACAATCGCCAAATCATTTGAATTGTGAGCAAATTTCAGATTGCTGTGTGTTTTCGACAAATTTCCACATTTGTTTCAACATCTATAAAATGATCTGTCCATGTGTAGAAGTTTTGATGTTTGGAATAGTTAACAAGAATCGAAGCTAGCAGCAGCGTCCCATAAAACAAAAAATCCGAAAAGCATGGACACCAATTAACCGCAGCAGGTGTGTAACAAACTGACTGCCGTAACAGACACTGTTTAAGTTACAAATATTAAGGTGGGGCAGGAACTGTTAGAGCATTACGGTTCTCAAGCACAAACAGCAATTGATTTGAACTTAGGGCCTCTTTGTGCCAAAAATGCAATGAATAGATGCTGCCACACTAATGTTGGCGTGTCTGCCTGCTAGTGGTGTTCACACATTTGGCTTAGAGTCAAAATTGGAATACTCTCCTCATGGTCGACCAGGTATTTTTCATTTCTAAACAGCCATCCATTCGTCAACACTCACTCGCTCAGCGACAACAGTAACCATCCCATTCATCCACGTTAATGTGCCAAGTTATGATGGCACATCTGAGACAGACCACAACTCTTTGAAGTAGCCGCAAGTAGACAGTCACTGCAGTACACAGCTGCCATGCGCTGCAACGATCAGACGGTTAGAATGAAAGGCTGTTCCCGTGAATCAACGTAGACTCGTATTACGGTTTATTCGGTTGGTAACTCCAGACCTGACAACACGTTACAGCGAGAGCTTCATCAGGTTGTCGTTTGTGAAATGTGTAAAGCTGGAACCGATAACTTTTTGTCTATTCAACTTCGCATAAAACTACAAGCACGAACAATGACGTCAGCAGCACATTTTTGCGAACTTGCCAACTCACAAAAGTTCAAGGTAAACGTTATGAACTGTTTTCGCTGATTATTTCTTGTATCACAAGAGCAAAGCACACACCACCAGCCCTGTGCAAAAACTATGTCGACGAACCTTCATACTGAATCACAGGACTAGCATTTTTCAAACGACACTGTTGAATAGTAAGAAATGCGCGATTCGCTAATTTCGAGAACGTTACACTTGATATCTGCATTAGGTTCTCAGACATGAATACGACCATGAAGCTTGCATAATATTCATAATATTCAACCTGTTTCAGCATTTCCCTCCAGTTTGTTTGGCTAGAATTTTCATCGCTGCCTAGAAAGGTGATGTTTGTCCCACATCAAAATGATGGATGAAGTGCATTTCGGATGAAGCAGAGACCAATTAAAGGCACTGCAGAAGCATTGAGTTAACCACGTGATAGCAACGATTGACGAACGAAGAAGCACATGCTGCTCATTGCTTGCAGTAGAATACGAAGAACCCTTGGTTCTGATCACAGCGGCAAGTAAAGTTGCTTTTGACTCGTGTTATGTTCGGTTTTCAGCTTTACATCCATTGTTCACCCAAACCGGCGGCAGTCAGCATCGTCTCAAAATGCATAATATTCGCTTCAAAGCAACGAAATCAAAGAATTAAGAATTTTCGGCGACGTCTTGTTCATAATATGCAATTGATTTGCACCCAAATAAACTTTTGTAAATTTTTGTTGTAGAGTTGATGACTAAGTGTCGCTGCTGACCTTGCATCTTTACAATTTAATGGGGATGCATTTGTCGACTCCACATTATTATCGCTGACACTTGAACATATTGCTTTCTGGAGTGGACAATAAAGCCCTTGACATAGATTCACACAATAGCCTGGACCTTTGTATGTACAGGCAAGTTTAGTCAGTTGTTGATTTGATGATAAAAAACGTAAAGCGAAACGTCTCGTTCATCACTAAAAACTTGAAATTGATTTGAGGTTTCCGCTGCATGCAAGAGCTTTTCAGACAGGGGGTGAATCTGGGACCCAGACCCCTTGACATCAAAGAGCATTAAAACAGACCTGTAAAAATTGTTTGCGATGCCGCAGGTGAGGCGCTCGCACAGGCTTTTTGTCTTGGCCTTGATCAAATAAAAGTGTCAAGACTGGTGTTAGTAACGAGACTTTAAATATTTATATCAATTGCTGCATTTAATTCCCTCCAGAAAAATAAGTGTTGCTATCCGCGGCAGCATTGTGACTACATTCTTCCCGAATGACGCAGAAACGAGGTCAAGGTCTTCTAACCCAACGCTGCTGGTCCGAGCAAACAGAAGATTTCATTCCATTGCGCTCCGTCGGTCGTTCCACACGTGCCAGCAAAGTTTGTTAAACATCCACAGAGGTGTAGAGGTTAATATAGTTTGCGTTTAAATTTTGCAACAATCTTGATTGTTCACGGGCGTCTCCTTCATGAACGTAATCACGACCGTCCAGCGACGAGACGACGACTGCAGACTTGGCATTTCTCGTAAACGAATTTAGTGTGCGTTTACAACTGTGCCTGAGCTTCGCGCCAAGGTCTCTGGGGTTCACTCTCGTAATTATCCATGCCGACGAACAGCCAGACTCACCCATGCGGGCTGGGTTTGTTTTAAACTGTTGACAGTTAAGTAAATACTGTCCTGAAACACGATATGACATTGCTACATCTTTATCTTCAATGATGTTTAGTAAGCGAAGAAAGCTTTTCAACACCTGTAAATGAGACTGTCGAAAAAAGATTTAATTCCTTCTCATTATCGCATTAAGAGAAGTAGAGTAATAAAAACATGTCTAATTTTCATGCACCAATGTTCTTCGTAAAACGACCGATTGAAGCACATAGAAACACAAGCTTCGTCCTTTTATTTCGAGCCACATAATTTAAAACAGTTCCATGAAAACGCCCACACAATACGCAAGTGCAACTGCTCCAAAACTACTGATTCACAGCAGCACGAAAACATAACTGCTGCCGATAGCAGCAGAGAATGACCCTAGCTGGGTTTGTGAAATACATTTTCAGAATGGAATTGCCATCTACGTCGGGCTATGTATCAAAATCGCTGTCCTCATTAAACAACGTGAAAAAGTTCACAGTTCTCTAACTTTCAACTTTTGCCAATCCTCGCTTTTTTAACACGACCTTTCCCTCCAAATTATTTTTTCATACACCAAAGCATTGTGAACTTCTTTTTGGCGTGTCTAGTTTCAATTCCCATGCCTTGGTTGAGGTAATCTTTCAAGCAAAGCCAGTTAGTTTGTGACGTGCGATCGTTCTTTGAGGTTGCATGACTTGCTGCTGGAATTGACGCATCTCGAAGATACACCTTACCATTTCACTGAATATATGGGTCGAACCAACAGTTACCGTTTTCAACCTGTTATTAAACTGACTCTTGGCAAAAACGTGACTTCGATACTGGCCGCTGGTGCAGAGAGAGATGAAGCACGTTTAATGCAATGACAACCGAAGTGCTGAGCAGCCGTATAATGAAAATAACGGCCAATGTAACTGACGTAATGGTCCAGACTTTTCGGAAACATCTAATACCTTTGTCATCATCATCGATGACGTAAAAGAAAATCACATCTTCTGTTTGACAGCTGCGGCTGGTGCACAAAACCCGTAGTCAGCATCAAAAAATATTTGGCAAATTACAGAAAGGTTTTCTTCACACAGGCTGTAACTTCCACTGTAAGGCTATAAAAAACTTGCAACACGGAAAATAACGTGAAATCGGCTTCGCTTAAATGAAAAATTCTTCAGTGTTCGTCAATTGCCTGACTGTAAGCACCCGAAACTAATCTTTCCGCATCATCATCATCTGATGCCATTGCTTCAGCCGACCCAGCATCTCTCTTTACACCTGTATTTAAGTCTCGAGTAGAAACCTGTTGCGCGCATTAAGCGCTACTGCATCACAGCTGTTACAAAAAAGACTGGGGGACATCAGTGTCTATAGGGAAGCAACTTGTTACTTGGTATTGCAAGTACTTTGAGGTTATATGAATAGAAAGACAACAGCGATGGAAATGTAGGATCTGTTAATGAATGTCTGGCAAACGTCTCTAAACAATGGTCTGATGCATTTTGAAGAATTGCCGCGATTTTGGGTGAAATTTTTATATTTCTAAGTGCTTGAACCAGTTACTTTGCAAAACACATTGATGTTTTGAGAATCGCGTTTTGATAAGTTTGATCTTTGACCATGCATGAGACCGAAATTATGTCAAAAATCGGTGATCGCTTGAGTCTAGGTATTTTGGAAATCATTCTTAGAAAACTGAATTGATATCAACGTTGCGTAACTGAAAGTCACTATGGTAGGGCGCCATGTAAGTTTGCCATCTCAACAACGAGAATGAGTTCAGTGGCTAAAGCATGTCTTGTTTGCTTTCGTTTCTGCAATATTTATGTGACTGAGCGCGACCCAGAGTACTAACACAAGGGGAACGGCGTTTTTTGAGTTCTTTTACTGTCATGAAATATTTAGGTTTGGCCACGAAGCAATCCACCCAATTGAAGCACTCAAGCGAGTTGTCCGCCACGGGAATGCCACGATAGTTCATAAAAGAACATGTCAACGAAAGAACTCGTATCCGACACAGTCGCGAGGCGTTCACAGACCAACCGCTGAGAACTACGTAGAACCTTTGGAATGCAGTCGGTCGGCTTGCCGTGAGCTGAGCTGAGCGACATCACACCCACACCACCCTCCATATGACTTTCCAAAACTATATCTACTTTATCAGAAAACGTCAACTTTGTGTTGGGTGTTTACGGCACGCATCAGTTTAGAGGTTTGAAACCCCACCGGAGCCAGTTAATAAATTGCCCCGATCATGACTCAAGCACTTGACCCCGGCGTCTCTCCACTCTGCAACGAACCGTGGCGGCTTCTTTTGCGCATCACGTTCGGACACGCAATCTTATACTCGGGGCTAAATCAATTACTCTCGCCCCACTTTGGAATCTTAGACTGTCAATTTCAATGTCTTTGGAGCTGCTTTAAGTGGTACACGCCAGTGTCCATGAGCGACCTCCAAAGTCGTTGCCGCTCATGCTGATCTCAGTTTACACTTCGTACGAACAAGTCCCTGCATGCTGCCGATCGTTTCTGCTGGTTTGCTCCAATGTACTTCGAATCTGGGCTTATTTATTCGGTGATTTTTCGGTCAAAGACAGATTTTTTTTAATTATCGGAAAAATGAAGACAATTCGGTCATAATGACCGAAAATATAGACTGGTGAATACTGTTACGACGAGTTTAGAGTTATCACGTGACAAATGACCGAAGTGTCGCATCGACAACATGTCCCAGCTTCGAACCATTTCACCAACAAACACATTATTATTAAGCCCTCCCTCCAGCAACACGTCATAACCACCATTTGGCGCTGATCTCCACGTCGGAATGTACCCAGCAACACACCCACAAAAACAACGTTTGCAGTTTTGAAAAGTGAGGTTCCAGTAGAACCTTTTGTAAGCTACATTAAAAAGCGGTGGATAAAGGGTTTTCGCCGCAGAGAGTTGCACAAAACTAAACCGACCACCGGGAGAGTCAGCTTCAGGTTACGCCTCCAACTGAAACAAGCGTCTCCAACTCCAATGTCTGATATAGCCAATATGGCGGTTGGTCGAGTGATAAAAGTTCCCATGAACTACCGCTACACTAAGTACCAGTGGTACCGAAGAAGTTCACAAGCTGAGAGCTATTTTATGTGCAATAGTTTAAACAGAAACAAAAAATAAAAATCATTAACTTCAAAACTTGAAATTTTCATAACAGTAACCACGCGAAAAGAATTACCACACTAACTTCAAAAAATACATCCAAACTTATCAATCCTGAATCTTTGCCCTGGTCTACATAAAATCTTGTGAAACCTTGTGAAAAAACTTAGTTTCCGAATCTTTTTCTCGGCTTATCTAATACCTTTGTGCTTGCTCTATCCACCAACATGTCTATTTGTAAACTGTTTCAACACCATCATCAACGCGCTACACAGAAAGCACAACGGCGTTCCAAAAAAACAGAACTCACGAATCTTTGAACAAAACTCAATTTTAATTTTCCTTCTTTTGTTTTTCAAGGTATGCAAGTAGAGAATGTGCATGAAACATTGGAACAATAATTTCCCCAGCATGTTTTTGCCAGCAAATCACACGCCACACACTGCATATAGTGCACATTTTCGGAGAAAGTTTTAGTGTCGTCATGCTCCAAAAAAAACAGACGTTTTCAAAGCTGAAGGAATTTTGTTTATCAATGGGACAAGGCAGAGGGATAGATCGAGATGAGCAGTGGTTTCAGCAAGACGGGCAACCCCCGCAATATCAAATGACACCTTAGCCGGGCGTAGAAAGTGATTTCAAGACAGACTGCTGATCAGCAGGAAGTGCAATCATCGAGTGGACATCACATTCACCGGAACTGCACTTCCCAGATATTTGTCCGGGGGTGTATCTTAAGGATAATGTGCACCACAACAACCTTCAAATGATTTATGAAATGAAGGCAGCCATCACAGCAAAAAGCAGGGAAATCGTTGAAGAGGAATGCGTTCGAGAAATTGACAATTTTACCCCTGAAGTCGCGGAGCCCATTTGGAGTATATTTTGCAAATCACATGACTTTTATGCAAAGCGACCAAGATCACTGAAACTTTGGACACTGATCATACATACTGAAGTTTACGTCCACAAAAATCTTGAAATTTGCTGGAGCTCCGTAGGATTTATTCATTTTTTCAGTTTCTTGTTGTTTTTGGTGTTCACTCTTGGTCACCTGTGATTTCATTGGAGACTGTCCTAGCGTGTTTCTTGAATTGAGAAACAATGTCGTTTTCAGTTCAAGCCTTTTTAACTCGGTTGCAAGACAAAGAATCAGGTTTTCGCTTCCAGTGATAAATACTGTAAATTCGTTTAGTCATTGATTTTGGTTGTCTTCGTTTTTATTGCATTGTGATCCACATACGAGTAGATCCGAAATTCAGTTTAAACAACTGAGATTCGTTTTGGTCAAAACAAGCATCAAACCACACGTTGCCAAAATGCCGCGATGTCTATACAACGTATTGCTCTGCTGTCCGTACACTGACTGATTCACCACAAATGTTAGAATTGAGCGGCCAACAATCGTGGGCGGATTGGTATTATACCGAGATCATCAGCAACGTACGCATCAAACGGTAGAATCAGAAATATATTTCTACGGTTTACTTTGCACAAACTGGATTAACGTTTACTGGAATGACGGCGACGATACTTCGCCAGTTGCTAAGTACAACTCACGCTTTTGAAAGCTTAACCTTAAAGGTTTGCCGATGAGGAATGAGACTTCTGCTCTTCGTCATTACTATAAACTTGCGTGCGGTTAAACATGGTACACAGCGTGTAGTAACCAAACTGCGCGAACTGAGAAAAGGATTTCACTTCATCTCAACCACTCCCAGCATCAAACAGCAGAGATGCAGACTTTCAACAGTTCTTGGGTATTTAGTGTTCTGAGGTATTTTATGTTCAGTTTCTCGATGCTTTTCTGCGTCTAACTGGAACGGGAAGGCGTCACAAAAAAGTCTGCTTCATTGTTTTATTCCAGTTCAACAAACGGCTCAGAACAAATTGAAAGGCAGACCTGTGCTCTGTACAATCTGGTTTTTATCACTCACGCGGCGAGGACAAGAAAGCCATTGTTCGCGTCGATTCGGCGTAATCCGTCTTTATGCGGTGCAAATGACAACGCGGACATTAAGTGCAAACCATAAAAGCAGACGAAAAGGCGCCGTCGTTTCTCCCACCACCAACATGCCTTATCGCCGCCGTTCACTAGGTTCCCGGTGAATCTTTGCTCTGCTGGTGAAAAGTCGCGTACAGGCTTAACTCACTGCGTCTCAACCTAACAGACGATCTCGTACGACTGACGTAATGTTTAAATTTTCATTTGCAAAGTCACACGAGATCGATGAATACAATCAATTAGTGTTTCATAGCGGTCAAATGCCGTTCGATATCCCTTGTACATCTTAAAGTGCTTTCAAATCGCTTTGTGGGTTAATTTTCATATACAAATAAATTCCCCACCAACATTACAATCCGGTTGAATCGATAATGCTTTAATATCCTGTGTTGCACGTAATGTCTACAAGTCCCTCCTGCGGCGGGGATTAAAGCCGGCTTCGAATGCTGTGCGGCGACCACAACCATTGCCGTTGAAACTCAGATCTGATTAATAAGTAACAACCTGTTCCGAAAAGCACTTCGCAAAACGCGAGCAGCTCGCGAAGTTTGACACAACGGGGCATGGGAACGTCGCAGTGCTTGCTGCCAAACGAACCCAACGCATCGCTGACGTCGTTAATCATTTAGTGATTACATCTGATACCGCCTCGATGACAGATCAAAATGACGTCAGCTTGCGATCGACAGGGATTCCAACAGAATTTTTAAAGCTCTAAGTCAGAAATTTTCCACTCTTTTCGTACACCACCACAATCGCTTGCATTTCTTTAACTCACCGCTTCCCCAAAAGTTTGATTTTACCTGAATTTTGTGAGTTTCGCTACGTCATCGTCGTGGTCTGAGAAATAATGAAGGCAGGTTTTCGAAGAACAGACCCCCTGTCTTTGTGTGGGACAATCCTCGACGGAAACAGCTTTTAGTGAATATGTCATTTCGTTCCCCTTTCCTCAGCGCTGTCTACGATTATATCGTCAGAGATCGTTTCATCTAACATAAGATGTTTCTGAGTTAATCCCTACTTTCTGCCGAGTCATTTCGAATTATCAACTTTTCGTTTTTATTAGTGCATATAGTGAAGCGACGATATATGTGTTATGGCAGTTGTATGTACATAGTTGTGTGATGATGGCAGTTGTATGTTTGATTCTAATCGCCATGTCCCTGCTTGCAAGTAACCTTACTCGACTGTAGGCAATACATTATTTACGTTTATTTTCGATCGTGGAACGTTAACAAGTTTACAATAATATTCATTTTCTTGCAAGTTCATCTATGCAGCGAAATCACTTTCTTCTATTTCACCGAACATCGGTCTTTTTGATGTTCTACTGTTGGTGTATTACTGTTGGTGTTTTACTGTTAGTGATTTACTGTTGATGTTGTTCTGTTTGCTTCTTGTTCTCCGTACTTGGCCTCCATACACGACGAAAGAGTTTCAGATTTAGTGCCACATCTGAAAGTTCTTTGGAAGGATGATGTTGTGCAGCATGCGTGCAGTCACCAGTTGCTCCGTGCAATGAGGCATTTGGTCATGCCTCAATCATTACAAACTTCATCACAGACTGCGATCAAGCGTGGTTTCAAGGGGCAGGTGGTGAAAGTGAATGTTTGTCAAGACCACGACAAATAAACGCTAACAGAAAGAGGTTTAAACGTTTGAACTCGCATTTATACATTTACGAAAATTTCAAGATATTTGCTGGAGCTGCGGATAACAAGATAATTTTGAAAGTTATTTCCAAATCAGTAAAACCTCGGAATCGACGACACTGCTTCGCTGTTATGAGGAATTATTTCAATTGCAATCAAAGCAAACTTAAATCAACGATTGATTATTGAATTCACGTTTGATTTTGAAGTTATAGAGTTCTTATGTTTATTCTACATACAAGCGAATGACAATAGAAACTTAACGGTCACCAATGTCAATCCTAAAAAAAACAACCTGCACGACCACGCTGCCCAGGAACAAATAACATGCCCCACGAGCTACAGCAGGCAATAGTGTTGGTGGCGCGAAAGTTTGTTTTACCCATTTTTTGGTCAATTATTGCAAACTAGTCTTTCATAAATATCAAAAACTTTCAGTAAGAAAGTTGTCAGCAATGTTTGAATTTTCAGTTTAGACAAGTCTTTTCAATCGATGGATTCTTCCGGTATAAACAGTGCATCTCATGCACATTAGCAACTAAATCGTTACACCAAACAACTTATGATCAATGGACCAGTTGTGACTACGATCACCGGTACAAGATGGGTTTGTATAGTTTGGTAAGTACCCACTCATTGTTCTTAACATTCCGCCCGGTATTCGACCGCCGTGCTCCACTACATGACCCGCAGAGCACCTCGCATGAAATGCAGTCCCGAAGTGAGTGGATGAAGCAAGTTCGATTTAAAGAAATACCAGGAATCAGTCGAAACAGTTGCACCAACAGAAGACAAAGACGAAATATTGATGACGTAGGGCTGGGGTCTATCTGGGTTCCTAGGCAACCGAGTTTTAATAACAGCGATTGTTGTTGGATACGCGTCCTTGCTGCCGAGCGGCATAGAGAGTGGCAGAAAGGGTTTTGATGGCGTCGGAATGCTAATGATAACTGAACAACGTCATTGATTCTCGGCTGTATCAAACACGCAATGCTTAAATTATGCGACAACTTGAAGTGCGCGGCAAGGACGGCTCCTGCAAACGACTGCATCGCTTTTCACTACGCTCAGCAGGAAGTGGTTTCGTCCGAAGTTCGGGGTGGCGATCGGAATCATAGTATCCGGGCAAATAAGAGCTCTTAAACATCAATCGCAGTGACTGCTCGTGTTAGTTCGCGTCAAACAAGGGCTCTGGGTTTGTGGACTTGAATTCAGTCACAAACTTGTTAGAGCCTGGCGCGAAACGGTTTTAGTGAAAGTAAGTTGCGATGCTGGCTCGGTGATGATCGCAGCAACGTGAACTGTGGCCGTGGTTACTTGGTGTTGTAGGAGCAACGCTCACCAACAGAGGTTCAACAAAATTTCACTTTGTCTGTATTTTTCAAGCGCGACTGATGCAACTTATTTTATGTCGCCGCGCTTCGGCGAAATCCTCGATGACAAACACAAATTTAAAATTCAAAACAATCCAACGGTGCACAACCTGCGGCCGCATGCGGCCTTCGATAATGAAATTTGCGGCCGTCCACATGTAATTCAAAATAAGATTTGGCGGCCGTGCTGGCGTATATTGAAGCAATATTGAAGCAAAACAAACGCAAGGCAAGAAAATCAGTCGACACGATGCGTAACAATCTGGACGGTGACGTCACAAAGAGTTATAGAATGAACACGCAATTTATGTTTGAATGAATGTGTTCTGTTAACTCGAACTCATTGGCGGCCGTACTTCATATAAATAGAAGCAATAGCAAAACGTTGCACACCCCTGCATAGACCGAAATGATTTCGTGCTCAAATCGACGAGTTACAAAACACCATTTTGCACAGTTTATTAAAATACTGATGAACACGAAAGCTTGAAGTTGTCTGAAGTGCACGTGCAGCCACGAACGTGCGCGTGACTGAATCAGCGCAGGCCAGACAACACACCCATGAAACGCCAGACGAGCACCCCACGACACAGTCTAATAAACAACAGAGTGAGATCTGTCCTGCACACGGGCACGGTTCGATCGGATGTCATTTCATCGCCTCCTACAGTTCGTGCGTTTCTGTTGCGACCACCACTGGCTGCGTGTCGCACAGGTGAAGGAGCAGGCAAAGTGCACTTTTATTTTGGTGCCATTTATGCAAAATAAAAGCACATACAGTAATTTTGCGAAGGTTTTCACACGTTTTGCCCAAATTTCCACAGATTTTGCCCGGATTTTCATCAAATCAAAAGTTTTGGGGGTGCAGTTGCACCCCCTGCACCCCCGCCTCCTACACCAGTGTCGTGTCGTGCAGATGTTGCGTGCTGATGGAGAGCGCAGTAAAACGTTGAAACATCATCATTTGGTTCCAACAAACATGTAAAACAAGCAAGAACCAAAACCCAGCGCAAATCCCAGTTAGTTTCTGGTCAACGTCAGTTTTATCAACGACTTTGCTCTCTATATAACTAACCACGGAACTGAATATTTGTCCAAAATATTTGCTCATCATCTTTTCCAAACTTTTTGTTTGCAGTAGTCGTGGACGATTTGGTTAAACCAGGGCGGAACGTGCGGCCCGCCGGATCACTCGGTTTGGACCGCGTCAGAATTTTCTTTATCAAATTAGAACTCATCACCTCAAAAAAAAACTCCAAGGTCTAGGCGTGAAACGAATACTGCATTTGCGTATTAAAGTAGAAATCAAAGGCTATCCGGTTGCATTTTTCATCATAAGAGAAACTGAGAAATTTTCTGGCCCGCCAGTGATATTCGGATTAAATGGCTTTCCCGACGGTCAACCAGTCGATTGACATGGATGTGAATGTAATGGTGGTCGAAAATTTAGCGGGCGTCATGATCACGTGACATTGCAAATATGCAGCAATGGCCGGGGCAACGCTGCTGCATTTAAAGCGTAAGCTCCAGCGATCGCTTGCGAAGTGTTCTGTTGACGACGGACATTCAAGAAAACTGCGTACAGACTATGCGCGGAACTGTATACTGAACAGCAATTAATCCAAAAAATTGTGCAGAAAATGCGGAAACATCCCAGTCGTTTAACAACTTTCTGGTTTCCGTTAACAGTTTAGACTCTGGTAATGTTTTCTTCGTAATTCTGACGCAAATCAAAAGGGCAGTGCAATCGAGAATTTGAGGTGGTCACCCGCGCACCCAAAGTTGACCGAACTCACGCTTCTGTTCTAAAATCAGCCAGCATAGATAACTCCACCATGAATGAACATGTTTATTTAGAAAAAGCTAATCTTAACTGCTGCTTAAAATAGACGTTTCCTTAAATCCTGCGCTGCACGAGGCAAATATTTGATTAATAGAAGCAGAAATAGAGAGGGTTGTTTGGGTCAGAGAGTTTCCACCATTGAAATGTGAACAGACCTTCCCCGCCGTCTACTATTTATAAAAGGACCTTCGTTACGTTTCAATGGATGGCTTTAGTTAATATTCCAAGAATTCAATGTTGAGGAAATTGAACAGCACTCAAACGGTTTTGATGGTTTATTGAATGCAAGGACTGGTCGCTGGTATTTTTTGAAACCCGGTGAAAGAACTTGAGGCTGGAAAAACACAGACCCAACCCCAACTGGCGTGGCAGCTCAAGCGTATCAATCCCCGTCAGCATTTTAACGCGAGGATTGTAATCAATCAGACGCCATCCATATATTCTGGTGCTACACCAACCTAAAACTTTCAGCAGCCAGACAGACACGCCGATACGAGCAAAGTGATGCAGGGTAAACTTGAGAAAGGCGAAATATCGCCTGGGCTTTACACACCGCATGAAAACACCGAAAATGGAAGCTGTCTGTTGCCGGGACGACAAGAATGACGCAGCGTTTTCTTTGTTTGCATTTGTTCCCAAAATACTTCGGTTAACTCATCAACAAACAAGGACAGCAATGACGAGAAGCAGAAGTCAAATCACTGGAACATATGGTCAGTGCAGATAGCCCACGAAACTCGCCTTAAGGACCGCCTTACTACTTACAATTGACAACCAATCTGCAGACTTTCAATGCTTTTCATGAATTACTCTGTTCTTAGATGGCATTTAATAGGGTTTTCAATGACCGTAGCATTTAGTGTTATTAATAAGGTATCTTAGAAATCAAGATTTTCACATTCTTGTAATAAATTCTAGCATTTAGATCCGGGAGTGCCTGGCCAGAAATGTTTGAACATTGTTTGATATGAAGTTTACTTACCACATAAAAAAGCAATGCCAAAAAAAACTGTGCGACTCCAAACATATCACGTATGCACTGCAAATAATTAAACTTCAGTGTTTTACAAAAAATTTGAATCACAGTCTTAATCACTATCATACATACTGGCAGCAGCGTTAACTACAGATCAATAAGGTGCGAGTTAATACTATGATCTACGTGCGCTTGTCTGGCTCACGTTGCTCAGTCAGATGGACGTAAGGCCATTCCTGGCGTAGAAGCCTTATATGTGACAGTGAATCCAGCTCAGTCGTGGGAGAACTATTGGGTGCGAAGCGAAGGGTGATGGCTTTTTAAAGTTTCTTAAATGTTCCTCGCACGCAACAGAAAAAATACTAGTCTCGTACACGGCAGTGGTGATCCGCACTAACTCGAGCTGTAGTTTCATAACGCTGCTAAACTTGCTGGAAGGTTGGTCAGAGATCTTCTTTAGTCACTGTTCTCAAACATGGAAAATGATCGAGGCAGTCAAGAAAACACTTCACTTCACTACGGAGCCCTAAGAGCGAGAAAATGTCCCATGAGTGTGCTCGATGGACAGAGGAGTGACCCAATAACGCAGTAACGTTGCCCGTCACCGATCTAAACATTAATTAATGTATCGGAGGTGTTTACGAATCAAAAACAGTAGCAGGTGAGACACTGTTTTATCTTTGGGTTTTGATACAGTTTTTTATACGTCTATCACCCAGTTTTTCTAATTGCAACCATTCACAAACATTTATTTTAAACAGAAAAAGTTTTTACGGATTCACCCTTTCACAAAAAATGATGGGCAGAAAATCATGGCTTTTGACAATCCGCGTAACATTCTTTGCCAGAACGAAAGCTTAGATTTGGAAGACGACAAATGGAAAATCGATCGCAACTGGTTTGAAATATGAAAAGTTCCGTCACTTTTTCTTTTTCTTCACTTCCGTATCAGCAGTTTCAGTATAAACCGCTAACTACGCGCAGCCTACATTAAGATGATGACGTTAGTGTGTGATGAGCGCCTAGTCCTATACACTAAGATGATAACCAGACTCGGTGGCAATGAAGACAGTAAAGGATCTCAAAGTTGAATGTAACCGCTGCAACGTGATAGTTGTGAGTTGTAAAGTAACTGTCAGATAAACTGTATTGATCATTATTAATTAACAGGAATAGGATTACATTTTTCTCCTTGTCAAAACCAGTCAACCAATTTCAATAACGTAAGCGTAATGCTTTCTTGTTTCCACCAACCTATGAAGAAAATTACAGATTGAATAGCAGCGGATATTTCGAACATGACGCGAAGCGACAGATTCGTTGTCGTCTGGACAAACGATCCCTGTGTAAAACCCAATCTGGAGGAAATTTGAGTAAGTTTACAACCCTCCGTGACACGAGGCGAGCAAATCGCAAAACCACAACAAACGCCGCAGCGTGCCAAAGCACTATTTCTGTTTTGGGGCGAAAAAGTTCGGATGATCCAATTATGCGGATAAACGGATCACATGTACGAGCTCTCAGGGAGGGACTGGTCTAATACACGTAATGGAGACGGCGAGGATGATTCTCTTGGGATTAAAATTGACCTTAATTTCCTTCACGCAGAGTCTTTGAACAGTCTGGCGCATAGCGTCAGAAAGTGAAGGTTAAGATCCATCCGCCCGCTAAAACATATTGAGTGAAGCTTCACGCACAAGTCACATGACAAGAACTGAAACATTTTACCCAGAGAAACATTTAACACCATAATACTGGTGGCTTCATAAATTGTACCAGCATCTCAAAAGCTCCCAGTCACTGAACAACAGATCACGTTGACGTAAAAAACACTTAGAAAGCAGTGAACACGAGAGTATGTTGTGGGTTTGTACATCATGGGTTCTGTGACACGAAAGTTAGTTGTTGCGCTGCAAAATCGTCTTGATATTGACCCCGGGGTAACCTGGTCACGTGAAATGATGCCGTCAAGCCTAACAATGCTTCGATTGGGGATTAAATTCATGGGTTTTTACATCAATCAGCCACCAACTGTGCGTCTTATATGAGTCTATTTCAATTTCCAAGGTCCAAATGACTCTAAACATTACAAAGACGCGACTTTCCGCAGACGGCCCAAGCGCTAATTGCGAGCAAGACAGCGGAATGACGTCAGTGTTAAACGTGAGTAAAAATCGAACAGTGCGTAAAAGAATGACAGCGAATGAAATGCACGAGCTCATTTTTTGCACAAAGCTGACATTTACTCTTTTTCCGAAAGAGGCTCTGACTGCGACTTACTTGCCGATGCCACTAAGCTCTGGCAAACGTTCCCCTAAATAGGAAAACGTAGTTGAATGTTCTTGTGACGCCTTCTTGATTTTGCTCAAGTGTGATGTTGGCTGACCATGGGCGGATCTAGGATGTTTCAAGGGCGGTCCCGTAAAATGTGTCGTGTCCCCATGTGCCCTCAAAAATTTTAGCCAATGTAAGGGAAATTTCTACTGCGTCTTGTTCCAATAACACAACTGACTCCCCACAACATTCCTAACCAGCCTTTCCAGCGTCCTCCCTGATGAAAGCGTCTAGATGCGCCTGTTTTTGACTGTTTGACCACATGATCTATGTCAATAAAATTGCCCATTTCCCGAAAGCAGGACCCATTTTCATTTGTACAAACTTTATCTCACCAAAAGATGGTATTCAGTGTGTACATCCATCCACAGGCACATGGTTTATGTACGTGACTCGTAACACGTAACAGACTTAGATTACCTCCAAACGATTTAGCAGAGTATGTATCAAACTTTCAGGGAATGATAGACACGGCTACAGACATTTCTGGTGAGTTATTCGAAACGCCGTCAGTATAAACTTGGCTGTCGATCAAAATAGTTCGTTTGACACACCCTAACGACCCTGCGCAACGTGCAGTCACCCACATCGTGCGAAAGAGATATGCCAAACACAAGCCTCTGGGGCGTGGGCGAAAACTGACAGAATTTTGGTTTAAGATGCAACTGCTTGCAAAAATTACTCAGTTAACGGATTCACACTTGAACGCACTGGGAAGACACAACAATCAACGTAACCAGCGCGGACATGACGTTGGGACAGAATATAAAACTCACACAGGAAACCGAACTAGCTTAGCAAGCAAAGCACGAGGTCTCGTCACAGAAACCTCACGATTCTTTACTGTTCTATGCGCAGCGCTGCACATTTTGACCTCAACAAACTCAGACGTTTTGATTTGAAACAACCAAACGGGCTTTAAAACAATTGAAAACAGATATGCGTAAGTCTGAATCATGGCAAAGTCATGAAAACAGAGCCCAGTCGGCTGAAACCTTACAGCAAACCTGAAGCTTTCAATTGGCACATTCACTCAGTGTTTTTCATGCAGCAACATGTGTTTCAGGCACGTTTGCCAAGAGCTTCTTAAAAGATGGAACTGCACCTACATTAGTGTTTTTCCTAGTCAGTCCAGATGGTTGGATTTTATAAATGCAAGATGACTCAAATCCCTTCATACGTTGAGCTCCTTTAATGCCGACATACTTCGCAATAGTTTATAACCCGCACGTTCCTTTCATTATCGTCAGAAAAATTTTATGCCTCACTTCGCATGAGCGACTTCATATTAACGACAAACCGGCGCTCTTGTGTTCTTGTATTTGCAATGGACGACTTAACGAGCTTTTGAAGATATGCTATTATTCAGCTTAAAGGGACCTAAAACATGTTTCGAATAATCCTCCGTCACACCACCGTTTCCAAAAAGGTTTGTAGATTTTGCGGCTGTTGCTCTCGGCGGTGGTGCCGGACCTCAGTGGGTAAGCAAATGTCGCTTCATCGCAACGCACGATTTAATTCAATTGACGCCAGAGCGAGATCCTGCATAAGGTGACCTTCAATGCCCAAAGCCTGGTACATGCAGGCAGTGGATTATCACATCAAGGTCTGTAAACTTCATTCCCTGCAATCGTACTCGACGGGTGGTTTGCTTAATGCAGCTTCAAACACATTTTTAATTAAAACGATCTTCGTACGTCACTATCTTATTTTTTCTTGGCATGGTTCGCCAACGTCACTAAAGGACCAATCAGTCGCTTTACATGTTTATCGAGCCACATTGTCGTAAAGTTTCAAAAACGTATATGAACAATTAAGGCTCGAGTCAATTACGTTTTCTACGAATTTTCGTCTTGATAAAGACAACCATGGCGCAGGCAGGAATGCTGCAGGATGGAATCCCCCTTAAAACTGGCTCTATTGCAAAATCTGGTGTTTACTCGCAAACTCAAAGAACAGAGAAAGCAATTATTTGCAAGAAACTCGTTTGGCGTTGGGAACAGCCATTTCTTTACCCAGCAAACAGAAGCATAACTTTTGGCCATTGCAATCACGGATAATTACCCGAAAATGTTAAAGCGTGTACGTTCAGCTCCCCTTTTTACAAACTCATGGCCTTACCTTGAACTTGACAGAAAAGCATGTTCTTTTGCCATTACATTCAAGATTAAGGACTATTTGCTTAATGCCCCTTCAAACCATCTTATTTTTGCTGACGATGGTTACTGCGATGTGCCTGCATCGCCATAAACTCATGGCCGAAAGTCGGGCAGTGGTGAAGTAACAAAGGCGAATGCGAGGGTCGCTTTATATTAAAACAAACATGTCGTAACAGTGCAGATGACTGAGGAATTTTCTGCTGAAAATTTCACAAGGTTTTCATAATTTTGGTTCCGCATCAAAAAGACATGTATTCGCCGGAGTCCCCCTCAAAACGAAGTGTGGGGTCGACCATCCTCAGTGTGTTCCTAACCACAGAGGCTTTATTCGAAGTGTAAACACACTTTAGCCAGGGCTTTGTTCACATCCACTACAGTAACATTCTGTAGATTCAAGCATGGCCTTTAACCCAAGCATCCCAGTTGCAACCTTTTACAGAAAAGATGCATGCTGTTTGGTTGTTGTTTGAATTACACCTTCACTGCCGCACAAAAAGTTAGCGCAGCAACAGAAACTGTTTTCAAGATACAAATTTCAATCAAAAATACTCCTATTTCAGCAGTATCATCTTTTCGGCTTGCACCACAGCGACTTAAAATCGCTGGAAGATATGCGCGGATTAACACCGACCATGTAAACAGCGGCGAACAACGCGAACTGGCACGCAGCCGTGGAACGAGGAAACCAGCGAGATGCTGCGCAAGATAAACATTCATTGTTCGCTGTTTCCTCCGCGCTTTGCCTACTTTAAATTACTACGCTCGCGCGATTGAAGGTGGTTCGAATTGTAGCACGCGCGTGTGCTTCTATCTATTTATTGTCTCTGGCACTTTCTGTAAAAATGTAGCATCGACGTGAAAAACGGTTGTTTCGCATTCCATTGTCACATCACAATGTGACAAGAACCTGGTAAGGCAAATGTGCGTGAGAAGACGGCACAGGTCTAGGTCCGTTCCGGTCGCCAGTCAGTGTTTGAATCTGACCTCGTGTACACCGTCGCGAAGCGTTATTTGACGAACAATGTCTCAGAGTCTGAAAATATTTGCAACGACCACCCTTCAGCTCCTCACTTTAACAGCTGAGTACTTCACCGCGAAACAACGTCGCTGGCCACCAAGAGGGCTATCAGCCACAGGATGACGTTAACTCAGGTATACACTGTGTTTCTGTTTTACAGTGTGCAAGCTCCATAGATTCGCAATGAAACAGTCTGAATAGTCAGTCTATACCGGTATTTTGTATGATGCCATCCTTATGTAAAGGATATCCCATGTCTATGCTAAACCCCGAACTGTTTAAAATGGAAGAATAGCTGAGGAGATAAGCAGCCCGGTGGGTCACACACGTCACGACTCAACATTACTGGACGCGTCACTTTTTTCATGATGTCATCAGCGTTTTGCTAGCTATGGCAGGCAGACGCTTCTCCCCTCATCTGTTGCCTACTATGATCACCGAAAGTCAATGACTTCACGTCCAACTTACTTTGTAAAAAAGCAAGTGGTTCAACCTAAAACAGTTTTTTAGCAAAACTCATGCGTTTCAGTCTGGTGTTGAGCGAGTTATTAACACACAAGCCATTTGCCGTAATATGGCAGACAGACTTGTTGCTGTAAATACCATGGCGCGGTTTGTTTGAAGTAGAAAACTTGTGAAAACTTCACGTTCAATTTCCCACAACACGGTCAAGCATGATGCGGTTTGACAGTAAGTCCGTACATATTAAGCGAAAAAGAGGTTACTAACTTTTATAAGCACTCCGTCTTGAAAGCAGATTCCTGTGGAGAAAAAAACAAGATATTAATCGATAACGCAAAAGTAACAGTAAAACGAAACTAACGAGAAAAAAACAGAATGGAAGAAAGGCGACGGCAACGTCATCTCCCAGCGGCAGCAGTAGACAGGCAGCTTCCTGTCGGCAGAAAAAAAGGCAATTTTTTTTGTTTCCCTGTAGAGCAGAGCAGAGCTCGTGCGAAGCTCAGGTCGTGAATCACAAGTAATTTCAAAGGCAGTTAAGGTTGATTGAGAGCGACCTTCGGAGGAACTATTAATATCATAAAGTAACAAACGACGAAATTCCAGATTTTGTTGGTCTGTGCGGCAACAAACACGCTACCGCTATCGCCCACACATGCGTGGAACAGGCAACAAGGGCGAGCGAGAAAATATAACAAAAAACAATATATTTCTGCGCAGAGTCTTCACCACCAGCCAGCGATCATCCACTTTTGACAAGAGTTCAATTCGTATCTTCTCCAGCACAGTTAACAAAATAGAATTGCTGACTTTCGTATCATGAACGCAGCCTGACTGCCCGGCGCGCGATCATGGCGCCTTGGGCATGTTGGGCACATGCAAGCCCCCGTCTGGGGCACATGCGAGTCCCGTGTTGGGTACATGCGGGCCTCCGTGACGCGCAACTTACGCATTACGCAATCAGGGTCGGACAAATGTTTTCAAGCTGTTTTTCAAACGTTTTTATAATTTTGAGTGGAAACCAAAACCTTTAAATCTTCTAAAATGCAAAAGCGAAGTGTTTTGTTATTTTTTTGTATATTTTTTTGTGAGGAGGGCGATGTTAGTTCGCACAAAACGGTGTGAACTCACTTTTTTATTTACTTGTTGTTCTCAGACACTTGGTCCATATCACAGTGACAGTTAAAAACACATGGGCACAATAATTCTTAACACATCACAGAGTAGAAATCAGTTGGTACGCGTAGTCTATACCAAAGGGGAGCAAACACTGAAGCAAGATGCCAGTAACACCTGTATTCGTTCATCGTCATACAGAAGCGTTACTTAGCGGGAGACAAACAGATATGCGTAATACCAGGGTTGCCAGATTGGCCATTTCATGTCCAATTTCGACATATTTGGCCATTTTTTAACTGCGCTGGCCATGAAAAAACGCATTTGGCCATTTTGTAAAATTTGGCCATTTTTTCGGTTTGTCACTGTAAAATTAAGTTTTAATTTAATTTAACTTAATTTATTTGTTTATGAGCAGACACGAAGTCCATAGCATGAACACACACACTCTGCAGAACGCAGGTTGATAAAAACAGACAAACCAGAACGTAGTATAAGGCATTGAAGCCGGCGGAATCACAGGGTTACAGACACTTTTTGCAACTGCTTTGAAGACAGAAGGATAGGGTTACAGACACATTCTTAACACTATTGTTAGCAAACACGTAACACTTGTTGCAGCACTACTGCGGAGTAGGGCGCTAATTCCTAAATTGGTCGAGTCTAGGTAAATATTTTGTCTTTTTGTATTTTTTGGACGGTATTCATGTCACTCATTGTTACAGTAACATCGTGGCACTTCAACTTTTTATTGCTTTGAAGTGTATAGTAATGATATAGTCCTTGCAGTCAGTAGATTTTGTACAGATGTTTCAGTTAGTGATAATCTCTTAGTTACCATTGGTTATCTGCTGCGCTCGTACTGCTGCACTCGGTTGTGTGACTGATAATGTTATAGAAGTATTTTGCATTTTTGGTAAGATATTGCATTTAGAAGTTTCTCATCACTTTTACAGTAACACTCTGCAGTAACTTCAACCTTGCAATGTTCAAAGTGTGTAATAATTATTTAGCCTTTGCAATCTTGTAGATTTTATGCAAGTGTTTCTGCGTCAATGTTTGTTCTCAAGTGTTCTTGCCCTTTCATTCATACGTGAACTTAATGATGGTTTTGAACATATGGTTAGCTCATTATGATCATCAACTGAATGCAGTTAATGGCTTTAATCTTTTGTTCATATATTTGGAGCACAAGACCAAGAGAATTCTAGCCTTGTCGTTGAATTGGAAAGATAATTTCAAATTGTTTAATCCAGAAATGGGTCGGAATGGAAGCATGTATCTGCAACAGTTTTTAATATATGGTTCTAGGTTTTATTAAGATAAATAAAGACAAGTTGTAACAAGAAATTTTAAGTTTACGACAGAAATTGTTGTTTTAGGGTAAAAACTTGCTTCTTTGGTAAAACCACATTTTGGCAAAAAATATACTGCCTCCGAACAATTTGAGACACCTATGAATATGGAAATTATCATAGTTAAAACATTTTGTGATTTTGGCCATAACGTTTTCAAAAAACAGCCTTTTTGGCCATTTTTTATCAGGATTTTGGCCATAAGCTATGAAAAAAATCTGGCAACTCTGCGTAATACAAAAGCTTGAGGCAACTGAAGTGAGCGGATAAAAAGTTGGATGATGTGCATCGTTGAAGAAAAGCACACAGATTGTTTCTAATCACAGCACACTTTACTGAATAAACTATCTCTCACTGAAAGTAAATTGACTTAATAAAGCCCATTAGGTCCATCAAGTATATGTGAAAAACGACTGAAGCTTACTGGGCGTGGAACTTGACACATGATCACATCAAACAACCAGGAGCAAAAAGGTTTTGCATAAGTTTTTTGCAGGCTTCACCCCAAAATTTCTAGGTTAAAAAGTCAATGAACGATCAACATATTTTTGTGGAACTTTTTACACCTCTTTCGGAAAAATTCAAAACGACAAAAATAAGTAAAAAGGGTCATCAAAAATTTTGTTCAATTATCGAGAAATTATGCCCAAATGCGGCCTACATGCGCTAGTCGTGGAAACCTTTGCTTCGGGCCACTACCTGAACAACGCCCTTCGGACAGGCCTTGCAGCAGTAGACGCCGAGGCAGCATAAGACTGAAAATAAAATACAATGACCTCTCAAACACCTAAATATTTTGACCACTTGCTATACCGGCATCTATGGAGAATCCACTGACCATTTTTGCACAATCTTGCAAAATTACTTGTTGACATGACTGGTGGCACCAGAGAACAACAGTGGTTGCACAAGCGCTTGTCTCTGGCAGTGGTCAGAGGGCATGCTGTCAGCATTTTTGCGTGTTTGCGTTTGCGGGCCTGATCTCACGCAGACATGTCTGCCCCATGGATCATGCCCAGCCATCTTACCAGCCTCTCTACCTGCCACTTGCCCCCTTTCTATTTGCCTAATGCGAAGTAGATGATGCTTTCCGAATGCTTGTTTCCCGTAAGTTTTACTAACCACGTTTGAAAGTTATTTAGCTTGACCGACTTCTTGCAAATTGTACTTTATTTTGTAATTGTTCTCTACCTGAAACAACATCCTGAAGGTCCAGTTTTGTGGCTGCTGCCTATGATGAAGCTGCTGAGATCTGGGTATTACTTTAAACTTCTGAGGCATTTCCGATTTATTACACATTTCACAATATTTATAAGAAATCTTCACCAAGTTTTGTCCGATCCTCATAATTTTCCAGACGCGTTATGCAAGTTAAACTCCGTTTTCTTCGGTCATACACATAACTGATCACAGGAAATAAAAAGGGTTTACTGAAATTGGTTGGAGAAAGGTCCTCAGCCTGACAAAAGCTTCTCGGCGTGGCATTGATGATCATTATACGGACAATGTGTATTGTCGTGAACGAGGCAGTCCTGGTAGTGCGTGCAATCGTCAGTGGTCCACCAACAACAACTTAACCTTTGCTTAATCAGCACACGAACCGATGCCAACATCGGTTGCGACTTATTGCAGGGAGATAAGCATCACAGCATCCAGTTACTTCGCCATTGTAACCAGGTATCACAGGACCACACGCTGGTGGAAGCATCAGATTTTCTGGTCTCACGTTTTTGTAAATCTTGCCGCAGAATTTTCATTGTAGTAGTTTTGTATTTTTTATGTGCTTAAAATAACAAAATATCAAATCATAGTCTACTAAAGTATCTACTGAAAGTAGTATCTACTGAAAATCAGTGGTATCTACTGAAAGTCTGCTATTTTTCTGCTACAATTTCAAGTTGTCCATCTTCAAAAACAAGCAGTACATTTCATAAAAATTGACACCCGCTTACCTTCGACAATTGTGAATATGGCCAGCAGCAGACACAAGCAACGACACAGCGACTTCATATCCTTATTTCCAACGTTGCTTTACCTGAGCAAAGACAGCTGCAACGCCTCAGCAAGTTGACTTGTGCTTATGTATTCCTTACAAAGCAGGCTGGTAAATGACACTCATACTTGCAAATTCAGGCAGCAACTTCAAAAGTTTTGATCAAAGTCTGAAACATAACTGTAACTGTAGCGTAACCACTTCAACGCATTGATGTTTGAGTTCTAGCAAAGCCAAAAACCACGACCAGAATGAGCACAGATTATAACTTGCCAGCACCAAGCGAATTATAAATAAACGAAAGCATAATTTACCATACCTATCATTCACTCTTTAATAAAACTATAAAGAAGACTGTGTCACAACTGCCCATCGTTTCGTCATTTGTGCAAGCTGAAAATATTGTTGCGACTTTGGTCAAGAGTCACTTGCACGGATAGCAAGGGTAGTCTTACTCTTAGCAGCGTACTGAAGCAAATGAAATAACCTTTGTCCGACTCTGCACTTTCTGCTTGATGTGATTTCAACGCTTCTTTGCAAACCTAATTCGTGTCTCCTGCTGGCCAAAGCTGAATAACACTTGTAAAGGTAACCTGAGTAAAATGCTGCGAAACGCGAAACTGGCTAAGTTCACGCCAGTCTATTCACTTTCCCACCGATGCCTTGTTATCGTCCGACGCCATCCCACGTCGCCGCTTCACTAAACCCGACGATCGATGACGACCGTGTGGTGGAAAAAGGTTCTCCATTGCTTCTTGTTCTTTTGCGCCACCATGAAACCAAAGCTGTTCACACAATAATCGTGAGGAACTTTTCAAAATATCAAAGATCTTCAGAAGTTTAACACGGCTTTTCCAAAAGAAACTCGCGTTACGTAAGGGTTTTGGTGTAAACCTTGAAGGTGTCAGGTTTTACCCGAGTGCTAGTCTGTCTACAGTTAATCGTTTTTCATGAACACACCGTAATTCTCGCAAGTCGATTAGAAACTAAGCCCAGGCAGTGCAGCAACTGATGCTGAGACCGACATATGCCGAAAATACAATTACCTCCTTAACAATCATTACTTTCAACCAATTGCAATCGAAACCACTGGTGTGTAGTGTATGGCAAGTCCACTGCCCCATTTATGAGCTGCCTTGCAAAGAAACTTGTTGATATGTCAGGTGACCCCGGGAAGCGACCGTGAATCACCTGTTTGCTGATGTTATTGTTGCAACCTCTCCGGTGGCGTTGCGTTGATTGTGCGATTCACCACGAAGGGTCTATGCGCGAAGAATAACACCATTATATACGTAGCGCGAGCAAGCAATAGTAAGAGAGATTGTGAGCATGATCTCTGTTGTTGCTTGCTGCCACGGTGCGAAGCTTTGCGCATATGCCACTCGGGATTTCCGATCGCAACACTATGTGCGCGTGTGGCCCCAGCATCAGTGGTCTTTGATGCCTTCTCAATACTGGTTATCATCGTACTGCTGAGCGTAAAACTATTTTAACAGTAACAAGACAGTTGTCGTAGTCAGTCGTCATATCTCCTAAAATATAAACAACCAGACACCAGCTGTTTCTCTGAATGTTGTGAAGGTTAAATTTGCTGAGCAAGTCAAAATACTCGTATGAGAATCACTGCTGCAGGAATCACCATCGAGAATGAATCCAAAACTACTAATGATCAATACCAGAACTGAGCTACACCCGGTGAAGCGTTCCTTTTGGAGAGTTGCACGTTCGAAAGATTCTCTCAGCACAGCAAAACAGAAGTTTGAGAGTTCGATTCCAGTTACGACCTACGTTTTAAAAGCGGCAGCAGCTTAACTGCTACAACATATTGGTGTATCCCATCATAACTTTCTGAAGGCTGTCTATCGAAAGCATGGGCGCAATTTTGTTGTAAAATGTGTGGGGGGACAGCTTGGTGTGAAACCAATATATTCATCGGGTCGATTCAGAAGTGACATTTTATTCCCAATCTTATTTGCAGAGTTGTTTTGAGATCAACACTAATCACGCTTTGCTTTATCCTTGCAGATGATTTACATATTAATATTCTTAAATTTGTTGCTGGGCATGGTGCTGTAGTTCAGCCTGCTTCCATTAATATCGTATGTGGATACAAACAAGCACAGCAATATAGTAGAATGCATCAATTGGATTTTATCAGAGCTGTTAGTTGGAGTGCACAAAATGCTGAATTGCGTTGGTCGCACGTGCACTCTTACACTAGAACACTTCAACTTTCATGCATTTCATATGAAGTGTGGGTTACAGCGCGATTTGATGTTTTGTTCAAGCTTAACGTTACAAAGACGATGAGTATTTTTCTTGCACATTTCTGTTTTTTGAAAAAGCTACAAATCTTTTTAATGCTACTGGGCATCATGCATGCAGCCTCACCCCTACCAAAATCTCCATTGATATCCTTTTACCAGGATCAAAAACATTTGACCGAAAATTAGCGTAGCCTACTTCACAAAAAGATTTCAATCTATATTTACTGTTGGTGGGTGGAGGATGCATCCTTTCAATCTCCCGTTGTTGGCCACTGCATACATATCCATACCCACACAGAGTTGTAAAAAGGCCTCATTTTGAAGCCTGAACCCGATAGGAGCCCGAAATCACAAGCCTGAACACGGTTCGAGCCCGACATTTATTTTTGAAGCCCGATTTAGGCCCGAAAGGCAATATTACCGAGGGAGTTAAGATATGCGCAACTGCAGAGTAACAAAAAACGTTGTGTTCGAGTATAGCTGCAGGTACACGGTTTATCACACCCAAAATAACAACCACCTTGACCAAAACATTGGCATAATCTGGCTCAGACGTAGGATGTTAGTAAACGATAATACTGCGGGATATCATGTTTCTCAAGAAAAAAAAAACTATCACGAAACTATCCACCATGGCCCTATAAGCATGACAAGCCGGCTTGTAGGCTTCTTAAAACAAGCCAAGAATCGCGATAGTGACTGATCTCTTTGATGCAAAGTCATCGCGTGCTAATTTCCTCACCGCTGTCAGATTCTCAAAAAGAGTGTGAGACTAATCCGAACAGAGAAGAAAATAACGCAGCTGTGTTTGCCAACAGAATTAGCTGAAAAAAATCCACAGTCACTTTACTCACAGAAGTTACCGCGGTGAGCACAACAAATCTAAGTCACGAAAGAAAAAATCGTTACTGGTACTCCTAATTCTATAAAAATGTTTTGTATGCAGGCCCGAAATCAGCCCGAAATATTTTGACAAACTCAAGCCCGAGCCCGGCCCGGTAATCCCGGCCTGACTTACAACTCTGCACCATGTCAGAAGTTTCATTCTAAGAGTTCTACTGTACTTGCATTAACGACACGAAAATATATTTGAGATTAAATCATAGTGCACAGCGGTGAATTGGCAAAAAAGTACCAAGTTTCACCTTTAACACGAAAAGAATGTCTAACAAAACTAGGTGTGATGTAGGTTACTTGTAAAGCAAATGTTTCGCTCTTGGATGAAAACGTTGCTGCATTGTGGGTTTCGCTAAACTCAAGTAAATGAGATGACTTACGAACCAATACATTCAGCACAAGCACAAAGTGTAAGAGTCATGGAAAAAATATCTCTTTTATTTGTTGGTCACCATTGTCGCGACATTACATGAATGTCATGAACATTACATGAAACGCACTATCTGGTCATCCTTCTCGGGATTGCTTACCGCATTGGTGCTACCGAACAATGTTGCCAGATGGTGTAATTTTGCATGCTTGTGTGTAAGAGAAATTCGTTCCATATATTAAAACATTTTCGTAATTCGGTGTAATTTCAAGCGTTTTTGACAAGACTCTAAATAGTGAAATTTTGTTGAAGCTTATATGCAAAATGAAATGTTTGACAGATCAATTTCAATTGTGTTTTTTTTGCATTGGCAACATAAAATGTAGCCGAGACTGTAACCTTCAAGACCAAGGCCTCGTTGAAACTTCGAGACCGAGGCTTCATCAAAATTTCCGAGACTTGAAATTCGAGAATGAGACTTCATCACAAGTTTTAAAATTTGTACATTTTGCCGAAAGTTTTCAAAAAAATGTCGTCACCACTTCCCAAGTTGAATTTTTTCGAAGTTCTCACATTATTCCGATCTGTTTTCATTGTTTCTTTCCAGCAAATACAATAGAGAAAAAATTCGTTGAATTGCAGTTTTACCAAGCCATATTCTTGCAATATTCAGAGTCTCAAAACAATAGGCTTGTAACCGAGACCTGTAGCCTTTGAGACCGAGACTCACAAAGTTGGGCCTTCAGGCGATTCTTGAGACCGAGACCAAGTCTCGAGACTCCATCATTGCTAAATAGCTATGTTTTATTTTTGCACTGGCAACACAAGGCATCCTTACAGACAACTTGCTACATATACTTTGTCTTGTCTTTGCATTTCGGTATCTAATGCAGTTGTACACTCAAGCCCGTCGCCAGGATTTCGCACCAGAGGGGTCAAAACCACAAGGGTGGCACATTTTTTAAAATACAATATTGGATGTGTGCCGCAACCGGGGGCCAACATGAAATGGGGGGACGCAGATTTTAAATAGGGTGCCGGGCACCACTGGCCCCCCCTCTCGCGACGGCCTTGCAGTGGAATGAGTCTTCAGTCATGTTACTTCTGTGTTCTAGATGTGGAAATGTTGTGATTTTGAATGTGTTAAGACAGGTATCAATACTGTGTCATTTTTGCCTGTTTTTTTAAGCTGTGTTGTTGGTGCTTGTAACAGCCCAGTGCAGACTCCGGCACACAGGCTTCTCGGGCATACTCCGAATCTTCGATTACAATTTATGTTGGAAAATGCGAGCTTGCTTACTTTATGTATTTGTGCCGGTTCCCTTTCAAAACAGACCTGTTCACAACAGGCCACTCATAACAGACCATTCGAAACAGACCATGTTAATAAAAGACCTGTTTATAACAGAACCGTTCATAACAGACCACGTTCATAACAGACCACGTTCATAACAGACCCGTTCGTAACAGACCACGTTCATAACAGACCCGTTCATAACAGACAACCTTCATAATGGGTCTATTATGAATGTAGTGCGTTATGAACCTGGTCTGTTATGAACAGGTCTCTTTTGAACGGACACCATTTGTGCCACCACCCACAGTCCCACTTCACTAAGTGGTTAACTCGGGCACATAAAAACAACGTCCTTCAGAAAAATTTTACAATCAATTTGAAAAGGGTACTTTTTCTGTCGAATGTGCCCCATGCCTGGGGTACACTCGACATGAGCATGGGGTACACTTGACCGGTCAATAAAAAGTTGGGCTCCATGCATTGCATAATGTTCATGTTATATCCCATGTAAAATATGCACTTGCTGACTGCCTCTCCACTTTTTTCACATTTTAATTACCCACTATCACTGCATGGCAAAACACATTTGTATGATTACCAAACATTAAATGAAACCAATACAGTACGCTAAAATTCATGCTTCACCATACAAATATAAGGTGCCTCTAAGCACATAATAAACCTAAAAATGCTCATAGATTGTAATTATTCTGTACTGCATTCCAATCTAACCCCTCAAGCTTTACCTTGTTTGGACTTACCTAGTGGCAATGTGTTGAGTGTGCCCCATTTTTTTGTCAGATGTGCCCCATACATATCTAAAAAATAAAATGAAGAAGTACCTACTCAACTTAAAAAGAATTTAAAATCTGGCATTATCAAATAATGTTGCTCTTCCCTGACTACAACGTCACAAAAACTCAGAACAGAAGATGTTGATTAACGCGGGCAAAACCCAAATCTAAATGCACTGAAATTTTATAAATTACTTCTGGGTAGCAAAAACACAACTTGCTCTGTAACTCGTAACAACGGCTGCCAATCAAGGAAAAATTAACTTTAGTACTACGGCTGGTATGAGACTAAATCACCATGGAAACTTTAAAGTTCAACGTTTTCAACTTCTTGAATAAATCAAAAAAGACGACTGTGCCCCTAGTCCTGTGCTCCACCTTCCCCATTCTCACCTAAGTTTTAGCACTTCAAAATGCAGTATAAGCTAGCAGGGACGCTGGAAAGCGGGAAAATGACAGAGGCATTGTCCAGCCTGCCCTTTGAAAAAGGGGGCAACGAGGGTGGAAATGCCTTTTTCGTAACAGTATCAGGGCAATTTCTTGATTTATCAAAATCGAATCGAATTAAGCTCACTATTGCAGCTATCTGCGCAACAAGAAAATTCAGAATGGCTGTGGCATGGTGATTACGCCACATTTGACATTGAATTCGCATCAGTAACAGCAGAGTGAACCTAGTCAAGTGGGGAATCTCTATTGCTGGTATCCCCGATGGTTGTCGGTTCGACTCTTTCTTTGGTCGGCTCAGGCCAATGCAGCATTATGGTTGCAACAAATTTATGTTATTATTTTTGAGGTCGATATTGTTGCTGAACAGAAACAAACAAATATTTGTCACAATTTGTTTGTTTTTATAATTTTCCATTGTCCTAATTTTTTACTGCTCGCCATGCTGCGCCGTTGTCCCGGCATCCCTGTAAACCAACTTCCTGACTTATTACACTTGCACACTTAGTGTTACTCTGTTGACTAATGTGCTTAAGAACAGTTTTGGGATGACTCTTAAGGTATTCTTGACTAAACAAGACAAAATAATGGCTTGGCCAGAATAAAAGCCTGAAAGGCAAGTTATGTTTTGTCATAATAAAAGTAGCTAACTGCACGTGATTACCTGTTTCTGTGCTTTATTCGTGCGATCTACGACAAGAGACAGTTTTATTGCATACTGAACATCTTGGATTTCTGGCGCTTAGTAAAGGGCTGACCAACCAGTTTGCAATTCAGACGGATGCAACTGCTGCTATAGGAGAGCCCGAACCAGCGCACAAAGCTCACAATATGGCAGCAAGCAACAATAGAGATCACACCCATGATCACTCTATTATTGCGTGTTCACAGCACTTACATATGGGTGCAATTCTTTGCCCACATCTCATTGCTGGAGAAGGTTCAACTTAACTAAAGCTGTTTATGTCTCATTTGCAGCAATTATTTACATTACATTGGTATAGGCGACTTAAGCATGATAATGATTACAGCACATACCAGCATCAGCGTCAGATGGATTTTTCCATTGAGTGGCCGAAAAAATTGTTCCAGGGGGCCAACAGTGGTGAAATTTGATTTCATCAACTCAAAACTAAGAGAAGGCATTTTTTAACTGAAAACTTAATGAACAAATATCAAATTACAACATCCACGAGGCTAAGCTCCCTACCCCTTCTTAAACTCATGCATGCCAGTACACTATAAAACCAAATAGATATAAACAACTTTTAACATCAAGATATGTTCTGCCTTTGGGGATATTAAAAACAATCTCTACTGTAACTTCACTGTAAGTCTTTCCATCACCGGTAACATAAAAGTATTGCAAGAGCAGCTCTTCTTTTCTCATGTTCACAATCCTTTAAATTTAACAACCAGTTCTCGCAGACTCGCACAGTCCGTTGTAGATTTGGCCAAGTGACAGTTTCCTTGATGACGCAACTCTAATGATTTTTTGGTTAGTACCCTTGCAATGCCTATCACAAACAAACCCCACATAAAAACTGCTGTCGACTGAGTTCATCCAATTTCAGCAATACTTTACCCAAGACCTGGTTCGGTTGCATTTGACGGTAGAGATTAGACTAATTTAGATACAATACAACAGATAGACAAGATCATGGAATTGACATTTAAATCACAAGAATCTGATTACCATATTTGATGGAAATGCGTGACCACACTGACTGTTCCTAAGTTTATTCCACAAAATGCAATTTCCCTAAAAAATCCCTAGATACCTCAATTCCCCAAATTTTTCCCCAAACGTTGCTGAAATTCCCAATCTAGGGACAAATTCCCCAAAAGTGGGATCCCTGGAAGTCAAGCCAGCACCGTCAGCGCACGCGCTGATCGGACAAAACAAAGACAATTGTTTCGAATAAAGTGAATTATCACGTAACACAAGCATGAAAATACGTTGTCGACGGGAGGTTTGCAAAAAGTGGTGAGATGGTTCTTGGATACAGGCGATAACCCAGATTCCCACCAAAATGTAATATTTCTTTTTGGTCCATTTACAGTGTTCCTTGAAATTTTCATGCAAAATCATTCTGTGGTTTTTGCGTTAAGTTGACATCAAACAAGCAAAAAATGTACGAAAACATACACAAACTCCTTTGCATAAATAATGACGTTTTTGTAACATAGCAAATTCAAGGGGGGGGGGGTTAACCCCAAACCCCCCCCTTGCGTACACCCTTGTTCAGGAAAAATAATCAAATCTGAAATTTCCTTCAATTATCGCAGCAATGCAAATGTTAGTGCTGAGACGAACTTGAACCGAGACTTGCTCCTTTAAAAGGTGTGGCCCTCCGCGAGACCGGGATTTATCAAACTGGCCCCTGAGCCAAATTAATTGCCCACCCCTGGATTAAGCTATTCACCCGGGCATGTTGATCTCAGTTTCACGCTAACAATGGATTTTTCAAACTTGTGGAAGCACCACTACAGGTTTAGTCATGCTTCTTTTCACACTATAAAACTGCAAGTGGCTTACCGCTATCAGCAGTGTCACTGTCTCGCTGCTTTGCCTGCCAAAGATGTCTGTGTTCAACAGTCACATGCAGGGCTCCCATTCAGTGATTTCTAAAGTTGCGTAGAATTACGAATTATATTCGAAGTTCAGTTGGGCAAGAAAAACTAAACATGCTGTCTCTAATGAGCATGAAGCATGAGATTCTTGGAGATACAGACCTGGAGACAATCATCAACGATTTCGCGTGCAAAAAATGCGGCGTCATGAAACTTTTCGTAGTTGACTTTTTTCAGAAAGCGCGGAGTGACAGAGACCATGGCGCTTCAATAAATTCGTTACTAGGTATTCTTCGCAATCTAACGCCTTTACAATCACCTTGTAATGCGCTGACGTAACAATTAGTTGCGAAGTGCTTGTCATGATCGTGAGGGCACAAGTCTTAGATCAAACAAAGCGCTGTTTATTGTCATTTAGCTTTTTATTTGAGTCCTATCGTGGGACATGAGTTGCCACTTCCAAGTCTAAGAAGAACCGTTCTGTTTCTAACCAGGTCGGGAATGCGTTTCAGACACTGTTCTTCACTGATTTCGCTACAGATAGCCAAAACAGTCGCAAACGCTAGTGTGCAGCATGCTTTCATACCTTTTAAATACATTTTGTAGATATCTGTGTATCTTGTGAAAAACTAGGCCCATTGTTTGGGACCCGTTTCAAACGTTTTCTGAATTAATGATATAAAGCGCTTTCAAACTGTGGTTATTCCCTGAAAAATAGCATAGTTCGACCAACAAAAATAGCCACTTTTTGACCTACAAAAGATAACCCCTTTTGTCGCAGACAACCTTTGGCATTTAAAGCAAGTGAAGACATTTTTGGCGCCCCCCAATTTGACTGCCCCCCTCAAACGCCTGGTCTGGATCCGCCACTGCTACGGCTTTGGGGATTCCCCTTTGCCAAGTCATTTGAAAAGTCGTTTTTTGCCAGGCCGCCGTTGCTGATCCTATGAAAAACTGCGGTCGTTACTTCGATATTTTTGCAAACAATATTGGCGTTATCAATACTTCAATGGTTTAATCTGATTATTTACTCAATAAACACGTATAGACTCAACGATTATTATGATACAATGTGTAGTAATTGAGATACGGACAAAAACGTGATTTTCCATAATGACTGTCTCAATATGTGTATTCAGCAAAAAATAAAGGCGTAATCTTTACTGAAATGGCTTAATATTATTCTTTACCCCTCAAAATATGGGGATAGACACCAAAATTATTTTGATACCATGCATAGTGACTGAGATGTTGACGAAAGAGGGATTTTCCGTAATTGCGGTCTTAATTTGCATATTGGGGGAATTGCCCAAGGATGACAGAGTGGCATCATTCAGATTCTTGAAGAGCACACCTCGGAGGTATGGAAATAGCAAAAAAAACATTGTACGGACGGTATTACACTCTTATCGGTCCTTGCCACCGGACCAGGGCCGTCGCCAGCGGGGGGAGCAGTGGTGCCCGGCCCCCCCATTTGAAATCGGTGCCCCCCATTTAACGTTTGGCCCCCCGGTTGCTGCAT
>Ga0210059_1000077_pt1 | contig 79376 bp, 49 predicted proteins | sample Ectturendosymbi2_FD_188042 | JGI IMG/M metagenome (GOLD analysis project Ga0210059, IMG submission 188042) | Ecteinascidia turbinata endosymbiont from Florida, USA - Sample 2 (SPAdes) (version 2) | ecosystem: Host-associated > Tunicates > Ascidians > Unclassified | place: Key West, Florida...
CGTGTCACTAGAAAAAAACGTCCCAGGACGCCTCCGTACCGGTGGGATCGATTTCTGCTTACGTCCATGGACGTCATCGGAATCAAAAGTGTTTAACCCTTTCAGTCTCGCGAAAACCCCAAATCTTGCATAGCTTTGCAATCCTATAACTCGCCAGGCGATTGAGCTAGAGAGCTATCCAAACCATCCACGGATTCAGCAAGTCTTGTAGTCAAAATCGAAAAAAACGTTTTTTGTTTTCGTTGAGGGTTTTCTGGAGGTGACGTCACAAAGAAGACATGTTTTGGAAATTTGGCCACCTTTGGCCGGCCCTGGGCTCCAACCCATTGACCCACTCTTTTGGCTCAAAGTTTTTCTGAAAACTACGTCGAAATCTGCATCTATAGAGCCCTGGATTGACTTGCTAGCGTATCTGTAGCCAAAATTATGGGTCAAAAACCCAGTTTTTGGTCTAATTCAAAACGTTTCAGAAAAGGCATAATTTGCCCTTTCAGGGCAAACTTTGGCCAGGCATAACTCGGCAGAAGATTGACCTAGAGAACTGTTCAAACCCCGTAATGACTAGTGGCGTTGTGTAGTTTAGAATAAAAAATTTTTTCTTAAAATTTGGTTGAGGGGTTTTGGGCCAATGGGATCATGACAGGAGCATGTTTTTTGGTTAAGTATATGACGTCATCATCCGGTCCCACGCGCCAATATTTTGGTTTGCAGTATTTTTGGATTCTAGGGCAGAATACGCGTTTTCAGAGCCCTTGATTGAGTTTCTAGCGTTTCTGGTTCAAAAGTTAGGCCAAGAACAGTTAATTGGTAAGGAGCTTTTCTCAATACTTTTGGGGGATTTCCCAAATTAATTTTAAGTTTTTTTAGCCCTAATCTCGGAACCAGGAACGCTAAAAACCTGCTCGGACCCTTCAAAGTCCCGAATAGTATCCAAAAAACAGCTAAACTCAAAAAAAATTTATGTCATTTAAATGGCTCCTGCGGGTCTTAAAGGGAGGTCGGGCAAAAATGCTGACGTCAGCAAAAAAACACAAACACCCTATCGTTATATAAGCATTAAAAAAAAACAGACATCCTAAACTGAAACGTTTTTTTCTTAATTGCAAACTACATACCTTCAAGAGTCTTTAGAGGGTTTGAACAGCTCTCTAGCTCAATCTGACGGCGAGTTATTGCCTGCAGTGAAATGCCCCCAAGAGTGACTTTTGAGGGAGCAAAATTTTGGTCAATTTTTGGTTTATGAGCCATAATTTTCGCTCCCGATATGCTAGAAAGTCAATCAAAAGCTCTATAGACGCGGATTTTGACCTAGTTTTCAACTAATCTTTGAGTCCATGAAATGGTCCTATGGGACGGCACCCAGGTCCAGGCAAAGATGGCTAAAATAATGCAAAAACACCCCTAATTGTGACGTTCCCCCAGAAAAGCTCAAACACAAACGAACAATTTTTTTTCGATTTTGACTACAAGATTTGCTGAATCCGTAGAGGGTTTGAACAGCTCTCTAGCTCAATTGCCTGGGGAGTTATAGGATTGCAAAGCTCAAAGCTCTGCAAGAAAAGTGGTGCACGCGGGACTGAAAGGGTTAAATTGGTGTTCACAACTGTTCAAAATTTCCGTTTTTGTTGCCACACTTAGTGTTTTCGCAACACCGCATGTCTGTTAGAAAACGCAGAAAGGCCGTAAAGCCTATATCAGTACGCCAACGTAACTGATCAGCCATGACACATTATTTGATCTCTGTGTAAAACTCTTATGAGCAAAAGTTTTCCCCAAGAGAGTTCAGAGGCATTTTTGAACTTAAAAAGTCTGCATTACGCAGAACAAAGAAAACTTCACCAGCGTTTTTTAACAGAGTGCTTTGAAAATCGCTTCGGAAAAAAGATGTGGTTTCATTTGGCTTCTCAGAAAAGAAGCTTTTTGGCACTCTCCTACCTTTTTTGAATAAGCCTATGGGTTTCATAACAAAACTTCTGGATAAACAGTTGAAAGATAGTTCTTTGCAAAGTACCCTACTCCCAACCTCTCGATGCAGAGATTACGCACTGCGGTTTCATTGGTGCATGCACATTTTTTATTGAATTCGGTATAAATTTCAAACGGGGTAGAGGGCAAATTGTTGTCTCCATCTCGCAAATAACATAACAACAAACAAATCTTTGCCACTGACCTCTTTGAACGGATAAATTTTGAACAATAATTTTTTAGACTCTTTTTAAAAAAACGCCTTCTTGCAAAACTTCATAAAAATTACCTTTGCAAAGTCTCGAGACGAAGAGCTCGAGACCGAGACCGAAATCCTTCGAGACCGAGACTCCAAAAAACGGATCTCGAGACACGTCTAGAGACCGACGCCAAGTCTCGAGACTCCATCACTGATTCCTAGTCAAGTCCTTATGTTTTGAGCTATAGATCAATATATACCTAGGTAAATAGTTCTCAAACGTTTTGATTGAAATCCTATTTGCTAATGGCTGAAGACAGGCTTTTGCAAAACTGCCCATTCTAAAACTAAGTCTCCACAACAGTGCTGCCTTTGTCTTCGGCAAAAGCTTTGCAGACATTTGCCTGAAAATGGAACTTTCTAACATTATATACACCTAGTTTTACCAGACGTCCTGTTTTAACCGGGACAGACCCGGTTTAAAAGTTTTGTCCTGGCGTCCCGCTTGGGCAACCAAAAAATCGTGGTTAGGCATACAGTCAGGCAGCATAGCCCCACACGAATATTAGCATGCTATGATTAGTCTGTTTAACCAACTTGCTGAAGAATGATGCATGATCTTGTTTCGTTGTTTTAGATGTAAAGGTAATTGATACGTCATTGTAGTGGGTATCTGGTCCAGTAATGGGTTGATTGATTGCGCATTGGCTAGTTCAGTAAAGTTGGCTGGTAAGAGGGGGTGTTCTTTTCGCAATTATAGGTTATTGAAAGGATTTATTTCGTACTGGAACTCATTTGATTTCCTTCTAAGGCTCGTTGTTCTGAAGCGTCCCGGTTTTCAATTACAAAAATGTGGTATTCCTATATGCACTAGCATCATTAAATTTTACGCTGTCTGTTTCTGAATATGTGACAACAAACATTACAGCAAAACCAGTTACATTTCTTTGCGAACCAAATCCATGATGCACTGTCGTCTCTCACATGTGCAGCTGTATCACTGTTTGAAGAAAATAACCTTTCGAACAGTATAGCCTACTACACAGAGTAAAATGTCAGACAGAAGCAGTAAACCATCTTTCGCGGTCTCTAGAAACTTGAAATATGCTAAAAATGGTTTTATTGAAGTAAAATTGATAAACTAACAGAATCCAGTGACACCACACCAAACTCTGCTTCAACATCAACTTGGCTATGTGCAACATCTAACATGAAAAGCACTTCACACAAAACGCGGCAAACGTCACTTTTATTTTGGAACTTCTCCAAATACAAAACCTGAACAGAAAAAGTGTGGGGACATGGCATATTATATCTCCTCCACCTGATAAAGTGGGGGGACACGTCCCCCGTGTCCCCCACCAAATTGTACCCATGGGTAGAGCTAAACCATTCACCAAGACCTTCTCAAAAATCGAAATTCTTAAATGACTTAAAAAGTTGACCTGATAGAAAATAGCGGACTGCATTTTTTAAACTAGCGGCCCAAATTAGTCTAACCCAGCTCTGAAACCTTAAGCACCAAAAATTGTGTTGACCAGTGTTTTCTGTTCCTCAATGATATTCATGTTGATGTGGTCTAGCAAAGAACGTGCACAGTTTGTTGAGAATCTTTTTGGTTTATTCATCAATAAAACGCAACATTGTTTCTCAACTTGACTCGAGTCAATTTGTTAACTCGAGTCACGCTATCACTGGTATTGTTTCCTTTACGTAATTGTTTTGTGGGACTTACATTGGAACAGACATGGAGTAATTCTTCAAGAATGTTATGCACGAATTAAGGAAATGGAGAATCAGGTTTTCATGTTGTGCATGAGTTTTTTCAAACAACTTCAATATTTTTCCTGCACAAGGAAAGTTATCCTCTTTGTAACAAATTTCCTGCACAGTACTTGATTGAATGTGCGTTTCGAAGACGTTCGTAGTTGTTTGCAAGTGGTGTTCTGTCGTGTTGAGAGAATTACCGTGACAACCCAGCACAAGAAAGCTCACAAAACTTGTACTGTAATCGCTGCAATGTACACCCCCGCCGTTATGCAGCAGTCTAATTTATATACTTTTTGTTTATGTGTTTGGCTCAGACACATGGTCCATATTGCAGGACTTAGTTAGAGAATTAAAGAATACAATGTTATTAACGTTGTGTTGTACGAAGTTGCAGCACATCACACGGAAAGGTAGGCTTTAGGCTAGTTCATAGTTGGTACAGTAAATGCAGGCAAGCTGCAATACTCAAGTGGACAAACACTCACACCGAAACGACCACCAGCAGCTAGCCTGCTGCATTCACTCATTCATTTATTTGGGAAACACACAAAAAACTCACAAACATCCCTAAACAAGATGAAGATAAAATAAACAAGCAAAATCATGAATAGAAATAGAATCAAAATAATATTTTTTGCATCTTCCTGGGGTACCTAATGCAATCACATCATCAAACAGAAGCTTTACATAATTGGTGAAATATGGGGATTTGTGACAAGCATCAGACAATATTTTAAGAGAGATGTGTATGTAGGCTACATTGTTGATGATGTGCAGTAGTTGGCTAGTTAGGTGTCTACAGCCTAATAATTTCACAGTTCAAAAAGGAGTAAGTTCATAGAGTGGTGTAAAATGTCTAATTTGGTTAAGCTTCTTTATTGAATGTTCAAAGTGAATCATATTTTTTGGTTTTTATGATTTTTTTGATTTATTGTGAAGAGTGTGGCCACTTAACAAGTAGTATTTTTGAATTTTAAAGAGTTTGTTTTACTATAACTTTTTTTGTGCTTTGTTTCTTTTAGTACAGCAAGAATTGAGCTGATCTTCATTCAAACTTACTTTGCACTTTTGTGCATCACGTTAAACGCTTATAGCAAATCAGTTCATAACACCAGCACTGGTGTACAAAACGAAATATTTTGAAGTGGCAATACTCAAACCATCAGCTCATCAACTTCATTGACACTTATGGCATGAAGCTTGTACAAAAATAAAGTTTGTCAACCTTTTTGGTGCAAAGTCTATTGTTAAAGGAAGTGACTACGGATACGCCTGGCTTGACGCAATTCAAATAAAAGGGTCACTTGACTTTGTCATTCAAATGGCGTGGATCTCGTAGCCTAGAAGTTATGTGTTACGGATGCTATGCCAATGGTTTTTGGCTCGACTCTCACCTTGCCGATTCTACTTTTTCAGGCTTATGTGTTACCTTTACGGGTTAGTGTTAGGTTAGCCTTAGCTTAGGTTTATGTTAGGTTTGGGTTAGCATTAAGTTAGAGTTAAGTTAGCCTTAGCTCAGGGTTAGGTTAGCATTAGGTTAGGGTTACATTAAGGTTAGGATTACAGTTAGGCTAGGGCTATGGTTAGGGTTAGGTTTAGGGTTTATCTTTTTTGCGTTTACTTTTTTTCTACCAAGCCTACTGCATTCTTCTCGTGCATTACTCACTGTTACGTCACAGGTGCCAGGTGGCATATCAACAACTTCTCAAATTTCAAGATCCACAGGGTATCTATAGCCACTGCCATTGTTAAAACTGATTATTGTAAGATAGTTTTCATTAGCTCACCTTCTGCAAAAGTATAACTTACATGCATAAAATTAAAAAACCTATAATATATGTGGTATTATTAATCTGAATCAAAAATATGTTCTAAAACTACTATTTCTACATTCAACAGCCTACATATTTGCTGCAATTTTGATTTAACTCTTACTTCGTGCCAGGCCCGTAGAAATGGGGACATTCAAGAGCAGTGTCCCTAAATTTGTTTGTGTCCAATAAATTTTGTTGTGCCCAGAAGTTTGTTTTTAACATATACCGAAAAACAAAAATCTTGCCCCTGTAATAGGTTATTGCCTTCCAAAGCTTAAAACCTGGCTACAGTCCTGCTTATGCCAGCGTGTACTTTCAGACTTGTGGCATTCTGATGGTTCTGACTTCTGAGTCTGCAAATGTTAGTGGTTTCAGCCCACATATCATTTTTTCAGTTAGTTGGCATAGAATATGTGACCTCACTGTTGCTATGATTGATAAAACTTTTGTTTGTATAACTTGTGGTGTTACCATTGTCATAAGGAGTCTCTGCCTTCAATAATAAGCGAAACCTATAGGTCAGTTAAATGTGTCATACAAATCACAGAAAGCTTCTAAACTGCATATGATTTTTTGTTTGATTTTTTTATTTTATCACTGATTTAAATCAATCAACCCTGACTAAAAATAGCTGAACTTTCATTCAAACTTTTTTGCGCTTATGCAATATCCCTTAATGAAAAGAAGTTCATAACACCAGTGCATGAAATGAAATATTTATTGAAATGCCAATAATGAAACTGCCAATTTTTTTGGATGTTTCGTTTTTGGACGTCAAGCTGACAGGACGTGTTTTTTTCTGCTCTGACAACTGAGTTCCCGCAACGTGTTTGCCTAAAGGACAAAGCATGGATGCGAGAACCATGCGCTCTCGAAAGACGATTGAAACCTTGTCACAGGCAATTAATGAACCTACCTTGAAAGACTTGCATGTTATGTTGCTGTCTGTAATACAGAGACTTGATTCTATTGAAAATGACTAATTGAAACGTATGACAGCAGTTGAAGAAAGTGTTGAAAACGCTCACTGCAGAATATCTGAACTAGAACATCAAATAACTTATTTGCAATGTCAGTTTAAAGAAATGCAGACCACCAGAAAGGATGAGAATATTATTCAATAGTATCACTCAAAAGAGTACAACGTTCTTTTTCATGGATTGCCACAGAAAGGCAACATCGAAAACCATGACCAGACTGAAGCAGTAGTTAGAAAGTTTTTGATTGAAGAACTATGTGTTTCCCCTACGCATGTGGATGCAATAAAATTCAGTAATGCTCATCGACTGCCACGTAGAATCTCTGCTGTCAACTCACAAAATGCTAATGACTCTGAAAATGTAGAACGTTCCTCTGATCACCAAAAATACAGCCCTATTGTGGTTAAACTAGCAAGCATGAAAGACAAATACTCATTACTAAAACTAGCACCGGATACCAGGAAAATGAAAGTTAACATCACAAGGCACTTACCGATGGCAATGCAGGCTCAGAGGAAAACACTTATAAAGACAGCTTCAAGGCTATACAACCAAGGAAAAAAAATTCAGTGGAAAGTGGTTGGCAGTGAATATTGCCTTTACACTGACAATGAACAGGTGGTTGCTTAATGTAATTAATACAACTTGTTGTATCAACAAATTCCTGTGTTTTCACTGGCCATTCATTAAGTTGCAATTTCGTTTATTTTTTCAAGCTAAATATCAGAGTAATAGTAGTATCCAAGAAGATATAATGGAACTTTGGAGTGTTGATCAATTTCAATTATTAATCTTTTGTTGTGATGATCATGCATAATTTAAAAATCTGTCATATAAACGCTCGTAATATTTATGCGTCAAGATGTCATAACGAACTTGATGAGTTAGCTGTTGTAGCATCTGTTCATAGTTTTGATATATTGTGTGTCACAGAAAGTTGGCTGAGCTCTAATGTCAATAATTCATGCATTCCATTGTCTGGCTATTCCGAACTTTTCCGTCTTGACCGAAACTCCCATGGTGGTGGCGTAATGGCCAACGTGAAAAGGGATTTTGTACTCGTAGACGTGATCTAGAACAACCTGGTGTTGAAATTATGTGGCTAGATTTCAAATTAACCCATCGTAACCGTTTACTCATTGCAGTATGTTATCAACCCTCAAATGGTGCTGCTGCGGATAGGTTCTTGTTTCGTTTGTGTTGTTCTAACGTAATTAATGACTTTTTGAGTAATGCTTCGACCACCATTCTTTTTGTTGGCGACTTTAATGATCATTCTATAAGCAAACCATTTCAGCAACAAACTGAGTTATTTCATTTATTTAACATGTTTAATTTTCACCAAGTTATACAATCACCCACTAGGTGCACTAATATTCTAGATTGGTTTGTCATTAATAATCTTCATCTCATCATAAATTCTGATGTTTTACCTCCTTTAAGAAATCTTGACCACTCTCTTATTTTTTTGGAATTAGATTTAAAATTCTGTACTGATTTTCCTTCATCCATCAAATGCTGGGATTATTCTCGAGCAGACTTCAAGAAACTGAATGAAATTTTACTTACAGCACCCTGGGAAAATGTCATTGCAGCATCTCCTACTCCAGACGTTGCCTTGACTAACATTACTGACATAATAAACCAAAGTGCTTGTACTTGTATTCCCTTTAGAATATTATAATCGAAGAAGTCAACATCTGTAGATGCTACACCCTGGATCAATCTAACTCTAAAGAAGATCATTCACAAAAGACGTAGATTGTTTGCAAAATGGCGACGAACACAATGTTGCCATTACCGTCTTGCCTATAATCGCCTTTGAAATAAAATTCAGAGGTACATAAAGGATCGTAAGAATCAGTATAACCAATTTGTTCTCAGTAAGCCGGATTCATTATCAACATCTCAACCTAACTTCTGGAAAACTGTCAAAGATTTGCTTGGCAAATGTTCTTATTCAAATGCTCCTTTGATCCGTGGTGACACTGTTCACTATGACATGACATCAAAAGCAAATATTTTCACGAATATTTTACCTCCATTTCCACAGCACCTGACTCCATACAGTCTAAAATTCTTCCTAGATTTCATAGGTGTACTGATCTATTTATTCCTCCCCTCTCAATTGAGCCCCTTGATGTTTGCCATGTACTACTATCTCTTAATCCTAATAAATCAAAAGGTTTTGATAACTTGCCTAACAGACTTCTCAAAAATTGCGCTCAATCTCTTGCCACTCCTTTCAGTCTTCTCTTCAACTTCATCCTAGCCACTTCTCACTTCCCAACAGCATGGAAAATTGCGTCAGTAATTCCACTTCACAAATCCGGTTCTTTGCATGATGTAAAAAATTACAGACTGATTTTTATTCTTCCCTCTCTATCTAAAGTTTTTGAAAAGCTAATCCATAAACACCTTTATAGTTATTTTGAAACCAACAACTTGCTTTATAATCGCAATTCTGGATTCTGGAAATACCATTCCACTACATCTAATATATTAGAAGTCACTCATAAACTTCTCGTTGCCAAATATAGCGGTTGCTCATCGCGAGTTGTGTTTTTGGGTATTTCTAAAGCTTTTGACAAAGTCATTCATTCCGCCCTTTTCAAATTGCGTCAGCTTGGCGTGACGGGTTTTGTCCGTTTAGGAGATTTTCGTTCTGACCATTTGCATACAAACTGTGGTATGCCTCAAGGATCCGTATTTGGTCCCTTACGATTTCTAGTATATGTTAATGACATTGGTACCAACATTAGATCTTCTATTTCTCTATTTGCTGATGACACTATACTTTTACGTTCTTCTAAAAATCCTAGCAGTTTACACACTATGTTATATAATGACCTACATCAGTTGGAGATGTGGTCTGATTTGTGGAGTGTTACTTTTAATGCTGCAAAAACCAAAGTTCTTACCATTACAAATAATCCATCTCTTCATCCTCCACTATGATTCTGCAACCAAGCACTAAATGAAACTACTTCTCACAAGCATCTAGGACTTATTTTTCATCGGCCTCTGACTTGGCATTTACACATCTCAACCCTGCATCACAGAGCAATGTCAATACTTAACGCGTTGAAAAAGATTAAAAACTTTCTTCCCAGGTATTCACTTGTACTCCATCGTGCATATGTTTTGCCCATCGTTGATTATGGTGATATCATTTTTGATAATTATACGACTACTGACTCTAATCTCCTTGAAAGCGTTCAAACTGCTGCAGCTAAAATTATCCTTGGTTGCCTTAAGACCACATCACATAGATTATTCTGAAATACTTAGATCTTATCCGATTGTTTATCTGTCGTCAGTTTCACATTCTTAAGCTTTTCGTGCCGCCGAATGTTGTTAACAAATGTCTAAGATTCTCGCCAAGGAAAATGTGTTTTCCTACTCTGAGTTTGCTGCATTGAATCAAGCTGAATTGGTCGAAATAGTTCTCTTCGGACACCCTAAACTGTCTAAAAGTCCGTCATTGCGCTTGTTTAGACAGACGTGTCTGCTTTTGTCCAGAAATACACCCTTTTAATATGACCTCACTGTTTGACACGTTTTCTTTTGTGCTGTTTTATTTGTGTGTATGTGTGTCATTTTTTCTTCTGTATTAGTCATTGCATTGCCAATGAGCTCTTCAGGCCTTGGCCTGCCTTCATTGGCTGTTTGTCAATCAATTCAAATGAAACTGCCAATATAGTAATTTCATTGACACTCGTGGCATACATGCATGAAATGTTTAAAAACCTATAATAATAATATTTGTTTCATGAATCAAAAATATATTCTATAACTATGTTGACAGTCAACAGTCTTCATATTTTATGAAATTTAAATGAAACTTTCACTTTTATGCCAGTGTGCACATTCAAACTTGTGCCATTCTAACAGTTTGACTTCTAAATCTGCAAGCGTTAGTGATTTCAGTCCACATGTCATTTTTGCGCAGTTAAAGTGTATAGACTCTGTGACCTCACAGCTAATCTGATGATTGATAAAACTTCAAGTGGTTTCAACTTGTGTCATAAGAATTCCTTGCTTTCTGCACTAATACTCTATAGGCAGGGTTACCATTTCGTGCTTATTTCTAAGATTTGTGCTTATTTTCAAGATCAATGTCTTAGAAAATATAAATGTGTTTAATCTTAAGAAACTTGCTTATTTTAGATTGGTGTGCTTAGTTTGTCTTAGTTATGAATGTATTTTGTCAATTTGATCACTTTCATCGAGGAGTGAAAAATTGCTTTCAAATTTGGTATGGTATTTTAATGTGTCAGCGATTGCAGGTAGCATAGTGAATAACGGCAGCATTTAGCTCATTTTCTTTGACCAGTTATGAAACAATGCATTCTATCACATAAGTAACAATGGATAGATAGTTTGCAACAATCAGAGTAAGTAGTCTTTAAAGAAAAGTGACGAATTCACTGTAGTCAAGTGAACAATCAGTTTGAAGTTGCAGGTCAGGGTTGGTATTGTTTCAAGTTTACGTTAGATATAAATTGCAGGTCTTTAGTAAAACTAGTGCAATTTTTATTTTTAGACATTATTTAGAAAATGAGTAAGCGTAAGCATGTGTTTTGTGATGACTATGAAAAGGAATTTGCTAATGTCAAACAAAGTCAAAAGGGTAAGAGTTATGCTCACTGCTGCTATTGTGATAGTGAAATCAACCTGGAGGCCATGGGAAAAACAGCAATTAGTGCCCGCAATGCTACCACAAAACACAAAAATATGGCTAGAAGTATTGCATCAAACCAATCTATGAAGTAATTTTTTAAAAGCAGAACTACACCAGTTAACATGGACTACAAGGCAGTAGCAGCAGAGGGTGCTTGGGCATTTCATACTGCCAAGCATCACTAATCATTTCTTTCCAATGACTGCACTACAAATCTCATTAACTCTTTGGCACCTGAGTGGTTTCAGGGATTTTCAGAAAAAAATGACTAAATGCATGTGGCTTTGCGTGGGAATATCTCCACTCCTATACGGGTTACGGACCTGGTTGAAGTGTCGAAAGACTCGGCAAGTCTTCTTGTCTGCACTCAAACAAAAATTTTTTGCTTGGGGGTTGCAGGTTTTGTGTGAGTGACGTCATAAGTGGAGGACTTTTAGGCCACCTTCGCCCACTTTGCCTGGCCCTGAGCGCCAACTGTTAGGTGGTAGTATTTCGCTGCAGTTTTTACAGGAAATTAGACTACAATCCGAGTCTTTTGATACTTTGGATGACCTGCTGAGGTTTCGGGTTCAAAAGTTATGATGTAAGTTAGTAAAAATATTTGAGTAATTAGTTAATTAATTAATTTGTTTATTTTAGATCATAACTTTTGAACCAGAAATGCTAGAAAGTTGATCAAAGGCTCGAAAGACTCGAACTTGAGCCTAGTTTCTAACGAAAACTTCAGCGAAACACTTTGGCCTAGTGGTTGGGCCCTAGGCCAAGCAACATGAGCCAAAATGACCCTAAAACTACTTCACTTATGACGTCACTCACGAAAAATCCACACTCCCAACCAAAAAATTTTTTTGAGTGCAATCTACTAGACTGGCCGATCCGTTTAAGACCTTGAACAGCATTCTAGCACAATCAGCCGAGGAGCTAGGGCGTTGGTAAGGCAATCGAAAACTGCTGTTTTTTAGGCTGAAATCGAAGTACAAATATATCGTACACCGGCTCTCAAAGTGTTAAAGCAAATGTCACTGATTCTGACATAGCGAAAAAATTCACAAGTGCCAGAACAAAGACTGCAAGCATTTTCACTGGTGTACTTGCTGCATTTGCCAACAAATTACTGTTGTCAGAACTTGGAGAGCAGCCCTTTTCAATATCAATTGATGCCTCCAACCATAGCGATGTGAAACCTTTTCCCTTGGTTATCAGGTCTTTTAGGGCCAAAGTTGGGTGCGATTACGTATTCTCGATCTACAATCTATGCCATGTGAGACATCACAACAGATAGTGAACTTTATTTGTTCTTCTCTTGAGGAAAATGGTCATAGGCTGGACAATGTAACACCATTCTGTGCCTACAATGCACCGGTAAACTTTGAGGGTCAGCAACAAACAGGAAAAAGCAAAGTTTTCAATCGCTTACAAGAAAAAACTAGTGCACGTCTGATTCCAATTAGCTGTCCTGCACATATTTTACATAATGCAGCTGAAAAGGGGGCTGAAAGGCTTACTGTAGATGTTGAAACAATTGTATTGAAAATCTGCAATCATTTTTAAGAGACAGACTAGTAGAGTGCAAAATCTTTAAGCAATTCTGTGAACAACTTGAAGCCCAGCACACTGCACTTCCTACTCACATGCCAATGCGATGGACTACATTAGATAATGTGCTTGAAAAGATGATAGAACTTTGGGAATCACTAAAACAACACTTTCATTCCCTGACATGTCCACCGCGGATTCTTGAGAATTTTTTAAAATCAGACAATTCACTTGTTATTGTGACGTTTCTTCACAACGTTCTATTGGTTTCAAGAAGCTGCTATTACTTTTACAAAGCACAAGTGCATTATTTCCTGAACTGGCTGATATACAGTATTTGAATTGTTCAAAGGTGCCATTTAAAGCGTCATAGTTCTGAGTTTTATGGAGCAAAAACAGCTGAATTTGAAAGGAATTGACAAGGATTCTGCTGAGTTGCTGAAGTCAAGCTTCAAAGAATTTTACGAAGTGACTCTTAATACGTAGACAAATGGTATTGACCTGAGAAGCATCCAGCTAATGTCGCCTCGATATTACTGAGAAATCGAAAAGTTAAATACAAAGAGGTAAAAGAAATGGCGAAGCAGATTGATCCTCAGGTAGCAATGGCAGATGAGTTGTTTGACGAAGTTTCGGCTGTCAATGGTATACTTCAAAATATTCCTAATGAAACATTAAATGAGGATGGCCTAGAGACAAAGTGGATGAAATTTTTATCTGAAAATGATTCTCTACTGCTCATATACAAGTTAGTCCGCATCGTGTTCTCTATTCCAGTTAGCAACACATTTGTACAAAGGGTATTTTCTCTGGTTTCATCACAATGGAGCAAGGAAAAGAACCATCTTAACAAAACAACTGTCAAATCACTGTTACAAGTTCGAGTAAATTTGGACTTTAGTTGCTCCAAGATGCATGACCTCATTTCCAAAGATCAAAAACTACTGAAACAAATAATTGGTGGTGAAAAGTATTTGTGATTTGGCATTTATGTTGCTTCGATAAAATAAATCAATAACAAACATTTGTTTTTTGTTTGTTTATTAATTACAGTTTGACAATTTAAAACCCAACCATTCACGTAAAGACTTGCAATAAAGAGTTTTTAATGAGTAGTACCCTACTACATCATCACACGCAAGTGTGCTTATTTTTTGGTTTAGGGAGATGGTAACCCTGTGTATAGGCCTACTAGAATGATAACCTATAAGAATGCTAATTCAATGTGTCATAGACATCACACAAAGTTCTAAAATAACATGATTTTTTGCTTGATTTTTTTGATATTTATTGCTTGATTGAAATCATGATTTTTATTGCTTGATTTAAAATCATGATTTTCATTGCTTGATTTAAATCACTGAATTAAATCAAAATGATTTGAATAAATCAACCCTGGTTAATTAAAATCAGATCAAACTTGCACAGAGACACAGGCTTTTCAACCTTCGTGCTAATATCCTAGCAGCATTCTCTCTGAACACAGCCAGGGAAGGTGCTGGTAGAACCACTGTAGCTCCATGGGATCACCAGACATATCTTAAGTTTCTTTGCAAGGCCACCCAAAATGGCGTGGTGGACTTACCATACACACCAGTGGTCTCAATTTCGACTGGTTGAAAGCAGTAATTGTTAACACCTTTTGCACCAGGAAGCCAAGTTGGTTTCCAAAGTCTTTACACCAGGTGGCGTAGCCATGGTCATGTGTTGACAAAGTGCTGTTAATGCGTTGTGAATGAGCATGTAGGTGCTTGATTCAATATTAAATATCTCAGTGGTTTCTTTCCCGATTGGCCTCAAATTTTTAGGAAAGATGTGTGTGAAGAAGCTGAACACTTCTGTCAATTTTCTTGGGAAAACCCTTAGTGTGAAAACAGTTATCATGGTTTAGACAAAAACTTATTGCACTCACTGTATAGCATAAGTTTTGCAGCCTCGTGTTTGATGCAAAACTAAATAACTCAAAGAGTTCTTGCCCAATTGACTTCAAATTTTCAGGTAATGGCAGTTAGTACAAAGAAGATTTGTGTAAATATTTTATGCAAAATATTTTCAAAAAAGCCTTGTAGCCTATGCACAGCAAGTAAAGTTATTCGATGTGAAACTTTGTTACTCAAAAAGGCCTTGCTCGATTTGCCTGAAATTTTCAGGACTATTGCGAGTGTCAAGAACATCAATGGAAATTTTCGTTGCAAAACATGAATTGCAAAAAAAATTGTTGTGTAGTATGCAACAACTGACAGTACCTTATTAGTTTGAAAAAATGTTGTAGCCTACACTTATTGAGAGGACATTCTAACTCAAAAAGTTCTTGCTCGATGTGCCTGAACTTTTTGGGACTGATGCCTATGGGTATGGAGAACATGAGTGGAAATTTTCGTAAGAAAAGACCTAAGTACGAAAAAAGTTGTTGTGTGGTATGCAACAACTGCTTGTACCTTACTAGTTGGAAAAAAATGTTGTGGCCTATGCTTAGCAGAGGACGTTTGATAAAAAACTTGCATAACACTTTGGCACCCGGGTTAATTCAAGCGGTTCGCAAAAACACAGCTAGATCGCACATTGCTTTGTGCGGGAATGTCTCCACTCCTGTACAGGTTACGGACCTGGTCAGTGTCAAAAGACGTGACAAGTCTTGTAGTTTGCACTTGAACAAGAATTTTTTCCTTGGGGGATGGGTTTTTTTTGTGAGTGACGTCATAGATGGAAGACTTTTTGGCCAACTTGGCTAACTTCACCCAGCCCTGGGTGCCAACCATTAGATGGTAGTATTTCGCTGTAAGTTTTTATTGGAAACTAGGCTAGAGTACTTTGGATGACCTGCTGGGGTTTTGGGTTCAGAAGTTATGATCTAAGTTAGTAAAAATTTTTGACTGATTAGTTAATTAGATAATTAATTAATTAATTAGTTTGATAATTTAAGATCATAACTTTTGAACCAGAAACACTAGAAAGTCGATCAAAGGCTCGGACTTGAGCCTAGTTTCTAATGAAAACTTCAGTGAAATACTTTGGCCTAGCAGTTGGGCCCTAGGCCAGGTAACATGAGCCAAAATGGCCTAAAAACTACTTCACTTATGATGTCACTCATAAAAAATCCGCAACCCCCAACCAAAAATTTTTTTTTGAGTTCAGACTAGAAGATGGCTGATCCGTTTAAGCCTTTGAACAGCTCTCTAGTGCAATCGGCGGAGGAGCTATAGTGTTGGTAAGGCAACTGTCAACTGCTGGTTTTAGGCTGAAATCGAAGTACGAATGTATCATACCCTGGTTCTCAAAGTGATAATGCACAAAGTTGTTGCTCAATTTTGCTTAATTTTTAGAGTTGATGCCTACAGATATCGATAACATTCCTGGAAATTTTTGTTGGAAATAACCAAGCACAAAAAAAGTTGCTGCCTGGTACACAGAAAGTGTTTGCATCTTACTAGTTTGAAAAAAATGTTGTAGCCCGCGCCTCTCAGAAGATGTCTGATAAAAATTGCAGAACTCAATAAACTATTGCTTGATTTGCCAAAAATTTTCAGGACTGATGCCTGTAGGTATGGAGAACGTTTGTGGAAATTTTCGTTGGAAAAGACCTTTTACAAAAAAAGCTATTGTGTGGTATGCAACAACTGCTTGCACCTTACTAATTTGAAAAATGTTGTAGCTTACACCTAGCAGAGGAGATTTGATAAAAAATAGCATATATAATTCAAAAGGTTTTTGCTCACTTTGCTTAATTTTCAGGGCTGATGCCTGTAGGTATGGGTAACATTTGTGGAAATTTTCATTGGAAACAACCAAGCACAAAAAAGTTGTTGCCTGGTATTCAACAAGTGATTGCACCTTACTAGTTCGGAAAAAATGTAGCCTGCGCTTAGCAAAGTGCGTATGACAAAAAACCTGCATAACTGAAAAAGTTCTTATTTGATTTGCCTGAAAGTGTCAGTGTGATGCCTGTAGGTATGGATAACATTTGTGGAAATTTTCATTGCACAAGACCAGTGCAAAAAAAGTTGTGATTGCATCCTTACTACTTTTAAAAATAGTTGTAGCCTACACCAAGCTGAGGATGTTTGATAAAGAATTGCATAACACAGAAAGTTCTTGCTTGATTTGTCTGAGAAGTTTCAGGGCTGATGCCTGTAGGTATGGAAAACATTGTTGAAATTTTCATTGCAAACAACTTAGCACAAAAAAGTTATCACGTTCTGATTCCAGGTACATATATATTTGTACACTGATGTACAAGCAATAGCATGCAAGTATGAATGTATTCATACACTAGTGTAGAAGGTTTTAGGGAAGTCATTGTTTAGGAATCTTAGATTCTTCTTCTTTCATTTGAGCGAGTTCTTTTATCCACTGCTAGCCCAACTAGATATCGGGGCAGGTATTGAGCAGCCATTCGGTTGTCTCATTGTCCAGAACCATCAGGCCGTGCAGTCCGTGGGGGGTTCAGTTGAGGACGACATGGTCGACGGTTTGTTCTGCACCACACTCACAGGCCGCAGAGGAGGCCATACCCCGTTCGTACAGGCAGGAGCGGAAACGTCCGACATCGGTGCGGAGGCGGTTGAGCCGGACCCAGGCTATTCTTGGGAGGGTCATTCCAGGGGTGTGTGTACCAGTGTCTAGAATTGAAGTACGGAGTCTTGTGGGGTTGTCCACCCACTCCGTGTTCCATTGATGATCTGCCCATTGCGCCACACGTATGTTGTTGTCAGAAAAACTAATGAGTTGTTGTGCGGCGGGTACAAATGGGTGACTCGATTTAAGGTGCTGTGCAGCTGCACCAGATGGACGGGTGAGCGCTGAGTGGAGCAGGTGTCCAGGCTCCATGGCACGGCGTCCTAGAGATAGTGTGGCTCCTCTGTGATGAAGCTCAGCAGGTTGGATGCCTTATGCACCAAGAAGTTTTTCTCCAATTTTTCACAACCTTGCGAATGGGAGCAAACAAGGAAAAAGTCTTCCTAATTTGTCGGCAAATATATTCACACTTAAAATGTTTTCTTTCCAAGGTTGGTGTTAACATTGTTATTCAGAGGTTTACTCAACATAAAAGAGATTTTAGCTTCATGGAAAAATTTTTGCGTAGATGGGCCATCACTATTAGCTTAAAAAACCACAATTTTCCCATACTGACTTCTGGCTGTAGCCAGTGGCGTAGCTGGAGGTTTGGACCAAGGAGAGCAAAACTTAGCTGAAGGGAGCCCATTGGCCACCGTAGGGGGCTACTAGCCAACACTCAGAAAAAAGTTACAAAATGATAGTGAACCCGGGTTGTCATGGATATCTAAACTGGCTAAATAAAGCGAAAACACCCCAAAAAACGTAAAAAACAACAACCAACTGAAAAACAAAAGAACAATAAATATCAAAATCTCTGCTAAAGGGGGCCCAGTTTTTACATTTAGCTTGCCAGGAGGGTGGCTCATCCCTTTGCCTGCTCATCAGTTACACCACTGGCCATAACCACATGCACATCATCAGGAAACAGGCGGTTTACAAATATGTAAAATATGTTTTTATTTAGCTTAGCTGACATTTTTAGAAACATGTTATGTAATATTTGGTACCAACTCGAATCCATGGCTGTTGTTGAGCAGATATGATGTGTGCTATGCTAATTTTTGAGCAGGACATGCAAGGGAGCTTGATCTGTGCCCCCATCATGTATGAATATATGTCACTATAAAGAGGCTGGCATGTGGAAATTTGTTTTCCAAGTATTCTAAACTGGTGGAGTTTTTTTCTTTAGAGCTTCGTAATTCTGAAAAAATTTGATAGCGGTGCTGTTGACCAAAATATATTGTAATTGTTTAAAGTGGTTGGAGAATGCAAAGTTTATTTTAGGATTTGTTAATTATCGACAGTATAATGCATAGTTACAGGAGATCATCCTGATACTACTACAGACACATCTGGTTGATCACATAGTCGATTTGCCATGCTTTTTGATGTGTTTAACCATAATATGTCATTATTCATATCAGACAAATATCTGCAAGTCTACCACCTTGTTCTATTTCTATCCACATGTGTGCTATCTGGCACCGCTAATATTTGGTAGCTTGATGCCAAACAAGGAGATTTCTAGAACTGTGGGATATAAAAGTGCTTCTAGATTTTCTAAAAATTTCTTGGTCCTGATATTTCAAAATCTGAAATCCTGCAATGCTTTGCAAACCAACAATCATCAGTTCAAAGTGAAACGTAAATTTCAAAGTTTGTGCGGGGCTGTGCATTGTATGTTATCTTTAACATGCATGGGGTGTGTGTAACATGATACTCATCTGTATCAGTCGTGGAACATTTCCTGTACTTGCAGCAATTACGCATTTTGATTTGGACTGTGTAATGCAGTTGTGAACATGTTTATGTTTGAAAGCTGCCATGTACTTTTCCTTGAGATTAGACAGTGACCTTCAGAAAACAAAAGTTGTGCAATGGCACTAGAACTTCTTTTTTGTTCTGTAAGGCCGATTAGTTAGCAAAGGTTCCATCTAATCAGTTGAATTTGCAAATTCACCACTTGAGGTTGAACCTGCAGTGTTGATTTAACATCTTGGCTGATGGTGGTAACTTCGTTTTCTGACCATTGCCACAGGGACAGTTGCTTAATCAAATTAGTGGAACCGTGGCTTTCCTCTCCACAGCACACTTTATACTTCTTGGAAGTGAAAACTGTTATTAAATGATATAATTTCAGCATCAAGAAACCACAAGGGTAACACAGCCGAATCTGATGGCAAATTGTTTTGCTGAGAAATGGATTTTGTATCAGTGACACATCTTCAGTCCAGGAAATTGTCAAGCAAAAGCTTACAGTTGAAATGACGGAAAAGACTACAGCAAGTTCAGAGGAAGTGTGCAGATTACAGTAACAAGCACATGCTACCCCACGAAGCTGCTATCACCAGAGCAAAAAAACAACTAACTCCAATTGCAGAGTGTCTGACAGCGAGCAGTCTGGTGAATGAGTCACCTAATTGCTCAAACATCACACTAAGGAACTCTTGCCCAATGCACTAACGGTGGCTGTCAATGACCAAGCTCATTGCAGTGGTAAAGCAGTTCACTATTAAATCTACCATATTAAACTTTTGACTCTTGCTTCAGTACGATTCCAACACTTCTCGAAAGCTGTGTTTGCAGAGATTGCCTCTTTGAGTCATAGAGAATAAAAACCCCCAGGTTTGGCTGTTAAGCGTTCAAGGAATCAACTGCCACGCACTGCTTTCATAACTTTGAGATGACATCTACAAATGAAAACAACATTTCTATATGAATACCCAGTGCATGCGATTAAACATTATACATTTAATTGGACTATTTTCTTCACGTATGACTGGTTTTGGTTTGGGACTCCAGAATCTTATATGATAAAGCAGTTTATGCATTTGAGCTTCTTCATCATTTAAGCCAGTTGTTACTAACCTCTGCTTGGCCGCACTAGATCTTGGGGCAGGTGTTGAGCAGCCATTCAATTGTCTCATCATCCAGAACCGTCAGGCTGTGCAGTCCATCGTGAGGTCGATAGATTGAATATTGGATGACATGGTCAACAGTTTGTTCTTCTTTCACCACACTCACAGGCCACAGAAGGGGTCATACCCAATTTGTGCAAGTAGGAGCGGAAACGTCAGATACTGGTGCAGAGGTCGTTAAGTCAGACCCATGCTGTTCTCAGAAGGGTCATTCCACAAGGGCCGGTGTCCAGGATGAAAGTACGGAGTCTTGTAGTGTATTTTAACCACTTCGCATTCCATCGGTGATCTGCCTAGAATGTCATACTTCTGTTGCTGTTGTCAGTAGAGCTGATGTGTTCTTGTGTGGCGTTTGACTGATATGTATTTTTAATTAACTGGAGTCATCTGTGCTTACATTGGTTATAGCCCCTAGTTCAACAACTTGGACAAATCAGAACTAGGCCAAGGTTCTCTGTGAAGCATCACAATATGCGCAAATATCAATCAGTTAATGACTAAACCTTAGTTTGCAGTTGTGTGACATTTTATTTATTCCACTTATTGTGTTTCTCTGCATTTTTTATTCACAGAGTTTAACTTCTGAAGTTAACATTATTATTTATTTGTATACCAAGCACTGATTCTGTTTTTTTTGTTGTGTTGTGTACATTAAGCTACTCTGGGTGAAATCCCGATTTCAGTTTAAAGTTGGAATAGTGGATATACCTGGAACAGAAGTAATGTCAGATGAAAAGCATGGTAAGTTATAGAATGAACTATATGTACTCAACACTTAGACCTAACTTAATGTGCAAATTGTAATGTTTCTTCACAAGCGGGTGGATATGAAACAAAAGCTTGCACCCAGAAGATGTAAAAAATCCTTAGGTTCACTAACCGATACTCCCATTTGGGAACTTCACATTTTATGCAGCTTGTTGTTTCACGTATGCTCCATAACACTGGTTAATCAATGCACATTGGTCTTAGCCAAGATCAGATTTAATAAGCAGCAATTTTAAAAATCGGTGCTTAGATGGCAGCAAAACAATCAACCTGTATGGTAAAAATGCTATTAATCATGAACTAATTTTGCAACTGAAGCTTTGCAGGTAGTGCGTGAACTAGAAAACATACCTTGGCTACATGATCAAAAATAAGATTTAGAGGTAAATCCTGGCGAAATGAGATCATGCAACACAGAATGGTGATATTTTTCATTAACAGACTATTGCATCAGATTAAGCATTTGTTTGCAAACACAGCACACATTGAATTGAAAATAGATGTATAAAGCAGAGTCTGGATTTATCAACCAGAGACTTCAGAATATTGAGTTGATTTTATAGTACAGTATTTGACAATAATCAACATTGCAGTTAGAAAATAAATCAGCAAGAGGATGCCAAATGTATTTTGCGTAAAAAAGTTCCATTTTAGGCAAATTGGATTTGAAGAATGCATGGATTTATGATATGTGTATTTTTCAAGCAATTTCTACCTTATCCAATTAAATAAAGTTTACAAAGAAGCACCAGTGGTACTGCTTGGGAAAATAGAAGAGCAAACAGCAAATAAAACAGGCAATTTTCACAAATATAAAAACAGCAATTAAGTAAATACTCAGTTGGAAAAACGTAAAACTATATTTACAAAATTAGGATGGTCACAGAAATGATAAGGTTTTTAAACGTCTTGAAAGGCTTATTTTTGTATTCAGAATTACGTATTCTCCATATCACTTTCTAAGATAGCAATTTTTTTCTAGTATTGCTATTTATTATAAGAATAAAGTAGTTTTCATTGCCGGCATATCTGATTTTTTTCAGTCACACACCAAATTTTATTTAAATGAGCAAAAAAATTAAGTCAATTCAGTGACAGTGTCTGAAAATATAAACTGGTGAATATTGTTATGGTGCCTTTTAATACTATTATGAGACAAGTAACCGAAACTTCTCAGTGACCAAAATGTCTCAATGCAAAAACCAGCAGCATATTCTATATATATACAGTATTAATGGAAAAATGAATGAACTGTTGTAACGCAGGGCAGTAGACTGTCCTAATATCAATACATTAAATTGGCCATGTCTAAAATATATATTTTAAGAAGTTAGGTAGTTTGTAAATGGGGCTTACATGTGCATCATAACTGCTCAATGCTATTTTGTGCAATATGTTGGTTTGTTTTTCATTAATTGGTTTTAAATGTGCTGTCTTTGCAGATCCCCAAGCTGTAGCACAGTAACATAACACCTTGGCTTCCAGTGAGTTGAGGCCAAAACCCAGCAGTTTGCACATGTTTTTGTGTGGGAATATCTCCACCGACGATTGCGCTAAAGAGCTGTTCAAACCCTCAAAAGACTTGAGAAGTCTGCGTCTGCAATAAAAAAAATATTTTGGTTTTGGGTTTCGTTTTTTTGTGAGTGACGTCATAAGTGGAGTTGTTTTAAGCCCTTTTGACCCACTTCATCGGGCCCTAGGCCCAAACCACTAGATCATAGTATTGTGCTCATTGTTTTGTTGAAAACTAGGCTAAAATCTGAGTCTTTGAGTCTTTTGATACTTTGGATGACTTGCTAGGGTGTCGGGTTAAAAAATTATGACCTAAAAACAACAAAACTGCTAATTAATCCAATAATTGGATAATTGATTTTTTTGTTTAACACTTTTAGAGCCGGTCTACGAATATATTGTACCTAGATTTCGGCCAAAAACCAGCAGTTTTCAGTTGCTTTACCAACGCCATAGCTCCTCCATCGATTGCGCTAGAGAGCTGTTCAAGGGCTTAAACGGATTGGCCGTCTTCTAGTCTGAACTCGAAAAACAATTTCTTGGTTGGGGGTTGCGGATCTTTTATGAGTGACGTCATTTAGTGAAGTAGTTTTTGGGCCATTTTGGCTCATGTTGCCTGGCCTAGGGCCCAACTGCTAGGCCAAAGTGTTTCGCTGAAGTTTTTATTGGAAACTAGGCTCGAGTCCGACTCTTTTGAGCCTTTGATCGACTTTCTAGCGTTTCTGGTTCAAAAGTCATGACCTAAAATAAACAAATTAATTATCTAATTACTGGATTAATTAGTAGTTTTGTTGTTATTAGGTCATAATTTTAGTTAATAAGTCAAATATTTTTATTACTTTAGATCGTAACTGTTGAAGCCGAAACCCCAGCAGGTCATCCAAAGTATCAAAAGACTTGGATTGTAGCTTAGTTTCTAGTAAAAACTTAAGCAAAATGCTACCATCTAACGGTTTAGGCTCAGGGCCAGGTGAAGTCGGCCAAGGTGGCCAAAAAGTCCTCTTCTTATGATGTCACTCGAACAAAAAATTCGCATCCTCCAAGCAAAAAATTTTGTTCGAGTGCAAACTAGAAGACTGCCAAGTCTTTTGATCCTTTGAACAGCTGTCTACCACTTCTGACACCTGAGTTACGCACACACAAAGCCACGTGCGGTCTGGTTGTTTTCTCTCAAAAGTCGCCAGACGCCAAAGTGTTAAATAATTTGAATTTTTGTTTTAAAATAATTTTAGGTCATAAATTTATGAACCTGAAATGCTAGAAAGTCAGTCAAGTCGCAAAAGACTCAAATTCGAGCCTAGTTGCCATTGAAAACTTGAAAACCTACCTTGCTTATGACATCATTCACAAAAAATCCAAAACCAAAAATTTTTTTTTCATTGCAGACTTGAAGAGTTGCTGAGTCTTTTGAGGGTTTGAACAGCTCTGTATGCAGTGCATTGCTGCAATGCAGTTGCAGCAAGAGACTTCCCTTGTTGTTTAGCACCACTATGTTGACTGACCATACTCTCTTCCCATACTGTAGGGATGAAAACAATGAGTTGCGATATGCCAAAAAGCAAGGAATTGTGGTACAACACAAAAGGGAATGTAGCCTACAGATGTTTTGAAGTGTGATATTTGTTCAAACTTGGTATCATGCACAGTGAAATCTTGCATGTTGTACTGTACAGCCTAGTGTCTTTGTGTTTGGCACACTTCTTTCACAAATTGCACTTTCAATGAGGCCCTTTTTAGCCTGTTGCGCTGGAATATCACGATTTTCAACACAGATGCTTTTCATTTTTGAACCAAGAAATATTCTCTATTTCACCTGAAAGGTCCACACAAAAGTAAACGTTTAGCAGCACTAAACTAACTGCCAACCAACTATGTTGGATTTCAATGTGAAACAAGTTTATCAGACCATGCAATTGTGGTGAACACTCTGTATCGTGGCAAACAGCTCCTCTGCTTATGAGTTGTGCAAACTTGATTGACAAAGAAAAAAAACTTAGTGGCACCACAGATCAGTCACCAACTGCCTGCATGACCGATTCGGGTGTTCTTGTTCTTTCGTTTAAGCGAGTTCTTTTATCCACTGCTTGACCGCGCTAGATTTCGGGGCAGGTGTTGAGCACCTATTCGGTTGTCTCATCATCCAGAACCATCAGACCGTGCAGTCTGTGGGGAGATTGATGGATTGGACATTGGAGAATGACATGGTCAATGGTTTGTTCTTCTGCGCCACACTCACAGGCCGCAGAGGAGGCCATACCCCATTTGTACAAGCAGGAGGGGTAAGGTCCGACACCGGTGCAGAGGCGGTTAAGCCGGACCCAGGCTCTTCTTGGGAGGGTCATTCCAGGGGTGTGTGTGTGCCGGTATCTGGAATTAAAGTGTGGGGTTGGCCGTCCACTCCGTGTTACATTGATGATCCGCCCACTGCGCCGCACGTATGTTGTTGTCAGAGAAGCTAATGGGTTGCTGTGCAGTGGATAGAAATAAGTGTCTCGATTTGAGGTGCCGTGCAACAGCACTTGATGGTTGGGTGAGCGCTGAGTGGAGCAGATGTCCAGGCTCCATGGCACGGTGTCCTAGAGATAATGTGGCTCCAGTGTGACGAAGCTCAGCAGGTTGGATGCTTGTGAGGATTGGAAGTTTGTCCGCTGGTGTAGGACGCAGGCATCCAGTCACAAGGCATCGTTGATGATGGGGTCAATGAGGCGGGTATGAGCACTGCGACACCAAACAGGAGCGCAGTACTCGGCATTCAAATGGACCAGTGTTAGGGTGGATGTTCGCAACGTTGTTGCTCCAGCACCCCAACCAGAGCCAGCAAGCCGCCTCAGGAGTGTGACGTGTGATGTTAGCTTCTTGCGAAGCGGTTCAAGATGTCGGCGGTACGTGAGCAGGCTGCTCACGTAACGTTACTCCGAGGTGTTTCGGCTCGGAGCAGAAGGACAGGGTTTTGTTGTTAAAGTTGACTTTCAGCTCATGCTTAGCTTCCTTGTTGTTGAGATGGAAGACTGCCGACACCGTTTTCGTGGTGCTGAGCTTTAGCTTCCAAGTCTGGAGGTATTCACCTAGCGTTGCCATTCGTTGCTCAGCGCCCCTTCCACCACCTGCCAATCTCCATCAGCATGCATGATTGCTAAGTCGTCAGCATATGCATACTTTCTGGAGATGGTGGTTGGCAGGTAAGAGATGTAGATGTTGAATAGTATGGGTGCCAGAACAGATCCCTGTGGGACTCTGTTCTTGAGGCGTTGTAACCTGCTCCTTTTGCCATTTCTGGTGGTAAGGGTAAAGCTGCGATTGCCAACCATCTCCATATTCATGTGGACCATGTGTCTATCAGGCAGCAATCACAGCAGCTTGCAGGTGAGGCCGAGGTGCCATACAGTGTCATAGGCTGCTGTGAGGTCGACAAACACAGCCCCAGCCTTCTTTTTAGCTGAAAAGCTATCCTCGATGTCCTGTGTCAACAAGGTGACCTAATCTACAGCCGACCTCCCGTGTCGGAAGCCTGCCTGCTCCTGTGGGATCAGTGGGTCGATGATTGTTTTGACACAAGCTTAGATCAGTCTCTCGAGGATTTTGAAGGGGATACACAGCTGAGATTAAGGACGATAGCTCTTTGGGTCCCCCAGATGTTAGGGATCGCAACTACTAGTGCTCTTCTCCAGATCTTTGGAATTTTGAGTTGGCGCATGCAGGAATTGGGGAAGTTGCAGAACCAAGATTTGAGAGCAGACCTGGCGTGGAGTATAAACTCTGGGAAGATGGAATCCAATCCCGGAGACTTTCCTGGCTTCAGGCATCTGAGGGCAGCAGCAAACTCTTCCGACCTGAAGGATTCAGAGATACTGTGACCCTCAGGTGTTGGAATCTTCCATAGGTTGGACAACTGTTAGTTGACGAGTCTGGTGGACTCGCGGTCGCCGATCTTGTGTGCCCCGTTCTTCACGAGTTGCGAGGCGATGGAATTTGTCGAGATGGGGCACAGGCGAGAGGAGCATCCAGACCTGCCAGTAAGTTTGTTGATGGTTCTCCACGCCTTGCGGCTGGAGTGCAAGAAGTTGATGGAGTTGACAACTTCCTCCCATTGCTCCTACTTTTTCTGTTGTAGTCGAGAGAGTAGGGATGATGCGGCTCTGTCAGAGGCAGTCCCCACTGGGGCTCGGATAAAGGAGCGATAGAGGTCTCAGATAAAGGAGCAATAGCAAAAATCCTGGTGTGTCCTGAGGTGGCAATCTCTCGACGGATTCCCCTGTGAGAAGGCAAAACCGCTTCCAATAGGCCTTGCGAAAGTTCCAACGCTTCACCGGATCGCTGTGGGCAGGAACCTTAAATCTTGGTGGTGTTATGAGAGAGGGCCAATGTTGTGGCCGCGGCAACTGTCCTAGGACACATCTGTCCAGCAGTTGGCTGTCTTGGCGGAAACTTGTGAAGACCATGACTGGGTTGGTGCCGACGTTCCAACAGCGAGAGAAGAAACTGGCTGTTTCCTTTGGGTTGTACAACAGTCCAAGGTTGTTGGATGTTGCCCAGGAGTCCAGACTCTCACCATCCAGGGATGTTGTAACCCCAGTTGACATGCTGGCAATTGAAGTCACCAACGTATAGACTGGGGTGTGGAAACGTCAGAATGGTCGTAGGATGAGTCGCGAGTGTGGAGGTTTGTAGATGTTGACGATCTTGTAACCTGCAATGTGCCAATGTCTATGCACAACCACTCAGTCTCTGATTGGTCTGGAGACTGATCGACCAGTCACCATTCCAACCGCTCATGGACAAACGTGGCAAGGCCGTGATTCCTGCTCAGGACTGACCCAGCTAGTGATAAGTTGGGAATCACTAGCTTGTCTGCAGTTATGCATTGGGTCTCCTGTAGGACGATGATGAAAGGAAACGGTGACCAACTGCGGTTATGTAGTTTTGTAGGCTAACGTGTCAACTGTCGGACTGTTTGCAAACAAGTACATCGCATTGAATCACGAATGGAATACTACTGGGAATTACGCAGTAAGAATGCACAAGACATTGAAGCATTAATGCATCCACCATAATACCACATTGTTATTTCCACCATGTGTAATGTGCATTGAAGTATCTCAAAAAGATAGTGGATTTACTAGATTTAACCATTTGCAGAGGATGACTAATTCCTCCATTTTATGATAGTTGGTTGAATTCACTTGTTTTTTATGAAATCCTCAAACTTTAATTGACTGTTCAATCATCCTTCTAGCATTAGTGGATCACAAAAACAGCAATTTGTTCTCAATGGTACTGCCCAGCGATTTCTAGAAATAATCCTCCACATGTCTTGAGAACCACCCACCTGATTTCAAAATTTTCTGTGTTAAGCTTAGAATTTTCTATGGAGATACATACTGTTGCGATCGGAAATCCCAAGCGGCATACGCGCAAAGCTTAGCACTGTGGCAGCAAGGAACAACAGAGTTCACATGCCATGATCCCTCAATTATTGCTTGTTTGCGCCACGTATATGTATGGTGTTGTTCTTCACGCACATCCTGTTCGTGGTGAATCACACAATCAACGCAACACCACCAGAGAGGTTGCAACAAAATCCCCTCCTTTTTACAACGAACTGCACAGATCGCACATTCTTTGTGTGAAGGCTGAACTCGGCACGACAGTCACATCCTGGTCACAGCACCATTTGTTGCGATCGGAAATCCCGAGCGGCATATGCGCAAAGCTTTACACTGTGGCAGCAAGGAACAATAGAGTTCACATGCCATGATCACTCTATTATTGCTTGTTTGCGCCACGTATATGTATGGTGTTGTTCTTCACACACATCCTGTTTGTGGTGAATCACACAATCAACGCAACACCACCGGAGAGGTTGCAACAATACTATATTATAAAAATCTAAGATGATGGGTTGACTCACATCATGCTGAACTGCAATGGAATTACCCTGATGGCATTTCTACCATCCAGGTTTGCTGTTTTTCTGCTGATCTAGGTGGGACATTTAATAAAACTGGTGCTTGGAGTAAGGTGAATTTATTCATTGGCATCCACTCTACTACAAAACATTTTATTTTGTAGGCTTTATGTTCATGATTGTGTGTCTTTCCATGGTAAACCTTTGTTTTCAGAGGATGAATATGGAGGCTGTGAAGGTGCAGACTCCATGTATGTAAGACTGGTGTCTTCAGATGGCCATGAATTTATTGTCAAGAGAGATTATGCATTGACCTCAGGCACCATTAAGTCAATGTTGAGTGGACCAGGACAATTTGCAGAAAACGAAACCAATGAAGTGACATTCAGAGAGATTCCGTATGTATTGGGAAGTGTTATGCAGAGATACTTACTGCTGGGAGTTTGGTAGCTAATAAGTAAAATGTTTGACTGTTTCACCTGTGATGCTAAAAATTTTATGGGTTATACTTTCAGAACTCTGTTAAAAGTTGCTGTAATCTATGGAATATGTTGGAAAAATTTCTGAAGATTTTCATGTGATCCACAGAACATGTTTTTGGAAACAATCTCCTTTTTTGTGTGTAAATAGATAGTGGATCTCACTGTCAAATCCTGCCATGGCTGATGAAGTAGTGCATATTTGTAGAATTAAAATTTTTTTGCTCCTAAAGCCTTGTATATTTTTTGTTGTATTTGCTATATGTCACTTCCATGTATTCTGTCAAATATGCACTGCCAAATGTATTGATTCACCTTCAATCCAAACCAGCAACCTCGGAGGTCTCCAAACACGTCACAGTATGTAGCTACCTATGCTAGTTTGGCTGACTCCACACCAAGACCTGGTCAAGGCAGTTCAAAATTGTAATCAGGTCACTTGATCCTCTGCTGATCTCCAAGCAAGTTGTGGTTGTAGCCACCAGAATTTGTCTTGCCATCCTGTCTTAGGACATTCTTTTCACATGGCCTAACTGCTGGAGCTGAGATATTTCATATTGGAGTGGAGATAGCTCCACATCAAGAGTTCTATATGAAATTCACAGCTACACACTTTGTACATCTCTGCAGCATGTGCATGTGATAGGGCATTTATAATCATCACCCAACGTTCATGAACATAGATGAAGATATGAACAACGTGAAAACTTTGTCGTGTGGTGTTTGGAAGCTCTTATTTTGTGACCATGGAATGAAAAAGCTCCTGCAATACTGCATTTGCTTTTCCAAATCAGGTGTCAGTTCCTCTTCTGTCAATGGTGAATGTCTACATGAGGTATTTAAACTTCTCAATCTACTGCAGTGTTTTGCCACCTGCAAGGTACATTCAGGGGTACTTTTATCAGGTTTGTTGCACACAGTTGCAAAACGATCAAGAGCATATTGGAGAACTACAGTACATGCATATGTTCAGTGGAAGCAAGCAACGAAAATCATTGGCTAAGTTGATGCACCAGCATTCCACAGAATTTGCCTACCATTACTTACCTCTTTAAATTTAAATACATGTATTATAAGGTTCCATGACTATTGAGACCAATTCATTTGAGACAACATTCATTTTAGACCTATCCATTTGAGACCGCGTTCTTTTGAGACCTGTTCGTTTGAGACCACATTCACATGAGACATTTTCATATGGGAACCACTTTGAGTCAAGACCACATTCATTTTATGCCATGTTAAAGTGAAGCTGTTTTGATTTGCTGTGAATCACATTTCGATGATCTAACTTCCACTTCTTTGCAGGAGACGAAGTTTTTCAAGGTGACTCTTCATTTGAAGTTTTGCAAGGTTACACTTCCATGTCCAATGTGATCCACGCTGGGTTGCAAATGCATTCGCACTTTAAAACACCCCAGAGGCCAGAAAACTTTCATACCTCAGGTTTGGAAGAGAGCGTTGCACTTATGAAATTTCAGTTTGTTAGACCAAGTCAAAGAATGATATGTTTTGTGTTCCTGCCCATTTCCTTAAGGCACTGCAATAGTTTCAGTTTTTAACTGAGAAATGAAAGATGTCTTTTTGTGTTGGTCGAAATAATCACAGGAGGAAACGAGTCTTACAAGAATGTGTTCTCAAATGAACGGGTCTCAACTCAAACAAGTCCCAAATGAATGCGGTCTCAAATGGGTGGGTCTCAATCTAGAGATCGACCGATAATGGCTTTTTTGAGGCCAATACTGATATATCGGCCGATACCGATATTTCCAAAATTTTTAAATCTTGTTTTCTGCTTCATTATCAAATATATGATGTATTTTATGCCTTACCTTTTTTTCAAAAATTTGAAAATCAGGATTTATAAGCTAGAATTTTTGAAATTGCAGCAGTTTCCATTCTTGACTAGCCTAACTTGTTAGCATAGTATACACTGTTTACAATGAATGAACACAGTGCCATGAATAAAAAAAGAATGTTGAAATATCAAAGCATTAAGAACAGAACACTGAATGTAAGAGAGCTGCCTATGGTGTTTAAACCCGAAAAAGCAAAAGCAGTGCTCGAAAGTTGAAAGATGCTGAACAATGATAAGGAAGTACAGAATGGAGCATCAAGTTAAGGAGGTTAAAATTAGTACAACACTGTATTCAATTAATCATTGCCAAAAATGAAAATATTTCCAAAACAGCAGTAACTTTTGTGGTCTTTGATAGTATGTTTGTTAACAGTTACTGTACTACACAAATCTTGTAAAATTTTGTTTTTTTTATATATTTCACAAATCAACCTTTCAGACTCTTCTGCAACTCAGTGGGTCTTCAATTTGAAAAGTCAATCCAAGTCGTAAAGAACCAAATTTGGAATTTTGATGTAATGTAATATTAAATAACTGCATGTCCTTAAAAAAGAAAGTAGTTCCATTAGTTACTGCAACTGAAGTACTGGCATTGGTATGAAATTAACTACCTCAACTGATTTGTTAATTCTCAGTAGTTCCATATCAGCAGTTTGAGATTGTCATGCAGAAAGCAAAGTTTATCTGCAGTTTCACCAAGTTGCCTGCAGTGAGTTACCGGTCATAACGAAAGCAGCACTAGGCTATAACCGATTACCGCCCCTCCGCCAGAAGTCAATGTCATAAGAACAAGTCGCCATAACAATAACTAAGGTGCACACGTGCGCAGTACGCAACCGATGATTGCGCAATAATGCCGCGGTAGTTCTAATGCAATTACAAACAATGCGCTTTTAACTTGGGTAAGTTGCGTTCTTGCGCTGGTCGTATTTAACGGACAACAGCAATTGTTATGCAACAATGACCACTGACTACCGCGCTGTTATCGGACCAAATGACAAATCATCGCTTCAATATATTTGTGAAATGTTGGAGTAGCGCTCCCGTAGCTTGCGTTCCACATCCACAAACGCTGGTTTCACGTTTGCAACAGCTTAGATTGTGAGATCACAATTATCATTATCATGCCTCGTGGAAAATGTCGATTTAAGTTAACCCACGAACACGATGTTTTAGCTTTCGTACAGATAAACCAGCGCCCTTATAGCCTAATACATCAAGTTAAGAAAAGTAGAATCCTTTTAAGATGTTACTTGCAACTGCTTCATAGCGACAGTTGTCGTCACTAATGAGTAACGATTGTATTTGTAATCATATTCATAAGGCCATAAATGTTGCTTAACATAACGCAATTCATTTTTCATGCAAGCTTTTTTAAATTAACCTGCGCTAAACTAGGCATCGATTGGACTTAAGTACCAGTCAAACTTTTCATGCTGCGAAAACTTCCGGAAGTATAACGGGAGTTTATTCGTACACAAACGTGCACGTGGTGGCTTCAAGCATTGCGAAATTTCCCGATGATGCTTTTGTTTCGGTTGTGACGGCCGACGCACGCTCCATGGTTGAAAACGCACCTGCTAACGGTGCTGTAAGATAACTGTCTTGACTTGCTTCGTTGTGCTTTCTTGCGCAAGTTGTCTGAATGCGTGGAGAATATAACAGCGTTTTGTCAACACCTACTGAGGCCGATAATATCGGCCGTTTTGGCCGATACCGATATCTCGGTAAAACCCAAATATCGGCCGATATATCGGTCGATCTCCAAGTTAACGTGGTCTCAATTGTCTGCACACCATATTCTAAACTTAAAAATATAAAGAGGAGTGATGGCAGTACACACCCTTGCGTTAGAATTCACTACCCACAGCAAGAAGTTTTAACTTCCTGTTGGAACGGACACAAACTTGTGAGTAACGCAATGAACTTATTGCCATTAACATGTGTGGTCAGGCTATCATCATGGGCGTTAGAAGAGGGGACCTAGGACCCCCTGGATTTTGAAATTTTCAGCAAAAACAGATTGTTTTCCTAGATTCGAGTGGGAAAAGTCAAATTTCACCACTTTTGCCCCCCCGGAAAAATTTAGGAAAAATACCCCAGTGCCCACTCCTGGAAAAAGTCCTTTCGACGCCCATGGCTATCCATGTTGTATTCCTGCAAAAATCTGTACAATTCTTGACAGGGACTGGGCTATACGTTCTTCTGAGGTCTGAAAAGCAAGCGTAGGCATCATTTATATTTCCTATTCTTTTGTAGCTTTTTAGCACACAGGTAGGTTTGAGATATTTTTTCCTGTTTAAGGCTTCATGCATTTCACGTCGGATTTTATCCCAATCAGCTGCCATTCCAACTTACAATGACTTGAAGGCTTGGTAGCTTCGACCGCAGTGCTTATGTTTTTTCTGCCAAGGTGCACCTTCTGTGTGTCTGATGTTGTCATAGTGATTGGTTTTAAAAGATCTTTATAATACTCCATGCACCTGCTGAGGAAGACAAAGTATGATCTTTTTTGGACAATGCAATATTATTTATTTGTCGTGGAGAAGGCGGGTGGTTTGCTGGAAAACTTCGTTTGCCAGTAATTGGAGTCCAGTTTTGTCAGAATTTCTACCACCATTGCATATTGGATTTTTTGCCGCTTTGAGCTTCTGACTTCATGCCTTTGCGTGTTGCGAAAATGACGAAAAATGCTTGAGCGAGTGGCACTCCTTTCGTGCATTATCTATGCATTCGTGAATTTCCCCACAAAAGGACAAGAAAGATGTCTGCGAAGGTCTTTCAGCTTCGTCTTTAGCGTTTTCCACTGTATTTTGTGGGACATCTTAGTCCTCCACATTCGGGCGATCTTTGTTGGATTTTCGAGGTGCAATGGGCATGCAAACAGATGCATACTTTTAACGCAAACGTCCAGCATTAATTGGCTGAAACGACGAACAATCAGTAAGTGCCCTGTACTTACGGATAAATCTGTTGGAAAGAAAGATTCATGATACTAACTTACTAAGTGCATTGTTGAGGCACAGTTGCGGGGTTAACTTTCCGTTCTCATTTAGGTTAGTCATAACGACCAAATCACATCTTACCACATACTAATGTTATTTTTAACATGTGCATTTCAGTCTCCCAAAATATCATGATGGTAAATTGATTTTAACTCATTGCGGTACAGCACTGCTAACGCCACCAAGAATTTGAGGTACTGTGAGGTTGATTTTGGGCATATGCGACCATGCGTACAGACAGCGGTCTTTTATCGTTACCCCCAACACACACACACCCTACCAGTGTGATCCTTCATTTATACAGCTTGCCAACTGGAGGTATCCCTATCCCCACCCCAGCACCAGAGTGAAGAGTTTCCAGCCATCGCGCAACTCCACAGTATTGTAAGCCCAACCTATAGTTGAGATGGCAAGTGTAAAGAATATCCACTTGATGTGGATTGGCTTCCTCAACTAGCTCGTGTTCTCTTCCTTTCCAGTTGCCAGGCTGTGCCAAGTTCGCCCTGAACATGTGTTTTCGCGCATACAAGAGTCATTCTTCGTTGTCTCTATTCGCTTCAATAGATGCTTAACAAGTACATCGGCAGGGTTTTCACATGTGGGTTGTTGTTGGACGGCACTGTCGGATTTTTCAAACGGGACTTAAGCCTGTGGTTCGAAGCCGAACACTATCCATGGCAACGCACGAAATGACTGTTGCACAGTGGTTTAAAGCGGGGTTTACACTGACATATTATCGATTAGGTCGAAACTGACATATTATCGATTAGGTCGAAACTGCCCATCGACGCTGGTCAGCAATTACATCATAATGAATATTGAGAACGGTCGGTTTGCGTCGGTCAAATGTAAACCCCGCTTTAATCATTGATCTTTCATGTATTTAATTGTCCAAGTTGTACGTAGGTTTTTGAATAAGGTAATTTTTGTTAAATTTTTATAACGGTATGATTTAGGCCACCAGCATATTAACTACTGATTCACGATTGTGGAAGAATTCTGCAGCATGGGCGTCAGAGGGCGGTGGCAAAGGAGATAATCCCCCCAGGATTTTGAAATTTGTTATTTTCCACCATCCTTTTAGAAGAAAAACGTTTTTCTGTTAGTTGCGAGTTGGTAAAATGAATTTTCATCATTGTTAGCCCCCCTCCCGGGAAAAGTCCACTATTCCCCCCTGGAAAAAATACTTCCGACGTCCATGATCTGCAGAAGTTTTTGTCTTTTACTGAGAAGTTAGCATAAACTGGGGTTCTGCTTGGAAATGAACAGATGGCGGATTTGAATCTCACCTGGTAAAAAAACGATACGTGTCTTTAAAAAGGGTAATGCTGATACAATTAAATAACTACTGTACTACGAAAAATAAAATTATAACCCATAACCTGTTGTAGAGCAGCAACCGCGCTAGTACGCTGTATGTTGTAGATAGTACTGTAGAACATAGCTTCATGCTGCACCTGGCTGTCTTTGCCAAATGATAATCGTTGGCGATGTTTGTAGCCGCTTAATTTCTAGCTGTGATGAAAATGGTCATTCTGAAGGAGCATCTATTGTAAATGATGGTTTTGTCTCAGCAGTGATTTTTCTGTTCAACGCCCTATTTTTTTCAGGTCCCACGTCTTGGCAAAAGTTTGCCAGTACTTCATTTACAAAGTGAGGTATACGAACAGCTCAACAGAAATTCCTGAATTCTCAATCACACCTGAGATTGCTCTCGAGCTTCTAATGGCCGCCAACTTTCTTGACTGTTAGCGCTAATGGTGTTAATCAACATTTATGCTTGAGAACTATCGTTTGCTGCAGCGCCTTGGCGTCTCTCGGTGTTGTTTTCTACGTGCACAGACATTTGTCTCTTGTTGATAAAAGCTCTTTAATATCGCTCTTTGCTTGAGGTGGGCTAACGGACACTTTGCCGCGAGTCTTTATTGACGGTGTGCATAACAATGACCATTTTATGGATGGAGTAAGTGACTCCGCGTTGGCCTGTTATTAGTAACTCTCGACATTTTATCTGAGCTTAAAGTCTGTGAATATGTCGCCGGCTTGCGGTTACGCTCAGTTCAATTTATATAAGCCCTAAAAACGCCATGTGATCCAAGAAACGCGTTGAAAAAGAGTACGCAAAACCTGGCAATTAGTGACTCTTTCAAAATGTATTTGAACTGTCACATGACATCAAAGTTATGGATGAAACGTTTAATTTATGTTGCGTTTGGCTCAAACGTATTGAGTAAACCAGCAAAGAATGGGTTTGTTCGCAGAAATCATGTCTTGCGAAACCAGTTGCAAACTGGTTACTGCGAGCATTCTGTAGTATCCTGGATGGACAGGCGCAGACGTTTCAAATGGTAGGTCTTTGTACCAGCTGGATAACACCAAATTTGCCAAATTTTGCAAGTCTGTGTAAGTCAGGGATGGTTTGGTGACTTTTCATCGCGCGACAATTAATCACTGACATTTAATCACTAGATAGATATCACGCAGACAATTAATCACTTACACGGTTTGGTGACATTGAATCACGTGACAATTAATCACCGACATTTAATCACAGGATATAAATGGTGTCACTTGTATCTAAATTTCTTTTTCAAGTCCTTTCATAAAACTCTGTAGTACAGGGTGATGACATTGAAAAAGTGCCTGTTGCCAGCTAAGTATCAAAAAATGTTGTAACCTCGGATGAAGGATCCACAGGTAAGTAGCGAATAGCCCATCTTAAACCGTCATTCTTTTCGTAGTTTTATTTCATATCAATTTCGTCAACTTTTCGCATAAAACTTTGTGTCAAATGAAAATAGCAGCCCGTAACTGTTGCACTTGGAAATGCTGATCTAAAAGCATTTGTAGCTGCACTCTCAAAATCTAGCAGCATTCTCTCAGGTGAAGCCAAAAGAATCCTTTTTACTTCATTCAACATGAGATCACACACAAGTTTGTTCTGCACAAAGCAGTAAATGTCGACAGCATTTATGCCACGAGCGAGTCTGAAATGTATTGTGTACAATTGAAAAAATATGTATTGTGAACAAATGTGCGTGTTGGTCTGTCAAGTGATAAAGTGTCGAAGGGATTACCGGTAAATGTCTGGGAGTTTGTCTGTGTGGTTAACTATCTAGTGATAAAATGTCAGTGATTAATTGTCGCGTGATGAAATAACACGAGATTAAATGTCTGTACACCGTCAGGGATATCTAGAAACTTCCTGATATTCTACATATCGCTGGTACTGTATAAGTGTACGGGATGGAGTGCTAAGCAGGCCCGTAACCAGCTTGGGACACCAGGAGGGCGAAGAGATTTCTGAGAGGGGCCCAACAGATTTGAACTGTGTCCAATAGTTTTAAACTATGTCCAACACATTTTTCCAGGGGGGGGCAAAAAATTTTCTTGGGGGTGCTTCGCTCCGCTGCGTCCCGCCTGGTTACGGGGGGGTGCTCAGTAACAAATATGTTAGTTGTTTTGATACTTGACAGCAAACAAACATTTTTCAGTTGCCCACCAAGTTTTGTTTGTTATCGCCTCGTTTCTCTTATTTTGGTTGTTTCAGTGTTTTTTGTACATTTTCAAAAACTTGCATTTACTCCAGTCAAATTGTTGAAACGAGAAAAATAGGTAAAGAGTATTTTGTACTCAGCATTGCACTGAATGAAACAACACTAATAACTTTATAGGTTGCCTTCGACAGGCGCGCAAACGTTTTTTCACTAACTAAGCTTCTGTAAATCTTCAAGCGATGGAGCCGCCAGGATTTTACAGAGGAGGATTGAACTTACAGAAGCAAAACGTGATAACACAATGGTTTCTTTCTACTCAATGAGTGGGTGTTGCAAAGGCGTAGCGCAACGGGTATTGTTGCAAAAGGATAGAGGTATAAGTTTATTTTTACGACGAGGTGTTGCTGTTTCCGTTTGGACGAACTTAAGCAGAATAGCTGCGCAGACCGCGAAATAAAAACACACACTTTTGCCACAGAGCCCATTGCGTGTCGAATCGAAGGTAGTTGTGATGTGTCAGAGAACGCTAAACGAAGCAAATGGCTGCAGCAGTCCATACATATTGCTAAGGGATGCAGCATGCCCACTCTTGACTGCACGTCTCGCATGATACGGCTCCATCCTATCTTTGCCTCCAGAAAAAGTTTAAGTCCGAGTTGCGACAAATCCAGACTGAGAATAATTATGATTTCTAGGGTTGGCGGCAAGCGGTTTTAGTGGCAGAATCTGGGTATGTAAGGAGCTACACCAGGGTTGCCAGATCACGTGAATTTTTTCCGGTTGAGAAATTGATGCAAAATACTTTAGAATCGTGAATCTAACTTATTTTCATCCTACAAGAAGAGGAAATGTTAAAAACAATAACAACAGCCCAGTCAACATCAAATTTGTTGCCAAAACATCAGACATCAGAAAATTCTTTGAAAACATCACATCTGATGTTAAAACATCAAAAGTGGCAACACTGTCCATGCCCATGGACCAAACTTCGAATAAAATGCGAAAACGAGGTCACTACGCGTACGCAGTCGAACGTGCACACACGAATACCCTTAACGCGAATGACATGTTGGTACAAACCAGACCTCACGTACGGAATGCAATCGCGAGTAGGAAACGGCAATTGGTGATGCGAAAAGGTAAATCCACTATAAGCCCATACTGCACAACACAATTAGGTACTTTACTCTGATGACTTGCACTGAACGGAATCAACCAGGAATGCATGGTCCGGGCAGTAGCTGCTGACAGCCAGTCAGCCTCGGTCTACCGAGTGTTACCAGTTTGGCTTTTTTGAAGCCGAATTTGAAATTTTTGGCTTTTCTCGCCAATCAGATTTTTTATGTCGATTCGGAAGATTTTTGGCCGATTTCTTGACTCTATTTCTGGAGTCTGGACACAATTAAATTTTTTTTATTGGAAACTCTGCACAAGCATTTATAATTTTTTGTTTTGCTGTTTCAATTTTGTGGCTTTTAGGTTTACAGTTTCAGGTTACTCTTCAGCAAGACGAAAAGTTTTGAGAAATTTACTAATGGAGTGGGATTTATTCTTTTTATATATAAAATATGTAGATATTGCCTTTTTGAAAGCGCATTTGTGTTTTAAAGGTGTCGTTTCGTATTTATGTTGTATTTGGCATTTTTCAAAGGTTGATCTGGCCTTTTTTGCTTATGACTACCTGGCAACCCTGGGTCTACCCGCAGACACCTTTGAGATCGACTGGTGGATCGCGATCGACGTATTGAGCACCTCTGGTTTAGGCATTTCACAGATTTAACATAATTTATGGAAAATTTTAAACATAAAGCGCATACTATTATCCTTTATGTATGTCAAAACGGACAAGGACATTAGAGGCAATTAAAGGACTGTCCTCTGAGATAAACGATGGTTGCCAACCCTACACAAGAGTGGCGCAGCCGAAACTGATCGCAATTTGTTTTGCTAGGAAATCGATTTCCCGTCAGCAACACATCTTCAGTCCAGCAATTTGTGAGCAAAAACCTTACAGGTAAAATGACGAAAAAGACAAAAGCAAAATCAGAGAAAGCGCGTAGGCTACAGTATCAAGCACACGCTGGCCCAAGAAGCTGCTATCACCATGAGCCATAAACCAACTAACCTGTTCTGCATTATTTTAATAGCCAACGCCTCGCACTTGACAAGATGCTTTAGAGAACAATCGCAATGAACCTTGTGAGATTGCACAGTCAACTCCCGTGAAAGTAACCAACTTCAATCCGAGTAGTTCGTGCGAATTTAGCAGCTGGGCAACTACGTAAGGATGGATGCATACGCCCTACGTTACTGCATCTGTGAATAAACGCGTGTGTGCATAATTCAAACACTTTGTGTTTATGGGTCTTATGACGAGATAGTGCCAAAAAACTGCCCATACCCGGAGATGAGCAGACTGTCGTATTTTACCATCCAGATCCTGTCCTGAATCATTAATACTCAGTCCAACCACAATCCAAAAAAATTACAAAAAAACAGCTTATTCTTTTCCATAAACTTAGTCCAAAGCTGCGTCCATCTGTACAAACTCAAGCAGAGGATGTATACGAGGATGTGAAAAACACCTCTGAATGCTTTCAGCAAAAACTAAGGCAGGTGATCTTGGAAACTAATTATATGGGACCACTTTGCACAACATAGCCAAGACGACTTTTAACTTTTTCTGACGGATTTTTCTATTCAAAACAAAAAATTACTGATGAACTTGTCCCCACCATTTGTCACGAATCTTTGCATACTTATCGGAATACGAGCTTGACGACAGATCAGAATATCGCAGCAACCACCGCTGTATTGCAAGCAAATAGTAAAGCACTACACAAAAGTTTCAGTACCCTATACTCGCATTTATATCCTCCATTTGGAGTGTCACGGCAAGAACACCGGCGCCCAATTTCGCTTGCTCCAGCTTGGGGCCATGTGGTCACTTTCGTGGGGAATGCTGCATTGATAGTGTTGCAACCTCTCCGGTGGCGTTGCGTTGATTGTGTGATTCACCACGAACGGGATGTGCGCGAAGAACAAAAATATATATGTGTGGCGCGAACAAGCAACAAAAGAGTGATCTCGTCGGATGATCTCCATTGTTGCTTGCTGCTACGGTACTAAGCTTTGCGCATATGCCGCTCGGAATTTCCGATCGCAACAATGGCAACACTGCCCATGAAGCGTTCACCTGCACCCATCCACCAAGGGCGAGCACAAGGCTGGACAGACCACAAGCATCATTGAGCTTCGGCACAACCCGGCCAGGAATCGAACCCTGTGGCGTGTTCTCGACCACTGTACTGTTTAGCCAACGCACTAGATTTAGTCATGCTTCTTGCTATTTCGTCCTGACAACAATGACCAGGGCCGCAACCAACGAAAAATTTCGGGGGGTTGAAGTCGCTTTTGGCAACGATTATAACGTCATCAATGTGCAGTCAACCATGATGCGACCTTTTTGCTCTGATCAACTTACCAATTAAAAGAGAGGAAATTATGATAAATGCAGAAAAGCGTAAGCTCTTCCACAGTTATTACCTGCTGAAAAAGTTGCATACAAAGTTTGTAAAACCTTTAAATGTTTTACACACTTGGCGATTTCAGACACTTTGGCAGTTTTAGCAACAACGAGAGTAAACACGTGCGATGCACAATGCGTGTACACAGCGGTTGGGTACTACTTTGTAACAAGCGCCTGTACACCATTGATGTGCTTTCACTGCTGCACAACCATCATAACCTTGAGCTCGCATTTTATGAAGATCTAATCCAGGTTCGACAAACGTTTTGACCCGAGGGTCGAATTCGCGACCGCCTGGCCACTGGAAAGCCCGATACAGCGCGATTTACGTAATCGCAATTGTTGAGTTCGCGTTGCATGCTCAACATGAAAATGCATCTTGATTCTGGAATACAACTAATTGAAGATTTCAACTACTTTAAAAACAAGTCAAGAAAGCGACCTCGAAGTTTGTCAATGGTCCCGTTGAACAGCCATAATTGAAAAGAACATTGGAACACCAGAGTCATGCCAAGGGATGGAATTAATTGCAAGATAATGAAATTGGAACAAAGCAAAGACTAAAAACACTCAGTCTACAAGAACATTGTAATGTGTATTTATTCAAACTATTGTGTATTTATACTCTGCATTTATTGTAAGTCACACGTAGGAAGAGAGTAACCCAAAATAGTGTAGAAACCCATTTGTATTAACATTTGATACCGAATTATAAGTAAGTTTCCCGATTTAAACGGATAAAAATTGGGAATTATCATAAAACGATTTTGAACTTCCGCGAAGTAGTATTGAACCGTCACGTAAGACCACTAGAATCGCCACGAAGCCGTGCGCGATGCGAACTCAATTACGGGCGCCGTCGAAACGTGTCGCGATTTATTGACCAATGAGAATTCGAGACGAGCTGGAAGTTTCGACTATCATGAAGGGCTTAAAAGAAGGCATGGTTCACAGCTTCAGTCAGTCTGTCTCGAGCCACCGCTTGAGCAGCAACAAGTCTCACCATCGCAGGACTTGAAGACTCTACCTAACTCTTATGGCAGTATGGTTTACTCTCTTCCTCCATGAAAGAATTGAACTCGTATTAACCCCTGTTGCTCGCGGTAACATTTGTTGCGTGCTTTAAAACCTGTTACTCGCATTAACCTCTGTTGCTTTGATTACTTTTCTGACGCATTATAGATTAATGGCGCAGTGCTTAAAGTTATATGAATAAAACCATTAGTGAATACAACTTTGTCTAGTGTTTAAACTGAGCGCAAAGTCGAATGACAAAGGCGGGTCTGATTTTCTTCATTGTAGTTTCAGGCGTGCCTTGAGTATGTTCCTATAATAAAATAACCAGTGCTCTCGCGGAACTACTCTAAATAACAGATCACTTAACTGTTACACAATCTATGCAAAAATAGTTTGTTAATGCAATGATGCCACAACATTCTGTTTACATTTATATTAAATAAAAGTTTTATACATCAATACGATATATGCAACTGTCCACAGTTTTGAACAAGTCTTAAAATCTGAATTAAAACTTGTAGTTGAAACTTCCATAATTGCTTGTAAATTTGCGTCTGACGAAATTGCGCAAAATATTTGGCGGGCCGGATTAAAATGGTCGACCGGCCGCAGGGCCGTTGTTTAACCACTCCTGATCTATTCCATATGACGACAGCGAATTCAACATTTCGTTGCAATTGCTTCACCCGTAGTGTCTTGCAACTCTTCAAAACCCACGAAAACTTTATGGATTTCCTTGTTTTTTACAAATCGTAGGACAATGGATATTTGCTCTTTGACTACTGTATCTATCGTACCATCACAGAAAACACTGACAAAACCTGCAGAATCGGCATCCTTTACGTTATCATGTCTCATCAACTTTCCAGTAGCATTAATAATTTCATTTTGCATTTTCCAGCTCGGTAGTGGGCATTGTTAGAGCAGTTTGGTAAATGCCATTTTAGAGTAGCATCACCTGTCTGCAAGCGCAGTCAAAGAGAAGCGCGAAAATTTTCGTCATTAAAATCGGGCTCTTCCAACGACAGCACCGAAGTCTTGCGTCCCTCGCAGCGCTATGTCTTGCTTATACCACAGAAGTGGATAGTTTGTATAATCGGAATGAGACGCCTTAGATTCTCTTCCACTTACTCCAGGGTTTTTTTTAAAGGAAAAAATTAGGTACCCGATATGGACCTGTAGGGAACCGATGATAATTTTCTCTGATACTAGGGACCCAAATCGGGTCCCTAAAACGCCTTAAAAAAACCCTGACTTACTCGTTCATTTGCATCACAACGTCCAGTCTTTCCCTCGTAATTATTCAAAAAGTTTTCTGCTTGACACGTGACTCATTGCGTGTTTGTGGTAATTCGTAGCATAGCGGTTTGTGCAGATTTCCTTAATATCTTAGTATTTACATAAAACATCTTTTAGCAAAACTCCTGCAGGCACATGTTTTCCTTACATCGGCTTTCAGAAAATAAAACGCAGTACACACATAAAGCTCCTTGACTTTTATGATTCCAACCACGGACTATACACATATAGGTAGTCCTTCCTGAAGTACCTTTGTGTTTTTATCTGGACCATGGCTGGAAATTGGTAGTTTTTACCCGGCTGCCACCTAAAAGTATCGTTGCTCATTTTCCTTTCAGCGAACAAGCCAAATGTCCCACTGCGAAAACTTTTGTGCGATTAATGAGTATCTGGTAGCCTACTATTTCAACAGCTTGCTCAACATCAGCTTACCTTCATTATGAGACTACATTTTCCTTGTCCTGCATGCCCTGCTGCTGTACTTTTGAATAGCAATTGATTAAGCAAGACTGCTTGCTCGAGCTCGCCACACCAAGTAATGCCGACTGTGCTTCAATACGAAACAAACAATGCTGACTGAAAAAATAGCTACCAGGCTGCAGCAGTAACCTCGATTGGAAGCCTATGGGTTTCTGCTTTGTGATGCCAAATTCACAACCACATCACTTTAATGAAACGGATTGTTTCACTGCACAACTAGCGCCTCAAAGCTTGCCTCCGGTTCTGTGTTTGGAGTTTTCGGAAGCACTGTAGATTGACTGGTTTTATCCTATATGACGTAGCACAAACGTTTTGAGAACTCAACGTAGAGGTATTGCAGTCTCGACAAATAACTTTTCGTGTGCAGTACGTGAACGTCATCATGTTTACAAAACTTTCGGGGGGAGGGCAATTGCCCGTTCCTGGTTGCGGCCCTGACAAGGACTGACATCTAGATCCTATTTGCGAGGCTTTGCGTTTGTGCGGGGGGGCTTGACATTGAAATTTGACAAAAATTACACTGATTTGTATGGTTTCATATTTCAATTTGGGGGAGCTTGGAGCTTTGTTTGGGGGACTAAGCCCACCAAACCCCCCGTGGCGGCGGGATTGATTTGCACCAAAGCGATACTAGAGTCGCAAAGCATAGCATCAATACACGAAGGCAAAACGCCAATATTAGTCTGATATTAAGCTAAACAAGCCGTATGATCAGAAGATCATTCGCGAATTTTCTACAGCTCTTTATCCCCGTCACAAAAATTTCGGTCCACATGCTTCTGTCGCATCTTGTTCAAATGCTGGCAGACCAAAAATTTGTATATCTTGGGTGCTTTCCAGCAGGTAAGTAGCTGAATTAAGGCAGCTAATAACAAATATCCAGCATTTTAATCGTGATGATGTTAAGCACACGGCAGCAAAAGAAGTGAAACGAAAAACCAACTCAAGCGCAGCCTGATTGTATCGCAGTTCATGCTCGGTCAGGGACAAACAGATTCAGTCGCCGATGATCCTGAACACGAAGTCCGCGAAGAAAACCGTTATTTTCCACACATTGCATCTTGTTTTCTTCAAGTAAGCTGAACTTGCGCGGCGCTGAGATATCCTTGGAGGAAGACGCATGCTCTCTCGTCGACGTGTGTCAACATGCTTGGAACCTGTATTTTACAGTATAATTTGTCAGGAATTATGAGACAGTGGATACAATCACGTGCACATGAAGTAGTTTTTATACATAATGTAAGTTCTAAATACACAGCGAAGCATCACTTCCCTGATTTTCAGCTCAGTGATTTCCAAATATTAACTAACTTCACCACCATCTCAAAAAACTACCTGATTTTCTAAAGAAAATCCGCAGCGCAAACAACAGTCAAAAAGCACAAAAGTGGCAACCACCAGGTAAGCGCGACCGAACAAAAGGTCATTACGATACCCAAGCACAATAAATTGCAGGTTTCGGTATTTGTACAGTTTTTGGCAACCTACTTGAGAAAATAAAAATGACGGTCGGTTAATGTTTCCTTCACTTACGCGCTTCGCAACAACCTCGTGCAAGAAAACACACTTAAGGTAATTCAAACAACAGCAGTGCCGCCATATTTAAGACGAGTATACAGCAAACGAAGAAAACACAGCACACCTGTTCACATTTGGCCTCTCATTTTATTATGGACATTTTAACTGTGGAACAAACTGGCAGTTGAACATTGATATTTTGTTTTAATGGTGGTGCAACTCGGCAAATTTGAGGTGCAACCCACTCGAAAAACAGGAAAAATTTCGTACTTTAGTGCCGTATGCCTGTAATACACAAACCAGAGAAGCTAAACCATTGTATACCTTATTAGGGAAGTGTTTGGACAGAGAGCCCAAGCACTGGGCAAGGTATTGCTTCGGGTTGTCAACAGATGCGACATCATCGCTACGCCTTCCAGCAAAAGCAAGTTGAGAATAAGCAGTTTGATACCCTGCAAAATTCAAAACGCCGAAGTTTTATTGTAGCTTTTCAACGCTTAAATAGTACAAACTACAAATTTTCATTTGCGTGTGCACATGTATTTACATTACGACACTCTTATCTTACCTCAAGCATTTTCACGCCGTACGCTTACAATATTATTATGTTTGTGCTGTAGATGGCAAGTACCTATGGAAAGGGCAACTCAAACTAAAATTCAGCTGCTGCCATTTTCTTCACCATGCAGTGGTCTGCTACCATAACCGCATGGCACAAATGTGTTCAGAAAGCCAACCTTGTGGCCATTTTTTTCAACTAGCTTCTGCGAAAATAATATTATTTTCTTCATGTTTCTAACGAACTAATATAAACACGATTTTGAAAATGTAAATGCTTGCGGCAAGGCTGAAAATGTCACCACCACTATAATTTACTTTTTGTGGAGCTTTATAACGTTCATAAAACTTATTCTTTAACTGTTTCATAAGATTTAAAATTTAAATTGTCAATTTTTAAATCCTGTTAGAAAATAGCGGATTTCAACAGTGGCTAATGTAACATAGAGCGCAGTAAAATACACTGCAAAACCAGCGTCGACCTGGGGTGTCCTCAATTTCAATGAAATGCTCGTCATCAGGAACAGAATCATCTTCCGGAAGTTCAAACAGAGCAATAACAGATTCTAGGAGCCGTGGCCTGAACGAAGATAAAATCAAATGTGAAGGCCGCAATGAAAAAGCGAGACAACACACTTCTTATACCGCGTTCTCACCACAAATGGACATAGGAGTTATCGAGAAGAGCACTGCAAGAAGTTAGCAGCTTGGAATATCCCACTGAACACAGTTTCCTCTCGGTTGTGCCAGAAACTTTCTGCAGGTCACTTATTATCAGCTTTTCCAGGACCATACCGAACATTCTGCGCGGTAAAGCGATTACGTCAACACAAACAATTATAACGGTATCGTCACGGATTTCCCGTACATCACAAAAGAGTACTTTACTGAAAAGGTCTGACTTCCACACTTCTCCAATACTTCGGAGTGCGGGAATCGGAAGTAGATACTGATGAGGACTCAACGGATACTTGAAAAATTTTATTACTCGTAACCTAATGCTTGTATGAGTGTCACTTGTGTAAACACTCCATTTACCATCGAGTAGTCACTCTCTGTAACATTCTGTTTGTTGTAATGCTTTTGATCACATTATTTTCCTCACATTAGGACGTAGTGAAGCAGACTCAAACAAGTTCATTTGAACTGTGCATCCACGCTAAAGACATTAGATCAGGGGTCACCAACCTTTTTGAAACTGCGAGCTACTTCTTGTGTATCGATTAATGCGATGGGCTGCTAGTTTGATACACAATTCTGAAATAAAAATCTTGCTCAATTTACCTTCAACTATTTTAGTATTGATATTCGTTAATGTGAAGACATTGATCATGCTAATGTTATTTTTAGAAAAGGCCCGCGGGCGACCTACATGGTCCTTGAGGCGACCTTGTGCCCGTGGGCACCACGCTGGTGACCCCTGCATTAGATCATCACAAGTAAACTATGCAGAAGTAACACATTAGAATTGAGAACAGCATTACGATACCTATCTTGTATGGAATCAATAAGGGCTTGAAAGCTATCTGCAGAATTGTTGATGATGTAGACGGAAAAAAAGACCAGCAACCCTTTCACGAACTTTCCTGTTTTACTTCGCATCAAGCGTTGAAACAGCAGCGAGTACAAGGACTTCATCGAATCGCTCAGCGTTTCCCTGAAATGTGTTGTATATTCCACTTCACTTCAGTCGCAATTCAAAACCTTACATTTAAAGTTTTACCATGACACCAGGTACCCGACATACAAGACATTCACATAACGCTCAACACCGAATATAACATGTTTCCTGGCCAAACGCGTTCTTAGGTTCTACTGATTCAAGCTACCACGTGAGAATAAGTCCTGATTTATACGGTTAATTAACAGCTTTTAAAAATGAAAACTCACGGTTTCATGTGTTCAACCATTGCGTTAAGCAAATAAAACCCGTAGTGGTCATTTGCTTTTGACGAAATTAATTTCTGGAAGACGCCAAGCAAGTTGTTGAGTTTTCCGCTTTCCGCAATCTTGTCTTTTCCCTGATGTTATGAAAATCAAGCAACGATTTATACGCAGGAAAAAACAACATGGCCGGGAGGTCTACGGATTTCATGCGTGCACTTACTGTACAGAATTCACCAACATGGTTCAAGTCTTTCTTAGTACAAGAACGTGAAAACATAGAAAGTCAGCGATTGAATAAATCGACCGACACAAGGATGGTTTAACATCTATGGGACCTGATAATATGTCGACAGACCTGATGATATACGACATGTTCTGCGCGAACTTGTCTCCACAAAACAAAACCATCGCGGCGAGCGACTGCCTGCTGGTTGCGGGGAGAACCGAACTGATGATTCAAATCGCGGAGGTATGTCGCAAATGAAGGATTAAAAGCAGAAACCATTCGGTTGGTTGTCAATTTAGGGCTGGGTTCAAGCAACAACAATTTATTGTTAAAGTAATTTCTAACAGATACTTAAGTAATTCAAGCAAATAGGAAAAATCGACATTTAGACTTAAAACATGCAAGTACATCAAAACCATCGCAATTTTTAAAATCACATAATGAGGAGTTCAGACAAAATTTGAACAAGTTGGCCGCGATTCAATTTAATACAATGAGCCTCTCGATCCAATCGTAGTCACGATGACAATCAACAACTGTGACTCACAAGGCGCTCTGCACAGACAAGAAAGCTGTCCACCTTCATGGATTATTTTTGTGTGATGATGCAATTACTTATTACTTACTAATTACTTACTTGAACCCGGCCCAGGTTGTCACCGGCCAGATTTTAAGTAAAATTTTTCACACAGTTTCGACTAGTACATTTCCAGACATGCTCTATTTATAAATTAGTGCTAAAATATGTAGTAAAATACTTTTCGCACATCTTTTACCTTTGATCAGCATTCGTTATGAAACGCGAAACTGAATTGTTCACGCAGATTGCAAACAATGCTGTAACAAACCACGCTTGAAAATGGACATTCTGAGCAGAAAAATTGCTGAAATGTAACCTTTGCAATGATGGCTTGCAGCAGCCGCACAAGGGCAGGTATGTTCCCGGGCCGCTCCCACAAAACAGGGGCGAGCAAATGAGGAAACAAATTCATGTATGTGTCCGGGACAGGTGGCTCGTGTAGCTCCAGCAACAGTGACATCACTGCAGAAAAAGTTTATTGCTGACGGAATACCGATGTCTATGCTCGTGAAACGCAGGAGAGCTGACGCCCTTGGCAAAAACATGAATGGAGATACAACCAGGGCAGCCTACGAGAGGGGGTACAAGAGGTACATCGTATCTGGCGCGGTAGGTACTGAGCCCGCGAGGATGAAAGTACCAGAGATCGACCGATATATCGGCCGATATTTGGGTTTTACCGACATATCGGTATCGGCCAAAACGGTCGATATTATCGGCCTCAATAGGGAGTCGACAGAACGCTGTTATATTCCTCACGCATCCAGACAACTTGCGCAAGAAAGCACAACGAAGCAAGTCGAGACAGTTACCTTACAACAACGCTAGCAGGTGCGGTTTCATAAATAAACAGAGAAGATTAACCATGGAGCGTGTGTCGGCCGTCACAACCGAAAGAAGAGCATCATCGGGAAATTTCGCAATGCTTGAAGCCACCGCGTGCAGGTGTTGTGTACGAATAAACTCCCCTTATACTTCCGGAAGTTTTCGCAGCATGAAAAGTATGACTGTAACTTTAGGTGCAGAAGTCCAATCGATGCCTAGTTTAGCGCAGATTAATTTTTAAAAGCTTGCATGAAAAATGAATTGCGTTATGTTGAGCAGCATTAATGGCGTTATGAATATGATTACAAATGCAATCGCTACTCATTAGTGACGACAACTGTCGCTATGAAGCAGTTGCAAGTAACATCTTAAAAGGATTCTACTTGTCTTAACTTGATGTATTAGGCTATAAGGGCGCTGGTTTATACTGCACGCAAGCTAAAACATCGTGTTCGTGGGTTAACTTAATCGACATTTTCCACGAGGCATGATAATGATAATTGTGATCTCACAATCCAAGCTGCTGCAAACGTGAAACCAGCGTTTGTGGATGTGGTACACAAGCTACGGGAGCGCTACTCCAACATTTCACAAATATATTGAAGCGATGATTTGTTTTTCGGTCCGATAGCAGCGCGGTAATCAGTGTTCATTAAACGGGCATTGTTTGTAATTGGATCAGAACTACCGCGGCATTATTGCACAATCATCGGATGCGCAATGCGCACCTTAGCTATTATGGCGACTTGTTCTAACGAAATTGACTTCTGGCGGAGGGGCGGTAATCGGTTATAGCCTAGTGCTGCTTTTGTTTAGGCTAGGTTGTGGATGACCGACTAACTCACTGCAGGCAACTTGGTGAAAATGCAGATAAACTTTGCTTTTTGCATGACAATCTTAAACTGTTGACATGGAACTACTGAGAATTGACAAATCAGTTGAGGTATTTCATTTCATACCAATGCCAGTACTTCAGTTGCAGTAACTAATGGAACTAGTTTTTCTTTTTTAAGGACATGCAGTTATTTAATGTTACATTACATCAAAATTCCAAATTTGGTTCTTTATGACTTGGATTGACTTTTCAAATAGAAAACCCACCGAGTTGCAGAAGAGTCTGAAAGGTTGATTGGTGAAATACATACATAATAATCAAAATTTCACAAGATTTATGTGGTACAGCAACTGTTTAGCAAACATACTATCAAAGACCAAAAAAATTACTGCTGTTTTGGAAATATGTTAATTTTTGGCAATGGTTAATTAAATACAGTGTTGTACTAATTTTAACCTCCTTAACTTGATGCTACGTTTTGTACTTCCTTATCATTGTTCAGCATCTTTCAACATTCAAGCACTGTTTTTGCTTTTTCGGGTTTAAACACTGTAGGCAGAGTTCTCTTACATTCAGTGTTCTGTTCTTATTGTTTTGTTATTTTAACATTCTTTTTTTATTCATGGCACTGTGTTTATTCATTGTGAACAGTGTATACTATGCTATAAAGTTAGGCTAATCAAGTATTGAAATTGCTCCAATTAAAAAAATTCTACCTTGTAAATCCTGATTTTTAAGGTTTTGAAAAAAAGGTAAGGCATAAAAAACATCATATGTTTGATAATGAAGCAGAAAACAAGATTTAAAAATTTTGGAAATATCGGTATCGGCCGATATATCGGCCCATGAATGGTCGATATATCAGTATCGGCCTCAAAAAAGCCATATCGGTCGATCTCTAGAAAGTACGCACACTAAGTTTTCTGCAACCAAGCCCAAAATTGGTGGTCACTTTCTCCAGCTGCAGCGCTGGTAGCTACAACCAGTGTTCTCTCTAAGATCTTGACAAAAACGAAATTGCCCAAGTTTTCAGCTGAGGGCGGCGCGGTATCGCTCTTCATACGCCTTGGTAAAATTTCTTTCAGAGGCCCTCCTGGATAAGAACACATTGCAGTATTTGGTACTAAAATTATTAGCCTCAACGTCGCATCCTTGCCCGCCCTGTTTGAACCCAATTAGCTAAAACAGAGAACTGCAAAGTTGAAGAGAACGATGATATAAAGACTTCAAACAAGAGTAAAAATTTTGAACTCCTAGGTGTTTACCTGGTACTGCGTAAGCCACGGATATACATTCATTACAAGACATACATTCCGTAAAATGGTAGCAAACCTAACCAAACAATACCAAGACATGTTGGGCTGGTAAAAATAATTTCCAGAACCATTAAACCTTTCTTACAAGTTACAAGGCATGCAAGATATCTAAGATTCGACTCTGACTTACCTTGAAATACGTATGGTATAAATTCAGTTACGTCCTTCATCAGTATTTCCGTAAAAATGCCAAATAAGGTTTCTTCGAAACTACTTACTGCAGACTTTTCCTTGCGGCATGTTATGTTTATACAAAGGGACAGCGATTCGAAAAGATAGTGATTAAAATGCGGCTTGCTCGGATTCTGAAAAAAAGAATACAGAAAACATATCTACAGCTTTACTTAAGAACAAACGTAATCGTCTGTAAATCCAAAGGGTTCCTACGCAATTTTGAGCATAAATTTCCAGACTTTTCCGGGCTTTTTCCAGACTTTACTTTTCCGAATGACATGCCCAGGTCAACTACAAGCACTAGAATAGTTGATACGATTAAAGCAAAATTATCAACCTTATCAAAAATATCAGAACAAAATACTGTCAGAATGCATGCCAACAGATCAAGTCTGTAAAAGTATTTCCTTTTTCCATACTTTTCCAAAGTCCGTAAGAACCTTGAATTCAGCCATGCAGCAGGTTTCCGGATTATCAACTTGCCGAGTTCCGTTCTTAAAAGAGCTGCACTTGGGGGGAACCGCAAGAGTAGCCAATGAACTTACCTTACTTACAACAACCAATTTCTGCGTTAAACCGTTGACAAGTGTGGGCACATAAGGAATTATTAAATCTTGACTCAGCGACAATACGCGCATTAAAGCCTTCATCACGTATTCGTTTTCTTCGGATCCGTTTATGGTTAAGCACGCAAATATCTGTGACAACAACTGTTCCACAAAAGGACTGATGTCTTGTTTGCTGAAACTGAAATAAGCGCAAGCTTAATAATTACAATATGTCACAACACTACACAATGCTCGAATGTTTGTTTACTTACAGGGGCTTGTTCCCATCAGCTTTGATCATAAGCAGTCGTTCTATAGAGTGGGCTGCATAGGTATGTACAACATGGCTAGATGCAGTCAGCAGAGTGACTAAATGTGGCATAACAAGTAACAGCTTAGTCCGTTCAAGTTGATTTCTAAACGTCACAACGTATCTTATTGCGTCTGCCTTCAAAACTGGAAGTCCATTGACTGCAACATAAAAGGAACCAGCACCGCTGGACTAACCACGAGTAAAAAAGTACGAACGTAAACCGAAGTTATCAACACTTGATGAGCCCGATCTTAACGCAAAACCAAGAACCGGGTCAGACCAACATCACGATCAATGGACAGCTGGCTACCTAAGCGCCATGTTCATCACAAGAAAAATAACTTTTTTCATAATAAAAATATGGAAAGGTCCTTAAACCACTCATGTTTCCTATCTTCTGGCTATTTGGTGACAATAAATAACTTGCATATCAACAAGGGTGTGATGAGTAGTGCCTGAGTAGCGGCTAGATTGTTCATCCCGGCAGATTGTTTTCGTTACAGAGACCACCTCCCCTTATAAAAGCCACCAAAATGTATTATGATATATATTTGTCAAAAGTAATACTATTTCCAAATTTTGTAAAAATGTTTCTCGTCATAACAATTTTCCCATAGGCTTGGGAAAAAATTGCCACGGTGCGAAGCTTTGCGCACATGCCGCTCGGGATTTCCGATCGCAACACCCCCACGGCCTACTTCCAACAAGGCGCCCCGCCCCCCACGGCCTACGATATCTTAAGTAGGCCGTGCTTCCCCTAACATTTATTAACCAAACTACATCGATATCACAGCCACAAACTACTCACTGCAAGACACCATGTTGACGCGATCACCAACATTACACAGAAAAGCCAAAGGCGAAAAAATTGTGTATTTTTCTGAGCGTGTAATGCTTTCAATAACTCGTTTAAGGTATAGAACCGGATGATTATGCAAGTATTGAAACCGGGCTCCACTTATGCAGTATCTGGCTAAACATATATTTAATGATTTTAAATATTTGTCGATAAATGAGAGTTCGGCATTTGTTTATTTGCGACAGTAACTGTGAAAATTTTACTTCAATATCAAATTGTCAATAGTTAGTGTCTGTATTTTTTCGTTCATAGACCAATTTCTTTTAAATGACCGAAAAAAATTAAGTCAATTCGATCATAATATCCGAAGAGGAAGGCTAGTGAATCCTGTTTCGGCGAGTTTTAATACTATTACGGGACAAATGACCAAAATGTCTCAGAGAAATTGTGAACATGCATATCACTGTCAATTGCTTGAATAACTACTCCGTTGGTTTACGGAGAGCCAACTGCAAAATACTTAAAAAGAACAAATATATAGCAATCTCTGTAATGAAGCTTCCGGCTTTAATATCTCTATAAAAAAAAACGCACCGAGATCATCATGTATTGCTAATGCAACAAGTTGTTACCACAAACAATCAGTTAAAAGCGGAGGTCAAGTTTTCAAGACGTGTACGGAGTTAACAGGTTTATACGTTTGATCTCATGAATGTATACGACTAACAAGAGTTGGTTTCGTACTAATTCAAACATTTTGTATCACAACGCCCATTACTCCTTCATCCGCTTCGTTTTGTCCCAGATAGCTTCATACAAGAAGTATATACTACAGACTTTGTACTAACTTCAGTGCGAAACCAACGAAAAGCTTAATATTGTGAAAGATAAACCTACTGTTTGAATCCGCCAATTCGGGTAGAATTTGAGCAGTGAAAAATTCATCCAGATTCACCAGCTTATTTGCTTGAGTAGTCCCATGCTTTGCTGTTGAGCCTTTCTGAGCCAGTGACATCACCAAATAAATAGCGGCGTCTTTGTTTTTCCAGCTTTTAGCCGGGTTCGCTCCATATTGCTGTTGACATTTGTAAATTATCACAAAAAAAACAGGCTGAATTGTCAAGTCTGTACAAGCCGCTGACATGCTCAGCAGTTGAAAGGAGAACGAAATATCAAGGTGGTAGCAAAACAGCAGTCAACGCTGCAATCTTCCGGTAAGAATGACTGTTTGTTGTTTAGAAACATAAACGGCGACCAAACAATGCAAAATCGAACCATCTGCGACAACACTTTAGCCAAAGACAGATTCTTGCTGCTACGTATTATATAATTCTGGCTGGGTGCGCTGGGTAAGCATCAAAAACGGACAAACAACACATCACCTGTAGCATATTCCGAACGTACTCCGAAAATATTTGTGTTACTGTGACTTCAAAGTGCTTTGTGAGACCACGTACTAAGTCACAAGCAGCCCTCCGTCTTGTATCAACATCTGCAAGCGAAATTTCGTTAGAGGCGCTCATAAAGCAGTTAGCCAGGAACTGTTTCAGAATTTCACATATCGTTTTCACCCGATCCTTCAAGATCTCGACGTATGAATTCTTCAGGATTATCTTCGAACTGTTCTTCGTCAGCAGATCGAAATTCAACGTTGGGAACAATGACCTTCGTAACAAACATACAGTTGAAAAAAAATAACAGCTCATATTTAAACGCAAGACGCAACGCACCTTTTCACAAATGGACACCAATACGCCTTCCGCCTCGAACAGCTGCTTGTACTGCGGTCTTTCACAAATGGATCTCAAAAACCCGATTGCATTCGATACCAGCTGAAACGCAACGCAACACAAGATTATTTTCAAACAATCAACCAGGAACAAATACCCCTAAAAGGTTCTTACCATTTCAAGCTTCGGTAACGGAAAATACTAAACTGGCTGCTAGTAACCTTCCTTTCAAAACCTCGAATTACGCTGGATTGTATTACAAGCCGCGTGACTTCTAGTGTGATATTTTGAAGTAAGCACAACATTGCTGCAAATTGATCCACATTCACCGAGGTATAAACGCTGTGCAAAAAATCTTTTACACGCCAACGGCCTCTTGGTGGACGTTCGCAGTTCTTCACGAAACAACCAGGCTCCTGCAATTTCGCCGTCTTTCGGGCACCTTACACATGCTAGGAACTGACTACAAAGACGTCCAGAAAATGAGTCACTTCATCTCATTGCACGCTTACTTCCCTGCACTCGCCGCCAACACATGCTGCGGGATATTAACGCTCACCTCATCAGCCCTGGAAGAGATTGTACAAAGTAACAAGGAACTTTCTTCAGTTTGGTATAAGCCTCGGTGCTTAGAGAGTGACAAAACATGTTGCACAACTTATTCGAGTCATTTCTAGAACACAGAGCTCAAATTAGTCTTGAGTAACAGTACAGTGTGAGGCTTATCTAGCTTTATATTTCAGTGCATCAAGTGCTTTGTCTTTGTTTGTGACTTTCTTCAGAGGCCTTGCAAACCCTCCCTGTGATTTTAAGCATTTACAACAGTCAAACACTGCTTCTTCAGAGTTAAGAATTTCGGGCTGATGAAATACTTGCAGTATGACACTTGCTGTCTTGATTTGTTTTGTAATGAGCGGACAGAAGGAAAGAGAAGTGGACAGAGAGCGTCGTGGGTTTAATGAAAAGTGGACTGCAAAGATTTTTTCACTAACGTCTGATCAAAGCAAAGGTCGTACGTCTGGTATGCCAAGAAAGTGTTATAGCTTTTAAAAATACAACTTTAGCCGTCACTGTACCGCGATGCATGCTAACAACTCTAGCAAGCAATTACTTGAAAAACGGGAAGCTGCTTTCGAGAATTTGGTGACTACAAACAAAGTTTTTTTTTCACTGACAAACTGCGACTCAAAAGTTGCTTGAGTGAAACTGATGACATGTACAGGCATTTGACAGCTTTTTATTTTCAAGCTGGGTGTATTCTCCACGCATACTTATTTTCTCACACAAGCTCGTTCGGAATCAGGCTGAAACTCAAAAATTTTTATCAAGTCGCCGGACGACCTGCATAGAGAGCTCTGCTGTCGGTTTTCTGATTGTAAAGATTCATCTGTCACTTTAACTGGTGGCCTACACCCTGTCACAACACTCTGAAGTAGCATCACAGGAGCTACGGTTGGAATAACTCACCTTCAGTCTGACCACAAGAGATGTACAATTTATTATTTTTATGTTTCATTACACAAAACAGTATTCCAAACCTCTGGGAGACGGCATAGATCCTGGCATTGCTTGGCTTGACCTGCGTGTGTGAGCACACGTTCAGCTTCCTGACCACTAACAAATTTTGTCACAGATCAAAGTCAACTGACCAACACCTCAGATCTATCCTGAGAACTTCCACAGGAAAGTTAGCTCCAGACTTTGATGCACTGGTTGAGATGGGAGACTGCGAGCACTGCTCCCACTGAACTAGGAAGTGACTTTTTGCGAAGTTATAAAAAAACGAATAAACAACTTTTGCAATAAGCCTTCTATCATCTTACTATGTTGCCTGGTAAAGGACAAAACCTTCTATATCGTGGAATTTACATCTTATTCACACTAGTTTACACCGTCTCCACATTCCGAAACGTTCTCAATTTCTAGAAGTCAGTGTGGCCCGCGCACCCAAAAAATCACCCACTACTGATTCAAAATAACTAATGAAATTTCATATTAGAGAGGTCTTACAGAAATCAAAATACCTTGCCCTATAAATATTATAATTGAAAGCCAACTTTTTATAAGGTACAACTTTAGAGTGTTTTAGTGATTTGAAGATAAAATTTTTCCGGTTCCTACCGGTTATTTTTTTCATTTCCAGCCAATTCCGGTTCTAACCGAAAACCCAAATCTTGATTAAGGCACATCCATACAAATAAGGAAATTTTCCCAAATGCGTCACAGGTTGACTGATTCAACGATCAACCCTACGCTTCCCAGAAGACTGCTATCTGCGTGAAACATGGTTCTTGTGTCTACTCACAACAAAAGCTCGGCTATAAAAGATAAAATATTTGCTAAATGCTTAAAACAATTGAAATAAAAAGATCAAAAAATACAGTAATACTCACCAGGTCATATTTAACGTCAATGCCAGTGTTGACGAGTAATGTCCAAACATCAGTTACAAATTGCGGCAAGAATTGAGCAAACTCCTCATCATATTTTTGGGCATACAGAGCGATATTGTCACATATTTGGGACTGTAGCAATTCAACCAAGCCTGCTTCTTCACTGGTCTATAAAATCCCACAAACGGTTGTTTTTAAAAAACAAGACAATTACCACATCGTACCACAACTACGTATGAAAGCAACGTTCGCTTCATCGGAAAATTCTAAATGTCAGAGTTATTGCCAACAAACAACCATGCAAATCTTGACCTTCGTATTATTTTCAGGTTAGAAATACAAAAAACTGGATACAAGAACGCAAAGAAATAAGCGGCAAAAATACACGTTCAAACTCGAGCATGGAAAAGGATGTTAAGTGAATTCTCAGGTTTGTACATGGGACACTTTTCTGTCCCACCCACCTCACGGCAACTTGTGACTGTCATATCCCATGACGCATGGTATTCCTGTGAAACTAGTAATACGAACGAATTACAGCAGAGTCGTGAATAAAACAACCCAAAACTTCCAATGAAGGTGTACAATAAAAATTTGGTGACCCTTTTTATAGCGGTCACTTAGAAATAGATCAACATTCAACCTTATTTTCTGGGCCTCGCATCACTACGCCATAGAACGGAGCCTCTACGTGTATAATTACTGCTTTCAGTAAGGTGAAGTACTTCTTGAGCTAGGCGCTGTGAGGTGAGCCTATAATGTGTTGGTTTCAGAAAATCCTGCTATATGTCCTCAAAATTACTAATGTTGGGACATGGATGAATTCCAAGTCTACAGTCTCATCTCAAGGCTTCCCATGGACAAGACTGTGAACCCTGTGTTGGCTAACATGCAGAAAGTGATGATGAAAATCAATTAACACCTTCGGCGCGGCGAGCATTCTGTGCAATTATTCAGCAGCTGCGGACGGTTTTGGACTGTTTTTGTTCTATAACGAAGAGTCAAAAGTACCTAACTCAAGAAGTACTTCACCTTACTGAAACCAAATTTCTTGAGAAAAAAAACCTTGCGAGCCATGCACAATTGCACAGCAACAGAACGGTGAACAGGGTCAGGTTGCTCGATTAAAAAAATCAATAACTTCGTAAGTTCTTCAAGGATTGACCTTAAATTTTCTGGGAATATGGATGTATATCATGAGAACACTCTCGTAAATTTTCGTTGCAAACAAGCTAGTTTTAAAAAAGTTATGGTGCTTTCACAACAACTACTTAACAGTACCATACTGGCCAAAGTTTTGTAGCCTACGCGCTTGAGTTGTTCCGATGGAAAAGTACACCAGTACATGCTCGATTTCCTTGAAATTTTCAGGTAGGATGCATATTTATAAAATGAACATTTGTGTACAATTTGATGAAAAAAGACTATGCATGAGAAAAGTTATTGCGTTCTACAGAAAAATTACTCAACACAAATTTCTTAGGCGAGCGCATTGCTTGAGACGCGCAGCAACAGCAGTCCGATGCACTGCGAAAAGAGTCCTGTTGCTCGATTCAACAGTGAGTAACTCGGAGATTTGTTGATAGATTTAACTCAATTTTCAGAAAAGATGCATAAGTATCGGCAAAACATTCGTGTGATTCTTTATGGCAAAAAAATTAGTTTTTAAACAGTTGTGGTGCTGTACACAAGAACTTCGTAACCCTGCTGAATGGTAAAAAGTTTTGTAGCCTCTTCAGCAGCTCCAATCCGAAAGCACAGAACTCCGCAGATTTTCGTCAAAATTACTTCAAAATTTAAAAGGGGGTTGCGCATAGGTATGAAAAATATATGAGATTTTCTTTGCAAAAACGCGAGTACAAAAACGTAGTCCTAGCTTACGCAATAACGGTCAACACTTGAGCGTTTTGCAAATTGTGTTGTAGTCTAGGCCTAGCAAACTGTTGCTGGAGATACCAAACTGCATAACTAAAAAAGTTCTTGCCCATATTACCTGAAATTTTCAAGGGTTATGTGGGTAGGCAACGTATAACAAAAAAAAGTTTTTGTGTGTTACGAAACAAATGTTAGCACCTAACTTTTTTGAAGAGGTCTTGTAGCCCTAAGCCTAGCAAGATGTTTTGATGCCTAACTTCACAACTCAAAAAGTATTTGGTCAATTTGCATGAAATTGTCAGGAATAATGTCTAGGTATGAAGAACACTGTGGAAATTTTCGTTGCAAAAAACACGTACGAAAAAGGTTATCAAGTCCCAAAGTGAATGAAATATACGTATGCCATTCCGCACCCAGCGCATTTGAGCGAATGACATATATATATATAAATATTATATCAAGGATTTTTAAGGCGTTTTAGGGACCCGGTTCGGGTTCCTAGAATTTCAAATCGGGTCCCTAGAATCAGAGAAAATTATGATCGGGTCCCTAAAGTCAGAGAAAATCGGGTCCCTAGAATCAGAGAAATCGGGTCCCTACCAATCCATACCGGGTACCTAGCATTTTCCTTAAAAAAACCCTGATTATATATACTGCATACGTCAATCCCCGCGAAAGGTGTTAATAACAATGAGGTTGCAAATAAAAGTACATTAGCAATATTCCAGTTGCCATGCCAACAGAAGATTGTTATGTGTATGACTACCAGTGCGCTGCAAACATCGTTTTTGTCACCACAAAGGTGCGTATTAGTATCGGCAAGCATTGGTTCTTACACACAAAACCAAAAATGCTTGTCCAACACGATTCTCACGGGGTCCATAGTTACGTCACCCTAAAGTCAAATCATTCGAAAAAGATCAACAAACCAATTACCTATAACAACAGACATAGACATAACTCTACTGCATGCTCCTTGCTTAGCTCATACCGTAAAATTTGAAGAGGTCTCTCACTATTAAATTCAAGGCAATTTTGCACAAATGACGGTGAACTAATGCACACATTGCCTAACCTTGGTGATGTCAAAGAATACGAGAATGTTAAGACTTAAAGCGACAAACATTTCGTCACGATTTCAATACATTTAACACGCATTTTTGGAAGTAGTGAAATGATTTAAGGAGCTCAGCTTTAACGATTCGACTACAATCAGACTTCATTACGGACTGTAATACGAAAGCCAGAAAACGTTGAACATCCGTACACACAGACATGTATTGAATTATTTCGACCATGGCAGGTTACTCCGAATGACAATCAAACGAAATTTCTTAGAACTAAACTGCTCTGTTTTTGGAATGAACCGAGCTAAAGTAAGTACAGCACTGATAAAATACTAGTTCTGGTCGTAAATCTTCTTACTCGGGTCACATTTAAGCTTGTAGCATACTACAGGTTTACTAACGCTTCATTTGCTACGCGCTAAAAAGTGCACTTACCTCTGTGTGTAGTAGAGAATTATCGGTGGTTAAAAGCATATGGAAATGCGTCATCCATACTTTCATATTGTCCTCGAAAAATTCCGGTAAATCCTGCAACCACAGTTATACTGTTTTGAATGTGATACAGTGTGACTGACTGGTGACACACATGTTAAACTTTCGAAAGATGACACCATCGTCCAGCACCCTACACCTTCCGTGAGGTGATGGTTGTTTGGGGAAAGAAGTTTTAATTTCGTCTACAAGGCATGGCTTCAGAACAAAGCCGAATCTTCTTTGCATTCGAGATACGCTGAGGCGCGAAAGTCCGCAGACCTCACGGTGAAGAAGTCGAAAATGCAATCTTGGGATAATTTCGGATATTAACTATATTCCAGTTACTGGTAAGCCAACAAAATATTCTGGCAAACCATCCTGCACCGAAAGATTGGTAAACTGGGGTGATCAACCCCACGTATAACTACCGTGGCAGCTCTCTCCTTAGCTTCCCTGGAAAAGTGTATGCCAAGTGCTTTGAAAAAAGATGACAATTGAATCGACAGTAAGAGGATACCCAGTGCGGTTTTTGTCCCGGCCGTAGCACTACAGGCCAAATTTTCATTCTCCGCAAATTGTCGAGAAATCCTGGGTGTATGCCAAACATGTCTACGCATGTTTTGTCGACTTTGAGAAAGCGTATGACCGGGTCCCTCAGGAAAAGTTTTGGGGAGTATTGCGGGAGTACGGTGTTGACGGTCGTCTGTTACAGGCTGTTCAGAAGTTTGTGTCCTTTTCGGCGGAGTTAAGTCACAGCCGTCCACAGTGTGTGTTGGAGTCTGACAACGACAAGGGTGTGTGCTGTCACCACTCCTTTTTATCGCCTTCGGACAGACAGACACAGCTGAGTCGACGAGGTTGTCACGTTGGAAGCTGCAGGATCAACCGTTTTCTTTTTGCGCCCGATTTGGTGCTTCTTGCATCCTCTGAACTGGGTTTTCAACATGCACTTGTTCGGTTTGCAGCTGGGTGCGACCGAGCGGGAATGAAAACTATCACTGAAAAGAGCGAGGCATTATGTATCTCCAGAAACACAAGGCAGTGTACTCTGCAAGTAAGTGGCAATGCACTGCAGTAGGTTGAGAAGTCTAAGCACTTTGGGTGGTATCCTACCGTACAGTATCACTTCATGCAGGTTTTGAATGATAGGTTAGAGATCGACGTTAGAAATGAAAGTGAAGCACGTGTTTAATTTTACTGTACTGAATTTGTGTATCTTTGCTTGAACTTCTTAAAATTTCTCCAGCTAGGCCTGCTTGACAAGGTATAATAAAAAAATGAAGGTTGATACACTCCTCCAACGCTCAGCTAGGTTGATACAAGCTGAGTGTACCTTCAATATTTGTTTTTGCTACTTTATGTTCCGACCAGGTCTGAGTTAGGCGAGGAAAAGTTTAACGGGGTTTGAAAGGTCATTATGACCCAAAGAACGAATCTCCACACTTCACCCAGTCTAGTCCAAGCTTGATCAACCACAGTTGTAATCACGGTCGACCTAAGCAAAATCTTTTTATTTTATAATAACTTGTCGCAAGTATTTTCTGTTTGCTTCGACTGTTTTACAGTCACCAACTTGCGTAAATTGAAAAATTTAACGTACAATTCCCAAAACCCACTATGTCTCATACTAAATTTTATTTTACCTGACGACGACAGGCCAGAGTCTGGAATGCCATCTGCCGGTACCAGTAGCAATACGATAATATTATGGCACATTGTTAATAAATGAAGATGCAAAAGAAGTTACATTAATAAATAAGGACGCAAAAAAATTTTGATAATAGAACGTTAACAAAAGAAAGTTGGGCTCCCAGTACAAGAAATACGAATCAAAGCTGTTTAAAGAAAGTATAAACGGCATCGTATAATTGCAAGGAAGAAGGGCGTTTTAACGTGGCCAAATAAGAGAATACGATTCCATGTAGCTTGACTGAACGTGCGTTCAGTTGAGATTTCTAATATAATTTAACATAACTTAACAAATGATGAGTCTCATTCTTGGAAAGCCCACAAGATAACGTTTATAGTGTGGGTTCAATGGACTGTGACGTAAACGCAGCATACACAACCAGGACGTGTTTCGCGGATTCACGGAGATGCAGTATGAAGCTTTGGAACGAAACAAAATTGGTCCTAGTGATTTTACAGATGTAGGTATGAATTCCAGTCTTGAAGCTTTTAGGAAAAATGAACTACGAAACAATGCGGTTCGACATGACGGAAGTTGAACGTTCACGACGCAGAGTGATTACTTGGGCCACGGGAGAGTTTAGGGGTTAGATTGGCTTAAAATTTAGGGTATGGTCCAAGACGAAATTTGTGGAGAGCAAATGAAATGTGGCAGTTTCGACGAAGGTCCAGAGGTGACATAGAGAGTTCTTGTAGGATTTGCGAGTGCGAAGTGGTTTGCATACAACCTGTGATAAGTTCAGCAGCCGACGTTTGTATACGTTTTCCATATCGTAACCTAACATCACCGTAATCAAACAGAGGTAGAATGTAGGAAAGGTACAAAATTACGAGTGCGTACCTTGGCACTTGCGATACAATGATACTACGTGCGTATGCCAGGATAAGAAACGATGGAAAATAAGACCAAGATGTTTGCGAGAGTCTACCTCGGATAACAGATGGTTAGCTAACTGGAGAGGTGGATGATGAGAAACATTTGAAGATATGGTAAGGACGTTCGTTTTAGATGCATTGAAACTGATACTCCATAGGTCGGCCCAGGATTGTAGAGTATTCAAATCACTTTGACAAAACGCTATGTAGATTGTAGGGGTATTTTGAGGAGTACGATAGAACAGAGTCTTTTGAAATGTCATTTACATACATAAGAAAAAACAAGGGACCAAGCACTGAACCTTTCAGAACACCACAAGTCATACGCAATAATATCAGACTTGGAATTTGAAATTCGCACAAACTGGGTTCTGCCTAGTAGGTAAGTTTCCAAGAAGTTAAAAAAGATCTGATCACACCCAACTGTCGCAGCTTAAAAAGGAGGCCGGAATGAGCAACTTTGTCAAATGCTTTGGAAATGTCTACAAACACAACACGGGAATGAATACCGTAACCATTATCTTTGGTGTTGAGCAGTCCGTGAGACACTTCCAGCAACTTAGAAGTTGTAGAGTGGTGTTTGGGGAACCCGGAATTTCGACTGAAGAGCAGATCGTTAGATTCTAAGTATTTGTACAAATGATTATGTAGTAGTTTTTCGAAGACTTTAGATTGTTTAGAAACTGACAAAAGTATAGCAATAGGTTTATGGTGAGATGTGTCATATGTCGTGCTGGATTTGTGCAAAGGTATGACCGACGCTATTTTTCACGGCCTTGGATACCGGTTGGTTGCAAGAATGAAGTTAAAAGAGTCTAAACGGTGTAGCTAGCGACATGGAACATGACTTCAACAATTGGTTAGGTAAATTATCAAAACCTTTGGATTTCCTCGAATTCAGGCCTGCTGAAACATGACAGACAGCAAACGGTTCGATGGTAAGTGGAGGTATACGCAGGTTAGTGATGTAGTTGAAGGGTAGAAACGGCTTGGAAAGAACTACATCAGTAACACTAGATATTGAAGCGAAGTACTTATTGAACAAATTGGCTTTAGAGACATTGACGTAGTACATATCGTTGCCAGTTTTTAAAGTAGCATTGAACTGTGGTGTAGTGCCAATAAGATCTTTAACAGTCTTACGAAAATCAGATGATGAGCTGGATACATGAAGTTTATCCAGAATGCGCAGCTTGTATTGTTTCTCTTTGCTCTGTACGTTGAATCGGATTTCGAAACTTATTGTAAGAATATTTATAGACTGGGTCAAGTGTTTTGCGCCATTTGGTAAATAAACGCTGTTTTTGCGAATTAAACGTTTCAAATTTAGGAGCAACCAGGGTTTGCTCAATTGAGCAGGTGCATTCTGTGATATTACTTTTTTATAGGAATGTACTGACGAGGGCATTGATCAATTTTGTCCGTTATATTTTCTACAGCTAAATCGACGTTAGGAGAATTTACAACGATGTCTTCCCAGGCAGTGCCCTAGCAGTCCAACTCTGCTCCCCACCACATTGGTTACACGGGCCCCTTAATGGTGATTTCTAAAAAAGATTTCGACGTTATGTCACATCTCGAGGCTGAATGGCCTTTACAACAAAATATATTAATTTTTTCTTATTTCGATATTTTTTAGTTCCACCTGCGAACACAATTTTGGCAGAATCGTCGCCAGAAAGTCTTCAATTGAGGCCTTCATGTGTGTGCAGGGAGGATAGACATTCTCAAAATTTATATTAAATTTACAACACAGCATTTGCGAATTGTACGAATTAATTACAAAATTAATAAATATTTTCCTGGAAATACCAGGCTCGTAGCTTGCAACTAAATTTTTTCAACGAGTTTAACAAAAAGAATTAGGTTTTAATCATCGTCGTTTAATCAACGACGATTATTTAGGGTTGTTGTAATAAAATGTAAATGTTAACAAAAATTTATAGAAACTCATAATCAAGCCTATCGTTCAGTTATGAAAACACTATTACCGAAAGAACAAACCTGAGGCCGGCCAAAGCAGTGCGCCGCGATGAACGGTTTCTTTCATTAACGCAAATTGATAAACTTTACCATGAGCCCTGCTCAGGAATCCTTCAAACGCTCTACGAGTCAGGAAGGCAAGTGCGTAATGCAACCCATATTTGATTACGTTTTCCTGGGACATGTGACATCCGTTATTTCCGGACCAAACCACTTTTGACTTCCTGGCGTCCATTTTTAATCACTTTCACAACAAAATCGTATCTGCACAGCGTAACATATGCATCATACAAATTTTATGTACTGTACTCCCAACAGAGGAATTATTAGAGTGGAATTTTTGCATGTGCGTAGAAAACGTCCTCCGATTTTTCTTCATATCAAGTCAGGGTGCAGGAAGACTCTTCACATATAAGTTTTCCGAGGTCGTATTTGGCCAAACACATTTTGCACTGAAAATCACATTGAAATGTTAAGAGAGTAAGGTTCCAAAATTTGCTACACATCAGGTAACCCTGCCATGGGTAGTATAGTACCACAATTGTCCATATAAAGCTCGTTAGGCTTTCAGGGACATTTTCGTAAAATAACTCTGGCACCATTCCATTTGTCTCTGAAAATCAGGAAAAGTCATGGAAGTACCGGTTCCTAACATTTCTGTAAGTACAGTATATGAAATCAACAAAAAAGAAGCCCTTGGGTAGTGGACCCCCCGGGATTTCTGAGCAGGGCTTTAGTGAATTTTGCTTAATATACATGCGCATTGTGCTTTTAACTGGGCGAAATACGCACGCACCAACCTTTCTGTTGTCTTAGACTTGTTATTCTCCTAGTGCATGGCAGATTTTTAGTTTAATAACATTTTGTATCTCTAATACGCTATAAATGTCAACAAATATGAACTAAGGCAGGTCTGACAACGCAGAAAACTCGAAGGGCCAAATTGATCAACTTAAAAACTTAAATTCGCCGCGGGCCGCAAAAGTGTTAATTAATTGTAGTGTGGAAGAAATTCTGAAAGGAGAATTAATTATCCGAAATCGGGCTTTTGCAGCATTTTCTCTGAGAAAGCTCTCACGGGCCGCAAGAAAAGATCTTACGGGCCTGTGTTGTGCAAGCCTGAAGTAAGGCCTACGTGGATGCAATATGGTTAACATCCATAATCCAACTAACTGCAATACTCTTTTGGGATAAGCTTAGCAGTGATTGCTAAATAAACTCTTATAGCTACACTATTAACTCCATCTTGCTGTTTGAACAACAGGCTGCGCAAACGTGTAATTCTGATCGTCAGCACTCATAGTATCTTGCTTCTATGCAGTACAAAATACAAGACTACTGTACCTGGGCTAGCCATAACACATTTTTTCACAACAGTCATCACACAAAATACGCCGAACAAGGGGAAGTGTGACTTCTGGACGTATACAACTAGGCCTATAGGCTAACTTCTCGTTCCACACTAAAAGCAATGAATCTTGACGCTTTACGCTCAAGCCTCAAATACGTTTATTAGGCCTACTTCACAAACGTATCAAAAATGATCGCACGTTATTATTCTAGGTAACAGCGGCAGGCAGACCCGTAACCAGCTTGGACACCAGGGGGCGAAGAGTTTTCTGAGAGGGGTTCAATCTTTTTAAACTATGTCCAACTATTTTAAACTTTGTCCAGCACATTTTTCCAGGGGTTCGAAATATTTTCCGGGGATTTTCCTCCCCTCTAGTTACGGGCCTGGCGGCAGGTACTGCTCTGTCTAAAAATTACAGGACAGAATAGATAAGCCTACGGATTGATAAAAACTTCACTGATTTTAGCGTATTGCAGCTTAGAATCCAACAAAACTTTGAGCCACTATATCGACTCGATTGGATCGGCGATGATGTCATCAAAAGAAAGGTAAAACATACCCCACTCATGATGTCATCAACCAAAAGCCCCAAGTCCAAAATTTAATTTTTTTTTCATTCTAAACTACAAGACTTCACGAGTCTTTAGAGGGTTTGAATCAGGGTTGTTGTAAAAAAACTAAAACCCCCGGTTTTTTTACAAAAGCCCACTTAAAAAAAGTAATAAAGCCCACCAAAAAAAAACACTCTTTACTTTTGCTTTGAAAAATGTACTAAGAAGTAAAATATAAAATAAGTTTACTATAATTTTTTCACATCAAACATAACGAACAGCAACGAAATTCAAAGGACTTGAGAAAAAAGAAGAAATCGAACAGTTTTGAGTAAACTCTACTGGTTATCTTCTTCAGCTCTGCACAATCGGTATATTTTAACCAATTTTTCTGCCTTCTCTGCATCTAAAATTTCTTCTGATTTTGGAACATACCAAATCATATATTGAAAAAATACACTATTGATGCTGAACTAGCAGGGCATGCACATAAACTTGACGTGAAACTGCAGAATTTGTGTGGGAATGGTTTTTCTCTGTTTGCTGTGTGCATGCTTGCCAAGCCTTCCCACTTAGGAGTGAGTTGAATTGACCAACAACACTTTGCAAAAACAAAGATGGGATACATTTTTTTACCCTCATGTTTGAATGCCACAATAGGTATAACAAGTTATTATTGTATAATTCTGAAAATAGTGATATTGCATGATGGAAGAAAAACAATACAGAATGTTTTTTTTCCGATTTCCTTAAAAAAAGAACAAAATCTTGTTTCTTTAAAAACAAAAAAAAACAGGTGGATTGTTTCTTTTTTGAAAAAACAACGGGTTTTTCTAAACCCTGGTTTGAATAGCTGTCTAGCTCAATCTACTGTTGAGTTATGACTGGCCAAAGTTTGGCCTGAAATGGTTGATGTTACCTTTTGTGAAACTTTTCGATTTTTGTCAAAGACTGGGTTTTTGAGCCATAATTTTGGTTCCAGATGTGCTAGAAAGCCAATCAAGGGCTTAAGACTCGGATGATAGCCTAGATTCCAAAAAAGCTTTGAGCCAAAAATTGGCTCACTGGGTTGGCGCCCAGGGCCAGGTAAAGTTCACTAGAAAGGCAAAAACACACCCACTTGTGATGTCCCCCACAGAGAACCCCAAACGAAACATTTTTTTCAATCTCAACTAGAAGACTTGCTGAATCCGCAGAGGGCTTGAACAGCTCTCTAGCTCAATCGGCTGGCGAGTTATGAAGTTAAAAATCTTGGTCAAAAAAGTGGCCGTCGTGGGAGTTTAAAGGTTGCTGTTAGCACGGACACAAACATCTTCACCGGAATGCGATGAGCTGATGGCCAGTAGAGTAGTAATGGAATGTCAACCCATGTTTCTGCAAAACTTCACGCTTTTCTGCGTGGACTCGGTCATATTTATACTTTTTCGAGATTGACATAACAATCGTAGATGTTTGGCATACTCCCAAGATTTCTCGAAAATTTGTTGGTAAGTAAATATTTGGTTGGCGGTGTTAACGGCCAGGACAAAAACAGCACTGGATAATTCAGTACGTACTCTCCACAATGCGGGTAACGGGTAAGCAAGGAATCTATCAGCAAAATTTAATCGGAAATCGATTTCACCTAAAATAACATATCCTCGGTCCTGAAATTGCAAGCAAAGATTACGGGTGAAAAGTTGGAAGACTGAAGCAAGAGCAGAGAAAGCCAACAAACTCAAGACTAAAATGAATAAATCGTAACACAAGCTCAGAGATAAGAACATCTTGACTGACTGACGTCAAGAACACAAGCTGCGACAAATAGAGAACTGGGACTTACAGAATTAGAAAAACGTTTACTCAAATCAATGATTTCACTAGAACTTCGAAACTAACTGGTTGACGCCAATAGCCAAAAACTCCTCCGACCTATTAATCAACTCGCTTTCAATTGACTAAGAAATAGGGAGAACGCGTAAGTGATTTAGCATACAATGCAATGGCAACAAATCTTTAGAGTACGTATTTGAAATCTGCGATGAGTTTGCCTTTATACGTTGCGATGGGAGCAAAGCCAGCATATTAAGCTGTGGGGAAGGTAGGACTGTGTCAAACAGAAAAAATACATATATATGTATAGCAAACATTTTTTCACATGGGAGGAGGGTCAATGCTAATTTGCGCGTCAATTTATCGATACCATTTATTTTCACAGATATCTCGAGAGTGAAAATGTGATTGTTTTGACAAAAGTAACGGTGTGCACTTCGTGTAGAGGTGGTTGGTTTATTGTGCCATAGCTCTTTGAATAGTGCCGCGACAGCTGGATAATCCAGCTCAAATTCAGTTATTTAGTGGCATTTCTTTCCCAAGGAACTTGGAGCAAACTTTTCCCGGAAGGCTAAAGAGGAAAACACCCGAAGTATTCCCACCTGTCTCCCTACTTTCCATAGTCGTGATCACAGCACCTTGGCAATCTTTCGATGCCTTTCAAGATCACCAGGCTACTTGATAATGACGCTTGCGAGTTAAAGAGATCCGTGAAATCCTGTGTTCATGTCTACACATATTTCGGATTTCATTACAACCAGCAGCCTCCAACATCTTCAGGGCTAGGGTGACTTCGGTCGCGGTGACGGTATTTTCCCATACATCAAAATTTGCTGAACGATGTTTTTAAATTTGAAGCACTAGTCTTATAAAGATGTAAAATGAAACTCTTCCAACTCTTCCAGGATATCTCTCACAGTGTTTATAATCTTATCATCCAGCCAAGAAACTCACCTGATAGTTCAAACTGTAGAAAATCTTTGATATGAGTACCAATGAACTGAATAGCACCTGCAAAAAAGTTACCAAATTATTGGTGTCTGAGGAAAGTCGTTATAAAGCAATTCACATTTACATCAGATTATACAGTCTAGTACTATGGTTAGACCTATAATACCATCACTGGTGAACTACAAGTCTTAAAATGAGAATCTTAAATTTACTATGTATGGCATAAACTCGGGCTGAGCTAGAACAGCCAACATAAAGCACACACATTGAAAAATACACAAGCAATCACACAACATAAAGGTCGAAGTTACAAAGAAAAACCCAACTGTTAATCTACAAAATCAGAGTGTTATGTGACTGAAACGGTTTGAATACCACACAGCACCTTCAGGGCATCTTTGTTGCCCGCATGCTGAGAGACAAGTTGAATGTTTTTTTCAAAGAGTTGTGTCAACGGTGAAGCAAAACAGTCTAGAACAGTCTTTATTTCCCGCCACAGATTATCAGATCTAAACTCATGACGGTACCTGTAATAGAAAAAATACATCTCCAGAAAGCTCATACATCATTTTCATCATCAATCTTTGTGTTTATACATGCATTACATCATAAACAAAATAAGAGGGAACTAAAAATGATGTAATGTGTGAAAAGTTGAATTTTCAGCAATTCACCTACAACAGAAGACCAAAACAAAACCATTAAAAAGCACAAAGGCATGCATATCATTAATAATGTTTTCCTCTTATAAGCATTAAAATTTTTACCTGCAGTCAGATAAAGATGAAAACATTAAAAGATTGTTAACATTTTTGCTGCCATGTGATTTCTTTGCCAAGGCATCGTTACGTGCTGAACGGCTTTAAGAGAATTCAGTGTTTTTACTTTGTAAATAAATAACTAAAGATTAATTTGATACAAGTAGAATGATGTGGTTAATACTTTTAATTAATGTGTTAACTTCCATCTTATTTGGCAGCTTGGGTGAGTGTTTGATGCACCAATTAGCTGTTTTTGCATGTTTTCCGCTGCCTAATAAATAATTGCAAATGTGTTTGAAACAAGCAGAATAAAAATTACTACTATCCTTTTTTTATTGGATGAAAAATATCCCAATGATTTTGACACTTATGTCCTTTTTCCGCTGCACCAAAAAATCAAACAAACAAGAAAATTTTACAGAAAATAAACCTTTGAAATCAAGGTCAACAATTTTTCCACTCCAAATCTGCTAAACATTATTTTTAAAAATAAGCACTAACATTTTTTTTAATTCTACAATGTCACCATCAACCACAAACTTATTTTAGTAACTAAACATTGTGCAAGTGCTTACTACCATTGTGAATTATTTAATTCAGTTCTTAAAATTAAAATGTAGCATTAATTTAATGTTTACAACTGACACCCTAAAATCTGGCATAGTGTTTCTGTGCTTTATCAGTTGGTTTCGTATTTCATTATTAGGAATCCTAAACGCAGAGACAATAAGCAATGGAGCATGCAACCTTAAAAAGCAGACTGGTGTGCTTTTGTAGTACACAAACAACATTCAGCCTTCAGGAGTGAGATCACTAATACTAAATTTCAGATTAATGCAATTTAGGTAGACCTAAAAGCAGACCTGCTTTTTTATTAAAACAAACTTACCGTTTAAAGAGTGAATGAGCAGTTTGCAAAACACCATTAATTACGTGAAAATCGCCTGATTCCATGTGATGAACCATCTGTGTTAGCAGAGTTGGCCACTTTTCTGGAAAGTCCTCTCTACCTAAAGCAAAATTACAGCTTCAGTTGCTTTCTCTGAACTTGGTATAGCACATTAGTAGTGACTTCACAAAACCTGAAATTATATGTCATAAGTGATTTCATTTTAAGGATTCATGGGGTTTTCTCTGAGCGATTTGATACAGGGTTGATTTTTACATGAAAACTAAAATCTGATGAGTCATGTGGAACTTTGTGTGGAGCAACATAACAGTTTGTTACTGTCAGCACGTACACCACAACCTCATCCAGAAAACTAGCTGTATAGCTTTGCAATATAAGAATTGCCTTTACAAACCAGTGAATCACAACTTGGTTGCATACAAATTTCAGAAAACACACTGAGCTCTAGTTTTCAGTTACGCATAACTTCTCAACAAAACAAAAACTTTAGCAGAACTTGAAGTCAAAAATAGTGTTAAGACGAAAAACACTACTACATATAATTTTTTAAAAATGTAGTCAGAACTTTGGGTGACTTACTAAAATGTAAGTACATTTGGAGCACATTTTGTAATTTACATCATTGCTTTACAATGTAAATTAATCTACAGTCAGACTTGTCCGAATGCCGAACAACCGGAATCCTCACTATATGACACAAAATTGCTGGGAACCGATTTCTCCCAATGCATTTCACCCCTCTAATACAGGGGTCCACAAATACTTTTCAGCACAACCCTAAAAAATTGTTGTAAATTCTTGCGACCCAACTATTTCGTGAGCATATAATTTTGTGAAAAATACTTCATAATTAAATACTAATTTTAAGACTACTATTGACAATAGCAATTTTCTTTCGCAAAATTATATGAAACTTAGCTCATAAAATAGTAAATGTTTGCATTTACTCTGTCTAATGAGCATAGCAAACTTGAAATGCAAATTCAAATTATTTCACGACCCAGAGTGGTAGGTCTTGTGACCCAAATTTTGGTTGCGACCCACTATTTGTGGACCCCTGCTCTAATCCAGAAACCTTGCTGTCTGACTCCGACATGGAAATTTTGGAACAGGTATGTCAAATCAATAGAAAAACACTAAACTGGATTACGCCTACTATTACTTAGTTGTTTATTAAATCACAAATGAAGCGTGAAAATATTTTCCATGCACAATGAATGTAATGATGGCAGAACTTGGAGGAGACAGTTAGGTCTCTTGTACAATCTCACTGTGAATGTATACTAGCTTACGTATATTGATCAGATTTGCTAATACACCAAAATTCATTTGGTCATGTTCCACACACAGTCTACATATTTGCTTAACATGTTTGCTGCCAGTAGTGTTGGCCTAAATGAGCAGTTTTCACATGTCTTGTAGCAATTGCAAAACTCGCCAGGCGATTGTGCTAGAGCAGGGGTTCCCAACCTGGGGTACATGTACCCCCAAGGGTACATTTGCCTATCCAAAGGGGTACATTTAAGGTTATCAATAGAAGATAGAAATATATTTGCATATTGTTTATTTCCAAATATTTATAGATATATCAGTTAATATTACTTGCAAAAGTCAATACATGCTTATTGTTAAATGTATCTACGAATAATCATAAAATATTTTGTCATGAGAAATGTTAGGGGTACATGTTCATGGTTCAAAATTCTGAAGGGGTACATGCTTATCTGTTGAAATGCTGAAGGGGTATGTGGTAAGGGAAAGGTTGGGAACCCCTGTGCTAGAGAGCTGTTCATTGTTCAAACACTCAAAAGTCTTGGCAAGTCTTTGAGTCTGCAATGAAAACAAAATTTTGGTTGAGTTTTAGATATTTAGTGAATGACATCATAAGTGGCGTAGTTTTAGGCCTTTTCGGCCCACTTCATCTGGCCCTAGGCTTAAACCGCTAGGTGGTGATATATCGGCAAAGTTTTCATTGTAAACTAGGCTTAAATCTAAGTCTTTTGAGACTTTGGATGGCTTGCTGGGGTTTTGGGGTCAAAAGTTATGACCTAAAACAATAAAAATAGTAATTAATGCCTTAATTATAATTTATTAATTTGTTGTTTTTACACCAACTTTTGAACCAGAAACAATAGGAAGTTGATCGAAGGCTCAGAGGACTCAGATTCTAGCCTATTTTCTAATAAAAACTTAAGCGAAATACTTCCATCTAGCAGTTGGGCCTTAGGCCAGGTAACATGAGCCTAAATGGCCAAAAAACCTACCTCACTTATGACATCACTCATAAAACAAAACCCAAAAACGAATTTTATGATCAAATATTGCTGATATAAATCGGCGGAATTTTGCTGAGATGAGACATCAGCAACATCACCATATCGGCATGCTGATCAGGGTTGTAATTTAGATCAGGGGTCACCAACCTTTTTGAAACTGCGAGCTACTTCTTGTGTACCAATTAATGCAAAGGGGCTGGTTTGATACAAACTTCTGAAATAAAAATCTTGCCTAATTCACCTTCAATTATTTTCATATTGATATTCGTTAATGTGAAGACATTGATCATGCTAATGTTATAACAGGTCCGTGGGCGACCTACTTGGTCCTTGCGGGCGACCAGGTGCCCGCGGGCACCCTGTTGGTGACCCCTGATTTAGATCAAGCAATAAAATCATGATTTAAATCAAGCAACATTAATTAGCATTCTTATAGGTTTTCACATAGCTCATACAGTATTAGTGTAGAAGACAAAGAGTTCTTATGATGATACAAGTTCGAAGTTTTATCAATTACAGCAACTGTGAGGTCACAGATTCTATTTCCTTTTTATCTGTAAAAAGGACATGTGGACTGAAATCACCAACCCTTGCAGATTCAGAAGTCATAACTGTAAGAATTCCATAAGTGTGAAAGAGTGGACTGGCATGAAGTAAAAGCTGTATTTAAATTCCATCAAATATGAAGGCTGTTGACAATAAACATAGATATCGAACATATTTTTGATTCATGAAACAGATATATTATTATAGGTTTCGAATATTTTATGCATGTATGCCTGAGTGTCAACGAAATTCCTCAACTGGCAGTTTCAGTATTGACATTTCAATAAATATTTCATTTCATACACTGGTACTGGGGTTATGAACTTATTTACATTAAGGGATATTGTGTAAGTGCAAAAATGTTTGAATGAAAGTTCAGCTATTTCTATTCAGGGTTGATTGATTTTAATCATTTCATTTAAAGCAGTGACGGAATAATCAAAATTGAAGCAAGAAAATCATATGCAGTTTGGAAGCTTACTGTGATTTGTATGGCACATTTAATTGGTATTCTAATCAGTTTCACTTGCTATTAGAGAAGGCAGAGACTTCTTATGACAACAAAAGTTAAAGCAATTAACTTTTTATCAATCATAGCAACCGTGAGGTCCCATATTCTATGCCAACTAACTGCAAAAATGATATGTGGGCTGAAATCACTAACATTTGCAGACTCAGAAGTCACAACTGTCAGAATGCCACAAGTGTGAATGTGTAAGCTGGCATAAGGCAGGCATGAAGCCAGGATTTGAGGTTTGGACAGCAAAATAAACTGTTAGGGGGATAAAGATTTTTGTTTTTATTATGGTATATGTTCAAAACAAACTTTTCTGGGCACAACACATTTTGGGGGGCACAAAAAATTTTAGGGACACTGTCCCTGAATGCCCCCATGGCTACAGGCCTGGCATAAAGTAAAACTTACATCTAAATTCCAGCAAATGTAGGCTGTTGAATGTAGAAACAGTAGTTTTGAAACATATTTTCGATTCAAATGCATAATACACACATATTATAGGTTTTTACCATTTTATGCATGTAAGTTATACTTTTGCAAAAGCTGAACTAGTGAAAGCTGGGTTACAATAATCAATTTTAACAACAGACTTCACACCAAAAAGGCTGACAAGCTTGTATTTTTGTACGAACTTTTTAACATGCCATAAGTATTAATTAAGTTGATAAACTGATGGTTTGAGGATTTTTGTCATTCCGATAAATATTTCGTTTTGTACACCAGTACTGGTGTTGTCAATTGATTTGCTTTAAGCATGATTAATAGGCGCAAAGTAATTTTGAATGGAAGTTCAGCTGAATTCTAGTTGCTGTACTAGAAGAAACAAAGCCCAAAAAGTTATATTACAACAAACTTTTCAAAACTAAAAATTACTACTTGTTAATTGGCCATCTTCTACACATTAAATCAAAAAACTCAGATTTCAATTAAAAAAACAAACATTTTTTTGATAAAAAAAATCATGATTTTTATCAACCCTGATGCCGATGCATCAGTCAAGCTCTAGAAAAAATAACATAAAAGAACATCACCAAAAACATATTTTTAAACAGTGAACTGACAACTTTTGTGGACATTTTTTCAACACCAGCAGATAATTATGAAAACCAATGCTCATCTGAATCATAACTAAGCTATACAATATCTCAGTGATGAAGAAATCGCTTTATTGTATAAAGTTATTTTGCCAAAAACTAAAAACAAAAAAAAACGAACCAACAATACTGATTGCTTCACTTAATTGTTTTTGATATCGCTCAGGACTTGAAAGCATCAGTTCCACCACATTTCTTTTGATGGACTCTCTATCCTGATCACAAATTTTGTTTGGTTCATCTTCAACCTGAAAATTCAAACACTACCCATGAAATGCAAAAGCCAAGTAGTTTTATGTCAATAAGGATCCTTAAGTCTGTTCATGGCAAAACCTACTTGCACTCTTCATATCACATCTTGGCACTATGTTAGATTTGCTCGCAATTATAAAATGACACCCATTTTAAAAATTGCTTTTGAAGCCAAAACTACCCATGTTTATGATGTTATCTGACTCATGTGTTCACTGAGGAAAAAAATACACTGGTTTTGCAGATCGCACATGAATATGATGGTATGTTTACAACATCAAAAACCAATATCTATCAACATATTGGATAGAAGAATGATGTGCAACAGACAGGTATGGGAGAGAGATGGATCTAAGATGGCCCACCTCATAAAAACAATAGAGAATTATGAGGCTTGTCCATTAAGGCAGTGGTTCTTATTATCCCTAATGTAATCATTTGGCTTTTGCAACATGCAAATTATGAAGCCATTCTTACATTTCATTGTTGATTGCTGGCTAGCTAGCTATAATATCTTATTTTTACAGAAGCGGTTAAATGGAATGTATGAGGTTATTCTCAAGGGGTGATAACAATGAAATGGTTAACACTTTGAGGTCCGAGTTAATTCAAGCGGTTCGCAAAAAAACAGTTGGATCACACGTGGCTTTGCCTGGGAATATCTCCGCTCCTGTACAGGTTACGGACCTGGTCAAAGTGTCAAAAGATGTGGCAAGTCTTGTAGTTTGCACTCGAAATAAATTGAGGGGTTGGGGACGCGGGTTTTTTGTGAGTGACATCATAACTGGAGGAATTTTTGGCCACCTTGGCTAACTTCACCTGGCCTTGGGCGCCAACCGTTAGATGGTAGTTTTTCGCTAAAGTTTTTATTGGAAACTAGGCTACAATCTGAGTCTTTTGATACTTTGGATGACCTGCTGGGGTTTCGGGTTCATAAGTTATGATCTAAGTTAGTAAAAATTTTTGACTAATTAGTTGATTATCTAATTAATTAATTTGTTTATTTAAGATCATAACTTTTGAACCAGAAACGCTAGAAAGTTGATCAAAGGCTCAAAAGACTGACTCGAGCCTAGTTTCCAATGAAAACTTCAGCAAAATACTTGGCCTAGTGGTTGGGCCCTAGGCCAGGTAACATGAGCCAAAATGGCCCAAAAACTACTTTACTTATGATGTCACTCACAAAACAAAACATCCGCAACCCCCAACCAAAATTTTTTTTTTTTGAGTGCAATCTAGAAGACTGTCTGATCCGTTTAAGCCCTTGAGTAGCTCTCTAGCGCAATCGGCAGAGGAGCTATGGCATTGGTAAGGCAACTGACAACTGTTGGTTTTAGGCCGAAATCAAAGTACGAATATATTGTACCCCGGCTCTCAAAGTGTTCAGAACCCTGGTTTAAGGGGTGCTGATTTCTCAAGTCAGCCAGCACAGCAATTTACTTATGTGGTCTCTTCTACACAACTAACTTCATACTCAATTGGCACAATTGTTTCTCATGACACAAAATGGAAAATTATTAGCAGTAGGAGTATTTTTAAACTGATACTATTGAAGACCCACAGAGGTCAATTCACATAGTGAACTCTACCACCTGCTATTCAAAAATTCGATTCTGGTTCTAATATTCAGAAGTTGGAGGACATCGTTGAGCCAGCAATGACTGCCTAAGATTTTTTAACCTAGCTAGCATGCTGAATTAGTAAATTGATTTTGATTTCAAAATGACAATTTCATGTAGAGTTTGAAGTTATAGTTGTCCTGTGTGTGAGTTACGCACTTACCTCCAAGTCAACATTGTGGCAAAAAAGTTCTGACCTTCAGAGTTTAGTTCACAAATATACCAACTTCTATGAGCAGTTCAATTAACATGTCTGTGTGTACTGCATTACATCACAGTACACATTGAAAGTAACAAACAAATCATGTCTCTTAGTAGCATATTAAACTTCTTAGTAGACACTAATTCTGAGTTAATTACTTACATCAAAATCAAAGCACATAAATGGAATTACTCACAATGCGCCAGTTTCTTTTCACGAAGTTCTTGAAAGCAATGGCCGATGCCAATGGCACACTGGCAGAAATATTACCAGATTGAGTTTTAATGAGCTTCAGCAACATCAAGGCATAGCCCTCTTGAGATTCAATGCTTTCTAAAATTTTTTCCGCTGCAAAAGATAGTAAGAACATATAAATACATCCAATAATAAAAACTAAAACACATGATATTCAAATGACATCAGACATTACGTCATCTGGGTCAGTGTTTCTCAAAATTTTTTATTCCATCTTCCCCTTTCACTCTCTACGTGTTTTTTTTGCCCCCCAAGCCTGATAAAGCAAACATAAGGTAAATTTCAGGATTTTTATTTAAATAAAGTATTAACACTTTGAGAGCCTGCCTATGATATATTCGTACTTCGATTTCAGCCTAAAAAACAACAGTTTTCGGTTGCCTTACCAACACCCTAGCTCCTCTGCCGATTGCGCTAGAGAGCTGTTCAACGGCTCAAACGGATCGGCCAGTCTAGTAATTTGCACTCGAAAAAAACTTTTTGGTTGGGGGTGTGGATTGTTTGTGACTGACGTCATAAGTGAAGTGGTTTTAGGGTCATTATGGCTCATGTTGCCTGGCCTAGGGCCCAACCGCTAGGCTAAAGTGTTTCACTGAAGTTTTCATTGGAAACTAGACTCGAGTCTTTTGAGCCTTTGATCGACTTTCTAGCATTTCTGGTTCAAAAGTTATGATCTAAAATAAACAAATTAATTAATTAACTAATAAGCTAATTAGTTAAATATTTTTACTAACTTACATCACAACTTTTGAACCCGAAACCCCAGCAGGTCATCCAAAGTATCAAAAGACTCGGATTGTAGCCTAGTTTCCAGTAAAAACTTCAGCGAAATACTACCACC
>Ga0210059_1000078_pt1 | contig 79319 bp, 47 predicted proteins | sample Ectturendosymbi2_FD_188042 | JGI IMG/M metagenome (GOLD analysis project Ga0210059, IMG submission 188042) | Ecteinascidia turbinata endosymbiont from Florida, USA - Sample 2 (SPAdes) (version 2) | ecosystem: Host-associated > Tunicates > Ascidians > Unclassified | place: Key West, Florida...
TTGCTGCCACGAAGCAAAATCTTCACTACTTTTGCGATCGGAAATCCCGAGCGGCATGTGCGCAAAGCTTCGCACCGCGGCAGCAAGCAACAACATAGATCATGCGTCGCAACCTCTTTTATTATTGATTGCTCGCGCCACGCATATATATTTTTGTTCTTCGCGCACATCCCGTTCGTGGTGAATCACACAATCAACGCAACACCACCGGAGCTGTTGCAATACTGCAATGTATGCGACCTATGACGTGGCTTCAAGGCCACTCAGTGATCACAATTTAGAACTGGTTTTAACGGATCAATCAGGCACACAAAAAGGAACGTATTTTCAAACGTCACCTGGTTTGTTTCGTGAAATAACAGCACACATTTGGCAAAGCACTTGATTAACTACTTCAAAAGCATTGCGACAAGCCAGAGGTAAGCAAAGTATGCAAGCTGAGTTAAATGACCGTTTGTACGGCTAATATTCATCAAATCGTAATCTTTTATATGACAAATAGAAATATGGAGGTTGCACTTGTATGGTCATGTTTCCATGGCACGTGACTTACACACGAAGAGGTAGTTCCGCCACAGATAAATAAGAAAAAACTTGACACAAGCTTGTCAAAGTTTTTCTAATGAGCATCACCGAAATATTTTATGCACTTGTTATTTTATATGAACTGTTCCGTTTAACTATACACAAAAATAGGGATATCTATTGAATGCCTAGGGGATTAGCTAATTAATTTGAGTTTTTTCGGTCATAACTTGCTAAACGCTAACGCTAGAAAGTTAATCAAAGTCTCTAAATATGCGGAGGCTCTAAAGATGCGGATTAAAAAAAACAACAACAAAGAAATAGCCCCATGAATTTTTTTCTCAGGTCGCGATGAATCATTCAAAAAAAACTTGACCCGCCCCAGTTGTGTCGTCCTCCCCAGAAAAGTTCCAAAACCAAAATTACTCATTTTTGTTTAATCTGCAAAACTTTCCGCATCGTTAGAGGATTCGAACAGCTATCTAGCTCTATCGGCTGGCGAGTAATGGCCAGTTATGTGCAATCCAAAATAGCTAAAGTTTCGGCTTTTTGGGACTTGAAGGGTTGCAATGATTTCAAACAAAAGCTTTACTGGTTATTACTATCGCAAGTGCATTATCGAAGTTAGCAGCCGTTCGGGACCGTCTTGTTCCTGGATCTTACTGTTGCTATAAAAATGCTGCATTTCACATGCGTTACACTTCAATAGAAATAGAAACGGTTTTAGAGCAATTTTCTGCGATTGGTCTGCATACGTGAATGCGTGCAACTGCATGCATCAACTTTCCTCAAGTTTGCTATCAACCCCCATGCAAAATATTGTGAAGACACTGAGAGTGTTATGGGATGGGAGATTATATATCTTACACTGCTTCAAAAGGTTTATTTTCTGTATTGCTTCTGCATAGTGTCTGGCTGTTTTTCTACACGTTATGACTGGTAAAAAATCTTTATTTAATCTATAGGTCTCACCAAACATTCGTTAGTAATTGCAAACAAGCGGATGACGTTGAAGAATTTAACCTCGACACAAAAAGCTTGGTAACTCCTAAAACTCGACCGGGCTGCAAATACATCTTTATTGCTTTAAACAGTGGATCGAAAGTTAGGGTTTGACCATATAATGTATCTTCAGGATGACATAAAACGTAAAAGATGAAATGCGTTGCTTCTGGCCACATAACCGACTGCAATAGTATAAAAAAGAACGCTCAAGCACCAAATAGCTTTGGAACATCATCTCTTCGTTGCGCACGTGTTTCCAAGCCAACCTTAAGTCGCCTACCTCAAAATTTAACTGTATCGAGCTCGGTAAATTTTTAATAATAGTTCCGAGTCGTTACCGACCTGTACGGCGTGTTCGACTTGAGAGGTCCATTGCAGTAAGGCTTCCGCGATACTCCACACGTGTCATCTGATCCCACAACAAAGTTCTTACTCTCCGCAACCGACCTTTTCCTGCGTCCTGCGACACCGACATGTAAATCCAACAAGTTAACCAAGTATAATATGCTGCCAGGGGAGTATGACAGAACTTGCGAAGGTAACAACAACAACAACACCAAGATTTCTTCTTTCGGAATAAAGATAAAACCATTTGTGAGAAGTGTAACTGGATGCAAGATTCCATTTTCTCAATGTCGTAAAATTAAGCTTCTTAATCATAAAAAGTAGAAGCTAACACCTGGTACTGTTTTTTTACACGAAAGCGATATAAACGTACTTTACATTCAATTAAAATCTTCATCCGGCGCAACAAAAGACTTGGAAAAAATTGACTTTTTTCTGTTACCCATGACACTATTTATTAATCTGGATTCAATTTACCCAACTTACGGTGAATAAAGCAATAAAATTGTAATTGGAATGTAGACATTTTTCAAAATATCAATTAATTGAAATACAACCGTCGAACTACAAGATTGTCATTAAAATTTAAGGTTGATTTGAATGGAAATAAACCAGGTATTTTTTGCGATTCCATTTAATGGTAAATCAAGCTCACAAAAAGTACTAATCACACATCGCTAGTAAGTGTTTTTCTTAAAAATGAAACAGTTCCTTTCGGAGCCGCTTTATAAACGTAATGCTATGTTTTATCATTGGTTCGAACCTTTGCTTTAAGTTAAGGATTATTGTAAGTTTACTATTGAAATAAAGCGCTGGCAAGAAACTGCGGTGACCAGTTCTACAGAGGCAGGACTGATGGTGACTGAAAGCAAAGACTTCCACGCAAAAAAAACTAAACAAAATTTCTATTTTTGTAATTCTAGAAACAATGTTTATCGCAATTGAAAGCTAACTGCATAAAACAAACTCGACTTTTACTTTAAAGAAAATCGTGTCAATACAATCATCAGCTTTCATGCCAAACTTCCTACAGGTGGTATTAAGCTTTTTTACGTTGAAATGCTACATACGCAGACAGATGAAGCAGTTTTAATTTGGAAAAATATGATATAGATTTCGGCAAAAACTAAAAACCGGATGGAAGCTTGTATACGCAAAGCCTCAAAGACGATTAAGAACCTCGAGCAGATCTTTTTCAATTGGTGTTTTGCATATACAACCTCAACTGTTTTATCACATTGAGAAAAATAAATTTAAAAAACACTTTTCAAAACCATTAATGGAGATTATAAAGTTATCCAAGGCAAAGGTGAATACGTAATAATTTCTAACCTTTAGTTTAATTTTTGACACTTACGCTAACACACATCTTGCTTTTTTGGTATTTTTCTGTACTGAATTGTGTTACCGACTTTGTTTTTTCTTTTTTTTTCATGATTTTCTGTTGCGTTGGAAGTGAACTAATCGAGGAGAGACACTGTGACAGCGACTACATACAAACGCTTAGACATGCAATAATAAAGAGAATGATTCACTAGTGTTAAGGCCATCTTATGATTCTATGATGCTATCCTAATGTTTGAAATGAAAAAAACTATTAAAAGCACTCAAGCCGATGTGCTGCGTTCAGTTTACAGTTTGACTTTTAAAAGTTATAGTACAAGAACCAGTTCAAAAAAGTTGGTTTCAACAATGATTTTGACTTAATTTTTAAGACATTTCAAGCTCTTACCGGCGTCAACAAAAGTTTCATCCAATTGATCAGAACCACAGTATTCATAAACGTCTGTAGTTACAATGACTTTGTAGGGCGGAACAGGCTGTAAATTGTGGGCTTCGTACCAGTCTGAAGGCTCCTTCTCCACGTCCGCTAAAACAAAATAGCACTCTGGTTAAACCATGCACTTCGTATAAGCGCAAATGACATCAAACACAGGTGACTCGTATAAAGTTCCAGCAAAAGGGGAAAATCTTTGCCTGAGCTAACAATCTAAGAATGCATCCTTTAAGCTAGAGCGTTTTTTAATGCAGGAATTCGATTTCTTCAAATGATGAAATATGACCACATGACGGAGGAGGTGATAGCCGACGCGTCACAGAAGCATATACTGCATTTCAAGTTGGCAAACCTAAATACACTATCCATTTAAACTGTTGTGTACCACTGTGACGTGGCCACTGCCCACGTAATGGTTTTAGGTCTTACAAATATTGATGGTTTTGAATTGATGGCAGCATCAGCAGTGGCAAAAATACATTGACTTATAAAATCTACTCAACCAGGCCACAGCAATGCATCAATTTATCTAACAGCGTAAATTTTACAATGGTTTTTCTGGCTAAAGGATTGCTTTCCGCATGAGGAAGAGCAGTTGAGAAAAATAAAGAATAAGTCTGTACAAGCTTTTATGATGGGATAAGTGGTCAGCTTGTGAATTTGCCAGTGCAATGCTTTCCAAAACATGAAATCGTTCTTCTCGTATTTATTGCAGACTTTTTAGTTACTTTTAAGTAAAAGATGGTGGAATGCATACCTTACATGCAAAAGAGCAAAATGCTTGTCAAGTTGAAAGACTATTTTTGAATATTCAGAAATTTTTGGAAACGTTGAGCATCAAACTCGCTGTATTTCCCAGACATCTAGTCCGTCTTTTATGTGAGTGCCCAACCTTCGTACGTAACGCTTCCTCACGTGGTGCTGCCACTGGGCACTGCATCGAGATAAGTTTGCTTGCCGAAAAAACTTTGTTTCCGTTTAAGAAGTGCATTTCCAACTACGTCTTATCCGCGCTACACAACCGCTGCGGACCAGAAGTAATGTTGACTGATAACAGCCGAACCAACGTGAACAGCTTATGCAGCAGAAGCGCTTCAGCAATCAGTATTACTGCAAACCATAAATCAGGTGCAGTTGCTTCAAATGATTTAAAATGAAGATAAATGCAATTTTTGACAAACTTTTCACACCGTAAACGTTATTTATTAATACAGATTGTGCTGTTGGCAAAAGTAGTAATAAAATAGAATTTAGTCTGAAAAGAATTTGATGTTTAAATCACAGGTGTCAAGTACCATGTTTACTAGCTGGACACATGAAAGTGTCAACGAAGACATATACAAACGAATGTTGGTTTGGTCAAGATAAGAGATGGATCAGAAACGCCATCGTTTCTTTGTCGGGAGTCTTGCGCATATTTGTAGGAATCAGGTTGCGACATTTCCCAGTTTGTTAGATCGAATGAAAGTTGAAAGATATCAGATTGGCAAACAATCTCGAAGTGATAGCGAGTCACTGCTCCTACGGAGGCACGGACGATACGTAAATATATTCTTAACGAGGGTTCAAAGAAACCTACCGGAAGCATTGAAAGGTTCTGAGGGAATTTCAGAATAAAACAAAAAGAAATAATTGAAATATGAAGTAACGAATTTGCCCAAAATGGTTGAAATTGAGAAAAACAACTTTCAATGATCTTAGACTTTCAAAATGTGCGAAGGTCAAATTTGATATTATTTGTTTTTTGTACAAATTTCGTCGAGAACAAAATGTAAGCATGAACGATTTCGGTCAATATCCACCACGGTTAACACAGTATAACTAACCGCTTATTACATCCAAACTGCATGATTTGGAATTTTCCTATTCATTCTGCATTATAAAAACCCCGGTTAATACATCCAACCAACGCTTAATACATATACATTCGATTCCCTAAGCTGACACATCGCTCTGTACTGTTTGCCATGCCAGAAAGATATGCCAACCTGAAAACTCGTTGCGGAGATATTTTCTTGTTTAATAAATAATAGTACAATTCATCGATTGCATTTTAACCCCTAGGAGCTTGTTTAGTTGCACTTTTAGAAAACCGGTTGCTACAACATCCGGGTCATACATCAAACTTGAGCTGGTCCCGAGGTGGATGTATTAACCGAGCTAATATTTTCAGGACATCTGAAAGTTTGTTTGATCGAAAAATTTTATTCAATACTACGTTGTAAGGGAGAATGTCAATGATTTGTAAGCAAGGATTGGACAAATTGCTTTGCATTCAAAATATTTATTTCACTTTCTATAATTTTCAAAATGCAGATTTGCTTCTTTAAAATCAGCGTTTCTGTTGATTATTACAATCTAACATCTTCGGTGAAACTTAATGAGGGCGCTGTATTTCAGAACACTCACTACAAGGAAATATATAGTTTGCAATTCACTATCAGTGATAGGTGCTAAGCAGAGGTTTTTGAAGGTGTCGTCAAAGCATTGCCTTCTGGTCTGACGGACGGAATGTTCTCGCTTCGCCGTCATACCGAAAACTGAGCTGCGTGGAAACTTGCGTCCGTCCAGACTGACAAAGCACAGTCACAATATTTTATGTGGCTTACAAGAAAATAGACAAAGCTGCATTTGGTTGCGATGCACTGAAAATGCAGAGAGCTTGCAAGGCAGTTGCCGATGCACCTTGCTTCTGCAGATTGCTACTTATCTAACAGTTTTGCAATTGGGTCGCAAGGTTACAAAGCTCACAGCGCGCAAGTATGAGTTAACATCGCTTCGGATTATTTGTAAAGCACAAGTGTTTTCAGTAAAAAGCCGTGACTTTATGAAACAAAGAACTAAATCTCCTGTACGGTAACAACAAAGCTAACAAACCGCCATTGTCTTCACATTGCAATCGCCCTAAAGTTGCAAATAAATAAAATATCTGGCACTGGGTTGATTGTCTCAATGCAGATATTGATATTCGAATGGGCAATACATACGCAACAACAAAACGATTACGTTTAGATATGGTTTCGAATGTTGCTTTCTTGTACTGGCCACAGTCAAACTACCACACAACTTTCCGGTCAACGGTACGATTTATGATACTCACTGCTCACATAGACGACAGTTTAACAATGCATGAAGTCTCCGATGCTTTAAACAACAGTTCATACCGACGAATAAACGTCGGAACAAATGACACGTAGAAAAATTCTTTATCTGCTTTATCGCAAATGACCCCGATATTTTTTCCTTGATGCTACAACTTGCATTTCCTTAAACCTTTGCAGAAGTAGGAAAGGTGCAGGTGATGGGTAGTTTGAGGGGAATGTCCGTTTGCCATCAAGAAGTTTCTTTAATTCATGAATCTTTGCCAAATGTTGAAGAAAATCGCACGCAAACTGGCCAGGAGCAAGCATCCACACTTTAAGTTACTTGGAGTATTGAAAACTGACAGAAGCGTGCTTATTTGCGAGATATTCGACAAATTTAATAGACAACACACACCACAATATTTTAATGCCTCTGAGGACGTGGTCCGTGATTGCTCGAATATGGATGGTGGTATAAATGTTTACAACAGATAGTTCGTTGTGATTTTGTAAACTCCCTTGCAACTTACAGTAGTTGAATCATTGAAAAAGCATACCAGCTATTGAAAGATAGAGCTTTGAAATGTATCAACGTCCTTGAATTCATTTACTGGAATGAAGATATCTGACCTTCATCCAAAGCTAAGTATACAGCTATGACCAGCACCGTATGATATCCGATTATTCAAAAACTGTTTTTTCAAGACAAGTGAGATTGAAACCATAAGTGTGGTTTCAATTAAACATCATTTCCAATCAAATTGGTCTTAAATGAATACCACGTCAAACAACGATTGCAGATGAAGATATTGTCTGACATTGTCCGTGACCCAAGATAAAGTGCACTCTGTTGGTTGTGCACAACAGCGTTTGTCGATTTTCTGGTTGGCACAACATTTTGTGCTGGGCACAACAGCATTTATTTATTTATTTATTTATACATTCACTCCAAAACCCGTTTCACATTTTTCACCCATGAAAGGCAGCGCATGCGCAAAGACATTTTAATTCAATCAAAATTGACTTTGTCGTGAAAGCGTCTGTGGCGGGTTGACCTGTAAATAAAACGTCACCTGGGAGGAGCTTCTAGTGGTGAAAATACGGAATAGCGATTACTATGTAGCCTGGTCCTGCACGACAGCGGTATGATATAATTTGAGTTTGAATGAGGGCAACACAGTTTTGACTTGATGGCAAGGAGAATATAGGGTTTCACGGGCACTTACCCCAAAGAATACCCATCACAAAGTCCTGATTTGCAAGCAGTGGAGGATGCATGTGGAACATACGTTGATAATACTATAATTGGTTAAGTACAGTACATAACTTTCGACGACAGGAGGCAGCTGAAAAGTAATGCGATGTCAAATAAAGCTTGCCGTGGATGATGTATCGATCGCAGTGAATAAGTTTGCAAACGAGACGAAGACCATTTAGAACTGACCTCCATCCTCGCACACAATGACACTCAGACTTGCGAGCGGTCCGTGAGCATCCGAGAAAACACAAGGGTTCTTGACAGTGATGGTAGCGGCGCTCACAAGCGGTGCGCGCTTTCCTGTTTTGGGATCTTCGTCAGTTACAAGCGCTGGAATCAGGGGAGGTACAGGCGCAGCTGCAAAAGGACAGGTAAAGAATCTTAACTGAAAGTGCGCAAGTGCGAAGTCACGACACAGCCGTAATTGATCTGGTTTAGAAGCACGATGTACGTCTTCAGCGTAGAAATCTTTCTAGACATCAGAGCAGCGGCGCGGTACTTACAAGGAGTAAGATTAAAAGCTATTTATGCACGGCTGTGTACATTGGGAGCTGCAAGGCTGACAATCGAAAAAATAACTGAGTCGTATTTAGAATTATTATTTTACTTTCAGGGCATGCAAATTTTCAGTGGAATAATTGTCTTGCGTTAAAAATTAAAGAAGTAAATGAACCAGAAAAATAAGCGAAGTGTCGATATTTTGGAGCAAGAGCTCTGACCTGTTGAAATATGGCGAAACGGAAAGCTATTTTCTCGTGAAAGTTTTGTAATCAGTCAAGCTTCTCACCAGAGATTGGCAATACAACCGGTTCCGTCCAAAGCGACCATGGTCCAGGGCCTACTTTGGTCGATGATCTGACTCTGAAAGTGTAAGCTCTTCCCCCAAGAAGCCCGACGACCGGCCAGGAGTAAGGCTGTTCAGATGTAGTGGGTTGCAGAAGGTTTTCAGCGTCGATGGACAGTTCGCTGAATTCCTGACTCTGAGCGTGATAATGATTTCTGTAAGGAGCTGTGTGCACGTCTCCCTACTTCACAAGCCATAACTTTTTCTAATAGGAAAAAGCTGACTTTGAGACTGAGCGGCAGCTCTGAGGTGCTCCAGTTTCAATGCCGCAGCCTTCAGGGAACTTGATACTGCGTTTTTAAGATTTTAATTTCCACTCTCGTACAGAACATCACTAACATTCAGGCTTGAATTCCCGCTCACTCTCAATGATACTAGACAGCAAACACATGATGGAATTCTTTACTAAACAGTGCGACATGAACGAAAACTCGTTCGTAAGAAGTCCTCCAAATCACTTTTATTGCTTTTCTATTGGTTCATGAGTTTGCGGGGCTTTACAGTACTTACCTAAACACAACGGGAATTTGACACAAACTTTTAAAATCGACAGTTTCAATATTTATACAGAAAATCAACAAACGTGCTTTATTCGGACGTAACAAAATTTCGATTAGATTTTATCCCAAAATAATGGTACTGTGCCGTACTCACGTCTTTCAGTCGATATTGTATGTCGTACTGAACGATTTTGCCGTTTGGATCACGCGGTGGTTTGAAAAGCACTTTCGCTGCAGTCGAGTTTCCCACTTCCAGAGCAACGTTGATGTCATCAGGAAAATCGGACGGCACTGAACAAGTTGGCGACTCAGGCAATTCATCTTACTTTTTTGTAGTCACAACCAACAGGGTTGTCTCAAGGAGTGCCATCTTATACACAGCAGTACTTCACTAAGTGTGTTTGCATGAGGAAGCATCAACACTTGTATCTCTTTTCGTAATATCTTTTTTCATCATTGGAAAAAGGTCAGCTTTTAACAACGGTTTATCTGGCTTTCCAATCATTGTTGGCAGCAAAACTTATTTATGTTTTGATCAAAACTATCAGAATTCCTATCCCGTGTCGTCTCACTGTTCATGAATGCGCTGCAATCTTTAAAAAATTTGCTGCACTTTTGGAACTCGGAAAGAGCGTGAAAGAGCAATTTAGATCGCAGGGCTTCTAGTCATGGGCACCATTCCTAATGCATTTGACAGAAAATATCGGTTGAAAGAAGAATTGGAAATTTTACCATATCATCTATTTGTTTGAGATAGGTATTTGCCTCAAAACGGTTGTTTGATGCCAACAGGTTCTACAACGTTCTTCGTTTCATACGCCATGTATTTAACCACCTTTCTTGAAGATTTTACACCGTACAACGAAAACCTACTGGCTTTTGTAAAAAATATGTTTACAATGCAGAAACAAGGCAAAGAAACACGAGAGTTCAACATTGTTCAAACAAGCGGCCAAAAGCATTGATATAAAAATGTTATACAACATATTGCTGCGTGCACAAACTGCTAAGTTCCGTTTAAAAACATAACGTACCATCTTCTGTGGTGGTAACAGATACCGGTTGCGATTTAATTTCTCCTTTTGATGTAACAGCTGCAACTGTGACGTCATAAGTACTATGTTCGTGCAAACCTCGCATCTCGTATTCACGGGCAGTTGCTTCGAGCCTCGGGCTTTCGGATATCTGCATCATAAAGTTTTGAAGATACAAAATCCGAATGCATAAAAGAGGTAAACTGCGTTTTAAACCACACTGGAATAATGTCAGTGCAATGAGGAAGTTTTTTTTCTTATTAGTAGCGAAATCACAAAATTTTTGAAAGCTTCACCATTCTAAGCAAGCTTTATACGCCAAACATGTTTCCAAACCCGTCTATTATCCCACGCTAGTCTTGAAAAGACATTTTTCTTGACGACATCATCAGCGCGCATTTCGAGGTACACAACAGTTACCTTAAGAATTCAGCAACGCTCACTTTTTGCACTCCTGCCTAAAATAAAGTTTTATTCCAAGTCTATTTTCTTGCTTATTGATGCTTGTCAGGAACCTTTTTTTTGCTACTGTCTGCGCAAAAAATAGAAAAAAGGCTGTCTTATACATTACTTGCTTTATTCCGAACTAAGGAAGACTTTTGACAGCATAAATATCATGAACGATCCTCACAAACAACATTTTTGACTGCACGTAAGTTCTCTCAGTGGCTGCCTTCATTGCAGTGAAGTGACCAGACTTACAGTGTACTGTATTAGCTCTCAGCGACTGTTAGCTGCTGCTTCAGGTTCACGATAATTAAAGTACAGCATTCGATACTAAACGACTTCATTTATAGTTGCCACGAATCAATGATCTGTGAAGTTCAATTCTGGCATTTTGCAACATGGCAATAAAATCGACAAAATGTTTTTGAAACAAACTTCGAAGCAGCTTTTTCTGTGAATCAAAGAGACGCTCCCCGCTTGCCAGAGCTTTCCAAGGCAGTTGCTTTAGAAACTGGCTGTTGCACTTTTGCACCAGCCATCAACATCGTGGTCGGGGCAACATTGGACGCAATAATCGCCTTAGCATTCTAAGTCGATAAGAGAAAAAGTAAAGCGTTGCAATGCCTACAATGCGATTTCATCCCGAGAGCAATTGCTTGGGAGCAACCTTTCAAGATTTGGGGATAAGAAGACTCATGACCGGATGTCACTCAATCCAGCGGCAGCCTATCTTCACTGGAAAGGTGAATGCGTGATGGGCAATTCAACGTGAGCAACTGGTGGTCGTCATTGCTTCCCAGAGCAAATGAAGACCAGCCTGCCCAAGTGTGTAGCACCACATCATGGTTGGGTCCGATCTGTTTGCTTTTCTACTCAAAACCTGCTGCGATCTCGTCAGAGTGCCACTTATGCGCTTCCAAAGTAGTTTTTTTAAATTCTCTTGTGCTTTGATGCTCATTGCTAGTGCTGTTTCACCAACTTCCCTTTCAGAACAGCTTATGATTAAAATGTTTGCTATCGTTGGTTAGCAAACGCAAGTACGATACAATTAAGCAGCTAGAATATCAACGACGGAATGTTAGAAAACGCATGAAGACACGATAAGGCATTTGAAAAAAGTTTGCGAAATATGTATCAGGTTTTGATTTGTTATGCAATTAATAATCAAACCTGAAATACAAGAATGCCAATTTAAGTATTTCGTAATGAAACCAAACTCTGCCGTCAGAGTTTTTTAAGCTGTCTTTCAGAGAAACATAGGTACAGCTAAGATGCATTTCAATGTACATACATTCAATAACCCACGACGCCGGCAAGTGAGTTCAACAAGCGACAAATGTCCTTAGCGCAAGTCTACATTACTGAAAAAGCTGTGGAATTAAGCAGTTGAAGTTAACTGCGAAGTCGTAGTGACGCTGATCACGACTACAAGCATTGCAGTCACCGACCCGTTACTGGTAATCAGTCATAGAATCATCCCATCGGAAATTTCATGGTCACGTGCTTGCAAAAACCAAGTGGCGCGCATTGCCAAAGAATGGACTTATCGCGTTTTCGCCGTTAAGATGAAGCAGATCCGCACATCTGTTGCACGTATTCACAGCAGACAATCTTACATAAAACATCGATTGGATCGGGATTCGAAATAGCGGTGATCAATCACCACTCAGAAACGAGGGCTGCAGACGAGCTAAGCACCATGATGTATGGACCAAAGTCCTGTTATGAGCTGCAAGTCCAGACAACGTTGAATAGCCCAAGAACAAAGGTTAGGTAGAACTTCATTTAAACAGAAACAAAAGTTCACAGAGCTATTTTTCTTTTCACTGTCATCAATATCTTTCTAGGAAGAGTGATGGCAAGGTAAAGAACAAGGTTTAGAGTTTTATAAGGAGAAGGTTGAAAGCTTCATAAAGGATAGACACCAGGTCCAGCTTTTTGCTGCTGTGCATCATTCATGCATTGGAGATACAAGTTGATATGCAAACTCGCTTTACAGATCTTAAAATTTCAGCGCTAATTAAACTTTTGTAAGCTTAAAAATCACGCTGCATATTTTAAGCAGCGTGGTCAGTGAATCAAACAACAATTTGAAGATCACTTAGCAAGCCCGAATAAGCAGTTTTCATGTTATTTACATCGCGTTTCAAGTTTAAAAATTATTTCAAATATTTGCGGCAATGGTGAAAATTAGGTGGAAAACAAATACCTTGCTGCGAGACTGAACTTGAAGAGTCGAGCGCTTTGTACAGCGACATTGAAAAAGTTATTAAATGTTGAGTGGGCCTCTAGCATAGTATTGACATTGCTCGGGTTCAAATGTACCAGTGGCATCGCACCAATGATACGTCTCGAGACTGTTTAACCATTTTTACCATTTATCGCTACATTCATGCAGAGTTTCGCAAACACTCGGTCCAGTATACGGTAGCGAAGTTCGCAACCAGATAATCACACGATTATTTGTCAATTTCGGCAAAAAGAAATGAAATTTGATGTTCTTTTTTTACATGTTGTTCAATGTTTGGTTGGCCTAGGCATGTTTTGCCACGAGGCCACTAACTGCAACCCCAATCCCATGTGATGCTTTGAAATTGGTCAAGGAAAAAGTCGGATCACCATCACCTCCACTTCTTGCTGTGTTATGTTCGCAGCACCCTTGCCTGCGGTTGTGGTCATTTCCAATTGTTTGATTTTTGACCTAGCAAATGCACTCTCTCGCAGCAATCGAGCTGTTCTGATGTTACCGTGCTGACTTATGTGGGTTCACCAATTGCTGCTTTTCGAAAGTAGCAGTGAGCACTAACAGGTGAGGCGCTGGTAGGTGCTGTCCGCAATTCAGCTGGCTGTGGGAAACAGAGAAGGTTCACAAGGAAATAGGTTTTTGTGTCATTTTGGCCTGCCCTTTTCGTCTTTTATAAGATAAATATCGTCTTCATCGACGATGCAAATGCGGTATCTTCATATAACCACGAAAAAGCAGAATGAATGTAAGTGTCTCATTTGACTGCTTGGTTGTAGCCTACAGACGCAAGCAATACGCACCCATCTCTTCTGATGCACTTGGGATACCAGATCAGAAATCTCTTCTGCGCTACTGTCATAAATCGTCACAATGCCTATCTGTTTAGTTGCCCACCTTGTATCCATTTGCGAAGTTTGAAGGCAATCACCGTAGCAAAGTTGAAGAAGCTGCAGTTGTGCAAGAGCGGTACGTACACATCAGTGTCGAGAACTTACCTCTTCCTGTATGTTTAAAAACTGTTCGCTTGAAACAACAACATGGTTTGATGCAGTGGTAAATTACTAAAAAAACAGAAGAATTTCCTAAGCAGGAATGACAAAAGCAGAAAAGACAAACCAGAGCTGCAGCAATGGCTGTTTGACAGGCTACCGAGAGAAGTCAGGTCCAGGAAATATGCTTTGGCGAATACATGTTGGCAAAGGAAACATTTGCTTTCCCGAGCAGGTAAAATCAGTTAAAGTCAGGTTCAACTGAGTCTCGAACAGAAGGTATGAGGTGCTTTTTCTAAACGTTAATTTGCAACGTGACATTTCTTGAAGTTAAAAAATAACTTTTGCGACAGCACACAATCTATGCTGCTAACACAGCATACTAATTTTAGTTAACGGTGTGTTTTCGTGCGGCAAGTGTGGAGTCGCACATTGTGACATATATTTGCAGTTCAAATTTGAAGCTTGAAAATGACGAAGATTGCATGAATTTTTAGAAAACACATGAAAACAGCTGTGATCCTTGAAGTTCAACAGAATGTAAAATGTAAATGAATGTTCATTTTCCCAGTATGCACCAAGTCAGCCTATAGGATGTACAGTAATTCAACGAAATCTGAGAGGTCTGAAAATGAGAACCGAAACCTAAGATTAGCAAGCCAAGCAACAGCACTTAAGTTTTTAAGATTGTTTGGAAGTTGCGCGTTTTAATACAGTAGCATTTAGTGAAATGGATAAGCTGCTTGCGCCACGCTGTGTGTTGTACTTTATCCCCTATACCAGTCTTTCTCAGCTTTACTCCCTACTGCAGACCACTTTCCGCATACTAAACCCAACCGGGGCTCCATAATGAATTTACTGGATGAAGCAGTGCACGTCCTGGCTGATCTCTGAGCGATGCTGTTGTTGTGAACAAATACCAAATAAATAATAAAATAAGCAGTCTCCACAAGGCTACGAAGTTGAATCAACCAGCAAATTTTTTAAATAATTTGAACATGAATTCAAAAATTTGAATAATTTTGAATTTGAATAAGATTTCAGGACAGCCGTTGCGTAGTCGTGTTACGTGAAATCGATTTCCTATTTAAATTTGCTGCCTGATTCAACTTGGTCGGCTTTGTGGGGGATAAGTTACTCGAATGCAGACATGTGCAAGTCTGAATCATGGCAAAGTAAAGAAAGTAGAGTCCAGTCGGCTGATTCCTTGAAAGCTTGCAACAAACCTAGAACTTCCAATTGTAAATGAATAATCATACAATAAATAAAAAGAAATAGCATTAAGCATTGAAAGCGTCTGGTATTAAACATACTGAGACGCATGAGCATCCTCCAGCATTGGCTCAATCGTTTCGCGGCATCTTTTTTCGAGGCACTGGGTATTACACTTTTCCATGGAGGCTGAAGTGACGCCGCGGTAGTTAAAGCATTCTCCTGTCTCCCTCCCTGTACTGTATATGAGGATGATCACCCCAGTCTTCAAATCTTTCGGTGCCCTTCCAGAACAGCCGGGCACTTGACACATACGAGTGAAACAAAGAACTCTTCGAGTCAAGGCTGTGAACATTTCAAGTCGCCTTTCATCGCAACCTGCAACCTTCCCAACCTTCGGTGTTTTGACAATTAGGAAGACTTCAGCTATACAGTGAGGGTGTTGACGGCTGTCTGCTACTGGCCGTCAAGACATTGTATTTCTGCTCATAAGTTTGTGTCCGTGTCCGCGGAGTTAAGTCAAGACCGTCCACTGTTGGTGTTGGACAATGGACATAGGTGTAGAGGCAGGCCAACGTTTGGGGTTGCGAAAGATTTTTGACAGAATTTCCTCAAACTTGCCTGAAAAATTTGTGTGCGGCAATGTCCCCCTACAAATTTTCCATCTTAAAAATGATGAAGGCTATTTTTGGAGGTCACACGCCCATAACAAGCTGTTTTTTAAAAAAGGTCTCCATGTGTTTTTCAGAGAAAAAAAGTCAAATTCAGTCAGTCTCAATCATCACCCAATGAGAACAAAGGTTTCGAAACAACTGTGCCCGAATTTTCAGGGATTTTGCCCGGATTTTCGACAAATGAGGGTGCGCTCGCACCCCGTGCACCTACACCACTGGTTCTGGACTCCGAAAAACGTGAGCTGTCACCACTCCTCTTCATAGTCTATATACGAATTGGATGAGTCTACAAGGGTGTTACTGTAGGGAGCTGCAGAATCAAACGTTTGCTATTGCGGACGGTTTGATGCTGCAGCCGTGCCTTTAACATGCACTGGATCGGTTTTCTACTGCTGCTACCAAGCTCCAAGAAAAATTAGCTCTGAACAAACCGAGGTATTGTGAATCTCCAGAAACCCAAGGAGTGTATGCTGCAAGGTTCGGGAAGACATTGCAACAGGTCGAGAAGTTCAAGTACCTTGGGGTGGTATTCACGAGTGACGGCAGGTGGAACAAAGATATTGATACACGGATTGGTAAAGCAAACGCAGTTCCGCGTTATCCCTATGAACTCTGTTGTGGTCACACAACGGGAGCTTTCAAACACTGCAAAGCTGTCAGTTTATAAATCGGTCTTTGTTCCGATCTCACGTATGGTAATGAATCTTAAGTAATGGCTGAAACAGTGTTGTCTCAGGTGCAAGCGGCAGAGATGGGATTTTTGCGAAGAGTCCACGGCGTGACACTTCACGAGTTCACGGCGTTGCGAAGAGTTCACGGCGTGACGAAGTACGCAGCAGCGAAATTCCCAAAGCCCTGAATGTCGAGCCACTTCTCCAAATAGACAGATTCAAGCTAAGGTGATTCAGCCATGACCAGAATTTCCCAGGAAAGATTTTCGAGGAAGTCCTGCTGGGTGTACACCCACGGGAATGTGGTCCAGAGGACCATGTTCCGTGATTACATGTCCTACCTTGCTTGGTCCCATCTTTGTGTGGGGCCAGCAGAAATATCTGAAATTGCTGTAAACCGTGATGTATTTCGCGTCCTCCTAGGGCTGCTGCGCACGCGACCTTCCCCAGAGAAAAAGCGGGTGTGTAAATGATTGCAAAGACGTTTCACATGTATTTGCGCTACACGTTAACCTACCGCCATCGGTCTGCACTATTGGGTCAGTCTAAGAAAAATTAATGCATGCCACAATCAACCAGGTAATGAGCATGATAAGTCATTTAAACGTGTATGAGATATTACTACGCTAAGCTTTAGCCGATGCATAACACCTTCCCATTACCCTCTTCTGCACTTTTCTTGGAGCGCCACGAGTGGTCTGCGGCGACCATCTCAGCTCACCATGCGCAATAAGCCACGCGGCTTCTTTCGCAGTGGATGTTGCAATTGGCCAATGGCAGCACAGCGCGTAAACCTTTCCCTTGCACCCAACCATTACTGTCGAGCATAAGGAAAGGCCGCAAGTGCAACGTTTCATATCTTTGAAATGACCCGACCGAGTATCGAATTAACCACATTGCCCGCAAAGACATTATGTGTAGTGCAGAACTTTCAAAGTTTTCTGTGGTGCACTTTTACCTTCAGATCCGGTCGCAGATTTGTTTTTGTCGACTTCTCGTTTTGCTTTCTCTTAAACAATGCTATTATTGAAATATCTCAACCCCGTGATATTCAGCACGCAACCTGAAATGGAGTTTCATTGCAAGAATCATTACAAATGCAACCGGAAAGAACCGAAACAGATCGTACTTCTCCCCATATTACTGTAACTGTGCAAGAATTCATCACTTCGAATTCCATTGCAAATAAATCACTTCAAGAGCGAAAAATCTTGACCTGATCAAAACATTCATAACAGTTGTTTGATTGGTTTGTTTTATTTACAAAAGAACGTCTTTCACTCGCAGTTAACAAGTATCGGGGTTTTGATGAAGAGATTGCACAAAATACATATTGAAATCTGTGGTTGCATGAACTTTTGTAAGCGTTACCTGAGCAAGTTTGGACGAAATGATGGGAAACGAAGTGGCAAAAGTTGTGGCGGGATTTCTACTATTTGGTGTGTGTCGACCGAGCAGCGTCAGCAGTGAGTGAGTTTTCATCATATTTAGCGGAACAATACAAACTGGTTAGAATTTTCATTTGCAGTTACAAAGGCTTTGGAATGCCTACGCTACGACTATCAGTTTAATTTGATAAAGTGTGGCTAGCAGTTCCAACAACTTTGATTCATGACTTTTTTCCTAACTGTTTCAAAGATTTTTAATTGAGATAAATAACCAGCAGTTTTCAATTTTACAGTATACCACACATAAAGCAGTATAGTTTAATTACTGTAAATCTAATGGTCAAAGGTGGTTGTTTAGAGAGCTCAGAAAGCGCCTGAACTTGCCCGTGACGAAAATGTGTTTTTCGCCTTACAGTTGCTTTCAGTCCGAATCGAGGCAACGCAATTTGGGTCGATTCAAACGACGCCGTCAACACCAGTTGGACCACTCCTGTTGAAACCGTGAGCAAAGTTCGATTTGACTCATTAAACAACTTGAAGAGAGGCCCTCACTGCTTTGCCTGCGCTGGAAAAGAGTGCGTGATACCTCGACGAAAGCATGAACACTCTGCTTTGACCTGTGGTTCTGGTGAAGTTTGTTGGGTGAGTGTGAGCTCCGACTTTGGCCCCTTGAAATTTTATATCAGGAAGTGAAGTAATTTTAGGCTATTTTTAGCGGAATCGGAGGTTACGCGTCAACTTACAAACATTTCCACAAACTGCATTAACTTTTGAGACCTGAACTCGGGTAAATAAGTTGCCATTTTTTCTGTAGGTCGCGAAATTTAGTCAGATCGTGCCTATAATCGGTGGTCTAATCCAAGGGTCTCCACACTTCAGCCCGCGGGCCAAATCCGACCCACGCAGTCATTTCATCTGGCCCGCGAGGCCATTTTTTCAATAATGAAAATATATTTACGAAAAGGTTATCGATTTGGTAGGATGTAACATATCTCGAAACAATCACGTTGCGTAAGATATCCTGCCCTAGAACTGTTGTGTAATAGCTTATGTAGCCCTCTGACAAAAACGTTTGGAGACCACTCGTCTAGCCTTAACACATGTACAGCCCGTTTACACTGGTTTCACTGCAGACAGTTGAAACGATCGAATTCGGTTCGGAACCGGAAACAAACTACTTTCGGGGGTGTGGAGCACCGGACTTGCAGAAGTGCGCTGGCAACCGCCGGCAAAGACCCCCCGCCCGGAGCACGGCTGGCCAACGGTTGGAAGTCAACGGGGAGCAATACTGTCAGTGGAGCTCGTCCGTCAGTCAATGTCGGTCCTGTTGCGTCACAGACCACTGCAACGGAGCCAGCTTTGTAACACTTGCCAACGACGCCATCAAAGTGCTGAACAGTGGTGGAACCTCGCATTGGATTAAGCTTCACGTTGAACTGAGCACGAGTACAGGATTCAAGAGTGGTCGGTGGCTGGCTGTCGCTTTGCTTTTGTGGTCGAGCTGGTTTGCAGCTTTCCCACCGAGCAATTTTTTTTAAAGTGATGGAAACTCAAGAGCAAATGAAACATCCTTTTGTAAAAAGCTTCTGCTTAGAAACCCTTGGTCATGCAAACATTGTGCGATGAAGAGAACTTCCTGAAACGCACACCTTGATTGTTAAGCCATTTTTTACGTGAACCTATCGCTCTAAGCTATTCGAAGTCCAAGGGCAATACTGGGCTTAAACAAGATGTTTTATAGACAAAGACAAAAATTATTTTATGCCTGAAACAAAACAACAGGTCCAACACGTGATTACAAAAGAGGTAGTCAAGTAAAAGCAAACTATGGCCAACGTCCCCCAACGCATAATTTCCATTGGGTGTTGCGACGACCAATCATTACATGTCAGCTTTCACCGACATTTCTTGTGATAAAAAAAAACGTTCAAATTTTATTTCTGCTTATTTTCTTTTCAAGATGTAATCCTTTGGAACCTCACACCTTCATCCCCTTGTTTGTTTGTAACTAACAAATTCTTATTACGTCTCGGACTGTAGCAGTCAACACAGCTGTAGTTCATACAACGCTGTAACCAAGACAACGGGTCTCAACTTACCACTGGCAACTTTCCACATTTCTTCTAGTTCTCTACTAGACGCATGAAATACACTGTGACTTCTTCGTTTTTGCAATGATAACAAATCTTCACGCGTTTTGCGTATTTTGCTTGTTGGTGCGAAATAAAACAAAGTGTGTACAAGTCTACACACCGACTCTTCGCGTTGTTTATGTAAGTGCAACTGTCTCACCTCCGTTGATTCTTGGTGCACGAACCGCACAACATATTCTGTCTCTCCCGCCAAAACTGCAGGCTCCAACCACGTGACATTGATCGATGTTGAAGACAACGCCACAGCATCAACTCTTCGGGGTGGATGGTCGGGTTCTGAACGCGACATACGCAAAGCATTAGTGCGGCGAAGCACCAGTTGGAAAAGCGCATTTGTGGTGAACTCACGCAATTCATCTGATGAGCAATGTGTGAAAAGGTTAGTTTGTTTTTTGAATGACAATGGCGTTACTACGTGATGTCTAATAGCACACCTCCTGCACGAGTTCGTTGGGTGATTGGCGGTAGCGCATTGGGGCCTGTCCCTTTGCCGGTACTGGCTGCAATGGTAGCATGGTACGTGGTATACTTTTCCAAACCTTTTACAAGATAAACGCTTTGCTTCGTCTCAATTTTGATTGAGCATGCCTGAGAATGAAAATCATTTAGTAAGAGGAACAGAGATCAAACGATTTTTTGAAAAGTATATAAAGTTGGCATTTCATTTCTCTGCTACACCAGTAATTAGACAGTGAGTGCTAAAGCTTGTTTAGGGCATTGGAACTTCCAAAGTTAGGAAAACCGTCATCTTATCTTACAAGAAACAGTGGCCTGGTATTTTTAACGAAAATAAGCTTGTTTTCATCGCACTCAGGCAAACACAATGGACACTTCGCACATTTTTCTCCAAACCTGCATCTCAGTTACATCTGCGTCAGTCAAAATGTCGTTTGACATTACAATGTCTCCGCCGTTTCCACGACAAGAGTCTGGCGGCGAGTATGTCAACATGAAGTTCTCCAACTCTCCGTTAAGCAAAAGTGGTCCCTTCCATCCAAATTCAATAGATGTCTCGTCGGTTGAACGAACGTACAGCCTTTCAGGCGCAAGTGGATCTACAACGAGAAATGTGTAACATGAATTGCAAAGCTGGGCTTTTTTGTGTCCAGGTTGCCGTGCAAGTTGCAAATGTTGTAAGTGAAGTGGGTCCAATGCCAAAACATAGCTAACCATGCCGTGGAGAGCATGTTATATCAAAACACTTGAACTGCTTCATTGTTTCATCAATACTAATCAATCTTCATCAAAACGGATGCATTGCCATTTTCTAAGACGTTTAGAACTTCAATCCTTATTAATACTTGGGTAAGAACTGCCATCACTGCGATTCTGTGGGTGATTCCGTGTCGAACACCGATGAAATTGTCTGTTTAATCCGTACCAGACTGTATTTTGTGCCACATTTCAGCAACAAGTCTCCATAGGCCGATGCAGTCGAATCACTTCGCAAATTATTGTTTTACTATGAGATCGATTTCACGTAATTTACGCGTCTTCAGTCCTGTAAACTGCAAGCGAAACCTTGCGGGTGAAATAATTCGTACAGGCTGACCGCTGAGTAAACTAAGTTTTTCGCACGGAACCTCAACTGTAAGATGATTTATTTTTTAAGAAATTGGACTGCTAAATCCTCTAAAATCTGACCTGTCCAACTTATCATTCAGTAAATGCACTGCCCCTTGAAGACACCATCCACTAATAGGATTCACTGCCTTCAGCAGGTGCACCGCTCTTCTGTGGCAGTTGATTTTCATGATTGTTAAATGTGGAAAACAAAGCTTTGCGATAGTGATTTGATAAAGCACTTCAACATGTGCAGGCCATCCAGCCAATAAGCAAACGTACAAACGCTTCAATATCTTGAAAAGTACACACGGCGGAGAAATTTTTATTTCAGATTATAGAAACGTAGCGAATAGAAATCATGCCATTGGTGCAGTTATCATCACTTCAACCGATAACAAAATATTTTTTACCAGCGCTTCCATGGAAGATAAGGCGATGATTGCCAGACCCCCTGCTTCATCTCTGCGGACGCCGCGCATTGTCGGGCCCCACATAAGCACTTTCAAAGCTCTTAATCTTTGTCCGTTAGCACAGGTCCGTAGCCACGGGAGGCATTGCGCCTCAATTTTTCTTCCCCAAAAATTGTTGTGCCCAGAAAAAATGTGTTTTAAACATATAATAAAAACAACAATCTTGCCCCCCTTAAAATGTACTGTTATTTCCCACCAAAACCTTGAAACCTGGCTGCGTGCCTGCGTTAACACTAAGAAAAGTTTATCTTCGTGCAATTCCTGTTTTTTCCAAAAGACCATCGGAAGTGCTTAGCCTGTATGCAGCAATTTTGCTAATCCTTCCCATTTGCCTCCGTCGTTACAAGTTTTTCCAACATCCCTGCCAAAAAATTAAAACCACTCACAGCCTTCTTCCGTTCGGACAGTGCAGTGGGAGGATTCTCCAGCGCCCGCGACAGTGCTTGCCCATACTTCGATCTGGTATTCCGTGTATGGGATGAGCATCTTTATATCGTACTTCAGCTGATCATTGGATACAATGACGGGAATAGTTGGGTGTGCATTGCCACTGATTCTGTGGGTGACTTCGTATTGAACAATGACGCCATTCTCTTGCTCTGGCTTGTTCCACGTGACCGAAACGTCATGTTCGTTGTTGGCGACGCAAGTTAGGGACGTGGGGGAAGTGGGGACTTAAGAAAAAACAGACACAGTTGAATTGTTTGAAAACAAACAAATTCGCGAGTGGTTAACGAAGCAATTTTGAAGTTACGAGGGTAAAATTTTACGTGATTTTGTTTCATCAATTTTATCCATGAGCAAATAAAAGTTTCGAAGCCCATAACGCCAGTTTACATTACACAATTTCAACATTAACAATTCTTTCTTTCGTGATTTCAAGTCTTACACAGATCTGAGTACTGAGAACGCTTGCTGAAGCGTTGATAATGCAACCAATGGACAGGTAGTACAAGCAACTATTTCAATTAAAAACTGCCTTGGTTGTTTGCTATTTCAACTGAGATACTAGTACAAGAGGATTGCGCTGCGACGCAAATCTGCAAAAAATAAGTTACGTTGCTTTGAAAGGAGTTCAACTCCCTACAAATAATTTTTATTGTGAACAATATAGCCACATATATCGAATACATTATTTTATTCGACATTTCAGCTTAGTTGTATGAGCCATCATGAGGAATATAAATTGCAAAGCAATACTTTCTCTGCTATATCAGCAATTTGCCCTCAAAATTTTTTTGTTGATATTTATGGCTATAAAAAATAAATTTATTTTAATGAACTAAATCAACTTATTTTATTTTATATTCTTGATGATGGCTCACGACTTAGCTGAAACGTTGAATACCGTAAAATATATTCGATATTTGTGGCCATATTGTTCGCAATAAGAAACTACAGCAACTCCGTGCATTCCTACAAAGAACATTTCATCTTCTCACGAAAATGAAAATGCCGTCAAGCAAAACTTGTCACAATGCCGGAAAAACAACAGTTTTACCATCTTGGTTTGTGTGAAATGTAGCCACAGCACTTGGCCCCATTCCAGCTTCCGTTGATGAAAAAATGAGCACAGTGTAATTGGAAAAAGGTTTCAGCAAAGTTAAATTTGCTGTGGTCGTCCTGATAACCGCGAAGTTCTCATCATCACTCTCGTCAATGTAATACCGGAGGGTGTAATTTGTAATAATCCCGTTAGGTCGTAATGGAGGATCCCAAGATACCACAGCATCTCTTGCTCTTGCTTGCACCTTAGAAAAACACATCACAAGCATTCAACGGTGGGACTATGATGTTGGCAAGTGCTTCAGACATGAAGCCAAACCTAATGAAAGGCTACTTAAGGTTTAAAATCGTGTTTGGTTTCGATAAAGAAGTAATGCAAGTAGATAAATCCAGTATACCATCTGAAATCTACAAATTGTTTAATTAACTAACAAAAATTCTCAACAGAAAACCTCTGAAAAACAGGTTAAAATGTAATATATAAAGTACAACACAGTTACATCTAGGTCAGGGGTCGGCAACCTACGGTCCGCCAGCCAGATCCGGCCCGCCAAGCAAAATCATTCGGCCCGTAGCCCATTTACCAAAAAGTGTAGTAACTGTATCGCCCGCCTATAATGGTATTACATTTTATGAATCTTCACCCCTTGCAACTTTTTGTATTTAATACTTACGGGGAACTACTTATGAGAAACCGCATGGTACTATAAATGTACTGTATGTCACATTTTTGGGTTTCGTTATGAACTGTGAAAATCAGTAGTTAATCTGATTAAAATTCCACAAATTTCCAAGATTTAACAACAGCAAAAGGAACGGAATTGTTGGTGGAAAATTAGTACGACCCACCATACCGTGCAGTGTGTTTTTGGCCCGCAGCTCGGGAAAGGTTGCCGACCACTGATCTAGGTATTGCTTTCATTTAAACCACATGTCAAACCTTAACATTTGTGGGTGGTCCCGATGGAATGTCTTGCATGGTTTTCACAAATATCTGTGCACTGGGTCCAGCGCCCACATGCGTCTCGCTTGTAACGGTAAGGCTGTAATTGGTAAATTTGGCGAGATTTTTCACCACGAACGATGTTTCTTCCCCTGAACAGAACGTGAACTATTTAAAAAAAACGTTTGAGAGTTTTTGGTCGTACCACAAATACACCCTCAGGTCAGGCCACTGAAGTCAGCAGCGCAACAGTGTACGAGATGGCTTCATACAGTTCCCTGCACACTGTAGCACAAAACGGTGAAAACTACTTTACATCAAACTACAACAGTATAAGGTGTGAGGTCTTGCCAAGCAAATACTCTATATACCTATAAAATCCCCGTACGCCTGCAGGTTCGATAAACACTAGTATTGGTGAAGGACAGGAAAAGCGTTTTGTCTTGTCTGTATTTTCTTCGTCTCGGGTGTGGTGCTGGGCATACGCCACATGGCTATTTTACAAAATGCAGCACGTTCTCAGGCATATCGCAACCTTCAAATGCTGTTAACTTGCAACAGACCTGCCCAGAAAGGACATTGCAAGAAAAAGCCGCGAAACAACCAACTGCTGCACTGACGCAATACTTTGCTCGTGCGGAGCCTTGGTCTTTGCTCATTTTTGTGACGAATCCTTAGAGCTTAGGGCCTCTGCACAACACACGGCCTGCACAACACACGGCCTGCACAACACACGGGCCTGCACAACACACGGCCCGCCAAAGCTTTTCTTGCGGCCCGCGAGAGCTTTCTCAATTGTAGAAAGTGTTTGCAAAAGCTTGACCTCGAATAAATAGCCCGAGTATTTCTTCCATATTTTACAACGAAATCCCCACATCGAAATGAAATAGACTTTTGAAGCCCGCGGCAAATTTATGTTCATAATTTGGCCCTCGGAGGTTTCTGAGTTGTGCAGGCCTGCCTTAGACAATTTCTGATGTCATATTACCAGCATATGTTTTTCCAGAATGCAGCATTATTTCAATTTTCAGCGGTTCGACAGGCTGAAGTAGCAGGACACAAAAGGTGTCGTGCGACAAAAAGCATGTCTGCACTTGTGAGTCAGTTGGAATTGGCGGCTACGCGATGCATATTTTATTCGTCTGCCTGAAACCTAACGCTGAATGTTAACGACCTGACGCAGAAATGCCGTACGCTATTGCTACTGCTAGGTCGCTAATACTTGGAAAACAATGGGAAAGTGTTTAAGTGTTACAACGTAGAGTGAAGCAGTTCGGTGGTTCACTGGTGTGAAGCACAATTCTGAAATCATTCCAGCAATATGTGCAACTCATGATGGCATGCCACAATCATCAATATCAAATGAAATCAATTAAATGTCAAATCAAATCAAATGATAAAAGACGATAGCAACGATGACATGCCGTCGCCTTTGATCAATTGATAAAACGGTCTCTGAACACGAAAGATAAAATAAAAATGGAAATGTATCTATGAAAAGAAATCCTTTCACAAGGAGGATTTCAGACACAGTGTACTGTTTGCAGAGTATATATATCGCCTACTGAATATGCGTCCACAGCTCTTATCCAAATGGAATCAAAAACTGAAAACGAGCAAAGCATCTCACCAGACACATTCACGTGCTTATCCAGCTCGATGACAAATATTGTATATCGAGTTATAACTCCGTTCGCACGCAAAGGTGGATCCCATAGCAAATATACGGAAGTGGATGACCTCTCCTGATATCTCAAGTCTGATACAGGACTGCCGGGAATGTCTTGCAACGTGGTAGCACGGCGGATAGCAGATGGTCCATCAAGATCTACACCCACCACCCGGGGAATCACAGTCACGTCGTAAGCGGTGTATGGCTGCGGAAAAACAGAAGTATCAATAGAGTTGCAAAAGAGAATAAGATTCCAGTGTAATGCCGTTGTTATCGTTGAAGTGCGATCACCAAGTAACAGAATTTCTTGTTAAGCCTACTGGAAATGTACAAACTTAGCCCCCTTGACCGCACCGTGGCCACACCCACAGTTTTAAACTTCTCTTTACCAGTCGTGCAAGTAATTCTTTCACCACCATGCATGTGAAGCCGCTTTCAGAACTTTACTTGGGGAGAATGACTTTTGCGGGGAAAGCCAAACCCCAAAATCATCAGCTACCGTCGCCACCCTGCAGAGGTACAATGGAGTCAATATAACCCCAGCCTTATATTATATGATAGGCCATGTCTTACATAATGTGTCATGTTGTGAATTACTGTGTCTATGCATTTTTTATAGTTTTTTAGTGTCCATTTCAACTACTGCACCTTGTATCCATGTTGTCGCTTTAGTGCAAATTGTACATTTTTGCTTGTTTGGGGTCACATTCATCCCGTGGTGCTGTTCGGGTAAGTATATTTTTGTTATTGTTTTTAAAAATATTTAGTATATATTTTAGTTATGTTTTCTTAAAATAGTGATTAACGGCGAGAAGACAAATATTGTCGCTCCAGCAAGCGTTGGATTAACAGTAAACTCTGCTTGATAAGAAAACTAACTTTTGTCATTTGCCAAAGTGTATCTCAGTGACCTATTAGTTGTCTAACGGTGTTTTCGTGTTTTTCAAGTGTCGAAGCGTATTTCAGTGCTTACTAATTGCTGGAGTATCTTTTCAGTGTATTACAGTGTCTATCTTTCCAAACTTGTGACTCTTTAGTGAAAATTTTACAATTTACTTGTTGGGGTCATAATGATCCCAAGGTACTGCTCAAGTAATTTTTTCCATAGCACTGCTGTAGGACTAAGACGAGAAAACTCGTTGGTATCAACAGTACATAAAGGGGACCACTGTCGGATTTCACGTGTAGATGTTCATGCAGACTAACCTGAAGGTTTTTGATGAATGTTCTTTCACTGGTAACTTCATCTTGTTGGTCAACAACTTTCGACTCCCCCGCTTCTCTGGTCAGTACTTTGAAAATGGTCACTCCGGTCAGGGGCTTGTGAGGGGTCCAAGCGACTGACAGTGATGTCGAGCTCGCAGGAGTAATAGTCAAGGTTTCAACTGGAAAATCTGGGACTGCAAATAAAGCATGCAACGTTTCAAGAGGAATTAACTTGAGCGGAGCATTGCAAGTTAATAGCAAATTTTTTTGTAAACACAATTGATTCAATGAACAAGTAGAAACAACCAAAATCAGCTAAAATTAATCCACTTTGAATTTTTCCAGCAGCGAAGCCCAACTGCTTTTCGTCAATAGTTCTTCACAGATCTTAAGCAATCAAATCTTAATGTATCACTATTCAGCACCAAATGTTCGACGACCATAATTCTTAATCTCATTATGACAAAAGTAGGGGAGTACTTGGTAGAAAATTTGGTGCTTTTCAGTTCGGCACTTTGGCACTTTTTTATGAAAAAGTGGCACAGAAATATTTGACACTTTCTCAAAATGGCACTTGTTTTAGCGCAACCTATTGATCCTCTGTTTCCTACGGGTTTATTTGTCAAATAAGAAAAAAGACTGCTTCGAACTCAATTACATATTCGTTTCTAGCAATTACCTGACTTTCTATGTAAGCAAACAAAAACAACAACTTTTTCGAAACTTCGACAAGTGTCGATTTCTGAAAATGGCTACCGTATGTATTTGCTTGTAAGCAGCGGTTTATAAAGTTTTTTTTTTTATCATTTCGTGCGACTTACAATCAAGGCCGGCTGACGATCGAGGACGGCTTACATTTTATTTTGTAGCTTATCGAAAGGTTTAGATGCGCCTTGCCTTTCCTTGGCTACTTTTTGTTGACTAAACACAATTTAACATTATCTTTCTTCTCTTCAGCATCACATGCACACTCGTCATAGGATGGATAATGATGAACAGAGCGCAGTTGTAGTAGTGAAGCATCATTACCAGGGTTGCCAATTAAACGCGATATGTGCTGTACGTGAAAGTATCTCAGAGGCTTAACTAACCTATGTTCAAGTGCGGCTTATATTAATTTAACACCATTTTGCGCGGCTTACAATCGAGTAAATGCGGCATACATACCACTGTCATATGCAACTAGTTTCAAGTTTTCAACTCAGACATTCCGAAGTTTTAGCGAAATGCGATCACATCCCCAAAGCTTGAAAATTGCCGATAATTCGGGCAAAAAGTTTATAACGTTTATGTATTTACGTCTTTGATACAAAAATATTGTTAGAAAAACTTCTTTAATGAGAAAATTGCAATAGCACCGTCCCTGCCAACATACGTAGATCTAAGTCTCGTGATCAAATGCGTAGGGTCAGACCCGTAGCCATCTGAGGGCATTCAGGGACAATACCCCCAAAAAATTTTATTCACCCCAAATTTCGTTGTGCCCAGAAAATATTTTATCAAAACATACAATAAAAACAAAAATCTTTCCCCTCTAAACATTTTTTGTTTCCCCCTAAACTTTAAGACCTGGCTACGGGCCTGCTAAGGTTTCCACGATACGTGAATGAATGCACGTAGTTTGGACTGGCGCTGTAGGCAAAATACCGATGTACAGAAACCGAGGATTAATCATCCAAAACTGTCCAAAAACGCTTGACCGCGAAATTCGTTTTGTACGGAAATCGCCCCGTAGCCAAGGTCAAATTTGAGTAGTTTAAAACAGCTTAATTCAATTTTGGGTAAAATTACATACATCTGGGCAAATTACAGCTTATGAAAACAGCTCCTTTCAAATTTGGGTGAAATTAGAACAGCCCAATTCACTTTTTGGTGAAATTGGGAAGAATCATAGTATTTTGGCATGGAGATTAGAGATGATACAGCCTGCTGATGGCCTGGTTTTTGGGCGGGCTACTAACGACATTTTTAGCAGTTAGATTTCACCGGGCCGCTGCCCCCCGCTAATGATGAAAAAACTTTCAAAAAAGCTATAACTACTCGTTGGCGTGAAAAGTGAGTGAAATCACCTGGCTTTTGTGTATGCTAGTTATTGAAAATGTCTGGGTATTTTTGAATATACCACATCACTATCGCTTTCACAGTTCAATTGGTTTTGTTTGATATTTGTAAGCAAACCGTATAGTTCTTTAGCGGGCCATGGGCGGGCCGGATTGAAAAAGACAAAAGTCCTCGGTCCACGGGCCGTTAATGGGCTGAATTTGCAGGCTGTGGGAGGTCCAGGATCAACAAATCTTGCACCGTGCCATCTCTAATAAAGATGCAATGTTTTAACTTACCCATCAATCCGACTAACCCCAGCTTTTGACAAATATCAAATTGCTTTGTTTCAAGCATACATAAGTATTGTGTTCGCGGCAGTCACAATAAACAAGATTTTACACGACCGAAAATTAGTGTGAATTAGGCATTAAAACATTAGTCCCTAACTACAAGCAACATCATCTTTAAAAATCTGTTCAGTTGCTTAAAATGTTGAAATAGTTCCGCGTGAAAATCTAAAACGATAGAAAATTCTTCTGTAGTCCAAAGAATAAACACAAATCCTAGGAATGCTGCCTTTAATTTTGGCATGGGGTATTGAAGACACACGACGTACGTTAATACTGATGTGCTATTGATATTTGGCATGCAGAAAACTTGATTTTTGTGACTGTAACTTTTAAGTCGTAACACAGCGATTTACCGTTTGTACGTCATCACGGCATAAACAAGAAACTCGGTCAAAAGTTTTTGCATCTCCGAATGTATGCACTTCCGTACACCTATTCCAGCGAATATCTTTTCCTATGTTGTTGTTTTGTGTTCAACCGGAGAATTGCCGTGATGAGATGACTGCCCTGGCAAATATCCGTATTCTATTTGCGGCCTGTGCCTGGCCTGATTCCGTATTTGCACAAAAGTTTAATCCGAATGTGTGGTTCCAGCGACTCTAACACTCACTCGTTACAACGCGCCGGTTAAGTGAGCAGCGATGCTGGTGCAGGAAACTATTGTTACGTCCTTTGCAAAAATGTGGAAACTGGTCAGAATCACTGCGGACTGTGGAGACATCATGCTTGCATGAAGTTGCCCGACATACTGCGTAAACGTAGCTTGCTTAAGAATCGCAAGCCGCAAGTCGCAATATTTCGCAGGGCTACCTCAGCCCTTAGAAGTATGAGACCTAATCAACTGGAGTGTTTCCAAAACACAGTACCGTAATGTTTCGACCACCCATTGGCTCTACGTAGTACCATCACCATGACACAACAGACATTGATTTTTCTTAATGGGTCGGATGACCCATGAAAATATTTCTTATTTTAATAAGCTTCGTGATCCTCGATGTTGCACTCGTATGCAAAAGACGGACTTTTGCGGTTCTCAGTATTTATCACACAACGTTATGTAAAAAACATTTCTCTCCGAAAAATGTAGCAGCAATTTGTCATTTCACGTTTACCACCAAAACAAATATCACGTAATTAAAACAACGTAAAAATGTTCTGACAAATGGAAGTGCTGCAAATTGTGCAAAAGGTTTAACTGGTACCGCATGGTAAGGAGCAACAACCAGTACACCGACGATGGTATTTTCCGAACAATGAGGCAAGGACAGTTGAAACGTGGTTAATGTGGTTTTCAGTAATTCTCAATTAACGAAAGCGCATCAGGTTTTGATGTCATGGCAACCATGTAAAGTGGTTATTATAATTTAGTTTACCAAATGCTTACCAGATCTGGAAAAGCGAGACTTGGTTTGCTGTAAAAAGTCTATTAGTTGTCACTAGGAATTCGAACCCTTTTAAAACGTCAACTATGTCTGTAAATACGAGAATTTCCAGTAAAAATTGATTTAATCTGCCGCCTTCTCACACAAAAAAACAATTATCCATTAATTAGCAAATAAACTAAAATTATTTTGAATTTATTAACTAGCAGTATGGAAACTTGCCTACACTTTGCCGATATCGTGTTTAGTGAAGTAGTAAAAAAACAAAACGCGCAACAGAGTTCAGGGAAGGTTTTTCAGCTCCACCTGAAATTCCGGCACACGGAAAAAAATCAATCCCAAGCACTACGTTTCAAAAGAAGCAATTGTTTTGGTTCATGGCGTTGGAAAAATCTGCGAAATTTTTCGGAAAGGCCAGTGCTTTTTTGATAGGTCAAGCGCAATACATATATGCAAACAAATGTGCTTGAGTGAGTTCATGCTTTATTGACTTGTCGTTTGCCTTAAGATGAGACCTGCGCAAATACTTGCGGTACTTCAATGTAAGGATGCGAGAACCAGTAGAACAGCAAAGCTATGACGAACTATTCCCACTAAAACTCTCCCTGGTTTGCGTGAATTTTTCATCTGCGCAAACACAGGGACTGACAAGCATCGCAGAAATGCAGCCAAAATGTATTTAAAAAAGAAAACGAACGATTAGAAAGAGAGAAATGACATGAGGTGGAGCATGCAAATGTTGTTAAAAGTTCAAGACACAAGTAAATTAGTATGAAATATATGAAGATACACTATTTAGTTAAGATGAAACAAACCTCCAGACTGTGTCGTAAAAAACACGGTTCCAGCATTTGGTCCTGCCCCTTTTGAGGTCACGGCCGCCACTTTGACGGCGTAGCTAGAATATTTCTTCAAGTCGTAAAGTGTGTGCTGCACCGTAAAGGCTAAGGCAGAAACGTTAACTGAAATGAAGTGGTGGTTTTGTTCTCCGACAATATTCAATGACACGTTATACGCAAGAATAATCCCGTTCGGAGAGACTGGTTGTTGCCACGAAAGGTCAACCGATGTTGGATAAACCCTTGCAGCTGTCACATTTACAGGCATGCTGGGAACTGAAAATCAAAAGCGGCATTGTAAAAAGATTTCTGCAAAAACGAACCGTGCTGCTGCAAAATTAACTTACCTTTGTGAAACTACTTGAAAAAAAACGTAGAACTCAAAACAACGTAGCCCTTTCTTCAGACTATAACTAGCCGCAAAACAATTGCTTTTTGGCTTCACCAACAATTTATAATGTAATTACCAAAAGCGAAAGAGGATGTTTTACCTGATTCGTCTGTTCGTAGAGTGCAAGTTGCAGGCTCACCAAAACCCACAGCAGTAGAGGCTTCGACTTCAAATGCATACAACGCATAAGGCCTCCGATCCTGAGCCAAGTACGAACGGTCTTCTACATCCAGCATGTGTTCCCACGAAGTGTTTTTGTCATTTCGCTGTGCGCCAGGAACTTCCAGTGTCGTTACTCTCACACGGTACGACTTTACGATGCCGTTTGATGCGTTGGGCGCTTGCCAGGTTATTTTCACCTCCTCGTGATTGATCACGTGACAATTGAGGTCGTCGGGCTGGCTCGGAACTACATGTCAACGCAAAAATGAAAGCGCTTCTGAGGGGCGTTACTCTGTCAACGTCCACATACAGGAGCTCTTCCAGTACATTTTCCTTGCTGAAAATTTAGTGCGATTAACTTTTTCGATTTGGGGATGGACAAAGCAGTAAATCAAGCGCTTTGAGCATACTGCTGGAAATTTTTCTCAACACTATTTTGAAGAACCAGCTGATGGGAGTGTAAAGACAAAAGGCTGTAATGTCGAAATTAAAACTAAAGTCGGCATGTGGTTCAAATGCAAAATTAATTGTTGAAGCCTTTGTCCAAACAAATACAAGTTTGAAAAAAAATTTGCTCTAGAGCTATCGTAACGTTATAACAGGCCCGAAGTTTTTGACGGAAATACAAGCTCTTGTATCTTTGAATTGCAGCAAACTACAGTTTTCGATAAATCTCTTTACGCGTTCAAGAAGCATCATACCTACATATAATTGGCAATATCAAACTTCACAGTTTGGATTGTCACTGACAGAAATTGAGCAGACGCAAAGTGTTAGAATGTTAGTATGCTAAATGACTGTTACGTGACTGAAACATGAGTGATAATAGACTGAAAATTTTCAACAACAGCGAAAAAGAAAGTGATGCTACTTTTACGGACAAAAAAAACATTCAAAAAATCACAAGTTCACAGTGATTTAGATAGGTCGAAAAATATAACAGTTCCAAAAGTGCATTAGAACGATGCTTTGCTATGCCCTTCTTTATTGCTTGCTGTCCCTATAGAGTAAATGAAAATCGCTGAGAGCATCTGTCTCTCGAAAGTTGCACACTAACCCAAGCTATCATATGGTCGACAATCGCTATGTAATCTTTCTTAAGCCATAGTGCACGGCCTTAACTCGACAATATCATAACTTGAACAATAACTACGTATGTGCGAGGCACAAGTTAATGCTTTCTGTAAGTCGCACGGCCTGATATGCATTTGATGAATGGCTCACGGATTATATCATAAGGGTGTGTGCTTGATCTCAGCCACTGTCCAGCTGTTACAGTTGCAGCTTTTGATGTCTTTCACCTTTACCATTACTAAGGCGAAAGTGACAAGCACTCAAAGAAAAATCAGAATCATATTCATACTAAGTTAATTCAGCTGAGGTAAAAGGCTTGAGCAACTAAGCAGAGAAGCTAATTTCAAATTTTAAGTTCTTCATATCGTAAAGTACACCTATTTTTAATGTTATTTTTATAAGATAGGAGAAAAAATACTGCGTGATGTTAAACCTGTAGACCCGCTAAAGTTAATATTATACCCAGATAGAACAAGTCAACAAAGCACTTTGCTGCTGGTCACAATGATACATACATTGCACGTCCACCAAGCGCTTTGGATTGATAAATACAATTACCAACTAACTGATCACTCACCATCTTCCATCGTTTGCACTCGCACAGTTTCGCTCGTTTGGTTACCGTCACCGAGGGCAGTGCTGGCGCTCAGCCATATTTCGTACCAGGTGTATTTTTCCAAACCAGAAAGCAACGTAGTTTGTGGACTGGGTTCAACCTGCGCACCGCAATACGATAAGGTCACTCCTAGCGAGAAAAACATGAACAACTGGCAGCAAATGAGCAGAAATCAATGCCGGTTCAACAAATAGTTTCACACAGATTATGTCCGCTCAATTGGATAGTTTTTAACTGCTGGCAAATCAGTTCATCTTAATAAATCTGCTACTCTAAAAATATACCTCGCGTTCATTATCTTACCTGTATGGTTTCGTTATCCGATGAATCTGTGTTATAGTAGATCGTATAAAACTGAATCAAGCCATTCGGCGACTGGGGTGGTTGCCATGTAATGTTCACCGAAGTGGAGGAAGCAGCAGTAGCGATGACGTTTCGTGGGGGGTCGGAGGGAGCTGCAAATGGGCCCAGGGATTGAATGTAAACAAGCAGATAACGGAGAAGTAACTCAACAAGTATTAAAAATTGACGTTGAAAAAAGCCAACCAACAAATTCAACAACACATGCAGTTACGCATCGCAGGCAGCACGAGGATCAGAGCATATCATCCAGAAATTGAGACTTAATATGCTGCAGAAAGGTCATGTAAATGAGGTGGGCGTGTTTCCACAGAATCACAGCTTATTGGCTGAGACGGCGAAGCTCAACGAGTGACATCCGCAGGAAAAATAAAGACAGTCACGGCCGAGGTAACTTGCAATACGACTTGGAGATAAGTACCTTTTAAGGTTACTTCTGTGACCAGCAATCATGATGCCGTGTCATACCCTGTTCCGCCTGTAGGTGTGTGCACTTGCTTCAACTTTTATTATGTGTGGGAATGAGCAAACCAAACGTTTGTGTCCATCTCACCACTGAATTCATCTTTTTACATTCATTACGGTTTTGCTTTATATTTAGTTGCTTTGTTGCGGACGATGGGCACATCGATGACCGCCATGTGTGACTTCGAAGGAAACAAATGGCTTCGTCTCCAGGGTGCACATATATCATTTCAGTTCAGCTTCGTTATAAGTCAGATCTCGTTTATCCAGACTACTTTGTTTCGTCAAACAATGTCGGTTTAGCGAGGTATCCGGATAATTGGAATCGAAAGTATAAAGAACGAAATTCTTTTCAGGGCAAATGCCAAAAATGTAAACAAAGGTGACAATGTGCACTACAGTAGGACTCGCCTAAGCGGGCGCTCAAAGGGAACAGAAGAAAACTACAGACTGAGACGAACTGTTAACTTAAGCAAATGTGTAGACTGCATGTGGAACATGACTAAATGAAACACTCACAGTTTTGTTTGTTTATTAGCAGATCCGATCGATATGCGTAAGCTAGTATGCATTCAGAATGAGATTAAACGCGAAAAATAACTGTACAAGAGACCTAACTACGACCTACAAGTTCTGCCACTGTTGCATTCATTGCGCGTAGAAAATTGACATTCACACTTCCATTAAGATTTAATAAACAATTTCTTCTTGCGTGTGTGCAGCGGTTCAAACAAAACCCACAAGGCCCTCAAACCATTTAGTGTTGTTAAAGTTAGGGAGCCGCAGGTCTTCCAGGCAGTTCGGAAGGCGAAGGATGTTACAATCGAAGATTATATGATTGGCCGACTGCGGGGGTGTGGCACTTTCCCGTGCCACTCTCCATCACTCCAGGCGATTGAAGCCGGTGTTTATCAGCGCCGCAGCATGGCGGCGGAAGGTGGGTTGTGAATGCAGGCGCTGTGTGCCGAGGAACTGTGCACTGTGGACAAGGGTATGAAGGGGTTGGTTAGTGTTCAGCTGTGCCTGGAGCGTCAACTTGCAGGTGGAATGTTCCCTGCGCAGGTGGGCCGGTGGAATGCACGAGAGTACTGGTGAAAGCTCCCTGCAGGTCGGTTTCAGGCACCCAGAGATGATGCGCAACGTATCGCCTAACGCAACATCTACAGTTAGCTTCTTAGTGTGGGTGCTGCTCATGTTGACAACCGCCTAGTGGTGAGACCCGGTAACTGACATAGCTGTAGTTAGGCGAATGTCAACAACCCGAGAGGCGGCTCGTATAAAGTCCCACAAGAAAAAATAGAAAACTAAATAACGGTTGGCATAATCCAGTTTAGCGTTTTTTTCTGTTGATTTGACATATCCGTTCCTAAAATTTCCGTCTCGGAGTTAGACAGCAAGGTTTCCGGATTAAAGGGGCGAAATGCAATGGGATAAATTCGTTCCTGCCACTTTTGTGTCGGATAGCGTGTGCTCCAGTTTTTCGGAGTTCGGACAAACGAGGTCTGACTGTACTCGTTTTTCTACTCCTTTCGGAGTTCTGCAGTGAATGCTGCAGTGACACCGAGTGAATGGCAGCACTGCGCGTGAAGCGTTTCCTTGCACCCGCCCATCAAACCGAGCACGAGGCTAGACAGGCCGCAAGTACCTTTTGATGATTTTTTCTCCTTTGCTGTTTTGTCAGTCCTAACTTGGTTTCGACGTTCTTGGCCTTTGTACAACATCCACCACCACGCTAAGTATGTTTATACAGTGTTATGCAAACTCTTGAACGAAAACAAGTTTAGACTGACAAACAGCTGTTGATAACAGCAAACGTAAAATCGTATCGTATTGGCAGCTGTATATTGCGTTGGAGGTATTCGCAAACGCCTGGAAAAATCGCAAATTTGGCACGAAACAGCTATGAAGAGATAAACCCTTTTGTAAAACAGTTTCTAACAAGATTTTTTCTTACATCACATGCACGGATGCAAAAAGACGTTTAAGTACTTCGAGTCAATCTGAACTAATTGCTCATTATTGTGTTCCTGCATATAATTAATTCCCGACTCAGCCACTACAAGTGGCAAATCTTGAACTGAATGATCACTGCAATGCAAACGAAAGGCTGTTGCTCGGCTTTTGTTAAAATATTTCGACCTTCTTCCACGACTGTTCGCTAGACTGCGGTAAACCACTTCGCTACCCGCGCAAAAGGAAATAGGTTTATTGCCGTCCTTGGCAGGTGGGTCAAAAATTTTGAAGTTTTGTGATGTCAAATATTACCAACTAGCATTGCGTTGTGCTTACAAACACAGTCAGATTCGTGGTTCTCTTTAGTTGTCAAAACAGAGTAATGCTTTTCCTGTCTCCTTAAACGTCGACTAGCGATATTAACAAACAACACTGAGCAGGGTTGCAATCGGAATTTTCGTACGAGGGACTAAACTTTAAAATTGGTGAATTCCTTATTGCTGGAACCGCCAAACGCAAGAATTTATCTGCTGAATAAAGAAATGACTGCAGCCACCACGCAATTCCAAACAATCACCAATCTTGTCCACTGCTTTCGAGTGTGGACCCTACATTTTGCATGTGAGCAAGTGTTTACCGGGGTCGTCAACCCCAAACACCCCCTGGTTGCACCACTGTCTGTCAGCAAATATTTGTTTAAGTTCATTTACCGTCCTCGAGGGTCTCAAACGTCGCCGGAACACTTTTCTGGTCTCCATCGCCGAGGCGAGTGTAACATGTCACGTACACGTCATACATGCTGTACATTTCTAAGTTGGTCAGAACAACGAGCGGGTCTACTGACTCCACCACGTACTCTTTGCTGTCGTCTGTGCCATCAGGTAAACTTAACCTGAACAAGAGCGAGAACCGTGTTACAATAAATAGACTCTAAACTATTATTATCAAACTGAGTAAACTAAGCATAACGGATTAACAGCTTAACGAAGACTAAAACATACGTCTCTATTAATATCTCTTATTGGCGTATACAAAGTCTCTGTTAATATCAAATATTATTATGTAATATTATATGCATGAGACAATGACATTTTTTTCATACCCAGTTTTTTAGAATTGGAAATTCTCTAAAATACTGTAGTAATATTTATAGAATCCAACAAATACGACTTGCGTAAAAAAAACATGCTACGAAGTATTGTTTACTTTGATATAATCTATTCACGCAAACCAAACCCAGATTTCATAATTCTTGCATTAAAGCTTGTGGTAATTCTTGCATTACAGTTTTGTTCCATTGTAATTCTCAATTTAACGTTCCCACTGTTTTTTATTTCATCAAATCACCTATCAGCTTAATGCACATATTTCCCTTCCAACCACTTCAAAACCAAAAACAAGATGGTTATTTAGTGCAAACTAAGTGAAAACTATTGGATGCACCTTTCACAATATTTGGTGATGTCAGCAGTATCACAACTTTGAAAAAGCGTCCAATTCTCTTTGAATCCAACAGATTTCTAAATTTTGAATGTGAGACACACAACTAAGCTTGTTATACCAAAAAGAAAAAATGCGATATGTTGTTTGTAAATTTTTTGACTCTTTTAAGGGATGCATAAAAACTTGTATTGCTTGTTAGTGTTGCCCAGCACACGTGTGCAGCCCTCAGCACACGTGTGCAACACGCAGGTATGCGATTTGACCAACAACACTTACTTATAATATACACGGTAACCGAGGATAGGACCATTGGGTCTTTCAGGTGGTTGCCAATGCAGAAGAATAGCTGTAGACGAGAGCTGTTCGTATTTGATTCCATGTGGAGGTGTTGAAGGTTCTTTGAAGAAATGAAGAAAATCAGTGTGTTAAATGCATGTACATCCGTCAACCACGAATAAAACACGAAATGCTTGTTTTTCATTTCAGACATGTTAAAAAAGCATATTTTGCAAAAAAACGGCACGGAACTGAAACTACAGCAAATATATTGAAGAAAATTTTATCGCAAATCAAAACGATTGCGTTCCTTCCTTAGAACTAGCACAGGGGTCCTTTATCCTGAGGTCCGTGAACCCTTCAGGGTTCCATGAATGTGTTTCAGGGGGTCCATCAATCAAAATGCAATCAAGAAGATCCGCCAGATTTTATCCGCCCATTTGGACCATCCTTCAGCTTTTAATCGCACCACAAATGTGGTGTGACTTGCCCCTTATAGGCTTAACTAGGTAATTTCAGTAGCACGTTTTTGATAGTCCACACTGTCCACAGAATTTTCTGCTAAAACTTTGCACGTGCATTGACGTGAATAAAAGACTTGTGTGTTTCGTTCCTGTGTAGGTCGTCTGTTGTTTCATTCATTGTTTAGAGCAGGGGTGCACAACCTGCGGCCTCCGATAAAAATTTATTCGGCTGTGCACATGTAATTTACAGCATAACTTATGGTGGCCATGCTTTGTTAAAAGCTGTCTGCTGTATGAGGATACTTAGTAGAAAGACGAACAAACAGACGTGTGGAAGCAGGCTGGGCTCAATGTGTGGAAGGAGAACAGAAAGAATGCAAAAAATAACTTTCAACTCACTGGCGGCCGTAATTCATAAAAATAACCGAAATGCGGTCGGCAATAGGGAAGGGCTGTGCACACCTTATTTAGGGTATTTGGGGGTTCGCAAAAAATAAATACATAACTTGGGAGTCCTCAAGGCGGAAAAACTTGAGAATAAATGAACTAGTACATCACATGTAATCAATAAGTAAATCACTCGATCATAATTTAGGCAGATGCCTCTTCATCCTAATAACCTGACGAAAATGAAGACACAGCATCATTATCTTACCATCCTCATCAGTGTGCACGGTGATCGCAAGACTCGGGCCTTCTCCAGCGACCGTGCTTGCAGATATATTAAACAAATAAGGCGAGTACTTGGCAAGATTCTTCACTGTAAGAACAGTAGTATTTCCAGGTACAGTGGTTTCTCCCACACGAGCGCCGGATGATGGTTCTGAACCATAGAAAACAAACATTCGTTGTTCAAATGTGTTTGAATAAGCCAACAACATCCAGATTCCTGTAGGGGCATGATATTGTTACCGAGAAATGATGCAATCTCTATTTCTCTATTTACGTGAGCAATCTCTCATCAAAGCAGTGAGTCAAGAAAACAATTGAAAGCTTCAAACCTGTTCCGAGTTGTGAGCTACTGAAAATAACACAAAACCAATAGTCAATTACCCTTCACGCTGTGGATAGATACTAGCATAGGACCCGTCGACAGTCACCAGCCATTTTAAGCAAAAGCGATGCACAATCACTGGGCTTACCGTTGTTTAGGCACTCGTAGCGTACGCTGTACGACGTAATAATGCCGTTCGGGACAGTGGGAGGATTCCATTTAATTTCAATTGAGGATGAAGTCAAGTTTTTGTATTTCAAAAATCCAGGCGAAGTTTCTGGAACTAAAAAAAAAAACTTTGGGCCTCTGTTGCAGCGAATACAAGTTGTCGACATATGAACCAAAAAATAAATGGCAGAAATGTTTCAAATTTGACCATTAGCCAAGCGACATACCGACACGTTTTACGTTACCTGCACTACATTGATTTGATTTATTTCATGAACAATGACAGCAATGACGTTGGCAGGTATCTTTACAAGACGGAAAAAAGGATTTTAAATTTAGTTTAAAAGTGGTAGTTGGTCTCTTGATGTAATTGTTTGAACGAAGGTGATAAATCATATTTGGTAAAGAAATTAATAACATGACAGGGACATTTTTTTAATCTGCCTCGTATTGCTCGCAATGAAAAAGTGACAATTGATAGTTTGCAGTTGTCAAACATGTGAATTTTTTCATTCAATCAAAGCCTCGATGTTTGAGAGATTATAATTGCTTGAACAAGTTCTTAACCTGCGTTAACTTCAGAAGACCAAAACTTTCCTGAACGCACTTAGCAAGCAAACATGTAAATGAGCCTATAAATAAATTTTAACTTGTTTGTTCCTTGAGCTCAGTTTAACATATCCCTGACATTCAACTTGCTTATTTTACTTCAGCGATTCGGTCAGTTTTTGTAAAAGATTTTTGTACTTTTTCTTGCAGCAGTATAAGCAAAATGCTTGTAACCTTGCTTACCATCTTCTAAAGTGTATACAAGCAGTAACACTGAATCCTGTCCGCCATCCCCGAGCCTGGTGTTGGCCCGGACAGAAACGAAGTACTTGCTGAACGGGGCCAGTTTTTCGATAAGGATCACGGGTTCCATGTCTTTTGTGCGAAGGCTGCAAATCGCAATACTTCTTAACGTAAATGGCTCTTTTTGACAAAAACAATCGTAGTGATCGGATGTTACTGGAGATGGATTGTGAAATCACAAAACTAATATCAAGAAATGTTCCATTTACATTGTTGTAATTGCAATAAACAGTGTAAAGCGCTGTTTCAAACTGCCATTTCCGCTTAAATTATCGTTGAAACTACTTTACGGTCAAGTGAAAGACAAAACATAGAGCAGTTTAAACTTTTAACAAAAATGGGACGAGACATGGTTTTGGGCAGCAGGCGAAATAAACTCAGCGACTTCGGTTGAATTCTACAGTTGTAAAACTTCAAGTAACAACACAACTCGAAATTGAGCCAGTCAACACTCAGCTCAGCCGAAAACATGAAGCGGGCAAGGCTGTGATTGTCGTTTTTCTTCACTAAAAGACCTTACGTCTGCTGGAGTATAATGACAAGCAACACTGAATAGTTGATATCACAAGTGGTTTCTGCAGTTATGAGCTATGTCGATATACGCTACAGCTTGAGTGACTCCGAAACCTTCACGTCGTTTAGCGCATTCTGCTCACTCAAAAACTTTACCTTTTGTTCTGCATAACGTCTTGATCCATTGGTGCGATGGTGACGTCATAGTACTGAATAATACCGTTTGGGACGAGTGGCTTGCTCCACGTCACGTGAACACTCCTCGAGGAGACATTGACGTACGACAAGCCGTAGGGTGGAGTGGCAGGCTGGCCTTCCATGGTTCGGATATGAAGAGGTTCGCTACGCACGGCGCCCTCTCCTTTGCTCGTGTTGGAAGAGATCGTAATCTCGTATTCTCCGTACGGGCGAAGCCAGCCCAGGTACGCGCTTGTCGTGTTGCTGTCGAACGAAATCAGTATACTTCAAATGCACGCATCAAAACGAGGTGAAGATTTTTCTATTTGTCACGAGCAATTGGATTTTTTTATGGCAAAAGCGTAGTTTCGTTTTATACTATATAGTTTGCAGCGCAGGAGATTTGACCTTGCTGAGGGATGTCTGTATAACGTAGACGCAGATTGCAATGCGTTTCTAAAGTAATAGTTTGCTGAGATAACAAAAACGATTAATATTTTGTCTCTAGCAATCCTCTAGGCATTTTTTTGTCCATTGCATGCAGTTTTACTGCCCTCGAAAGGGCTACATTTTCACTTACACACCCGTGTGACACCAAAACCTACCTGGTTTCAATAAAAAGCCCAGTTTCGTTCTTGTAATAAACCGTGTAGGATCGAATGATTCCGTTAGGAATTTTCGGAGGTTGCCAGAACAGTTGCACTACGGAGGTGGTAACGTTCTCGCAGGTGATATTCCACGGCGGGGAATCTGGTACATCTTCATCAGTGAGCATAGCAATGCTGAAACTAGAAGGGCCTTCCCCAACATGCGTATTTGCAGTGACGTAGACCTATAACACAGTCATAGGAGTAAAAGTTGATGAAACCTCCCGTGGGTGAATATCGGTTTTGTTAAATCTTTAAAACAGACGGAAAAGAGAATTCTACGCAACAGCGTATAGTTCACACAAAACGCACAGCAGCAATAAATTTGCATCACATTAAAAAAACGTTGTTTTGCGTTTCTTTTCTCTTTCATATATTGCTGTTACAGAAAACACAGTATGTCGTAAAGACGAACATTATAGGTAAGATATAATGATATAGCACGCAGTGGCGTGGTCGCATACGGTCTTCCTCAAGAAAACCATTACATTCCTGCGAAAATTTCTCTTCCAACTTCCTTTTGACTTTTTTCATTATGTGACTGTTTCGAATGTTACACTGCTTGAAATTTTTGTATAATTCTCAAACTGCTTTGTAATAATTATCACAAATCATGATTTGGGACGCGTTCAGATAAATGTTCATCGCCGGCCTGCTGGCAATGCGAGAAGTACTTTGGTAATTTACCGACAAACCAAGCGTAAATCGGAAGCAAGATCTGTGCCCACATCCGGAATAAGATTTCGTGCATTTGCTTTCACTTGCAGCTCTGCTCAACACAAGTACTGAAATTTTTTATTTTGTTACGTTCAAAAAATCGAAGAAAGCAATCAAAGTGATGTGAATTTAGCAAATCGTGTCGTAGCGACTTGTATCTTTTCTCCTCTTCAACAAGCCTACCAAAAATTTCGTTATTGCATTTCCCAGATTTTTTGCATAACTTGAAACCCCAAATAATAAAATCCGCTTCCCTTGCGGTTGCACAACGCCATGATTTGCTTCAGTCAGTGCCAGCGAAGTTAATAAATGACCAACCGCACTCGCTCACCGTGTACTGCTTATACTTTTCCAAATCTTCAACAACGGCAAACTTGTCTTCGGCTGTCCTGGTGAAGATTTGACCACTGGAGATGTAGACTGTGTAGTAAGTGATAATGCCGTTGGGAATTTCAGGCTCTGTCCACGAGATGTTTACTGAAGTCGATGTTAGGTTTGTGTATCTCAGGCCGGTTGGTTCTGTCGCCGGCTTGTCCTGCTCTGTTTCGACTGTTGTCAAGACAGATGCTCCCTCCCCAGCATGCGTGTGCGCTGACACAAGGACTTCATAGATTGTGAAAGGACGGAGGTTGGTGACAACCTTTTGCAAAGGCTCGCTTTTATAGCTCTGAAGAAGAGTTCCCAAATGAGAATAGTCGATTTCAGAGAAGACGCTTTCGTCAGGCAAGTTTCGCACGATTGGAAGCACCTAAAAAATCGTTGTGCGTTGCCTTCATAAATAATGATGCGAAGCGCTTAGGTCATCAGAAGCTTCATACAATTTTAGTATATTGTGGTTTACAGTAACGGGTATGCACAACGTGGCATCTATTTCAGTAACAGAACCTACATCTCACGTTTCTCTAATCACAAGTCTGGTTGACAACAATAGAATTTCTTTTATTTGTTGGCGAAAATTTACTGCTTTCCTTTTATGCTAAATTTGAAGTTGCCGAATGAATTGCTAAGAGACACTAAGTATATTGCAGAATTCGATTCAGCCATTGCCAGTACTTTTAAACGTGAGTAAATCTTTCCGATATATTACTTTTGCAGTATCATAGGTATATTTCATTTCGTGTTCGGTTGTGCGACACTTAATTTTAAACAACATGTAACTGACATGTTGATATTTTCAGGGCGTATTATTTCTTGGTTTGGTTTCACCAACTTGTGATGAATCATGTCAAAAAATTGCAACAGATTTAACGAGCACCCAAAGCAAGCTTACCGGATTGACCACATATTCCATGTAGTCCTTGCTATTATTTGCTGTAACATCTTGTAACCTCACAGAGTACCTGCCAATTACACCGTGAGGGTGTGCAGGCGACATCCAATTGATTACCACAGACTTTGATCCAAGGGCGGTAGCAGTTAGATTGCTAACAACGCCAGGAACTAAAATAGAAATTGCATGGAGTTGCATGAAAAAACTGACGCATGACTTCAATAATTAAATCATGCTGCCTGCCCTTCATTAGAGTGTAAAACACATTACCACGTTACACATTGCTGAATAAATTTCGTTGTGAATGCAGTAAATTTACATGAACAGCGCCGTACCATCTTCTTCGGTGGTGACAATGACGAACGGGGAAGAAGGTCCTTCTCCAGCTTCGGTGCTGGCTTTCACAGACAAGGCGTAAGTCGTGAAAGGCTCCAGGTCATTTAGGGTGATTCTTGTGTCGTTTGTGACAAACGTTTCATGAGGTTCATTCTCTGTCAATAAAAATATTTTTCTGCACAAACTGATAAAAAAACAGTTGCAACTGAAGACTTTTCAGGCATTGAGAAAATTTTAACTCACGCAGGTGACCGACTGCTCCACCTCGGGATACGAACAGTAAAGAATTTTTCGGCGAGAAAAAATCATTCAAAGCTTATTTTACAAAGATTAGGGACCTTTGAGCCAAAATTTACATTTTGTTTGATGCAATCCTTCCTGCTTGCAGCAAGTGGCTCAAAGTTGGTTTCCGAAAAGTGCAAAGGGTTCCCATTATTTTAGCACCAAAAAATAACCAAGATATTGTATAACCTCTGAATGATTGCCCTTCAAAAATTGTTGAAAAAGTGGCCCAAAGGTCTCTACCCTTAGGAACCAATGGCCCATGGCTAAGGGACCTTTGGATTACGTTGTTTTGTCAGGTAATTTCATTACAATAATTACAGAGAACAATCAAATTTTCGTTAGTTTACAATGAGAAATTAAACTTGCTTATTTACCATAAAAAAGAAAAACGATAGTTTGCATTTCTGTAATAAAGAACATGAAATGCAGTGGAAATGCGAGTTTTCTTCATAACAGTTATTTTACTTAGCAAAGAGCACGTCTACTGTTGTACTTTTAGGGCTATCCTAACCCTGCATGAACATCTGCATGTTTTTTACAAACTATCATTAGACAAAGATTACCCAGTTGTTCCCAACCGGGATGCTGCGATACACTACGGTTCCATTTACAATACTCAAGGATGCCGCGAGCTAATTCGTTTTTTAATATATCAGGGGTGGTCAAACTGCGGCTCGTGACCCGTGCAAAGATTCGTAGAGCCACAGGAGGTTCTCTGAGCTTTCCGAAAAAAGATATATTTGTTTTATTTTTGTTGCAAAGTGTAGAAATATTGTAAAGTAGTACTGTAGTAGCTAGTGTGGCGTGCAGTATTGCTTTTGCAAGTCGTTGCAAAAAGAATTGTGTCCGAGATATGTACATTGCAAATAAATTCGTGTTTTTAGATTTTCATGTTGCGGCTCTTTGTAATTTGGGTTTTGCGATATGCGGCTCATACGTAGAGCAGGTTTGGCCAACCCTGCAATATATCACTAAAAATATCATTTTCAAAATGTCATCAAACCTTAAAGCGAATTACAATGCGTTCGCCACTGGGTGTCGCAAATTATATTTGTCTTCTCTAGGGTGCCGCTAGCCTAAAATGGTTGGGAAACACTGGATTAGCCCATGATCCATCCTGTGACGTGGTGCATGTGATACTAAATAGAAAGAGAATGCGAAAAGGGAGTTTGGTCAACAAAACGTAGCCAAAGAAATACTGAGCATCATCAGTAGGCACTAGGCCCACCTTTCAATGAAGTAAAGAAATAAAAATGTAAACCGCCCTTGATTAAAAGTCGCACGAATTGATAAAAAAAAACTTTATAAGCCGCGGCTTACAATCGAATAAATACGGCAGTCTATGTAGGATGGAAATGCTTGGTTTTCTGCTGGATTGGAAATCTGTCAAGAAAATGCGTAGGCCTAATGATAGTTCACTGTTGAAAAGCAAATTAATCCATTAGCTACGCACCATAGACATAAACCTATCTGCTTTGTCGCCATAGATTTTCTGGATACATTCAGATTCAAGGTTTCTGTTTTTAGTGTCAATGATATATCTCCGCGGAGTTGTTTGAGGAATATTGTAATCACGATCGGCCTCACGAATGCTATTGCTATATTTTAACACATCTTAACGGCTTTTCTCAGTAGTTTCATTAAACCTTCCGTTAATGTTCTTACATTTTTTCAATGTGGCCACATCAATGAAATTGCTTTGGACCTGGTCTACTTCGGCAAAGCGCATGAGACAAAGATGAAAACGTAAGGAATGCATACTTATGGAACCTTTTTACAATGTTATAAAATAAAATGGGCAACCATACAAACGACCTTTCGTCATGGTCCAAAGGACCTTTATGGAAAGTGGTCCAAAGGTCCTTCATCCGGCCATTTTTATGCTGCTGTTACTGAAACATTGTTACTTGCTTAATTCAAAAAACTCTGCTTTCATTCCAGACATATATGTTGCTTCCATTTGCAAGCCAAACAAGTGACAGAAATCTGCTTTCTATCCTTGGATATCACAAAAAGTTCAGACCCTGCAAAATTTACTTTTACTCCATAAAAATGCATTTTCAACTATAACTGCTTAATGACTGCATCAAGGTCCTCTGCACTGCACATGACAAGTTGACGTCTGCTAAGCATTTTTACGCATGATTAACGAAGCGTTACCATTTGTCATTTATGAGAAAGACACTATGGTCCAAAGGTCCTGCATGGCCATAGGTCCCTAATCTCCCCTACCTAAATTTTTAAATGAGGCAGCAAAGCCCCACAAAGCTGTTTCTATGCGTGGAACATACACAATCCGGAGTGAAAAAGAGAAATGTGGTAATTCACACAACCAACTTTTTACCCGCTTCGCGCACTCTGAAAGTTGCATATTCACAGCAACGCTAGCTGGTTACATCAGTGAGGAAAAATACTTCCGTATATGATCTTACAATAACAAATGAAACAACAACTCTGTACGACCTGTTTGACTGTTCATGTGTCAAGTTGGTAAGATATATACCGCAAATCAAAACCATGCGTTAATTTGACATAAAAGGTTTGAGAAATGGGTAAGACATTGGGTTCGTCGCTACAGGGTGAGTTACGTTAATTCGCGGGGTGAGTTTTGTTAATATTTTGCAGCTGGGGAGAATATCAACTGCGCATTGCCAACAGCATCACAGCAGCAGGTGCTGACTTCGTTTTTGTATTTTTTTCTGTTTTGCACGTCATACAAAGCATTGTGGTTGCTGCTCATAAAAACGTTTGGATGTTGAAAGGCAGCATCCATCATCTCACACGTCCGTTTTTCTAAATTAAAATGAAAATTATTTTCTTTAAAATCAATTGCAATTAAAGGCGACATTTCGTTTCTGAAGCAAATGGCTCCATGACTTCATACCTGCCAAACCGAGCAGCATTACGCAAGGTTTTGTGCTAAAAATGCATCGATTTGCTACTTGCGACATCATACAAGAGCCTTTTCTAATCTCGTATCAACATGAATTGTTCTGCAATCTTAACCTCGTCTGTTCATCATCCATTTTTTAACCTGATCTTCCTCCTTAAAAAGGGTGAAGATAGAAACCCGAGCAGGTATTAAAAACTTGCAATTCCTCGATGCGTTTGTCACAAACTCTTCTGGTTCTGCACCGACATCTGAACTAAGCCTGATTTGGTGATGAAATTATGTCTTGGCTTGCCTCCCTGGGTCCTTTTCTCGACGGCAAATAAGAAAATCACTACAAACGCTATCACGTCGGCTTGAAAAAAAGAAAATTGCCAGCATTTTGCAGCAGACCAAACGTGTTACTGCTGATTCCAACCTGCTACTTTCCTCTTCAAAAATACTTCACAAAATTTACAGACCCCGCTTGGCGCTATTGCAGAACTTTTTTTGATAACACGTTTGGTGTTAACTCAACGCACTGTCTGTGATTAAAAATGGAGCACAGTTGTTTGTGCAGATAACCGCTCGGCAACTTTTACACGAGTATCGTGAGATTCATTTACGTTGGACAAAGCAAACTCACCTTTTTCATAAAGATTCAAAGTGTAGAAAGGAACGCCGTTGGGGTTAGCTGGCTCATCCCACGCTGTGGTTAGACTCCTGGACCCAGGTCTGCTGACGTGGATATTATCGGGCGAGTCGTCGGGCGGTGCTTGATCAGTGCGCACCTCAGTTTCCGCCATCTCCCCCTCACCGGCTGAATTCCAAACGCGAACTTGTATTTTGTAGAGAGTATACGGATGTAGATTGTTGACTGTGTACGCCACCGGACAAAGCGGCTCAAACATTGCATCACGTTTCTGCAAAACACATTTCGTGTTTCAGGAAAGAATCTTCTTTTGAAGGATGTTCGCTTTTTTATCGATACTGATTTTTTAAAAATAATAAAAAACAAAAGATTTGCGAGAAACATGTCAAAGCTTGCACTTGCTTTTAATTGGTACTTTTCATGGACAGAAAGCGTATGCTTAGGCTAAAAATTAGTTAAAAATGGGATTGCGCATTTCTAAAGTAGATCCAACAGGAAAAATGAGTTGCGAAGCACGTCTTTAGAAACTGCTCGGCAGTTTCGTAGCAAGACGTTTCTTAACAATGGCAACCTCTTCTGCACACAGATGCAGCAAAAACTGTGTATAAACGTGTTGCAATGAAAAGGACGAAATAGGAGTCGACCGCTGTTACTGATTAATAATTGCTCTTCACGTGAAGTGCGCTTGAGTGGATTTCGTCAAAATTGCGAAATTATTTTCACCTTCAAGCACAAAAATTTGGAATTTACTGGACTCACCTCAGCAGCCACAATGCTCCGACGGTTTCTGGTTGGAGTTAATTCTGTTGAAATTCCAGTATCCGATGAATCTTTAAAAAGTTTGAATAAGATATATTGCATAACTGATCATTGCAAATATGCATATTCGTAGCGGCCCTTGCTTCAGCTGAAAAAAAGATGTATTGCGTCCGCTGTTACATTACAAAACTATCTGCCTTACTTCCAATGCAATACCGAGAAGTTCCTATAATTATAGAATGGCCTAGTGAGAGGCTGTTTTTTTTAGAGAGCGTACAAAGATTACACGAAACAATATATCACCACTATTGAAGATTTGAAACCCTGCTCAGGAAACCTTTTTTTACCATACGCATCAGCAAAAATAGGATATAATGCTACCCATAATTTGCATACGTCTTCCCGGGACACGTGACGTCCGTTATTTCCGGACGAAACTATTTTTTACTTCCATCTGTCCATTGTTAATCACTTTCGCAACAAAATTGCATTTGCCCAGCGAAATGTACATATCATACAAATTTTATGCAAAAGGTTTTTTTAGAGGGGATTTTTTGTTTGTGCGTAGAAAACGTCATGCACGTGTTAGATCTGTTTTTTATTTCAGATCAAGTCATGGTGTTGGAACTCTTCACACATTAGGTATCGGTGGTCATATCTGGCCAAACAGGTTTTGCACTTAAATTTTCATTGAAATGTTAACTTAGTAAGGCGTCCAAAATTTGCTACAGCTCAGGTAACACTGGTATAGTGCCCATACATCCTATATATCGGTTTTCAGGGACATTTTTGTAAAATAACTAGCACCATTCGATTTGTCTCTGAAAATCAGGAAAAGTCATGAACGCACAGGTTTGTAACATTTTTCTAAGCATGTGAAATCAACAAAAACACCAAGTCCCTGGGTGGTAGACCACCCACGATTCCTCAGCAGGTAAAATTGTTGTTTTCATTCTTAAGTGATCCAAATCGCTCTCAATCCAATCAGAAATAAAGCAACAACAAAGCACATATTTCAGATCAAACGAGTTTATGCCGAAAAATCAATTTGACGTAAGAAATGTTGAAAAAACTATGAAAAACTTAAAAACTTCAGACTGCGAGCGTAAAGTAGAAAGGCAAGATTAATACCGCACGCAAAAGGCGGTCCACAAGTTATTGCAATAAAAGTTTGCAGTCAACAACATGCTACTAGGGAAAGATTGTTTGTTTGTTGCACAAAAAAAACTACAATAAAAAACTCGTGAGAATTTATAGACAAATGTGATGGAAATTATCTTGAACTGAATTGAATTACAAAAACAAAAATTTGAACGATCGAATTATGAAATGTGCATTATTTTTATGCATTAAAGCAAATAACATGAAGAATATTTTAAGTACTGCTAAAATTCAAATGTTTGAATCTACAGTCGTTCTTTGAAAGCGTGGTATTATTTTCATTTTTTAAATTGAGAGTTGATTTTTGTATTACTCTGCGACTTTACACGCTGCTTTGGGTCTCTGCACACAGTGACCTATGAACACCAACAAACGTTGAGTGTACGGTAAAATTCACCCATGTTTTAAGTGCATTAGACCTTTATTCACAGCTGATAACCACTAACATTGATTTTTTAGCCGCAGTTCTAAATGTTCATTGTCGTCTGTATTTTTAACGTCACCGTCTGATGCAAAGTGATGGTTTCAAAAATCGTTTTTTTTTTTTTTTTTTGGAAGGCAGAACGAAACAGAAAAAAAATTACGGAAAATATATAAAAGGTAACAGTGATAGTTTGATCTACTTTCGGGGCTATTTCCATGCAAATGAGGACTGTAATTTTAAGGGCCCAATATACTGCAGTGAATAACGCCGTTGCCAATTTGCTTCCATAAACTTTAAGGCTACAAGGACCGTCATAAAAAGAGGGGAAGATTTTATGAAAAGCATCGACGAGTGAGAACATTGTCCTGAACAGCTGAACCTTCGCGCTCTGTGACTCCTCGCTAATAGGTTCTGATGAGCACTTCATAGCTATGCCACTAGTACAGCCGAAACTACTTAATCGGTAATTGATCTGAATCAAAATGAGTGATGGAACTATTTTTTCAAAAGTGGGATAGCACTCAATCACTCCGTACAAACGCTCCCGCTAATAACACAAGAGCCCTGCAGCTAATGATAGCATACCAAAATCAATTTCTTAATTTGGGCAAAGAAATGAGCTTTATCAATACCCTACAATTCTAAAATTTCTGCCCAGTTTGTCAACCAAAAAACGCCATCTGCACAGTCAACAAACGAGGCAAATCAGCGAAGTTGCCACAATAAGAAGTGACTAGGAAATGTCATAGCAACGTAAACTGTGGTTTTGTTCTTTACGTAATATTTTTAAACGTACCAGGTCGCGTGTGCATGTCATGGTCATAGGAAACAGAACTTTCCGTTTCCGATGTTTGTTTCGAAATTTTGAAATTCGTTGTTACGTCAACACCAGACGTCACATCCGGTTGCAACGTGACATCGTTCGATGACGATTGAAACGCTTCGGTAAGCTTTTCCAAATCTTTCTTGACGTCATCTTTCGCCGGTGTCTGATCTGCGATCAGGACTGACGCAATTTCAAAACCCTCGACAGGAGGTGGTGGTGAATGATCGGCTGACGGCGCAACGTGCAACGAGAGGAGGGACGTGATGGCTTCTTGAGGAGCGTTGTCCATGATACACTTGTACGGATTGGCATTCTGAACAAGCAGCGATTACTTTTCTTTAAAGCGGTGTGAATATAAGGTTCTTTTGGAAACTTTTAAGCAAACTCAGCTACCGTGCATGTGTAACCAATCAACCCTCGTAAAACATGCAAGCTATTTCTAATTTAAAACCAGCCCAGTAGCGTTTTTTCTGGCAGAGGCATTTATGGACCGAAACTGCCTATTCCTAAAAGTAAATCAAAACCAGTTTGGTTTCTTTATGCCGACGTTGCTCATAAGCAACTCAGCACAATTTACCGGCTTCACTTTAAACGTCACTTCCAGAAACAGTTGCTGATCAGAAAGCGACACACTGAGCCGGTACATAGTGACGTCACCGTTGGGCAATCGGGGATAGCGCCATTTTACAGAAATTGATGACGACGTGATTGCTCGCCCCGTTAACTCGTGGACTGGACCTGCACGAACAACAAAGAGAGGTGAAGGCATGCAAAAAAAGTATTCACAGATACTTTTTTTCTGAGAGCTGCACTTCAAGACAGTTGCGTCATGCCAAGGCGGTTGAAAGGAAATTCTACTTGTATTGCTGATGTTGCTTTGTTTGCCCAAACTGTTCTATAACTCTTCTTTGTCGTAAATTATCATGTGCGAAGATCCGAAAAGTGCTTAACAAAAACTGTCACCATGCATTTGCTGGTGCAGATTATGAACCAAGTTTTAAATTTAATCGAATAGGAGAAAACAGAGATCCCGTTTTTAGGGAACATTCCCCATTGAAGTTTGGTCATCTTGGTTCGGAAGCTACCTTGCAGTTCAATTCTCTGTGCAGGCCATTTCGGTATTTCAAGAGTTATCTGGCAGCTCTAACATCAGCGTACTAATTGGAGCAACACGTTTTTTAAATATTCAGCTAAAGTTCATCAAAATATTATAGAATAAATATCCTGTTTCTGATTATGAAACATTTTAATTCAGGCTTATGAGAATAGAAACAAACAAAACCCTGATTGTTAAAAACTTTGCATAGAAACTGTGGGAGATGTTACCAACCGGAAAAAAAACTTAGTTACTCAACGAAGACAACTGCGGCACCTATTGGTAAATGGAGATAAAGTTGACTGGTTTTCTTAAGTTAGTTTCTAAAACCTATCTATCATAACAAAGACCTGGAACGGCTTCTTTCACTTTGACTCTTTCAAAATTAGTCGCTGCTCCTTTCCCGGCAGAGTTAACAGCTGCAACTTTAAAATAGTAGACGGCGCCATTCTCCACTCCGGTGACTAAACGGTTGGTTGTATCCACAATGATTGATGTAAAGTCAACTGTCGGGTGGGGATAGACCTATAAAATGTGATGTTTGATATCATGCAACGTATAGCTAATTCATAGTAAACATAGAGCCTGCGTTAAACTGAAAATCTGTCTTGTACTGTGTGAATTTTGTAAGACGCCCTCCTAGCAGTTTAAAAAGTGTATGGTAAACTTATTGCCTGATTAGAAATGTTTCAGGTGTTGATTCAGACACTTCGAACAAAATTTCGTATGTTGAAAAGTAAAAATGATATAAACGAAGGACGTGTGCAAATTTGAGAAGCAAAACATCTATGGGTTAAAAATATTCATCATAAAAGACGGTTTGACATTATGTCAATAATTAATGAAGTATTGGGTGAATAAGAGGAATGCAACAAATGAACCTTTAGGGCTTGTTAAATGTGGGGTCTGACCAACTCAAAATAGGCGGACATCCATGCAATCTGCTGTTCGGTCGGAAAACTTAGCAACAGCAAGGATATAATTTTCATACCTGTTGATATCACTTCCGGGATCTTCAAAAAGGCCTATTTGTTAAGTCGCGCCTAATAACACGAAAATCACGTAAACGTCAAACATTTTGCCTCAAACACGAAGCAAATATCCTCTGACATTTTCATAAACAATGTTTAGCGCACCGCTTTCTCCTGCTGAAGTTTTCAAAAATTTCAATTGCCTGTTTATAAAGTAGCTGGTAATGGAGGATCCGTCCATTAGGATCACTCGGCTCGTTCCACTTTGCAATAATCTGACTCGGTTCATTTGACGTCAGCTCAAACGAAAGTGGTCTTCCAGGCACTAAACACAAAAGAAATCGATCATTGTCTGTCGAAAGGAATCGTTTCACAACTAAAAACCAGAGACTAAGATCTTAACTGAGTACACAGTTCGCCTACAGATGAAATCGAATTGCAATTTCAAAATCAATCTGGTAAAACCGTCCAAGATTTCAAAGAATCGCTAACCGGGCAGTTCTCATTTGAAAAAAACATTTTCAGGTGGTTTCTCCACTTCAAAATGAATGTTGCAATGTATCTTTTTATTACAGTCAATGATGGTAAATTGCGCCCCAGAGTACATACCACACGATCAAAAACTCTTTTCAGATAATTGAATCTCTCGACTAAGTTTAGATTTAGCGTAGGTCGTTTTGCTTCCTTCTTCCACTGTGATTAAAACAGTCGTCCATCGCAAAGAGTGTTTGGTCCGCTTATCATAAAGAAAAATCGCTCATTGTTCCAAAGTGACAGAGCAGTTTGTTCTCGGAAACGCGCTTTTTTTAATTGATTTCAGAAAAGACTACGGCACACAATTCTCTGAAGCACTACCGCTGCCTGTAGGCAAGGGCAACAAATGAAGGAAATGTTGGACACGCTTCGGTGAGCACCCCTTGTAGGTCACTAAAAGTTAAATGCAAGCGTGTTCGCAACAAAAAGACGTTCACTTTTATAAATTCTAGTTTCACCGAGGAGCCTCAACTACAGTAATTTCAAGGCTGCTGTGAATTCACAAGTCGTTTTATAAATATTTGACGCCAATAAGATTCGAGAATCAATAATTCTTTTCTAGCGAGAGCTGCTCTTTTTTACCACAAGGATCCGAAACTCCCAAAAAGTAGTGCACGAACGTACGCCATTTTTATCTTTCAAAAAATGCACATTGGTGCAAAAAAGTCAAACATATCTTACGAGTTTCAACAGTGGTAACAAGTAACTGCGCTGAACGTCGACTTGAAACGTTCTTATTCTCGCTCAACGTAAATACATCGATCGTGTAGGTTCTTCCGGGGGTGAGTCCTCCAAGTGCTGCGCTGCTATCGTCGATGATGTGCAGCTGCGCAAATAGTTGTGAAACACCGTTACAATAAGATCGATGTAAACATGCAAAATGCATTGATTTGATTAAACCCGTGTACGACGTTTCAAACACAAATGTCGTCCTTGTCGGCAAAGGTTTAGTTTTTCAAAGAAATGGTACTTGTCATGCGATAGCTGGCACTAAGTCACAGCAAAAGCTACAGAAACATGACAATACATTTGTTAGATATGTGCCCTTGTTTGATTTGAAATGTCCTGCATGGTTTGATTCAAGTCACTGGTTTTTGCGCAGTCGTTTCGAAAGCCATTTGCACGCGACTGTGAAGTTGAACTGTAGTCTAAGCCAGTGGTTCTCAAACGGGAGCCACTTGGCTCCCTAAGGGAGGAATTTTTTATTCCTGTGAGGAAATATGTTCCAGGGAGGAATTGGGGAGAAGCTGTGGATGAAAAAAGGTGTTGTTATTATTACAGTAGTTTATTCAACACACAAAAAACTACACAACGGGGTTGGTTCAGGTGGGAATGTCAACAGCGCGCAAGCACAAGCTGCTTCATCATAATCGTTTCAGCCAGTTCTTTCAGTCCACTGCTTGACCACACTAGATCCAGGGGCAGGTGTTGAGCAGCCAATCGATTACAACTCATCATCCAGAACCGTCAGACCGTGCTCCATGAGGAGGTCGATGGATTGGAAGACAACAATCGTCAACGGTTTGATCTTCTGCGCCACACTCACAAACCGCAGAGGAGGTCATACCCTATTTGTGCAAGCAGGAGCGGAAACGTCTGGCACCGGTGCGGGGGCGATTGGGCTGGACACACGCTGTTCTTGGCAGGACCATTCCAGGAGGGTGGGACGGGGATGGAAGTACGGAGTCTCGTAGTGCTCTCCAACTTTCCGCATTCAATCGGTGATCCGCCCAGGGCGTGGCACTTCTGCTACTGTCGTCAGATAAACTGATGAGTTGTTGTGCGGTGAGGACGAATGGGTGTCTCGATTTGAGACGCCGTGCATCTGCACTCCATGCACAGGCGAGCGCTGAGTGGGACAGGTGTCCAGACTCCATGGCATGGCGTGCGAGAGACAGTACGTGTGCTCTGCAACGAAGCTCAGTAGGTTGGATGCCTGCGAGGAATCAGAAGATTGTCCGCTGGTGCAGGACGCAGGCACCCAGTCACCATTCGCAAGGCGTTGTTGGTGGCAGGCTCAATGAGGCAGGTGTGAGCACTGCGGCACCAGACAGGAGCGTAGTACAACAGTACTTTGCTGTTGAATGGACCAGGGCTAAGGTGGCTTTGCGCAACGTTGTTGCTCCAGCACCCCAGCCAGAGCCAGCAAACCGTCTCAAGAGTGCAAAGCGTGATGTCAACGTTTTGCGAAGTGACTCGAGGTGTCGGTGGTATGTGATTGCCCTGTCCAACGTTACTCCGAGGTATGTGGGCTCGGAGCAAAAAGGCAGGGTTTCGTTGTTGTGGTTGACTTTCAGCTCACGTTTGGTTTCCTTGTTGTTGAGGTGGAAGACTGCCAACACTGCTTTTGTAGTAGTGAGCTACAAGTCTGGAGGTATTCACCCACGGTTGCCATATCCTTGCTTAGAATCCCTTCCACTGTTTGTCAGTTTCCATCAGCACGCATGATTGGTAGATTGGTAGGTCGTTGGCGTATGCATACTATCCGGAGACGGCGGCTGGTAAGTCAAAGGTTCTTCTTCTTTTCTTCTTCTGAGCGAGTTGTTACAATCTACTGCTTGGCCGCACTAGATCTCAGGGCAGATGTTAAACAGCCATTTGATTGTCTCATCGTCCAGAACCGTCAGGCCGTGCAGAGGTCGATGGATTGGACATTGGAGGACGACACGGTCCACGGTTTGTTCTTCTGCTCAACACTCACAAGCCGCAGGAGACCATATCCCATTTGTACAAACAGGAGCGGAAAGCAGATAAATTAGCTCTTCTGGCGATTATTTTATTAATAGCCGACGTTTCGCCCACCTATTCAAGTGGGCTTCTTCAGGGCAAAAGAGCGGAAAGGTCCGACAACGTTGCGGAGGCAGTTAAGCCGGACCCACGCATTTCTTGTAAGCGCCATTCCAGGAGAGTGGTTGCCGGTGTCGGGGATGAACGTGCGGAGTCTTGTAGGGTTGTACTTGTCCAACCACTCCGCATTCCATCGGTGATTCGCCCAGTGCGCCGCACGTATGTTATTATTGTCAGTTGAAATAATTAGTTGTGCGGCGAGGACAAATGGGTGTCTAAATTTGAGACGCCGTGCATTTGCACTCGGTGAACATGAACACTGAGTGGAGCAGGTGTCTATACTCCATGACACAGCGTGCTAGAGACAGTGTGGCTCCTCTGCGATAAAGCTCAGTAGGTTGGATGCCTGTGAGGATGTAAGAGGTGTTGATGTGGAAGAGAAGGGGTGCCAGCCCGGATCCCTGTAGGACGCCAATCTTGAGGCGTAGTAACCTACTCCGTTTGCCGTTGGCGGTGGTTAGGGTGAGGTTGCGATTATCAACCAGCTCTATGAACAAGCGGACCACGTGCCTGTCAGGTAGCGATCGCAGTAACGTGCAGGTGAAAGCTGCTTTGACTGCAGTGCCTGATGCTATTTATAACATCTTTTTCAGAAAAGAGTCTGTTTGGTTCATAATCCTCTCTTGTTTCTTCACAGTGGGCAGTGTGAAATTTTTGCAATTATCATTTGTGATCTTTGCTGGGAGGAATTGACAGTGTTTGGGTTTGTAAGGGAGGGATGTGAAAAAAACTTTGAGAACCACTGGTCTAAGCAAATTCTGTTGTTGAAGTGTCCAGGCACTGCCATCAGCCACAATTCTTTCCCACCCGGTCCAGCAATAAATCCACGAACCTATGGTTGAAAGTCAAACAACGAGATCCTGGTGGCGTCATTTCTGAAGCTGCCAGCAACGATTTCATCTGGTCGGGTTAGGTCGCCACGACTTCGCGACTTGGGTAAACAGGCAAATAAATGTGAATGAATGAAAATAACTATTTTTCCTAAAACAGTCGCGTGCACTGGCACAAGCAAAGTTAGAAACTTACCCAAGTGGTTTCACCGCAAATTGCCTTAGATGTTTTGAGTGGAAATTAAAATCTGCCTAGGAAAGATACGTGACGCTACACAAGAACTTAAGCTGCACGGAACAGCCTGTATAAAGGATATTTGTGTTGCAACACGCTAACGATGACTTCTTCATTGTTGAAGCCTTTTATCACGGAGTTCAATTCAAATGACAGGAAGACATGTCGACTTGGTGGCTGTAGCAAACTATTCCCCTACCTTCCCTTCTGGAGGTTGACGTTCAACTCTGAAGCCGCCAATGGAGCCTTCAGGTGCCGTCCATTCTATGTCGATCTCATCTTCAGTTACGTAAGTTTCGTTCAAAAAGATCGGAACTTCGGGATCTGGAAAAATTGAGGATTTTTTGCTTATATGGAAGAACTGCAATTCTGGGCGTGTAAATATTCTTACTTTCAACTCTACGATATGCAGCCGTATCCCTAAGACAGGGGTTCCTAAACTTTCCCTGTCCGAGCACTCCTTCAGCATTTCGATAGATGAGCGTGTACCCCTAAACATGGGCGCCGGAGGGATTTTTTCAGGGAGGGGCCAATAGTGGATTTTTTAGGGGTGGGCCAGAAATATTTTTGCAGAGGCGGCCAAAAGTGGCAAAGTTACATTTTAACCACTCGAAACTAAGAAAACAACCTTTTTTTGCAAAAAATTGATGGGAAAATGTCAATTTTCAAAATCCTGGTGTGGCCTTGGCCCCCACTTTCGAAGCCAATGCCCTGAAACTTCTTATGATAAAAAGGCTGAGGAAGATAACAAAAATGTATTTACCAATAAGCATGCACTGATTTTTTGAAATAATATCCAATTGTATTTATTTTAATATTTTAATCTTTGAACCAGACATGAAGTGCACAGAGCACAAGCACGCACTATCTGCACAACACACATTGATAATAACAGACAGAACATTTTGCATCGGCGTTGGTGGTAGGAGCACAGGAATTCCGATACTTGTTCGCTAACTTGTAACACTTCGTACAACACTACATTACAGAAACTTTCTCAACATAGTTGTTGGCTAAGTTGCACCACTTGGTACAACACTACATCCTGTGTTGGACGCGAAAATCGCATGTTAAGAAATAGAGTTCAAACCTGACTAAGTCCTGGTGAAATACGAATGGTTTGTGGCCTGCACACATCCTCAAACTAACACTGTAACGTCTGGGCACTCAGTCACAAAGTAAAATGCGGTTGTAATGTTCAAAGAATAAGGACTAATACTGGTATAAACAATCTGACTGCATCAAAGCGCGCAACCATACATTGTTGGACTTTTTGCATCGTTAAAGAAACAGGTACACAATTTTTAAAAGGGGCCTCAACGGTAGGAATGTTACATTGAACTTGATAACTATAACACTCGCTCGTCACGGCAGGTTGTACAGAGCCCTGCAACCAAAGTTATAGGCAGCACGCAATCAGGGGATATATGCCTTCCTAAAACCACACCAATAATTACGATGCATACATGGACCAACAGAAGAAACGAATGAGTACATGTTTCACTGCGTTCGAACATCGGGAAAAAGAAGCTCGCAGCTTGTTTACTGTTTCATATTGATATCGCATTTGTCTCTGAATATCTTTGTCATCTAAGAGCTCAATATCTAATACAATCCCCGAATATTTGCAGCGGGAAACATATTTTACTTTTAGTACACCCAGTGTTAGCAACGGGGATGGCCGTGCTTTTTGCACTCTTAGCCTTTAACATCATACAAACAGTTTTGCTGCAGTTGAAAATAATTTTATGCAATCCTGCATCAGCCTGACACACTTCTAGTATACTTTACAACCCACGTACATTTGGACAAAACACATAAATGTGATCAACAAACGTCAAGTGGTTCAATAAGATTTCACCAATATAACACCCAGCTTTAATGTTGCTTAGTTCAAGAGATAAATCATCTAAATATACAGCAAAAACGTATGGACGCAATACTACCCCTGGTCTAACCGTATTAGTAACACGAAATGGTTCGGACAACTTCATATATATAAATAATTTGAAATGAATTATGTATAAACAAACTTTTTTCCTTCTAATGCTAACCTTAAATGTACCCCTTAAGATAGGCAAACGTACCACTAGGGGTACATGTACCTATGTTGGGAACCCCTGCCCTAAGATGATATAATCTATCAGTCTTTAAGCAGATGTTAACAATTTTATTGTTTTATGGAGGTATTAACCACACGAAAATCCTGCCTAATTTGCTTTGAAAAAAAAAACGCTGCTCAATTTGCTTTGAAAAAAAAAACAGTGAAAAATGGGAAATACTAACAAAACAGACCCGCTAATATCACATGAAAATGTTTTTTGCCAAAAAAGATAAGTCACAATCGCTTCTACAGCCAGAGCACACACCATGGTTTGTTAAATCTGATGTACACCTGGATCTAACTTAGCATGGCCGAGCAATTTTGACGTAGGCGCCTTATTAGCTTGTAAACCAACCCTCGTCTGAAGGGTTTATTAATGCCTTGCTCAGTTGGTCACACGCTTTAACCGATAAAAGCGCTCTTTGATAAGTGCGTTTGCTCGCTTGAACCACCTTCAATGCATTTTCGAAATTCAACCAACCTGCATCTAGTAAATACTATAAGTTCATTACCACCATTCACAGAGCCTTTAAAATTTCTATTAATTGCCAATTTATTTTTGTTTCGGAACTGCGGCAAGCTAACTAGTGGCAGCTGGTTATTCACAGAACTCCTCTCAACATGATGAACCCAATTTCATGAAAACTGCAACAAAGCGTCTGTTGCTGCTTCCGATTTGCAAAGATTCCCCCAAAGAAATGGATAATATTTTTCAGCATTTTCCCTAAAATGTTCATACAAACAACGATTTATAAAACAGCAATTGATGTTGTACAAAAACAAAATTTTTCAATGATTCACTTGCCCAATTTCAAGAAATTTTATAAAAGTCGCACTTGTCAAAAAATAAAACCATCAAAAATTCAAAATGAAAACAAATGAAACAATTTACAAATTTTCAAGACCGGTTGCCTGATATTTGCTAATTTTTGCCCAATTGTTCATAAAACGTTTTGATGGAACAGGGTATTTCCAGCCTGCCTACTACAGTTATGAACAGAACTATCACTGCCCGAGTCAAACCACCACCGTTGACCTGAGTGCCAAGAACACTGGTCTTATTCTGACTGTCTCCAAAAGTTGCAATAAAAATTGAACATATATACGTCAAAGTTCGTTTTTGTTAAGAAAACGTTAATCTGCGTAGCGTTTGCTAATTGCAGACATTTACAAGACAAGGGGTTGTCTTTTAAACCGGCGCTACCATGATTTGAAGCAGTAATCAGTACTGTATACTTACAGAGTGTTACATCTTGCTGGACGCTGTAGCTTTTTGTTCTGTTGTAGACAGCTTCAACTTGCAACTGGTACGATGCGCCTGGGATCAAGTCGCCAAAGCTTATGTTGCTAGAGGTGACGTTTTGCTCTTTTACCACTTCTTGTACTTCCCGCTTTACTCGTTTGGTAATCCTCACTCGCATCAGAGATACAACATAGTGGTCATATTCTGACTTTGGTGGTGACCACATGGCGTAGAATGATCTTTCGCTTATGTCTGAGAGAACCATGTTCGTCGGTGGCAGAGGCCCTGCGTGAAACGCGGAATCAGCAATGCGTTTATCAGGCTTTTAAAGTCATTTTCAAAGTGTTTTAATTCTGGCTACTTAGAATATTAAAACAGGCAACGATGTCTTTTCTGCTGTTTAACATATTAAAAGTATTTTGCAGCGATATTTTGTCAAATATTCACTAGACGATGGATATCTTTGTTCGAAGAGCCCTAACCTTTCCTTGGTCGAGAAGGATATGTACCGTTTTGAAAAGATTTCTACTGGTTTGGGAAAGGTTTGCTAAAAACTGCTTGACGGACCTTTAACTTATGAACAAAACCAACTTGCAAGCAACCAGCAGGTAGAAAAGTCATTTATAAACGCAATCAAACATTTTTAGGCCTTATGCCTTCGTTATTTTTGCAATTAAAAGCATGACCACTTCAACGGAAAGAAATTACTTCAACGCTTTATCAAAATTTTTGAAGTAAATACTACAATAGTGCAATGTCATTGCTTCACGTTACTACTATACGCACTGTGAGTAAAACTCGGAGGTTTGCAACACAGAACTTTAATGTTTGCAAAAACATGATTTGATTTGTTGTGCTGTGCTGTACGCTTAATACGGTCTTCCTTTTTCATGCTTATCTTCATGTTTCAAACGATTCTGATTTTTACTATGTAGCCTAATACTTAATTTATGTACGTAGACTGAAGCGCAGTAAATAAACTAGATTCCACAAACAATGCCGCGCGTTCGTGCAGATATTACGGCTGCAAAAGCACAAGCAGAGAGCAAAGCATATTTTCTGACTTGTTTGAACGTAGATGGTAGTGTTTATGTCTTCAGGAAAAGCCGTCTGTTTACTGACAGTAACTCCAAACACTGAGGAAGGTATCAGTTCGGTGACGTTATATTCAAAATGGAAAACCTTTTCTTCCATCATAGGGCCGACCGGAGACCACGTGATCTGCAGAAAACAAAAGCATGTCATCGGTTTGAAGAGAAGAAACAATCAGTCCATTGTCACCGCAGCGACTTAAAACCTGAAGTTTAGCACATGAGACAAATTTCCAGAAACATCTCTTATTTTTAATTTGAAAGAAACACTTTAACTGTCATTCACAAACAGTTACTTTAACTAAAAGGGAAAATCATAATTCGTTCTATCAAGTGTTTAAATTTTGCAAGCAATGATATAACACGAGGATTTCTTTTGACACAGAACCTGTTTTTATTGTTTTTCAATGTTTTGCATTTCCTCAGCCACAAAAAAATGTGGGAGAGCATTTGAAGATAATTAAGTAATGTATAAATCTGAACACAAATCCCGCTTGTCACAACAATGGCAAATGTTATATTAAGCTGCAGCTCATTCATTCCGACAAACGTTTAAACGAACTTAGAATTACTATAACCACAAAAATCACAACGGCGCTAAAAAACGGGAAAAAAACTCGCGAGTATTCATCCATCCGACAATGTTCAATGAGATTTCGAAACACCATCGCAACTGTCTCTGACAAACGGAATTAATTATTAACCGCATTTTTCGGAAACATATTTGACAACATCTGCAACATTAGATTTCATCGTTCACTTGAGAGGATTTTCAAAACTTAGTAAAAACCCACTGTAAACGACAGCAGTCCTCCGTTTCCTGGCAACCATGACAACGCCGCCCACGTTTCTCCCACGCTGGAAACACGTAGTTCTTCAATCGGATTCGGTTCTGAGGAAAGAATAAAACATGAACATTAATTGCGAAATAGTTAAAACCATGAATAACAGAAATAATAAAGACGAATCATATTCAAATGTAAGCAAGCGCGTTTTTCCTGTTTTTCGCTCCGAATCGATCTAAATTTGAATTCAACATAAAAAAATATACAAAATAGAAATATATATTCAGGTGAGTATACCACGTCGCTCTTAATTATTTTCCTGCGAGATTTTTTGAAGGATTATTGTTACTATATTTATTTCTGCTCTATGTGCAACCATACCAGCTCAAAACTTGTGAGAAGCAATGAAGAATGGAAAACCAAAAAAATCAGTTCAAAGCGTCCGATTAAGTAATCCAACTCACAAAACCTTTTTTCATACTGGTGGTTGCGTTTGAGAAAGTAGAAAATATAAAGAAAATATCATTTAACGTCTAAAAAAAAACTCTTTCTTCACACCCATGTTTTGTCGGAATGCCCTCAACCGCTTCATAGAAAGAGGAATGCAAAAAAATATAAAACACTGCTTTTGCAGAGAGCATCCAAAAACAAGAGTAGGCTTCGAAACCACTCACAGACCAAAAGAGGAAGACTTGCTTTTCCTTGAGAGCCGTTTAAGATGCAAATGTGCTGCAGAATGATATAGTTTAAGAAATCAACGACTAAAACGTATTTGCAATTTGACGCCTTGAATTTCATTCAAACCACATGCTGAATTATTAACTAGGTTGAGCTGTTTAACAAACAGCTAGAGTGTCACTTCAAGACAACATTTTTCTTACTTGTTGGCTCAAACAGCTCAACAGCTTTGCTTTTGACGCGGTCACTTAACGTCATCACATACAGTCTGTAGAGAACTCCTGGGGTCAGTCCCAGCAGATCAGAAGTGACATTCCGTGACCCGCTTTTGTTCCCCGCTGGTATCTCGATACTCTTCTTCCCTGGCGGCGCTCCCGCCACCAGTACATCAGTTTCATCCACCGGAAGACACTCCACCAAGTAATCACTGTAGATGTCGGAGGGTGGGTTCCACGTAACTTGCAGGGATGAGTTGGTGACTTTTGTGATTCGGACATTTCGAGGAGATTTTGGTTCTGACAAAGAAAGTAACTATTCCTTGAAAAAGAGATGCACCTACAGTTAGTTAGCCACGGGTGCGAGACTGTACAGCAGCATACGAAAAGCTCTGCAGCCATTGGACCTCAACCAAAAAACAAATCTGAGATGTTTGGGGCAGGCCCGCAGCCATGTTTTAAGATTTTGGTGGTGAATTTTTATGGGGGCAAGATTTTTGTTTTCATTATATGTTTAAAACAAATATAATAAAATACAAATAAGTATGATAAGATTTTTTCTCAGCGCAACAAAGTTTGGGGGGGCACTGCCAACGAATGCCCCCCGTGGCTACGGGCCTGCTTTGGGGTTGCCTTATGGTTAGTAATTATGAAACTGCCGGCCGTGGGACACAGGGGCCCAAAGTATTCAGTTCTCGGTCCGGCTACCACGTCCACAAAAACAAGCTTTTATGAAATCGAAGCTCTTTTTCCTTTGTTTTAATTGAAGGTACTTAATCTGTCTCTAATGTGGGAAGCTTTCTCACAGCGGCCACCACAGTCGTGCAACAAGAAGCAGATATCTTCTTCTACGCTGTAGACTATGCTTACAATTTTTCACAAAACAACAACGAACAGATTTTCCTCAGAGAAAAAACATACGTGAATCCTGGAAAATGCAATCGAGTGTTTTTTCCGCGACAGCAAAACTAAAGCGCTTTTCAAATTTATTGGATCTTAAAATTGCACATAAAATGATCTATTAAAAAACATGTCGAAATTCTTTCGACTTCACTTTTATGCAAGTAGATGAAATTGATGTTAAACAAATTGTGCAGTTTTAACAATCAGCGGTAGTTCGATGTCGCGTGTGTTGATAAACGTCTTTCAGAATCATAGCTAACAGACGTCGTTTTCTCTGGAAAATCCCCAGAACCACTCATTGAAAAACTCAGAAAAGAACTGTAAAGCCCGCCCGAAGACATTACGTCATCAAGTATTCAACCGAAAATGACTTCTGTGACGTAAGAGACCCAAACGACGCTGTCGCAGATTTACAAGTAGAGGACTCATTGATCACCAACTATTGTTGAAATATGTGGAGAGTTCGATGATGACTCATTCGCGACTCCTTCAAAACGATCATCACCACGTCAGCAGTTTTGTGAGTTTTTTCCTCATCAAAAACACACCCCCCAAAATCTCTGAAAGGTCACTCAGTCTTTTAGAACCTCACAAACGCTCCAAACCAGTGGCGTAACTGGCGGGGGGCAAGGGGGCGAGCCGCCGCCCCTGGCAAGCGAAATGTAAAAACTGGACCCCCTTTAGTTGACATTGTGACATTTACTATTCTTTGAATTTCTTGTTTTTAGCGTTTTTCGGGGTGTTTTCGTCTTTTTATCTAGTATGGACATCCACGACATCCAGAGATTCATTATTATTTCTTAACCTTTTTCTGAGTTTTGGCTCAGAAAGTTGGCCCCCCTTCAGCTCAGCTTTGGCCCCGCTGGCTCAAACCACTAATTACGCCACTGCTCCCAACCCGGTGTTTTCCGCGTTTGACACTTCACTACTCTTCAAAATCGATCTGTAGCAGTTGCTACAATGTGACATCAATCAAGCCCAGGGCGCTAAGCTTAAAAAGGGTTTACGCGAACAGTTTCACATCAAACTGCATTTACTTCAAATGATGCGGTCGAAGAAAGAAAGAAAAACTTATTTACTCGTCCGTTCTCGCAGCTCCACAGGGTTGGTGTTTCGTGTAGTTTTCGTTATGTAAAATTTAAAGCTGTAAAGTGCGCCAGGTTTAAGGCCGGAGAACTTGTGCGCTTGGACAGATTTGCTTAGAGCTTGGTACGCCACTGGACAAGAACCCTCGTCGCTTTTGCATTCAAGGATGTATTTTTCAAAGTCGCCGGGAGCATGGTCCCAAGTCAGGTCTATCTCTGTCTCACTCCGAGATAGAAGCCGGAATCCCGTTGGAGGATGAGGACCTGAAGTAAAAAAACAAATGTCTCACCCGAAGTTTTTCTAAGATATTTTGAGGAACCGAAACGGTCTCTCATATTGTCACAACGGCCCTTCAAAATGTCTTAACGGTCACCAAGGTCAAATAAACTGATCTCATCCTTGGCATATCGCAGCGAAAAAGTTTCGCCTGAATAAAACCAGCGATTAATGTTGTAAAGGCAGAGGTTCCAAAATGGAGGGGCGTGGCTCGCTCGTACACTGTTTTGAAATAGCAAGGGCGTCGCGATTCTAATCCATTTGCTACTTCGTGATTGCGCAAGGCTGCAGGATTTTCCACTGTTGCAGCAACATAAACAAAATATCAATATAAGACGTCTAAAGCAGTGGTTCCGAACCGGTGGGCCGCGGTGGAGTGGCCGTGGGGTCGCGAACGGCAGGCGCAATAGTTTGATGAAGTCGCGAATTTTTAGAACTGCGCATATCAACATTTTGGGTTTCATCAGCAAAACCGAAACACAAACAGATTTTTGTGAAGTTCACATTATCTCAATAAAACTTCCCATATGGTTTCTATTATACAGTTTTAATCGACCTTATTGTAGAAACACGCCAGCATCAGAAATAGAAAGCTATGCCCAATGATGCTGAGATTACGCCAGCCTCGTAACATCTGTACTGCTGTGAATACATGCCCGCTGAAACTCTAACAAAGCACTACCGATATTTTTATCGTCATAGCTCTGCATTACATTCATTATTTTGTATTCGTTATGGTTCAAGCTTATAATAACAGCACAAGCAGCGTATAGTTAACAGATGGCGAGATCTTACCAGCAGACCTAACAAGCGATAGTGATGTGCACAAATGTTCAAAGTAACAGCATAATGTAATTTGCAGTTAACATGCTTTAAAAAAAACGTTGCATCTAAAGAAGATAATGCTCTTGCGTGCCGTGCAATGGAAACTCGACGTAACGATCGTGTATTTACTTTGTGAATGAAATGGTTATGTTAGTCATATCTGAGTGTATTTGCAACTGCGAAATGATTCCTTAGTACGTGACTTGCTCTCTGAAAAATCGCTGACGCAGTTCAGGTGTGCTATGGAGCAATCATACTTAAACTTAACTTTTTCGTTGTCTGCTTCCATTTGTTTGCACGTACCTCTGTGAGCAGGGGTGGAATTTAGGGGAGGTGAACGTGAGACGGTCACCTCGCTTCCCTTTTGTTTTTCATGCTGCGGGAAAGCTTTGAGAGTTCCGCACTTAGTTTTTACCAGTTTTTTTTCGGTCGTAAACCGATTTTCTCAAATGACCAAAACAATAAGTCAATTCGGTCATAATTACCGAAAAGGAAGGCTGGTGAATACTGTGCAGCGAGTTTTAATACATTTACGAGACAAATGACCGAAAGATCTTATCGAAAAAAACACGTTTTTCGCATTGTTCTATTAAAAAAAACTTATGAACCACTCTAGAGCCGCATTTGTTAAGATCTTAAGCAAGTCACATGTTTTTCAAAATAAAGCAACAACTAGCCTTTGTGCAAATGTGCCGAAGGGGGCTCTTCATCAACTGTTTTGGAGCACCCTTCTGAAAGTTTGCCTCAGGCACCTAAATTCTGATATCCACCTCTGTCTTTGATGCTGGATTTTCAAATCTTGTACACAAACAAAAGTCAAGGAGTAGACTGGACGTTGAGAATGACATGAGATTAGCTCTCACCAACACACCCCTAAGGGTTTCAACGCCAGTTGCACATATGCAAGTTCAGTCGTCCCACTGATTAGCATAGGTGCTGTTCTGTTTTGCATAAGAACGTAAATACATTGACTCCAACACGTGAAATAATAGTGTTTCTTATCTTGTCGGTTGTTATTCGAACATATTTAGAGTTGAAGGAAACGTCTGGGGCCGAGCGTTTTTGTAATATTTTCGAATGGGGTCAGGAGATCAAAAAGGTTGGGAACTGCTGGTCTAAAGAGGTACACGCTCAGCTGTTCCAAGCCTGACACAGCGTTTTGGTGTGCTGCGTCGCAACAAGCAAGCGAATGAATCGTATTAAATAACTGTTTGTGAATCTCTTTTATGCAGTGCATCGTTTGCTTGGTTTTATGCATAAGATTAGTGGATCTGGAGTGCATAGAAGTTGGGAGCCACTGCTTTCAGGTGATGAAGAGCATGCCACAAACGTAGGAAGACAATAAAAACCACGTATTTGGATACATTTTGTCGCCTACTAAGTAAGCTACAAGAACACAAAACTGGAAACAAGTGATTGTCTGATTTTTCTTCAAATACATCATTTTTAAAACCTTGAACACCCACAGACTTTTTACTAACACCGACTTTGTTTTGCGGTGAAGTTCTAGTAACAAGGGTTATAATGGCGCATAAAAATCATGACGAACAACAATAATAATGAAATAGCAACCGTCGTGCTTTTCTAGCACGTGTGACCAGCGCGCGTAGTGGTTGCTGGAAGCAAAATTTTTACATTGTATCGACAATTTACCTGCTTGACGGTTTCATTGCAACAATATTGCCTGCTAGTGTGGAAGGTTGGACGCCCGTACCTTACCCAAGCTCCGAAATAACATCAGCAATTCGTGTTTGTGTTGGTTTAAACAAACCCTCAAATTAAGGTATATACAAGATTTCGGTTCCAAGCCAGCAATTTAAGTCACTTCCTCACAACCAAGGCCCAGGTTTTAAACGGAATTTGTCTCCACCCCCAACCTTCCTTTTCATTACGTTCTGCTGCTGGATCGGTAAGAATAAAGAGAAATAAAAAGTACAAACAATAGAAAACATTCTTCCACAAACAGACTTACTTAAATTAATAATCGAAGTTAGTTTCACCGCTTTGCTAAGCACGTTGGCACTTGTGGTATAAACCGTGACATTGTAGTTTCTACCTGGCACCAGACTTTTCACTCTCCCTCTGCTGGTTCCCGTTGAATTGTGAACTATTCTCCAACGTTTGATGTCCGAATTTTCTGCACAATAATGCAACCTTCTCTTAACCTGCTACTTGGTTTTCGAGCTAAAAAAAACGCCGGCAAGAACGCCACAGCCCGGTAGTGGTTATCTCTCATCGCAATACATCATAATGTTAAACGTTTGCTGCCAACCACAAAGCTATTAGGTTCAGAAAAAACATGGTAGTTAGAGAAAATCATATCAGCATAACAAAAAACGTCAAATTTATCCATTTTTAGGGCAATGTGTTACATGTTATTTGAAAAATGTGCAACCCTGCGAAGCGCGTACAAGCACAAAACAATCAAGCATGAACCAATACGCTTCCTGTGATTTAAAAATCAAAAAGCAAATACATTGTTCATCTTCTAAATCACGATGCACATTTTAAAGAGGATACAAACCTTCATTTGTGAATGTCAGGTTGTATCCATCAAGAATGGAAGAGCTGGATGCCTGGTTGATGATGGTCACATCTACAGTGTCGCTCGTGCTTGGCTGAATAATAATATTCGTCGCCGAAACAGGCGTGGGTCCTTTTGCAAGAAAAACGAGAAAATTTAACCTTGTTCTGCGGGATAAGCAATGGTTGAAAATTGTCTACTCATTGAAGACAACATTTTACATTTTTTCTTGCGTTCAAAACTGTTGTCTAAGTTTGCAGTGAGCGTTGCGTCTTGCGGCGAATGTGACAATCGCCAAAATTAAAAAAAGGCAAATGCCAAGATCGCATAAGCGAGACAGTGTGGTAGAATTCCGACAGAAGTCATGACAGAAGTCCCACCAAGTGACGTGCATAACAATATATGGCTTGTAAATTTATGTTAGTGTATGTCATTATGTTGGTGTGTGGTATTTACAATAAATCTAGCTGAGCAAAGGTACGTGTGTGAATGAGGAAGAGATGGGGTGATGTTCACGTGTGCTAATATGTGTGATGTGGCTGTTTGCAGTAATGCAGTAAGAAATGTGGCTCTCTGACTGGTTGGCCACCCCCGTACTAGACCGTAAAGAAAAGCAGTTATTCCACCACTTTTCCTGATCGCGTACCTTTTGTGGGTCCCGTGCCGTCAACACGTACCACTTTGTTCCAGGACAACTCAATCTAACAAACATCATTCCATCAAAAGTTTGGAAAAGCTGGATTGACACAAACGCGACATGAGCAAAATATCTGTGAGAAATTACAATGGCCGTTTAAAAAGCAACAAGGAAGGTACACAAAAATTCCGGAATTTATTACAGAAACCAATAAGCAAAACTATAGCTGTGAGTATATTTTTTTGAAGAAAAACAGAAAGTAGGCCTGTTCACGCACAATCTGGAAGTCCTTCGCGTAACACTAGTGGTACGCGTACCACAGTTTGGGAACCACTGACTTAAAGTATGCTTATCGCGATGCATCCAAATTAACTTTTTTCCGAGCGAAAAACAGTAAAGTTCTGAATTTTTAAACACAACATCTGTTTCGGACCCGCCCGTGACCACGTTCGAGCAAAAAGTTTCTTCCAGAGTAGATGAAGCAGTCGATTGTATGACACAACAAAAAAGGTCAAAGGTCAGGGTTAATATTTGTTGAGTCAGCAACAACCGCTTAACTTTGAATTGTGCCAAAAAACGATTGTAAAAATGAAAATTACTTTTTGCCCCCAAGACTCGCATAAATGATCTGCAACGTCAGTTTTATTGAAAAATCAATCAGTTGTCTCACAAAACGATTGCTTGCGGGAGACACCGGAACTATTTAACTGCTGGGGCTATGTTGCCTTACTGGATTCTTTGTAAAAATACCATAAACGTCCCAAACAAGAAATGACCGAACCGAAAAATGCTAAATTTGCTTCGGTAATCGCGTGCTCGATAAACTAAAAAAACAAAAAATTGTAGCAGATGCTACTTTAATTTTCCGAGTATAATATTATACCTGTATATCGAACGTCTTACCCTACCAACAACAAACAAGCGCCGGCCACTATCGCATGACATGTAAAAACAGAGGATTCCATGTGTGCCGAATAGCGAGCGGCCATGGTTACAACTGACTTCGCTATTTCAGGCAAATTAGGTGATCAGCGACACTGATTGATTAGCAGGGTGATGCACGACCAGTCATGTATCATTATGCTCTTTAGTCCGCTTAAAACAAGCTGGCCTAAGTCAACGCACTGCGCTATTTTTCTTATGTGACCACCAAAACGTATTGCGGTGACATATACTAATGTAATTGCCTCGTATTGCCAAGGCAGATGGAGTTGCGATTCTTCAACAGAGAAAGTGTTTGAACATTCTGGACTCACGGACACTCGAACCTAGTTGAAGTGGCTCTTGCTTTTCTAAAAAAAAGCAGTGCTTCGCCAGGCTGCAGTAACAGTGCTGTCGCACGCTTCCAGAGTGCTGTACAGTCAAGAACATGGATGAGTCATGACTGGAGTACTGGAATGGAGAAAGTTCACAATTTTAAGAGGGCTTGGAAAGACGACAGTCATAGCAATTCAAGTACATGTCATGGTGGAATAGCTAATCCGGCCATTACCTGCTACGGTGTGCGGGTGTTGTTGCGACACGCATGTGTATAGCACAAATATCAAACGAAGGTTTTACGGGGTCATTTAAAACAATCATTGTAAACAATTTACACGTTTGCTACATGGACAAGCGTTTCAGTCCTTTTAGTTGTAAATTTTTTCGGAATTATGTTTTGCATCGTCTTCCAACTGAAAAAATCGAGTTGTTGAGGTCAATCCACGAAGCGTCTCACCTATAAAAGCTATTGTGTTTTCGTTTGAGAGACAACAATCGCCAACATACTTTATCCCTAATGTGAGAGTTTTCCTCACTAACTAATCCTGTGTTTAACACATGAGAAGTTAGTCTATTAGCTCAGTACTTAAGCGGGAGCCACTTGGCTCACTGAGGCAGGAATTTTTTGATCCTGGGAGGAAATTTGCCCAATGGAGTAGTTGGGGAGGAAAAATATTGCAAGTTTTTTATTTTCTGTTTCCGGAAGACTCGATTTTTCCAGCAAAACCAACGCTTTTTGTTTCCTAACGTGCTCCAAGGTAGCAATTAGCCTACTGTACTGTAGATTCTACGCTTGGCTGCATTTGTAGATTTCCTTTAGTTATTACTTGCAATAAAAGGCAATTGCATACTGTGATGTAACAGTCCAACAACGTTAGAGGTGAAGAACATGAAATTGCTATTATGCTGCAAAAGATTTGCATTGTAGATACCAATGCTTCGGCAAACACACTGCTGATTATTTGAGAGGATTATACAAATTCAAAAAACTTATTATCATACTATTGGAGTGACACTGGTTTCGAGATAAACACTTGAAAGATTTTATTTAATTTTTGCTGACACTTTGTTCTGTCACAAAAGAAAAATACAGTAGGTCTAACTGTAAAGTACCGAAAAGATACAAATCTGCATATCTGCAAAATGCAAACACACAGTTTCATAGAAATTGTTCTTTTGCAATAAACCTCGATTTTTGTTATGCTCATCTTGGAATTGATCTTCTTTTTGTGATTTATCGTAGGAAGAAAATGAAAGTGTCCGCTGTTGGTTAGGAATAGAATACGGAAGTAATGTTAAAAACCACTGGTCTAGCTGATAAAGTTTTGGAACGGTAGGTTCGCTCATGCGGCCTCCCCGTGGTCATGAACACTACCTGCCTCATCCAGAAGGTTGCGAGCGTGTTCCACGTAACAGCAACCTTCTCTGAACGCTGGTTAACCATTTCACATGGCGATCACGAAAGTGAGGTTTGATTATTGACTTGCTTTACAGCGTTTTATTTACTGACTTCGAGTATTAATTAATTCAAACAATGCACTGTTTTTTCAGTGTATAGAAGTCTTCCAGAGAAATATATATTCGAAACACCGATTCCGACTTCTTCGTTTTATTATGGCAAATTTTGTCTTTAAGAGATGAAACAAGACAGTACAAGTTTATACTTATAAAATCACACCCTAGCAAAGGAAAAATGAAGACATGAAGGCTTATTTCAAAACTATTTTTCCTGGAGATCCTTGCGCAGGCGATTCTAACGCTCACTGCAACACGAAATCTTTCGAAATCCCACTTCTGACCGTGGTGCCGTCAAACTTCAAGTCAATGACGCGCTGTTTTTTTCAAAGGCTGTCGAGGACTTGCATTTTTATCTACAAAAAACTATGATTCCTTTCTATAAGCAGTTCAAAAGCCTTTCCCAGGCGGCACTTTGACATAAAAATTTCACCCCCACACAATTCAATAATTCTAAGATTCTCAGCTCGTTACCTCACAGGAATAAGCAGTTAAACTTGACGCTTTTAGTAAAATACTAGTTTAGTTACGTTTACTACCAAGTAAATATTTTTCGGGAAGTCAAGTCAACTATGAACACCATCACTGTTTTTTCTGAAATTAAAATATTTTTTCTTACACGTTGTTTTGATTTCAACTTCATGTCATCCATGAAGCACGCTTGGCAACACTAACTTACGTGTTGTTTGTAGTATGCTGACTTTGTTGCTGACATCACCACTTCGCAAAGTCTCTATCGACACCTGGTAAGTTTCTCCGGCGGTCAAACTAGGTGGACTGAACAGTGAAGAGTAATTTGCTCCAACAGACTGCTGAATGCTGAAACACCAACATGAAAAGTTCTTAATAATATTTTGCAATCTAGAAAAATGCAGCTAAAATAATTTTCACCCTATAAAATTTCAATCTTAACAAACTTTTGCAGAGCTATAAGAATCGCAACAATGTGAATAGAAACCGTAGCAGCGAGTGATCCTTCGTTTTTGAGGTGTTAATAGGCATTTTAACGGCGGTTTAGGAAAGAAATCAGTAAGCTGGGTTGCTAGTTTTGTGATGCATTTTCGTGGCTAAACAAACAGCCGTGAAATGACGAAAGTGGCTGAGGGCTAAATCCGAACGGAAGTTTGCACGCTAACTTTCCAGTTTCCGCGTCTCTTTTGCTATTCAAGCTTTACAACAACGAAAAGTTCGTACTTTTTGGCTTTACTGATAATTACCCATTTTATTTACCGTATACAGAAGATGGTACAAATTTATACTGCAGATCGTACAGTGCTGGCATCCGAACACAAAACAATGCCGCACTATTTTGACTAAAGTGCACTTGATCAGCCAAAGTGTTTTTGGTCCTCACTCTTTTCCTCCAGAGTTTGGGTGAAGAGTAATGTTGTATCCATCCACAAGTCCTAGAGCAGGTTTCCATTTCATTTCGAAACTTGTTGAAGTCAGAGTGTCTGTTTCGACTGTAATGCCCTCAACAGGGCTAATCACTGCAACACAATTTGATAATTTAGGCGGGTTTAACCACAAGTGCCAAGCAATACATGCCAGCTTAAGGACTTTTCTTTTCGTTTGACTGACTTCGATAGAACTTGCGTGTTTGTTTCCGTAATTTGTAGAACTGTGGCATCGTCAGACATAGTGCCCTTTGAAACTTGTGCACACTGCACAGAGTCAGTACCACCAAAACATTATGGCCATGTTTTGCAGCTGCAAGGACAACATTTTTTAGAAGCACATAGAATATCAAAAACAAGATCCAACTGTGCTGCATTTTCCAAACATAATCGGTCTTTGGCTTGCTTTGTACACATCAAACAAAAAACTGTGAAATAAAAACGGGCGATTCGTCCTGTCACCCTTAAGTTACAAGTGCAACCATTTCACAATAAAGAAAAGCATATCATGTAGATAGGGACATTGAAAACAACAACTGATGTACTGACATGTCTTAAAATCTGTGGGTCCGACTTCCTCACTCTCCGCCATCACCTCCCCGATCTCAGTTACGTGGGTGCTGCGAGAAACCACCTTTGCCGTGTATGTCCGGTATGGCTCCAAGTTGGTCAGTGTAACCGCAGTTTCGTTCTTTGGAATCTCAACAGAACCGCTGTATACGAACTCGTTCAAGTGAGTCGAGTCGTCGGTCGTGGCAAATGTGACGAGATACCTTAAAACAATTACGAGTTGCAGTTTTCGAAGTTTACGTGCTTTGAAAAGATGATCAGCAGTGATCAGTTCTGCGCAAGTCTGCGTAATTTCTCATGTATATGTAACTTGCGTCGATCTTTTTAATGATTGCTTGGTAAATTTTAAGTGTTAATAATACCAAGAAAAGTACATACTCCGTAAAAATGTTGTCGCCTTCCTCGTCACTAGGGGGCGCCCAGTTCAACATGACTTCCGTCGGTCTTATCCAGACAAGCTTCACGTTTAACGGAGGTAGTGGATCTAAACGCAGAAAGTTACGTTTGTTGTTGCAGCAGCGATAAAAACAGGTATGACAGAATTGACTCCAGTGAGAACGATTTTCTTCACAGCTGTGTGTTTTAATAAATTCGTGCGATGTTTCGTCGCAACCCAAAACACAAAGCAAGTATGCAGACACGTTGCAGTTCGTTGCGAGTTGTGAGAAATCAAAGCTTCGATATGATTATTTCGTTAACGACTTAACAAGGCCTTGTTTGCAAACATCTCGCGATTTATCAACAAATCATTGAACAGTGGTATCCACCAGCACTGTCTTTAAACGATCGCAGCTGCTACTGCGACTAAGACTAGAAAAGTATATATCAGTTTTGCACAATAAAGAACAGCTCACAAAATTCGATATTTTTAGCCGAAAACACAATTTGTATACTCGTCACAAATGCTTTGGCGGGATATATTCCTCCATAAGCTTCAGTGCTTGCTTCCAGCACTCTTGTCGATAGCCAGTACAGATGCCCAGGACTCAGGTTTGCAAAAGTTGCTGAGTTTTCGCCGAGAGGCAGTGAAAGTGAACGAAGAGGTCCACTTTCTGTTCAAATACTGGCAAGTGAACTAGATATAGGCTGCACTACAAACGAACAGAAGGATGAAGTTGATCAAAAGCACACCAATCGCCCTATCGCTTTTTCGATTACGTTTATCGCAATATCACAAAGATTTAAAAACTTATGGTAACTTCATTACGTGACAAAACTCGTTGCGAAGACTACCAATTTAGACAATTGTTTAATGTTGATGAGGCGTGACCTATCATAAAAATGGATAAGAAAAACAAACGTTTTAGAGAACGCGCAGACGACTTATAGCGTTTGAACATTTTTTACCGTTTCAAGCTCATAAACGTTTTTTAAGTACAACGTAAAGCAATTCATTTCCAAGGAGGATTTTCAAACATACGCTCACGTTATTATCCGACAACACAAATTAAATAATTTGTGACGTTTTAGATTACCAATTTTAAATAAATATTAAATTAAATAATTCGTGACCGTTTTGGATTACATACAAACGTTTTGGATGACGGAGTACAAATTAAATAATTTGCGTAAGTGAAAAAACAAACAAAAATTCAATAAATCTTCTTCACACAACAATCCAAACGCATTTGCTTCATCCCACATCACAGTCGTGAGTTGTTAGTTCTACCAAGCGTTGGTTTCTGTCGTAAGAGTCCAGACTGAAGGCACCTGGGCTTGGTTAAGAAATTACGTTTGCCCTACACCAGGGATGAAATCAATCGAATCGCATCGGTGTACTGACCAATGTAAAAGTAAGAAAAATGTGGAAAGGCAGAGCAATACTCTTAAATCACCAATGTTTCGAACAGATAAGGTCAAGTGACAAGAATGCTCTGCGGCTGTTTCTATAATCTTCGGCTTTGTAAAAATTTTGCTAGCTGGTCAAGCCACAAACAAGCTTGCCTTTGCTTGATTGCAGGGACAACTCATACAAATCGAACGTAGAACCACGCTGAGAATCGGGTGTCGACCACGTGGCGGTTGCATTTCTGTTGTCAGTTAATACTGTGAGGTTCTTCACGGAATCTGGAACTGCATAACATAACACTGGTTTCAGTCTGAAGAAGTAAAAAATAGAAAAATGCATACAGAAAAAGTTTTCTTTAGTAGAAGGTTTTGGGATGTATAACCGCATAAATATTTTAACTGTTTGAGAGGATTGATATTTAAAAATGAGCAAACCTCAAATACGTCTAAAAAGAGCACATTTTACACATCGACGTCTTCAAATCTCCTCAAAGCTTTTTTATATTCAAGCCGTGATGCGAAAACCTGGCAGAACTTCGTACCGTGATACTGGCAAATGAAAGGTTTTGGTATGGAGCAGTCCGCACTGGTCCACATCTCCTGTTTGTCGGCATCGCTCCGGTAAATTGCAACGCAGTCTCTGTTATCGCTGACGCCGCCGTTAAATGCAGGTAGATCGCTGCTCCACCGCACCGGTGTCTTGTCACTGTAGGTCAAATTTCCTTCCAACTGGAACAAAGAGAAAAAAAGGTTTAGATCTGTTAGGTTTTCGGTTAAGCATGTACCTGTCCAAGTATTTTGCTCATATAAAAAAAACAAGCAAAGCGAAGATTGGTGCACAAACTGAAACATAAACAATTTTGTCCTTTCGTTGAAAGACGTTGTCGATCTTTTCGCCATGTGCAAGGGCGTATGTCAGGGAAACCCGGCATAAAATCTTTTATCGCGAAAAACACTATTCTACCAGTATACAGTAGCTGCACTATCCACAAGTCATCAAAAATACACTATCAAGCAAACGTTTTGACTGAAAACAGGTTTTGGGAACAAACGAGGATTTTAACTCCAAATTTCAATTTGTTGCACAAGTCAGATTAAAAACATTATTCAGGTGAAGAGCAGAACGAATTATGAAAACGCCATATTGCGTCCCAACAACAGAAACGCGTTTTTAACTACACGTACAGTATGCCAATTACGCTTTTGTTCTGTGCATACATTGTTCAGTTTTGTTACATTTTTTAACATACAACTAAAGTGGGTTTTTGGTTCTGATGGAACTAAGTTTAATTTCATGGTTGTGCAGATCTAAAAATGCTGACCAATCATGTTAAATAGTAAGAGAAAAGAAGTAGAAAACATGAAATATCGTAATATAAAAAGGCAAATGCCAACGATCTAAAGCAGGGGTGTCCAACCTTTTTGGCCAAAGGGCCACCTGCGGTTTACGAATGATTGCGCGGGCCACTTGAGTGTTTACTGCTAAGACAGACAAAACCCTCACACCAAAATTATAATCTTAGAAATGTGTATTTTCCTCTTTTACAATTATAAGAACAATAAACATACCAACAGTAAAGTCAACAAAGTTTTTACTACACGTCGACATTTCAATGTGAAGTTTGGCACTGTTTTTCTCCAACAAGTTTGGCAATATTCGGTGAGATGGACGATGTAGCAATGCGAAGCGAATTTTCCATATGGCTGTCAGGAAGTAGTGATCTCACAAAGGATTTGACATGGCTCACCCGCGAAAAAACTTGCTCGCACAAGTAAGTGCTGCCGAATAATGAGGTCACGAAAACTGCCAATCTGTGAATCCTCTGATATTTTTCTTTAGAGACATATTTTTTGTAAAATTCTAGCAATGGAAAGTCTTTGAACTTCTCCCTTAAATCAGATGAGCACTGAAGATCAATGCACTCCAT
>Ga0210059_1000079_pt1 | contig 79294 bp, 59 predicted proteins | sample Ectturendosymbi2_FD_188042 | JGI IMG/M metagenome (GOLD analysis project Ga0210059, IMG submission 188042) | Ecteinascidia turbinata endosymbiont from Florida, USA - Sample 2 (SPAdes) (version 2) | ecosystem: Host-associated > Tunicates > Ascidians > Unclassified | place: Key West, Florida...
CTTCAGCAAAACACTTTGGCCTAGCGTTTGGGCCCTAGGCCAGACAACATGAGCCAAAATGACCCCAAAACTACTTCACTTATGACGTCAGTCACAAAAAATCCGCACCCCCCAACCAAAAAATTTTTTTCGAGTACAATCTGCTAGACTGGCCGATCCGTTTGAGCCCTTGAACAGCTCTCTAGCGCAATCGGCGGAGGAGCTAAGGCGTTGGTAAGGCAACCAAAAACTGCTGTTTTTTAGGCCGAAATCAAAGTATGAATATATCGTAGGCCGGCTCTCAAAGTGTTAAAGTGAAGCTGTGTTGTATTGCTGTGAATCACATTTTTTTTATCTACCTTCCACATCTTATCGAGAGACCTGAAGTTTTGCAACGTAACTCTTCATTTGAAGTTTTGCATAGTCTCAAATGAATGTGGTCTCAAAAACGAGTCTCACATGAATGTGGTGTCAAATGAATAGGTCTCAAGCTCAACTCCACAAGTCTCAAATGAATGCAGTCTCAAATGAACGTGGTCTTAAATGAGTGGTCTCAAATGAAACGGCCTCAATTGTCTGCACACCGAAGGACAGATTAACAATTATTCATTGAAACCATTAATGAATCTATTATCTTCATGGACACATGCCTTCACTTGTGTGCTTTTTTTGGTTGAGTTTTTTCCTTGCAACAAACTTTAGTATTGAGTTCGTAATTAGATTGCTAACTTTTTTCTCATGCCATTCATCTTGCTTCTGATCACTGTTGGTATGGCTATATTTAGAGCAAAATACATTTAAGCCTAGGTGTAAAGATTTTGTACTGACACTGACATGCATTGTTAGACAACTTGTGATAATATTTTCATTTTTGATTTTTAAGTCCCTATTTCACAATTAATGCCATTACCATGGAGTTAAAAATGTTGCACACAGTTTTATGGTTGTAAACTATCACAAGTTGGTAGTGTAATGCAGCACCATAAATATAAAATCCTTTCTGTAACCAGTTGATGAGCTTGTCAAGGAGAAAGATTTAATTTAGCAAGGCATAACCATTATTACAATTCTAGAAGATGCGTTCTTTTATACATAAGCAGTTAGACCTCATTTATCTGAACTCCGAACAACTAGAATCCCCTGCTATCTGTCACAAAAGTGCTAGGAACAGATTTCTCCCAATGCATTTCACCCATTCAATCCAGAAACCTTGCTGTTTGACTCCGACACAAAATTTAGGAACGTTATTATACCTTTTAAAGCGAAAACTCGGCCAACTCCAAAGGTGTTAAGTTGACAGTTCATCTAAGTCTACTCTGCAGTTTTTTTCTGTTCCCCTTTGTGCATCTGCTTAGGTGAGTTCTACTGTACTGCACATCGTCATCTTTGTGTACATTGTTAGCATTTGCTCTGGAAAGAATTTTGCTCTTTATACTGTACTGTTAATTACAATTATCTGGATACCTCGCTAAACCAGCATTATTTGACAAAACAAAGTAGTCGGAATAATGAGGTCTGACTGTACAATTTTTGTAGCTGTTTTGGCCTGTAGGCAATGTTCCCTCTAAGCTGCGCGCCTGCATGGCCGCGCAGCTGCTAAGATCCCTCTGCGCAGTTGCAACAATGCTTAGCAATAAAATTTGTTTTGTTTTTAGTTTTTGTCTGTAATACATCTTACTGTGTAATAGATTTAATAACTTTTGCTCAGTAAAATTGTGATCCAGCACACCCACTTGGTTTTCCGTGCAGCATTATTAAAAATTGGAAGGAACATTGCCTGTAGGTTAAAGTAACTTTTGTAGCTGTGTAGGCCTGTTTATGTTTTACAGTTATTAAATAACTACCGGTAATCATATTTCAGTAATAACTGAAAAAATGTCAAACTGTATCCAAACACTGCTAAATATCTGCTGATTCATCTTTGACCCTATTAAAACAGCATTAAGGTTACTTTTCTGGTTACCTCCTTATGATAAATATAGTAATCCAGGTCTTATTGATTAGTTTTAGCCAAGCATGTTGTTCTTATTGTTTGAAGGTACAATATGCCCATATTGCGCAAGTCTTTGCAACTCCATAACTCGCCAGGTGATTGAGCTAGAGAGCTATTCAAACCCTTAAAATATGTGGCGAGTCTTCTAGTTTGTATTTTGTTTTTTTGTGGGTGACATCATAAGTGGGGTAGGTTTAGGCTTTTTTGCTGAGGTCATCAGACCCTGGGCCCCAACCAAAATGTTTGACTCAAGTTTTCAGTGGAAACCAGGCTAAAATATGAGTATTTTGAGCCTTTGATTGGCTTTCTAACATTTATGGTTCAAATGTTATGGCCAAAAAACTAAATTCGGATAAAAATTGACCAAAACGATTTTTTACCCAAATTTCTCTAATTAAAGGATTAATTAATTATTGTATTTTTAAGCCGTAAAGTTGAATGACATTTTTAGGCTGATAAATGTGAAATTGATCTCATTAAGATTATTTCTTATGAGGCAAGCTAACTGGAAGCCAAGTGCCACGTTTTTTTCACAACATATGGGCAAGAAAATTGCTTGAAACAGTGTATCATGTGCACCATTGCCAGTGCCATTTGGCTGTAACAGTGAAATTGTGGCTGATATAATGCAAAGGGTGTTCAGCAGCAATTCCCAAGTTTTTTTACTAGGAGATCCATTGCCGTGCTCCACCTCTTGTTCGATTGTGAAAACTCTGGAAAATCTACCCTTAACTATCAGTAATATGATGTTGCAAAATGAGAATCTGGTGTAAAATTCTAAATCATTGGCTCCCATCCTTTGCCCACTTAAAGTCCCTTAAATGTATTAATTCTTTTTAATGGACCCCCAAATTACAAAACGTTTAGTTTAAGAGAACGCAATATTGTATTTTGAAAAACTGATGTGATGGAGAAATTCTGCTTTCAGAATCATCGGTCTGAAATCATTCTAGCAGTGCAGTGTTATGTTATTACATAACGTGACATATTACCAGTCGGCACTGATTCCTAAAAACATTGTGTAGGAAGTAAGACAACTAAAGGCAGAAGTGTACAGTATGAGTATTTTCTTTGACTATCCACTTACTGCATCTATTAGTCATATGCTGATTGATACTAATTGGAAGAGGTGGAAACAAAATTTTTTTACTGATCAAAGCAAGTGATCATAAACTTTTCATTGAGTCATTTTTTTGCTTTCAATAGGTTTGTTATGATTTTGTGCAGTTGACAGCAATATAAGTATATATAATATTTTTTGACATCTTGTTTAAGGTTCTAAAGACGATAGCATTACATCGAATGGGAAAAGAGCAAGAGGCATATGCTCTTTCGTGTGAAGTCGTAGCACAAGGTCCTATTGATGAGAACAGTCTTCAGGGTCTCAGTCTCTATTATAAAGAATGCCATAAAAGTAAGTTAAACAATCAAGCAGTAGAAAGCAGCAAGTCATTTTGTGTTTGTTTTGGAATTTGTGATATAACTTAGCAATTTTGTTCTCAAATGGAAAGTATGTTCTTTTTGTCATATGTTTATCGGCACTTTGATGCGTGTGGTAAAGACGCACTAATCTGTGGGGTGTGTGCACAGTGGTGTTAATTTGCCACAGTGTACTGTACAGCAAGTTTTTTTTCTGTGTCTGTTCATAGGCTTTTGCGTGGAAGGGCAACAGTTATTCCCAATATTTTCAAGCACGTAAAAAAGCTTGCAAGAATGATTGGCATTGCAGTCTTTGTACTGTAAGAAAAACGCGTTTGTTACAGTTAACAAGGAAATGTTTAAACTGTATAAACTATTTGTAAGCTGTATCTAGCTTGTTTTGTATAAACTATATGCCTATGGATTTGGCGTATACGAATTGCCTGCATTTAAACAATGGCAGCATCGCAACATCGCATTAATGTTTCGAATTTTTCTTGTGATTTCAGCGGAGCTTATCAGTCCTATGTACGAGCAAGCAGTGAAACTTTGTCCTCAGAACGAGGAATATATTTCACATCTGTTCATGTCCTACGTGCGACAAGAAAAGTTTCAAGAAATGCAAAGGGTACATTCGCACGACGCATTATTCTCTTCTGCGTGCCGTAGATATGAATTGTGATCTGTCTGTTCGTCAAGTCACAGCGTTCCTTGACTCACGTAATCAGAGGAGTTGGCGCGTGAAACCAGGCGTTTTGATGTTGTTAATTTAATTACATCACGGCTACGCAACGCTTGTATTTCAACCGTTTCTTCAAACAATGATCTTCGTGCCGACAAACTTTACTCGGCCTTTATAACCCATTTCAATCGTTGAAACCAGGCCTGTGGAGCCGGAGCCTGAATTTTGGGTGCTGGTTCCACAACCACAGTTTGTGGGACAAGCGAGTTACCGAGTGTAGATTGCCGTGTGTGTACGTATTTTTCATCGTTGTGTGTAGATCAGGGCTTCTCAAACTTTTTTGCAAATGTCCCGCTATCCATCAAATATATGATTTGGCGACACCTCATCTATGCTGCTGTAATAATACAATGTTTTTCAGTTTTCACTGGACCAAATCATTTTGGAGCCGGTGCCAAAAACTTTCGATGCCTGGTGCCGGAGCCTGGAATTTGAGTTCCGGCTCCACATCCGTGGTTGAAACTCATCTTTTGTGAAGTAAAATATGTAAACTAACGCGTGTCTTGAACAGTCTTCGTCATCTGAAGATTTCTGGTCGCTTGCCTCCGAATGCCTTAGAAACAAAAAAAACGGGCACATCTGTAATAACACGCTGTTTGCTTAACTTTATGAGTGCAAAGGTTATGAAGCATCCCCACTTGACCTAATTGAGAGTAAGTTTGTAAATGAACTACATCCGGCACAAATTTGGAATGGTGTCAAGTTCAATTACCTGCCTGCAGCTTCGTTCCTTCCATAGTGACCGACTGCAAAAGTGCACTGCCATGTGAATGCTATGTTTATTGCTTGTTTTCAGGTTGCCATGCTTCTCTACAAGCAGTTCCCGAAGAACCCCTACTTGTTTTGGGGAATTATGGCGATCGTTTTGCAGGTGGGACTTTTGTAAATTGCTTGGCATTTTTGCTGCATGAATAACGAAGTACAGTAGCATTGTCATTTTCTGGAAGGTCTACAGACACAGACAGTTTAACGAGGCTGTAATTTTGGATTCTTTCTTGTTTTATCCAAAGATTTGATAATTACGTTGCATCATTTGTGAGTGCCTTTTGAATATAACCACGGTTTTGACCCACGGCAACTTGTATCATATCGGACGCCGGTTAAAATATATGGGTACAGATTTTATGCTGATAAGATTGATCGCACTTGCACCGTGTTAGCCAGCTGGAAAGCTATCACTATTGTGCTGTCGTGGCCAGCTGGGACATGGAAAGTAGTCTCATTGTCATCTTGATAAAATCCTTGCTGTTGTTCACGGTTGATTGGAGGAAAGGCAAATGAGTGGCTTCGCGCTGGCAAGGAACAGAATACCACACATAACGCGTGCTGTTCTTGAGGTTCTATATTGATTTCACTCAAGCTGTGGTAACCCCTGGTTATTTTGCGGGTTTTGCAAAGATTGTCGTTTCTGATGTGACCATCCCGTACACGTTCTGCTTGTTATGCTTACGTTACCGTTATCATGGCTGTTTCCTTGTATTATCTCTTAAAATTTGTTTTAAAAATTCAAACGTGATAATACCAGCAAGGCACTTTGCACGAGCATGCTGTGCATAGCTGACTTACCCATCTATTCATGAATTTGCTGATGCTGTTTTCGTTTCTCAATTCCTGTATGTCGACGATATTAACCGTCGTGACGTCAAGCGCACAGTACTGTTTTTATTAAATTATTTTACGTAGCATCAACTTTTTTTGCAATGACGGCAAGTTAGCACACACGCATGCTTGTCAGCCTCAAGAGATATCATAAATAAAGGGCTTTGCGGAAACAACTCATTACCACGAGGTTGCATGGTACGACTTCGTACTACGTCCAATGAGCAAACCGAACAAAACGCAGGAAATGTTTTAGCTCCGAAACGAAACCTTTTTTTACCTGTGCTGCGGCGTCTTGCCCCTTTGCAGGCACAGAATGCGGACAAAAAACTTGCACAGACCATGTATCTTCCGTTGGCTGAAAAAATGATCGAAAAGCATATCGAAAAAGGCAAGATTGAAGCTGAAGCGGGTGAGTCCGGCGCTGTGTTTGCGTGATCTGGATTCATCGCTGCTTTTGTGCTTGCGTGATGCGAACCCTTCAGGCTTTGAATGAACACAACGACGAATACTTTCCAGTACGGCGAGATAGGTTGTACTGTATATTGTGTAGGGTAGTGCTCGGACCCAAAGAACATTATATATCTGTGCCGGAGTTACTTATTTTGCCTTCACTGCGTTGGAAGAAGACCGACGGACCAAGCCGAAGTCATGTCGGGCAGACAAACCCGAGCTGCAATCTGCGGCATTGTTTTGGAGGTTCGGAAAGAGAGGTTTAATGAACAGATGGTCACGAAACTTAACCTGTGGCGCACTCGGGCAAAACAACTTCTAACAATTACTTGCGAAATTGCATCGACAGATCTTTGAAAGCTTGTAATAATTCAGTGCAGCTCTGCACTCGCAAGGAAGCAAACAGCTTGCGATTTTGTCGTTGTCCGACCGGGAAAATAACCGTCGTCCTTGGCCCTGACTAGCCGCACACCCAGCCGCCCAGCTTGTGTTGGTCGTGAGCCACGTGTAAATATTTTTGCAGAAGTACGTCTCTACCTACTGGTCTTAGACCTCCTTGGGAAGCATGACAAGGCGTTGAAAGTTCTCCGAGGAAATCTTGGTAGTAAGTAACCTGCGCTAGACAGGACTTCTTTTCGACTGCTCCCTATGAATTCTGTCTCCTTCAGATCTGACCCACGAAAGCCTACACTTGTTTTTCCCCTTCACGATAAATCAAAAATTTATCGGTTAACCCTGTTGCTGCGCAGAACAATGACGAGGATTGTTAATACAACGTAAGATATGTATAGTAACCTGACAACGATACAACTGTTAGTTTACTTCTGCGCTTCCCCATGTATACTTGGTAAGCGAATTTGCTGACTTCAGACAAAACTCACCGTACAAGCCAGTTTGAAGTTGTTTTTTTTATTTAGCGTTTAAAGCTCGAACTTAGTTCGCCCTCTCTAATGCTTTTTCAAGGCGTTTTGAGAGACGGAAAAGGTCAACTTTATCCAGTCGTATCTCAAAATACACCAGAACCTCGCTTTGCTATCACACCATCAACAACGATGGTATTTAGATAAAATGGTTGCTGTCTCTCAAAATGTCTTAGCGGTCATCACGGTCGAACCTTAAAAAACCTGCTCATAACTAACGAAAACTTTGAATGTTTGTAAAGCAAAGAAAAGCACACGTGTCTGGCCTGCTGTGGTTAAAAAGCAACTGTCGTTGCCGTTAAGGCACAAAATGTCTTTCATTGTTTAAAATCGGCTCGTACCAATGCAACCATCTTTGTTTATTCAAATCACTGACCGGTGAGTTTTCTTCCGCAGAAAAATTGCCGCCAATAGAAGTAACCGGCTACACTCCGCTGACGATTCAAATCGAGGAAAAACTGGGCAAGTGGGACGTCGTCAACGCGCAATACAAAGAACTGCTCAGAGAAACGTAATGTTCCATCTACTTCCAGTTGTTTTTTTTTCCCGAAACCAGGAACGTGCATTGCTGAATATTCTGGCCTGAGTACTCGACAGGAAATCGAATCAGAGCCTGTGTCTAAAATCGTACTATATTTGCAATTGAAAGGTGTGCGCTACATTTAAAAAACGTGACATATCATTTTTTAATCATTTATGGCTTCCTCACTTGTCAAGCTATTTGAATTTTAGGAAGCATATGCTTAGCACTGATCAACGGCTATGAATTAGGCCCAGAAAGTTGCCCGAGTCTAAGATCAACGTGTTGTTGTGCAGCCCGGATGTGTGGAATTACGCGATCGGTTACTTGGATTCTTTCTTCCACCTTCTCGACAAGAAATGGACACCCCCTATACAAGAGAACGACGATTTGGAAACCAGGTACGCGCGTGCTTCCCTCACCAGAGAGCACAGATACATTGCTGTATAGTTGCAGCCTGCCCCTGCGTGCGGTCACGTACTGTGACTGAACGGAAATGTGGCTCGAGCGTGATGACCGCAGGCGGTGTTCGTGGCGTCTTTGGAAAAGCAAACGATGTTATCTCATGATTTGCGTTCTCTCACTTCAAGCCATCTGCATTTTATTTTGCTTGTTCAAGAACGCCGGTTCGGTTTTCGTCGGACCTTTGCACATTTGCGATGATAGCGGTGGCATGCGCGAGTGCCTTTGCTCACAGAAGCTTCAAATATTTGGTTCAGTCGTTCCTGGTTTCTCTAATGTGTGATGAGCAGTTATTGATGTTGCTGGTGTCCGAGCCGCGTGAAGTTGCCATAAGTCACATATTTATTGAAATTTGGTGTTTTATGTAGCTTATATTTGTTCAAACTTGGCGTTTTATGTAGCTCATACTGGTTAAAATTTGGTGTTTTATATACCTCATATTTGTTAAAATTTGGTGTATTCTGCGAAAATCATGGGTGGACCATTGTCCTATTACATAGCTCACTGTCTTCCGTCAAACATTTCTTGCGCAGAATTTCGGTCGAAACCGATTACAAGCTCGAGCAAGCGTACGCGTTCATCGGCGAACTGGTCAAGGTTGAGAACGACTTGCTGCAATGGAAACGTCGCGGGCCCTTTTTAATGAGATTAGAGATGTTAAAAAGATTGAGAGAAAGGAGAAAGGCCGGTCAAGGTGGGAGACTCCACTTTTACAGTCGTGCTCTGTTCATTTGTGACAAATTTTTCATTCTCTTGGACGTGAAATATTTTTTTTCTTCTGAAAGTGATATTCTTTGTTGGAAAAAGATTACGGGATAGCCGCGGATCTCGTGGGTTCGAAACAACAGCTTAACTGTTCCCCAAAAACTGCGGGGGTTTGAAAATCGGACGTAGGTTGTTGACAAGTAGAACAGATTGTCAAGCAAAACATCTGGAATTCTGCGAAAATCATGGGTGGATCTTAGGAATTTCCATATTATTGCAAATTGTTTACAAGTTCGTTGTAGTAAATGCTGTAGCTACAGTATTTGGAATCACACCAAAGCAGTAGTTCGCTATTTTACATCGCAGCCCACAACGCTTGTAGACTCGATCACACGCACATCAATTGGGTTTGAGCAGCTTTTTTTTAATCCTAAGATCTTGGCAGGGAAGCTGGGTGCGAGCTTGCGGCGCTCTTACGATCTGAAACGTACCATTCGGGAACCTCTGCACTAAAGTGTTTTTGGTGTTCACTAGATTTTTCTGCTTTTTCGAAGATAATTGTCCAGTACAGTTGTTCCCATCCCAACCAGGGGTGCTCGCACCCCGTCGTGAAGCGAGGCATCATTTCAGGGCGTGGGAGAAGCGTCGGTCTTAATGACAGGAATTGATCTCTTTATTTCTCCCCTGCGGCTTTTTGTTTTCTTTTGCAATGGTTTATAGACAAAAACGCAAGGTTCGTTCAAACCTACAGTATGTGTCAATCTACTTTATTTACGAACTTGCAGTAGTGCAAACTAAGTAGATAAGGCCGTTGTGTTATGTGATGTGATAATTACTTTTCTGATAAACTCCTGCATAGTCTGAGCGTAGCATGTATACGAGTGGATCCCGCATTACATCATTCTAAGTAAATAGTTCTGAGGTGAATCGATCGTAGAGGAAAGGAGTTGTGTGCCTTGCCTTTCAAATTGGAGTGAATTGTTGTTTCAAATTGGAGTGAATTGTTGTTCTTGTGAAAGTGTTTTGTTAATTTCAAGAGACGTGAAGGTCTGCTCTATGTAATTGTGGGTGGAGATAATAATAGAAGCTTTTCTGGTTAATCATCATCATCCTTCATCATGTCGAAGAAAAGAAAAGGGAATGATGACTACGTTCGTTTTGGTTTCACTCGCATCGGAAAACTGAGGATTTGCAAAAGCCTCAGTTCATGCTGTGTGAAACAATATTCCCAACGCAAATTTGAAAACATCTAAGCTGCATGAACACTTCGACATGGCAAGGCCAATGTTGTGGGCCATGATGAAAAATCTTTGCGAGCTAGAAGAGCCCGTTATAATTCTCAAGCAACCCTTCCAAAATTAGGTTTTGTCTGTTGGCAAACCACTACTGATAGCTTCATGCCAAGTGGCATTTAAAGTAGCAAGTTCTAAAAATCCCCATACTATTGCAAAATAACTTATAGAAATGGCTACAACTATTCTCAGAAATGAAGCAAAAAAGAAGCTTAATTGTTGCCGCTATCAAGTAATGCTATTCAAACCCGAATTGCTGAATTGAGTACAGATATTTTGGAAAAGGTTATCTCACATATGAAGGCTAGTACCTTGCCAATCTCCCTTCAGTTGGACGAGACTACGCATACTTCGAATTGCAGTCAACTTATTGCACCGGTCAGGTAATCAATTGTCCATGATGGTATCATAAAGGACAACTTTTCTGTGAAAAACTGAAAACAACCACCGCTGGCTCTCACGCGGGAGAGTTTTAACCCGCTTCTTCAAACTGCGAGAACAAATCAAAGTCTTCCTAGACTCTAGAGGAACGTCACTGTGATCTGCTTGAAGAGTTGGAATCGCAAGAATTCAACCAAATCTTAGCGCATTTAAGTGACTTTTCACTTGTATGAACGATCTGAGTTCATCACTTCAAGCCAAAAGTATAAACATTGAATTGATATGAAAACCTAATTTCAATTGATATGAAAACCTAATTTCATATCAATTCAATGTTTCAAGATAAGTTGTCTCTGCCGTGTCGGCGAGTGAAAAGAGCGAATAATTCTAATTTTCCATCACGTGAAGAAAGAGTGGATGACAATTAATCTTCGAGTTTGGTTCCTAGTGTTTGTGAAGAAATTGTGGCTCATTTGGAAGTGTCGTTGACGTCATTTATAGATATTTTGACGTATGGAAATGGAAACTTCTGAAGAATGAATCATGAATCCATATTCCTTCAATTTGAATAAAACGTCAGATGATGGAGAACTGAAAGAAAATGTTATAAGAATGTGTTCAAATCGTGTTCTTGAAATGCAATGTGAAAGTAAAACTTTAGAAGAGTACAGGTGCTCGGCTGCGGTTATGTTTCCAAGACCTTGTGAAACTGTACCAGCTGTTCTCATTCCATTTACGACAACATAGTCCAGACGTGTGCGGACTAATTTTTTTGTGCCCGGATCTAATCCTGTTTTGCAAATTTTCAATCCGAATCCGCTATGGCTCCTGTAATAGCATGACACAAGCAATCCGATTCCTGTTTGACTCCGCATAAATATAAATCAAGCAAACACCACATAATATGAAATAATTGAACGTGAGCACCATTATGTTTACTTCACTGTAAACACTTTCACAAACTTTTGGTGCCTAATTAAATTGGTATCAAAACAAATGAAGCATCGATGTATCATCACAATGAACGCCTCGCCACTGAACATCATGCAATAACCATTGACAAAATTCATAGATGAGTAGTGCATTTTCCTAGTCACCACCTACCAATGGCACACGTGGCTTAGTGGTTTTAATACTTCATAGCTTTATTTTGCATACACCTTTTTTCAACCCTGCCACATCTTCCATCTCTACACATGCCTCAAGCAACTCCTGCAATCTTTCATCTTCAATTGCTGAAAAAGATTTCATATGATTAGCAATAAATGCAACAGACGCATTTGAGAAGGGATTTGTTAAAGTGAAACTACTAATTTTCTCCTGCTACGAATTTTGCTTCAGATTTGCACAAGATATCACATGAATTGTGAAATGAGACGTCCCACTCATGGACCTGTCATGCTACAGGGGTTGTTGACATTGCACAAGCAATATAATCACCGCCAAATATTACTTTCACAACCATCGCCAGTTTTTTTCTGACAGTTTTCCATCCATTAAGAGCTTTGAAGCGCGGAGTTATGTTCTATTACTTTTGCGATCATCGAATTCATACAGAAAAAACTTCCACCGTTTGTTCGAGTTCGGCAGTTGGTTGTATTTTATCAAGCACAAACGAGCTCTTTTGATTATTATACAGACATCGAAGAACCGCCGGTGTCCGCCAACCCGTTGCTGCTGGAGTACGCGCTGGATTTCTCCACGAAACCCTGCTGCTTGAACGACCTCAAGCCTTATTTCGAGCTCCTTCCCGCCCATGAGATTGACCAGGTAACGACGCGCGCGAATTCTTGCGTTTTGCGTTTGAAACGTTAACGGCACTTTTATGACGTCTGCATACACTATTCGGAACTAAAAGCCTGTTTTTTTCTCAAGTTTCTGCAAGATTTGTACAAGCAGCAGGCGTCTTTCACGCTTGCTGACGTCACAAAAGATGTGCTCGCCAAACTAAAGCCGGAAATTATTTCCCGAAAGCAAAAAGAATTTCATCGGCACATTTTTACGGTGGAAGCGACGCGGTATGGATGCTTTCTGTTCTAGTAGCTCTTCGCCCCACTGACTGGTTTTATTTTTTGTGCAAAACTCGTGTTTTTTTGTCGTTTCCTTAGCAAAAAACTTCATAATGAAACAATAAGCTGATTTTCGTGGCAAGTTCAAAGTAAAATTCCAATAGCAGCTTCGATCTTCGATCGTAAGATTCTCCGCAAAATCTTCTCAGCATCGCATCTTCGCACATGTTCTCCAGTTTCTGAAATGTGCATTCTCCGCACTCTCCGGTCATTCTCGAGCAGCCAACCTTTGGGTTGCGATACGCTTGTCATTAAAACAAATTGCTCTCCAACTTCAGACGCACGCATAACAAGAGATTTTGTTAGTTTTATTTCTGTTACCGTTGCACTGGGGCGCGTCTTTTTGTTTGTTTTCGCGGCTGGTCGCTTTCAGTCGCGCTTTTGCTGTTAAAGAAAAGATGTTTTGAACGACCTCGCCCTTAGTTCGCATCGCGCCAGACCACATAACAGCCCTTTAAAAGCCGAATGTAATTCCAGCCACTCTTCCTTGTCATACAGGTTTCTGGGCAGACACGAGCAGCTGTCACGGGACAAGAAGCTGACGCGCATCGACCACTTGCTCACCCGGCACACCGACGGACTGTGCTTCTGTAAGAATCGCGTTACTTCCTCCTTCGAACCTTTCATAACTTCAACCGCGTTCTGTCCGAGCCTGATGCACAATGTTCTGCAAGACCTGCGTGATATGCTCTGAACCTTGGTTAACCTTTTTTCCTTAATTATCGTTCCAGGACAGGGGTGGGGAACCTGCGGCCCGCGTGAACATTTGATAAGGCCCGCATCAGAATTTTCGTTACCCAATTTAATGTACAAAATCGCGTCAAAACTAAGCTCCATGCCAAGCAGGTACTTGGTATGTAATAAGAAGCCTCTATCCCTCGTAAGATAAAGGTAGAAGTTTAAGATAAAATCAATTGCTATTTGCGGCCCGCCAGCTATAATCCACAATTTATGCGGCCCGTGATGGTAAATAGGTTCCCAGCCCGTTCTGGGACGTCGTCATTCGCATTCTGAATCGTTTGCAAATCTTCGCAGTGAGATGTAATTTTTATCGTAAAGAATTACTTATTTGCCGATCATCGATCGCTCGACCGCAACGAAGTCGGGCCTAAAAATGGTCCCAGGAAGACCGCAATATCGTCCCACATGCGTAAGTCTTTCTTTCCGCAGGTGATGATAGCCCGGACACTGACACGTGTGTGGTTGACCTCTACTGCACCAATGCCATTCGCCTGCTGATCGACTTATACGAAGATTCAGGTATTATAAGTCATTGCTGCACTCGTCTGAATAAGCAGGTTTTATTCATTTTATTCGTTCAAACCAGGGGTGGTCAGACTACGGTCCGAGAGGGCGTTTTGGGGTAGCCACACATGTACGTAGATCAACGGTGCACAACCTTCGATAATGAAACTTGCGGCAGTCCACATGTAATTCGAAATACAAGATTTGGCGGCCGTGTTGGCGTATATTGAAGCAAAACAAACGCAAGGCAAGAAAATCAGTCCACACGATGCTTAACAATCTGGATGATGATGTCACAAAGGGTTAGAATGAATACGCAATTTGTCTGAATGTGTTCTATGTTGGTTGGCACTGGGAAGTATCTCATAAATATAACTCCAACTCATTGGCGGCCGTACTTCGTATAAATTAAAGAATGCGGACGGCAATAGCAAAAGGTTGTATACCCCTGACATAGATAGTACATATTTCGAATATATGTTAAAGTAGTTTTATCGACTAGATTCGAATTCTCGATTTCATTCCACATGTTTCAGTGGAAACCGCATTTTTACTCAACCGAAAGTTATGATTGTGTAATATATATATATATACGACCCCGGTAGTAATGTGTAATTTTTCTCCCGGTAAAATTAATGCAATATATGCGGCCCCCATTAGCAATGAAGTGTTCAATGTGGCCCTCCGTAGAAAATGTTTGCCCACCCCTGGTTTAAACAATGCGTTTGAATTTGCTTTGCCTTTTTTTTCTTCTCACGAATAATTGCGCGGTGCCCAACTCTTCTCTTTCTATGCAACCGGGGGTGCAACGCAGATAGATTCAACTTCTGGAACCATGATTGTAGGAAGCAGGTGGACAGGGTGGGTTGCAGCCCCCTTACTACTTTGCTATCGGACAAAATCATTTCAAACATGATAAAAAATTATTTGTCTCGAAACTATAATCTTTTATATAAAAAACTGTTTACCAATTTTACTCTTATTGGTATTAATAGGGTGAAAATTGCATTGGATGTCTTTTTGTTACTTACTTAGAGAAGTTAATTTGTAAAATTTTTTGCAAAACTTCTCTTTCGGCATTAACATATTTTTCTGGAAAAACGTTGTAGCCCCCCCCCCAGATTTTTGGCCGCTTATCACTGGAACCACCTCCCTTGGGAAGGCTACATTTTGCCACTTTTCGGAGAGATCTTCGTTTTGAGTTTCTCTTCGTGTAGTTATCCGGGAACAGTTAACTCTTCGTCCATGAAACAGCGGGCATCTTTGTTCAAATTCGTGCTTAAGAGATTTTACCCTTTTTTTTGTAGCGTTGACCTCTGGCTTCCACACGCGTGCGCGCTTTGCCAGCCTGAGCTGGGGTCAACATCGAGGTTCACCCTCGTTCTACTGATTAGCATGCTGCCTGCGGCGTTCTTTGTTTTCCAGGCGATCAAGCGTTGCTATGGCGATGCCTGGTGGTTCTGGAGCAAGGCATGAAGTCGAGCTTGTACAACTACGAGATCAAGCTGCTGCTCATTCGCATCTACTGCAAGTTGGGCGTCTTCAGTCCGTGCGCCGACCTTTACGAGTCCATGGAGATCAAACACATGCAGCAAGACACCCTTGGGTGAGTTTAGTTTCACTCGCACGCACGATTGTCTCGGTTATCCTGTGTGATGACGAGTCCGGCGCGGAAAAGCGTCAGTGGTTTCGTCACGTAATTTATGACGTCCAGCGTGCGCGTTAGTCAGCTTTCAACTCAAAAAGCTAATGCTGAACGTAAAATCTTGTAGTCTTTTTGCGACATTCGCCAATTTCAAGACGCTAAGCGAGCTTCTGTCCCGTTCAGATACCTGGTATGTCGTCACGTGACCTCCCTCGGCCACTTCCACCTCGCCTCGCAAGTATTCCAGGCCGCGCGGGCCTTTTATTTGTCGAATAACAAGGAATCGCTGGAATGCCTCATATCGTGCTTCCGCAACGGAACTTTCTACAAGGTAAGCGCGCGAGTGCTGTCCTCATCTGACCCTTCGACGGCTCCTAACGAAAGGAAACAACCGGCGATGCATTTCAGTAGAACGAGTTTGCTCCGGATGGTTGACGTGTGCTTGGGGGGAACAAACGGGTAAAGGGGATACGAGACTCATTCCGCTGGAAATTCTGTCGGCTGTGCAATGTGCATGTTGAAGTATTTTTAGAACCTCCCCCTCATTTGTTACGCGGTCCATTTGTTATATTCGCGTGGTGGGTCAGCCTGAGACAGTTCCGGGCCCGGGACAAGCTTCAGTATTTACGCCCCCATTTCACACTAAGACTTGCACTAGAGGTTGTAGTAATATTTCTCGTAGACTACTGCGGTTACCGCTTTGACGAAATAATGCAGTACAAGAATTTTTTTCAAATAATCGGGACATGGAAACCAAGAAAAAAAGCGGATTCTGCGCCCCCCTGAATGGTGCGCTCTAGGCGGCTGCCTAGTTGGCCCAGTGGGAGGTCTGGCCCTGTTCGCGTGTTTTATATGAGAATTTGAAACGAGTGGCTGCTGTGCGAAGCCGACGTAAAATTATAGGCCGCTTAACACTCGGAGTTGCCAGAATGGTTTTTAAAATAATGCTTGCTTGTTGAGAGGCAAGTGAACCCAGCAGTCGTTTAATAATTTCTGAATTCTTGTTTGAGCAAAAATATATTGCAGTTTCATAGCGAGATCTTTGTTTGCTTGATAATACTAAAATGATAGTGACCAACGTTGCAAATTGAAAGCTAAGAAACCAGCCATGTATTGAACACTAGTGTTGAAGACTTCCGTTGCCTCTGTAATTCGTGTCTTGAGAGTAATTGTAGCATCTTTGGGCAAATTTATTGCAGAAATTTTTGGTTGTCACCAAGAATATCAATGTGTTGGCGACTTGATCCAGGCCTGTCGACCATGAACCTATGAAGTTATTCGTAGCCTTGGTTATTTCTACCCTCAAATATTTTTAAATTTTTGACGTAGGGTGTGCTGTAATTTCTTCGAAATAACACTGACTTTTAAAAAAGCACTGTCCATTTATACCCACTTCTATGTTTTTTTCTCCTTTTATTCAGTCCAAAGGGAACCACAAGATTATAACAAGTGTCCACTGTCTAGTGGCAATCAACAATATGTTTTACTCAGATTGGCTAGCAGTGAACATGCAATGCATGAGTAAAGCAATAGGACTTCCCATATTACTGTATTTTTCCTTTTTTGTGTTCATGATGTCCTTTTTGTAATATACATCATCTTTGTCTACACATGTGCTAGGTGGCTTTAATTGCTATGGTGTCCTGCTGTCCCTCTAGTGCAGGATAAACCCAAGTTCGTGAATATGGCTTTATTGACACTGACTTAATCCTTGTTGTAACTTAGAAACCAGTGATTGTGTTTGCGTGCTTATGGTTTGCAAAGTTTTTTCTTGTTTGGTTTTTCTTCCTGAATGCCCCAACAAACCGACCTGTCGAATCTACCACAAACGCATCGTGCAGGTGTCTGAATTTGTCGGCTACCGACGCTCCGTTCAAAACTCGTTTCACGCCATCCTGACCAGAACCGAACACGTCTTGATGGACATTTTCACTCAAGGAAACATGTAAGCTTGCCGGTGCTACTGCTCGCGTTGTCCTCGTCGTGGATAAGTCGAATGATTAATAATCGTCTGCAAAGTAGTGCGCTTGATTGCCTGGAAATGACGTCATTCCTATCTACCACACGTTGCGCGGAAACGTCACCATCGAGTTTGTGTTTGGTCAGCTGCATGTCCTGGTGGCCCGTTTAACTTTTATCACACGCTGACTCTCTGTGGCGACACATGAGCAAAGCGTCGTGTCGCGTTTCTCGGGTTGGTAATGCGCTCCGACAACCTTGTACCGTCCCCGAGACGCGTCTGTTTTTGTAGAATTTGCCGCGTATGTTAGACAGGTTTCGGAATAACAGTGACCGATTTTTTAACCCCGTAACCTCGTCACTGATGTAGGGAAAGGCTTTGTAACGGAGTTTGCTACAAATGACCGAGACTTGTTGGCGATTTCATGCGCACTGTTCACTGCTGCTTCTGGTCGTCGCTTTGCAGTGACCAGCCGGTTTCGAATCTGTTGTCAATGGTCGATTTGAAGAAAATCAACTACGACAAGTTGACGGACAACAGAGATTTCTCGTCCGTCGCCGATGTCAACGTGGAATCGAAGTAAGGACTGCTTTTTGACACCTCGTGCTTTCACTTCCAGCCTCATTCCAGCAGAAACTAGTCCCTGCTCGTCAATAAGAAGAATAGATAGCGGTTAATGTTTACGCAGGCAATATTAACATCATGATACATACGTAGGTTTGAAACAACCTCGCGTTTTTGTCTATAAACCATTGCAAAAAAACATAGGAGAGTAACAAATGGATCAATTTTCGGACGCTTCCGACAACCCCAGTGGGAGAGAGCACCCCTGGTTAGGGAACACGGACCTACAGTAAAAACAACCAGGTGCTTGTAAACCTTGCGCAAGCATCTAGGTGTAAAATAGCGTTTGTCCGCATGCTGAAAGATGTGCGGTTCTGAGTCCGTGGTTTTGGAACTTCAACGCTAAAGCGCAGTTGCAGTATCCGTTTGACCGCGGGGTTGAGCTGGGCTCACTTTCACCGCTGCTGACCTCGTGTCATGAATACGCCCACAACTTAGGGGAAATTTTGTGCTTGCAAAGTAGGTTCGGACAGATACTACTTCTCAGTTATAATTTTAAAAAACGCAGCAAAATAAAAGTTTTGTCCTGCAAGTTAATTTTTTAGAATTACAACCTTGTATTTGGGCAGTTGTCCGCTCTCCCCTCCTTATCCCCGAGAAAAAAGTATGCTCATTCAAACTTGGAAATTCGTATCGTCGCTCGTATACTCCGAACCGGGCCTCTCTTTTTCATGCAGGCAGCTGAAGTCTTCCGAAATTTTCCGAAGTTTCACCGAGGAAAAGTCTTGGCTGAGGTTCCGCGAGCTCCTCCTGCATTGCTTGCACGCGATGCTCACCGCCAAGCCGACTATGCATGTTGTTAACGGATGCACCGGTGCCAGCGAGAACGGTGAGTGGCGAGGGCTTTGACGCAGGGGGACTCTTGAAGGGTGAACGAGAACCGAAGTGCAATAACACCGGAAGTGGACGTGTGAAAAAGGCAAAATCTGCCACGCATTGCAGCTGACCTTGAAGATTTTAGCTCGCATTTTTTAAGCTTTCTCTGCTTTAACTTGCAGAGATAGTTTTTATACCCTTAAAGGCTGCGACAGTCCAAACATCTTGGCTTTTGCGGTAATTTGGCCAAACTCACGGACCGATCGCGCTTGAGCAGTGGTCCCCAACCCCGGAGGGTTTCTGGGCATGTGAATGGTCGATTCTTCCCATGGAAACTGTTGAGAGAGTACTCCCGGGCCGAGGTAAAATTGTCAAGCATTGACCGGTCCGCAATTACAAAAGGGGGACCACTGAGCTATAGAGTCAACGCCAGACATAAGATGCGAAATACGTGGTGCTTTTTTGGCATTTCCTAGTTTATCTGGCGTCATAATGATGCCACACTGCCAGGCGCGTCAGTTTCTGGGCAAACAGCAATTTTTATGTTGTTGACTGCGGGGTTGTCATTTCGCAATGGCCCAAAAGAAAACGGAAAATCTGACGCTGTTTTCCTTCAAATGTGGAAGCATTACTCTTCTCGGGTTTCAAATTGCGTTGCTGGAATGTCTTCCGGATCGGTTGGAGTATCTTTTTAGCGCATCTTGTCTCATAACGTGTCGCAGGGATTGCGATTCGCCTGATTTTCAGAATGAAACACTGGCAGAAATAAACTGACCGCGTAAGTTGCGGATGGGGCGAGCTTGCAAGCTGCCCACGTGACATATTTCTCCACTTCTTATTGGTTTGCAGATAGTGCTGCTCGTCTCAAGCTGCTGCTGGCAGAGCTGGAAGAGTTCTGCGCAACCCTGCCCAGTGTTACCCCCAAGTTCCACTTCCTCGGCCCTTACCCGTCGAGACTAGGACTTTCCATGGAAGTCGGATATCCGCAGGTCATTCTGCGCGTGTTCAGGTACAGGACGCGTTGTGGGCTGCTGAAAGTTTTCAGAAGACTTACTCTATTTTTACTGTAGTTCAAGAAAAGTTACTCCATTATTACTGTTGGTCAGAAGACTTACAAAACACCATTTGGACTGTCGCTACAATGTAGAAGGGTGTGAGGTATGTAAGCTCTCCTGACAAACAGCGAAGATAAGTCAACTGAGCTGCGTACAATCCTCACGACTAAGAACATCTTTTATAGCGACGAAGCTCAGCCGCTGTGAAAACCACGTTCAGATGATTATTTACTGGTCGAGTCGAGAAACTTTGCACCTGACCTTTTCGTAGTTGTTTCCGATCGCCCGTCTGCCAAGGCGAGGGGCTTCACGACGGCTTTTTGTTTTCGATAGAACTTACCATACGTTGCTCAGCAGCAAAGACGAAAGCGTGGAAAACGGTGGCTTTGACGACGACTTGCACAAAATCCTGTCCACTTTGCACGGTAAGAAAGAGCGCGTACTTTGTTCACGCATCATAACGCGCGAACTTTACAAGAAAATCCGCGGTTATCGACGCTGCGTGCTCTTGCAGCTTGAATGGTTCGGGCGCCTGACCACCAGCGTCAGAACGACGACAATTCTCGAGACAAGATATTTTAAGTATGTTATAGCAAAGCAGACGCGCCGCCATAGTTTTGTGCTGTGTGGGATCGGCATTCACAAGCGCAGTCAAAGCCGCTGTATTCGAACACGATTCGTTGGCGAGACGCGATGAATAGGGAAGCGAACTTTTCCCAGTTCTTGACAATTTTCAGTTCAGATTTTTAGCGTGTCGTTAAAAAATGCGGTTACAACCAGCTCTGATTGGCAAATTACTCAGAAAGTCGAATTTTCGCGCTTCCACACCAAACATCAAAATTCGCGGAGGTCGGCGCTTCAGCGAAGTAGAAAAATCACGTCGCTAAATATCATGAAACCAATATTGGTATGAAGCCAACTTTGTCACGCTGCTGCGAATATTTGCAAGATGGCATTTTTTATTTTCGCTAGATTTACTTAAAACTTGCTCGAAGGGTGTTTTCACCCGCGACCCGTCGCCCGAATTCACCGACAGTGAAGTGCATCTGGAAAACCCCATGATGTGCCAGCGGATACCCGAACGCCTTTGTCGGCTCGAGCCGTCGATCACCGAAAGGTAAAAACTTCTTTATCGGCAGAAATCTTCTGACTGAAGCAGTCACCATTATTTCGGGCTTAAAACGCCGAAGCAATGCGAGAATGGCGCCGCTAAACGGTTTGGCTCGATTCGTTCGCCAGTCACGTGATTGGATTGCTGCGCACAGTTCACAGGCGTCACTATCATTTGGTGGTTCTCGCAGTTCCTGACGGGACTTTCAAAGACCAAAATGTAAGCGTTGGCTGCATGATTGATTTATAGATTCAGTGTTTTTCTCTTTTAATTAGTTCCGTTTGGGGTTGATACAAACGCGGAAAAAGCAATTGGATCGAAAATAATCAACCTTTCCTCCAAGCGACGGTAAGCACGAGGTAGATGCATTTTTTGACGAGAAACAGAAAATTTTTGATTGGGCGTAACTCTGCAGCTTCTATTGAAGGTTTATGGGAAAACCTTGACTGCCAACTATTATTGAAATCGTCCCCCGAACCGTACTGGCTAGTTCAGCCTCTGCATCAACGCGTTTGTCTTCAATAGCGCTTTCTTCTCAGGATGGTGTTACTCACTGAAATGTTCAGCATTACTGTTCTGATGGTCACCAACCTGCAAGCTGTCATTACCGAAGCGAAAGCGAACATTCAGCGCCAGAAGAGAAGGAAAAAAGGCAAGCCTTCCCCCGGCAGTGAATTACAAGTAAGTAAGATCCGAACGAACCATCCCAAAAATGAAGAGAGTTCTGATGCTTTTGTTCTCCTTTGTGTAACCAGCAAATAGGAATTGTTTGGAGGACAGCAGTCAATTGCAATATATGACGTCGCTGTCGTGTGCGGCGGTCATAACTCGCCATCCTGATTTTGAGACGTGTATAGGGCGCCCTTCGTAAAAATATCATATCTGACAGATTTAGCACAAAAACTGCTATCTCTGCGCGGATTTAGCTATCCATGCACATATATAGCTAAATCTGCATGCATATATAGCACTGAAGCGTGTCGGAGGAAAACATGGTATCCTGTCTGAAGGAAAACTTGGTGTTCTGTTTCAGTAATCCAGACAAAAGCTAGGCTACTGCAAGGCATGAATTCCCTTGCGTCATATAAAGCTAGGTAGTTTCAGTTTTAAATTATACTGGTGTGATAATAACATTGGTTTGTGCAGACGATGGGCTGCAGTAAACTTGTGGTGGTTGTCTCAGTGTTAGTGCCATTTTTTGCTTAAAGTTTCAGAGGATCTCGTCAAGTCTGCGCCTGGTGAGGACAGTTGGAATGGTCAGAGATAGCAGTTTTTGTGCTAAATCTGTCAGATATAATATTTTTACGAACGGCGCCCCATACCAAACATCTACCTTTTGCAGTAGCGATGTTTTGGGGCCCATAAATTCCACCCAAGTTATCCGTGGTAGGTGAAGACTTGGGATGTAATAGCTCTTGACAGCGAATGGAATCACACCAAGCCTCCTTTTCCCGACTCAGCGAGTTCCTGAGCGTGGTCAACTCAGTCCAATGATACTCGCAATAAATGATGGTACCCGCAATGAATTCGCGAGTTCGTGGACCAGTGCTGCAGTAAACCAGCATTCTCTGCGAACATTGGGCGGACCCGGGTGGAACTGTCACCGGGTCATACCCTTGTTTCCATGAGTCCAACACTTCAACGATAGTATTGCTGCACCTTTCGGTTCAACCCTACCAGGGACTGCTTATTGTAAAGTAAATTTGCCCAACTAACTGTTTGCACCGGCACGTTGTGTTATTTTGATCGGGGAAGTGGTTGACAACGAAAAATACTGGTTTTCTCGCTATACCATGCACACTTTCATGCATGACAAACGCAATACTACAAAATGGCGCCCAATGTTCATCAGGTGTTTACGGTTGACTGTTTCCTGCACAACCGAGCACAAGTTGTAGCAACTAGCAACAAAAACACTGTCGTTGTTTGTTTCTAACGCCAGCCGCAGTGGATGAGGGAATGTCGCGGCGCGGTCGACAGACTGAAGACGCTCGGCGAAGAATTCAAATCGGTGCTGGAAGACCTCAAGTCCGAAGCCGTCGCTCTAATACCGGATGCGGACAAATCAATCGGTTGTGACGAAACGACGGACGCCGATGAGGTGTGTATTGTCGCATAGCAACGAGGTTAGCCTTGCAAGCCTGAATTTGTAGCAATGTGGCTGCTTTTTTTTGAAGGAGCCCGATGAGGAGACGATAGGGATCCAACAAATAATGAGGAAAATAGTCGAACACGTGTCCGAAAGTTTAGCGGTGTCCGGCAAACAGATGCTCACCGTTGTTGAAGGACGACTTAAAAACCTGAAGGTGGGTGAGGTTGCGGAAGTGCTTATCCGAAATAAGTAGCAGCAGACCGGATTTGCAGCTCTTATGATGATGCCGTTGTCTGTTACAGGAGATGAAAATTTGAACCGTGCGCAGCTACGTTAGTGAAGACGGAAAGAGAAAACAACACATGCTCCCCACAGTCGCCTACAACGCGACTGCTTTTATTAATAAAAGTTCTTACGAAGTCTGTTTTGTTGTTGATCACTCGCGTTGCCATGGAACTTGTTACGTTTATTGTCAGCGCCCAGCAAGTAGTAAAAAAAAGTAACATTGAGTGCAACAGCTTGTGGCCGAGACTTACAGCAAAAGTCGGTTACACTGGAGCGAGCGGTGGCACCAGAGCGACTGACGGAAGCGGCGTTCGAAGCGTTAATACAAAAACAAGTCGGGCACGTTCCCAGTGCTCCCCCAAAAAAATCTCGTGTTATTCGTGGTGACAGGTGCCATCACGTCAGTATTGTACCTTGCGACGGAAGTGGACGGAAATGCGATAATCCTTGCGTAGAAACACAATTAAGACCACAGACACATGGATAGCGGGAACTGCGCTAAATAAAATTGAGTACAAACAATTCAAACACGATACAAAGAAACTAAATAGGCGCTTTCTGATAATGCTGGCCATTCTACCCTCCAACGCAGGCACGTCACGAGAATCGATCATCGATTGATCGATCATTTTCCGGGTGCAACCTGAAATCAAACAACGTATTTGTTGTAGTGCACGGCATGACCTTTAGCTTATCAGACCTCACACGAATTCACTCACCACTTGCAAAGTTCCATTTTTGGCCTTACTGACGGTAATCTCACTCCCCACGATATATTCGATCGTTCCTTGCTTTCCTCCCGCCATGTCATGCACGATGCTGTTGGAGAAAACATGGGGCCTGTTGTTTGCGCTGTTAACGAACGCATTCCGTGCAACAGCTTTAACCAGAAAATGAAACAAGCCTAAGTTTAACGTTTCATGACAGTCTCTTTCACATTAAGCATTTTCCAAAACGTTTTGCCAAGATTTCTTACAGTAAAAATTTTATGCGATTCGACGAACAACTTATCATCACGGTCTTGACTTGCAGCAGGCAGTAGCAAGCAACTTTATGCAAGCGCCTGAACGTGCGGAATCCCTTTCACTTGAGGTAGGTATGCGATATGTGTTTAAAAGCACGATACCTTGGGCAACTTCAAAGCCTTCCTCAAGATCAAAAGGTAACCTGAACGTGGTCGCAAACGAACAAGTCTCAATTGCCATCCTCAACAAAACAATTTTCCTGGTCCTTGTATATGCAAAGTCAAATCCCAAGTTCACTCTCCCAGGACCCTTCGGCAATGGGACACCACCACCCGACTTGGCAATTTGACGCAGCTTTCAGGTCAATTCGGCCGAGACAACGTCCGTGTGATTTGGGACCACGAGAGGCGTGAGGTCAACACAAGCATCCGCAGCTACAGTATTTCCTGAGGACAACGCACCAAGTTGATACAGTTTTTCACTATAGTGAACAACATCAAATTCGTGGCAGTTTACGTTGAGGGCTGGCGGTTCATAGCTTTGCCATCCAGCTACTTGTTGAAGTGCATGAACGTAGGACAGGTTTGCCAATTTAGCGTTCTGTGCACAGTGGCCAAGTTTTTTCTGAGGTATCCGCGCCTACTTGATTGGAAGCGAAATACCACAAACCAAGTGGTGCAGCCGAGATTATGGAAGAAGCCAGCGAAATGAAACGATACCACGTCCGGAGCCACGCAGTCTATCGCCGCTGATCTGCAGCAACGCGCCAGGTTCCGGTTCGACTTATACCCTTGTTATTATGGCCAGAAATACGACAAGACGTACAGTTGTGAAATTTCGATATCTTGAATGACCGCCTAGGAACTAGAAAAACCAAAATATTGTTAGCAAATAATATGGTCATTCTGAGGCGGGCAACTTCTTTTACAGCGTGCCTGTCGTCATGGGCCCAATTAGGTGGGGGACACATGCGACATGTCCCCTCAACTTTTTCAGACGGTGGTGATATAATACGCCCCACATTTTTCTCTAGGTTTTGTATTTGGAGAGGTTTCAAAAACAAAAGTGACGTTTGTCACGTTTTTGTGTGAAGAGCATTTCATGTTAGATGGTACACATAACCAAGTTGATCTTGAAACACAGTTTGGTGTGGTACCACTGATTCTGATATTTTTATAAATTTTAGCTACGATAATGTTATTTTTAGCATTTTGCAAGCTTCTAGAGACCGCGAAAGATTGTTAAATGCTTCTGTCCGACACTTTACCCTATGTGGTAACTGGTATACTGTAAGAAAGAATATTATTTTAAAACAATGAGAGTTGAAACTTGAAACACAGCTGCATATGTGAGAGACCACAGTACAGCCATGATTTGTTTCGTGCAGAAATGTAACTGGCTTTGTTGTTAAGTTGGTTGTCACGAATTCAGGAACAGACAGCGTAAATTTTCAAGATACAAGTTTATAATGTTAGAAAGTTATATTTTCAGGCAAATCTCTGCAAAGTTTTTGCCAAAGACAAAAAGCAGCACTAGTTTACTGTGGAGACTTAGTTTTACGATGGGCAGTTTTGCAAAAGACTGTTTTCAACCATTAGTGAAGAGGATTTCAATCAAAACGTTGGATAAGCATTGACTTAGCTATATATTGACCTATGATATATATGTAGCCATATAGATATTCTTGTAATGTCGCGACGATGATGACCAACCAATCCAAAAGATGTTTATTCCGTGACGCTTACACGTTGTGCAAAGTGTCTGTAAGGTTAAAGCAAAGCGTAATTGGTGTTAATTTCAAAACACCTCTGAAAACCAAGATTGGGAATCTATTTATAAACGTTCACTTCTGCATCCACCCGGTGATTATATTGGTTTCACACTAAACTATTCCCCCACACTTTACAATAAAATTACGCCCATGCGTGTCGTCATAGCGACACGACAAGCGGAGAATTCGAATTTTTTGTAATTACTTGTTCAGTTTTTACTTGCGCTGTTGCTGCCGTCAATAAATCTCATTTTGTTGCTTTGGCTGGGCGTGTTTTTGCTCGTTTAGAATTTCGCATAACGCACCGGTGTACTTTGATCTCCAATCGCAGTGCGAACATTGCAAATCGTGCCTCTGCCAAACACTGCACAACAACTTCCCGATGTGGAGTCAACGTGTCGACTGAAAAACGATTTTTTCCGTGTAAGCGATTGCAGACTTCGTTTTTCTGTTTAATTTTGTAACAAGCACCACTGCACACAACGCTGCGCTCACCCAAACTGTCGTGACGCAATCCCGCCTCCTGCTATCAACCAATAATCATAAAATACGTCAGAGAACTGCAAACGCTTTTGTGGCGCAAAGTTAACTAGCAGAGTAGTAGACACCAGGCTGGTCACCAGCGATGGACAGCAGGAGGGGCGAAGAGTTTTCTGTGAGGGGCCCAAAATTTTTGAACTGTGTCCGATAGTTGTGAACTATGTCCAACACATTTTTCTAGGGGGGGATTCTCCCCCTGCGCCCCCTGGTTACGGACCTGGTAGACACACAACACTTTTTGTCATTACACAAAATAAACACCTGTTGTTTTCCACGACTTTGACGTCTTTCGATTTTTGCGCAATTTTCGCCAACTTCGTGATCGTTTCTATGACGAACGTGCTCTGAACGATGACGTCGCCTTTTTCTTTCTCCTCTGCTGGAGAGTGAAGGACGAACACGTGATCGCCGAGACTGCTCGTCGAAATTCCTAATAAACAACAAATGCCAGTTTGTCACGATTCCCTTTGGCAAACTCACTGAAAAATCCAGAAAAACGTTCCTCACACAGACAGGAAAACCGTGGGGGAAATGAGATGTCACGGGTATAAGCGTAGCCAGGGGGACAAATTTGCCCCCAAATTTTTAACATATCTTGTCGTTTTGTGCTTTAAGTGGTGGTGTCCCAAACAAAATACTGAAACAGACAGCGTAAAATTTACGCTTGAAGTCAAAATATTTCGCCGTTGCCAAAATTTTGGCCAGACTACGCTACTGTTCATGGGTTCCCCCCAAACAGCAGGAACACAGTTTGCATGGGAGGAAAATATGTTTACGAATACTCAGCTACCAGATTTTTCACCTAATAGATTCTATTTTTTCACGTTAACGCTGGTTTCTACTGCCAGCAACCCCTGTCTACGCTTTCTAACCTCTTAGCTCCGAGTGAGAGATTTTTTGTTTCAGCTTTCCGTCTTTCGGATCGAATAGGTATGACGCGTTCGACGTCACAACGAACGTTCTCTGTCGCGCGCGGTAGCCGTGGCGGTCGTACTTGGTCACTGTGCAGCAGTAGAGAGCCGTCTCTCCCGGCATGGACGCTTGCATCTTCGGCTTCAGTTGTTCGACTGCGCGTACAGAAGTAGAAGTAAGCGCTTGTTTTGTTTTGCAATCGACGAATGCTTTGAGAGTTAAACGAGGCAAGCGGAGTGATTGTCAGACAAAAATTTACGCTCTAAAAACTATCGTTCAGCATGAAAAACTTAGTTCGGTTGAAAATTTCGATCAAAAGAAGTTGAATGAGACCAAAAACAGCCACCGACAAAAATAATTTCACACTGATTGGCAAAGGTGTGTTTAAAACGCTTATCGCAGAAGTTCGATGCTTTCGCTCAATCTTTACGAACATCTCCAGGAGGATTGGTAACAATCAGCAAATTAGCGAAACATAGAGCTTTATTCAAATCGGCCACCATGGTCGCAAACGATTTGCGACTTGGTTGTGTTGGTCAGCGATGCGGTGCACAGTTTGGTTCGAGTACATTTATATTAATCCACCACCTCCTTCACAGTCACTTTTTCCTCCCTTGCGAAACCGGGAACCGGTTGAATATCAGCAGTGCGCTTACTTTAAATGGCAGCAAACGTGTTCAGCATTAAATGAACAAGTGTGGACTAATCGCCGTGAGGCTTGGAACGAGCGGTGGCATGTTGCAACAACACCAGACAGCGACCTCGTTGCACGAATGTCGATGCTTTCAGGAGTTCGAGGCAAAACCCATTGCGCGTCGCTTTGAACAAGACTTGTGAAAGACTTTCAATGCGTGTGTTATTATTTGTTTGTTTTTCTGCAGAACAGCAGGGTTAACGTGACAGCGAAACCTTTGAACAGCGCTTAAACAGACAAGAGAACACAACCCGGCTGTTGCGTTCAGTGGCAGCAATGAAGAGGTTTGATATCATGATCAGCGCAAAGCTTTTCAAGCGGATCAACGAAAAATTTAACTAGAGTTTACGGGCGGCAAGCCTATTTAGCGATTTTAAAGCCGCCACCAAACCATTCTAAACGACACTACGTTGACAGAAAATTGAACTCGGTCTTTCGTCGTGACTTTTTCTCGCTCGCATTCGGCTGATTTTGAGCCGGGCGACGTTGTGAGCAGCGTTGTCGTCGCGACGCGAACAATAACGATTCAAACGCGCGACGCGACCTCACCCTGCCGCTTGTCTTGGAACGGCTGCGCGATGCTCTCCTCGTAGCCGCTCTTTTTCGTGCGGAAGATGTTGCTGGCGAGTACCTTCTCCTCCATGGACGCTTTGCGCTGCGGAGAAGTGCTTTTCGCGTATTTGAGCGTCATGTTGCGCATGTTCAGGTCACGCAGCAGGACGGCGGTCTGCGGGAAACATGCGAAGATGATTGAAAAGTTAACGACAGACCGCTCGGAACGCGACAAAAAAGCGAGTTTTTGCAACTGACTGCGCGCGGCAATTGTGAATTTATTTATCAAGTTAGCCTTTGCTTCGCGCGCAGAGATCGCCACGCTGCCGTTTCCGATAACTTTGCACTACAGATGTTTGTGGGACCCATGACGCAGTTGCTGTGATGACGTGACGTGCATTGTTCGATTTATTTTCACTGCAATTCATGAAGAGAAGCGCTATGGCTTTGGTGACGAAACCACGAAAATGAAACAGAACTGGATCGAAATTTTGCCATTGCGAAAAGATCGGAAATTGAATAACTTTGCTGCATTTGGATTCCAAAATTACCCAGGACTTTGAAATGAACACAAACAAACTTTCTGTAAAGCTTACCACGGACCTTCACGGTCACACACCAAGCACTTAAAATTAAAGCAGTCTGCAAATAAGACATTCTCTTTACTCAACACTGAAAAACAAAGCTAAAAACTCAGCCCGGTGTTTCGCGTTCGCTCGAAACTGAAGGTTTACCGAAGATACTGGGAAAACTGACGCAAGAAGCACGTGTGTGTGTGAGTCCCACAAGTATTGTTTTGCCGCTCAATCATCGAAACATCGACTTTCAGTTTCATCAAATATTCTTTCAAGACATGAAGCGTAACACAAAAAAGTTTATTTAAAACCGCATCGAAAGACCATCGTGAAAACCGAACAGCATTTCTCAAGCATAAGTTTCTTTACACACTATGCGCTTTCTTACCTCTTCGAGAGCAGCAGGCGCTTTGGGCCAGGACTTGTCCAAGACGTTCTTGGGCAGTTCTTTTCGGCATTTTTCCAGGTACGCGATGCGCACGTAGTCGAGGAAGTGCGCGTTCTCTTCGCATCGGGGTCGCTTTCGGTTCATGAAACCGATGATGAACCTGAAAAGACCAGCGTTTGCGACAGGCCGGTCAGTGTGCAGCATAGTGACCAGGCCCGCGGCCAGGTTTTCAGGTTTGGGCGGAAATACATTTTAGGGTGTCAAGATTTTTGTTTTTATTGTATGTTTAAAACAAATTTTTCTGGGCACAACACAATTTCGGGGTACTGCCTTCGAATGCCCCCCGTGGCTACGGCCCTGATGTGGGCAATAAAGCGAGAAGCGATCTCACTACAGTCAAGATAAGAAACAAACCCGGTTTCAACGCTGCGTCACTGAGGACACCGACATTTACCTCTGCACGGCCACAACGCTCAACAGTTAAGCGCAAGTGGCGATCTACTGCGTTGCACTTTACAAGCACTGTACCCGCGGACTGTCGGTGAGATTTTGTTAAACTTCTTTCAAGCGGAGATTGGATCTCGTTTTGTTAGAATCGGCAGCAAATACAGTGCTCTCGCTGCAGTCTGCATTACTGCTCAGATGGTTTACACCGATTTCTTGGCAAAACGTGGAGCAATTTGAAACAAACTCCACGCCGGGCCCAAGTCTCGTTCGAAACCAATGCACGACATTACCAGATTTTTCGCTTGTTTTGTTTCAAACACTCGGTTTAAAGTTTATAAAATATCGGTACCAGCAAATCGCGCTTTCGTCACACATCAACCACAGCGACGCACTTTCTGATCTCCTGTGCCGCTTTCTTTCTTCTTTGGCGCAATCGTATGGCGAGAACTCGTCGCCAGTATGCGCTGATAATGGTCACCGCCTGCCTCATCCTCTGATACAATGTCCGTTGCGCGTATCCCTTGTAGATGGCTTGGATCTGAGTGGCGAGCTGGTGCTTTCGAATCTGTGCGAAAACATGTTCAAGGCGGTGAGTTGCAGCTTTGCTAAATTTTGTGACGAAAAAATAGTACAAATAGAAAGGATTTCGCTGTTCCTTGAAAGAAAATGTAGAAATGTATTTTTGCGATCATGCATTCTCATTTTGGAAAAAAACAATTGCCGGATGTTGAAAAAACTTAGAAATTTTAGTTTTGTGGAAAAAGCATTTTTATTTCGGGAAAAAAGACACAAGAAACAACAAACACGACAAAGACATTTACAAGCGCAAAAGACGAACGTGACAGATCCTAACACTGTTCGTCCTCTGCGCATCGAACACCGTCATCTTCACCTGAAACGCGTCTTCCGTGGCGAACAAGGTCCGCGGCAACCTGATGAAGATCTTCGTCTTCCCGAGACGGTAGTCTCCCTCCCCGTAGTCGATATGCTTGCACAGGAACGCAACACCGTCCTTGGCCGGACCGTCGAAGCGTGGCCACGTTCGCGGGCACAAGCTCTTGTACCTGAAGCGGTCGATCGCGCAGGTAAACGATACGTTCTCAGCTGCTAGTTGTTTCCTTTAACCCCCGAAAGCCCCTGCTGGCAACAGCGTCGCATAGCGTTTGTTACAGCCGCGCGGATGGAATAAAATCCGGCGCAAAAAAATTCGGAGTGGGCAAAACGTCCGCGGCACAGCGGAAAGATCCATCTCCATCGCAGGAGTCATTTTCGTGGATCGACTTGCATCTTCGATAATTATGTTAGCGACGCTGTAAAGGTTGCTTCTCGTCTTCGGAAATTTTGCGAACATTAAGCAGCATAATTTCACGGGGCGAGAAAAGGCAGCCGTTTGCAAGCCACATGCAAGCTGTTTGGCTGTTCAGGTATGAGCCCTAATCAATTCCAGGTAAACCCATCCTACGAAGATCGTAGCTTGAACTTATTTCAAAAAACTAAGGGACAAAGACATGTAACCATAACCTGGAACTAAAAATTTTTCTTTGCGTCGTACGCTTCAGTTTATGTGAGAAGAACATCTCGCGCGTGCACTCAAGCGTTTTCCAAATTGCTTCCACATGAAGTAAAAGGTTTTGTTGCACACCTGTTCAGGAATATTTCGTAGGTTCTCCGGTAAGCGAAGCCGGCTCTTCGCACGCGCAAGTTCTCCATCAGGCCGAGATACTTGACTTGGTGCCGCACCAGGTTGTCGTCGAAGCGATCTGCACAGGACACGCGCCGCTGAGCAACCGGGTCGACATTTAACGCATGACTGCGCGCGCGCGACCCGACAATTTTCGGCGTTTCTTCAAAGACAAGCGAACGCAACAGCGCTACGGCGAACGACAGGGCGTCCGGTAACGAACTACTTTCAAAACTTGACCGTTCGTAGGAGCGAGCGATAACGACACCACACACACACACCCGGAACGCTCAAGCTTTGACAGCAGGTCGCTGTGCATCGGAAAAACGACGGCAAAGTTTTGAAGTGCCGACAAACGACCACCACCACAGCACAACCGCACCTGGCATTTTTGCGTCGTTTGGTTTGATGCAGCGAACGTAGGACGGGTCCTTGGACATGAGGATCTCCATCAGTTTGTTGACGCTCGTACGGAATTGGGTGCCGACGGTTTCGGGCCGTTTTAACCTGAAAAAAAAAAAAAAAAAACTTCTTCATAAAAGCGTATTTTCAAGATTGATGAAAAACGAAGAAGATGTTAAATCTTTTTACAGGTGAAACAACGTTCCACTACAAAAACCAGTCGTTTTCGCGGACAACCACAACCTTACTTTCCCAGTTCGGATTTGGGAAACACGTCGACAATGATTTGATTTTTGGCATCGGACATTGCTTCTTTCAAATCACGGAACAGGAGATCGTTGTTTTTATCAAGGAAACCTTTAGAAACATTGAATGTTTAAACATCATTCCCGCCAAAAAAATGAAGCAGACAGTCACCATTCGAAAAAAAACAAAGCTGAAGCAAAACAACACGGCAGCTTTCGAAGCAGGATAGCTTCAGCCACGATAAGTGCTCCAACATTATACAACTACAGCGATATAAAAGTGTTTTGTTGACGGATCCACCAGTGTGGACTTGACACTGCGGAACTCCTGCTTTGGCGACGAACGTCTGGTAAAATTCGATTTTCGATGATGAAAAAAATTAAACAAAACAGAATGGATCAACTGCACAAGAAGCTTGTTTTCTGATGTAAACTATGTACATCAGTCCAGCACTGCACATGGTTTCTTTCGAATAACTGCACTTACTTTTGCATTAAATCTTATAAAAAAAACTAGGTTCTTAGCTAGATTGGGCTCAATAGATAGCCCCGAGGCACGTTATCGTTGCTGTACCGGTTGCTTAGGCGACATCAGGTAGCATACGAGATGTTAATAATTTTGTGATAAAATTACCACATGCTGATAGAAACAGCTCAAAAGAGAGTTCAGCTACAGTGAATAATATTATTAACCGGGCAAAATCTTTCATAGCCTTTTTGAAAGAAGAAAAAACGGTTTTAATCCCTTATGAAAAAATTCCGAAACGTTTTAAGTCGTACGATCTTCTCTACGTGGGCAGCGCTCGGTGCCAGCAGCAAGTTTCAATTGCCGGAGATGGAGGTATAAAAAGTCACGTGCTGGAAATAGTGACGCAGAAATGAATCACCTTCGACGCTGTACGTCACTTCGCCGGCATAGTGCAGCAGCCTGAACTCTTCGTATCCGATGGTCTTTCGTGTCTTCGAGTCGCTCAGCCTATGTCTGCAGAAAGTGCGGCACCGCGTTGTCAGGACTTTTATTCCAAAAAAAGCGACATGTACGAGAAAAAAACACTTCCAGGCAATATTTGAACGAAGTCGCCTTCATTTCAGCTTGTGTTGACGAAAACGCGAACAAACGTGACCAACCAGCTCGTCCCAATCGAACGGAGCTTGTTGGTCGCCTTAACCTGGTGCGCTGCCATCGTCTTGTAATTTGAGCAGGAAACTTGCAAATTGCAGAAGTCTATTTAACGACGTGCTTCAACAAACCGCTGCAGTGCGGTGGTCAATATTGCAGTTGAGACCGAAACATATTCCGCCATTAACTTGTTTAAGAACGCAACACGTGCTCTTAACGAGGCACCTCGTACTGAAGATTGCCCTGATTGACAAGTTTTAAACTTTTCTACCGGAAGCAAATGCGAAATGCGTCTCTTTTGACGATTTTTTCAAAAATGAGGAAAGATAAATCTTAGCGAATAGCAATTATCCGAGTGGATTCACGAACTTCATGTTGATGTTGCGCTGTTTAATTTTGCAACAACCGCCGTCTGTCAACACTTTCACCCAATATGAACATCACGCATCGTGCAGAAAAGCAGCTCGTGCGATGAATAATTGAATGCGTCAAAACGTCATGGCAAACACAAGTTCATGGCTGTCAGACCAAATTTGGATGATTCACTTCTTTCGTGTCAAGCAACGATACCTTGATATCAAATGGCACGGGTCCTACCAGGGTGGTCAACCACGAAGGTAACTGCCGTAAATCAGTAAACACGTGCGCGAACACGACAGGCCTGTAGCCATGTTTTAAGGTTTGGGGGTGAAAAGTTTCAGGGTGGTAAGAGTTTCGGTTTTGTTATATGTCTGAAGCAATTTTTCTTGGCACAAAAAAAAACTTGGGACGGGACTGCCCTTGAATGCCCCTCCGTGGCTATGAGCCTGGAGCAAGACCCCCCAGAATCACGGGTCTTCAGTTTCGGCAGTGAGTTGTGCGTTAAAGCGAACTGCGTGATTCATCGGTTCTTTATAGGTTCTTGTAGCAAAAAGTTTCGACCCGGTTCAAGCTTTCGTCTTCTCAAATCCCATTCGACGCAACAAATGACCAAATACGTGTTGACGGATCAGGTCCGACCGATCACCAGCGTGCTCGCGACCGTGCGCGGTGACGTCAGGCGACGAACTTACGTCACGAAGTGGGCGTGCTCGCCGACGGTCTCTTCGAGCTTCTTGAGGAAGGTCTGGTCGGTCGCGTCGCCGGGTCGCAGGCACTCCTCGTCCAAGATGTCGATGATGCCGCGATGTCGCTCCTCGATCAAGTCGCAGATGACTTTGTTGTTGAAGTACTCGACCGGTTCCCACTGGATGGGAGGAAAGAAGAGGGGTCGAGCGTAAGTTGTGGGTCGTACAAGCAGGGGCGTACCAAGGTAAGATGGCGCCCAGGGCAAGAAGCAAGTTTTGCGCCCCCATATTCGATCATAAAGTCTTTCGGGAGCAAATGTACTGCAGTAGAGAAAGTATACTTGGGACATTGTTAGGATTTTTCGGCTCCCCCCGGTGATTCGGCGCCCGGGGTATTGTTTCCCCCTTGATCCCCCTCGTTACGCCCCTGCGTACAAGTCCACTCATTCAAATTGAGGCCACCGTGTCAAATCCACTGCCAAATCGTCACCAGCAGGCTTTATCAAAATTCGCAAGGGACTTCGGGTTTCTTTTCCACAGGACTGCGCTGTGCTTTGGCCAGCGCTTTGCAAGGACTGCTCCGTTAAACAAACAAGGGAGCTTGTTCGCCCACCGCACCGCGGTGCATAGACTGTTATTATTAAATAAGCTGTCAAACAAGGGAGTGCTTTTCTGTTTGAACAGGAACATGCATTAAAGCAACTGTTGACGAAGGGCGAGAGACTGCGCCTGAGTTCAACTCAACCTGTGGTAACCTCAGGTAAGTGGTCCATGCGCCTTTATAAGAAAAAAAGCAAGCCAAGTCAGAAAGAGGAGGTCAAGAGGTTTACCAAAACGCTGATAACAACCGATAAAACTGTTTTACAAACTGAATTGCAAGGTAACACGACATTTAAGAATTGAATATTGAAAAGTTGTTTCAACGAAACTTATTTTTTTCCACGAAATTTTGATTTAGGTTTTGAGCAGACCTTTAAACTATTCCTAGTATGAAATTTTAAGATATCAACAAATTTTAAACTGTCCCTAACGTGCAAAAGCAACCCCGGTCAATATTACAGAAGTTACCCGGGAAAACTCAAACAGTAACGCTGCAATTAGCTTGCTTTTTCTCGACACTCAGTCCAAACCAACAACGTGGGAGCATACGAGCAACAGGCGTCGTCGTTGTTATAAACTGACAACTTCAAAACCAAAACACATCCCAATGCACCACGTCGTCCGCATCACGTCGGGAGGCTATTGTTAGTTCAGGAGCGCGTGGGATGACTCACGGCGATGCCTTCCGCTTTGTATTCCTCCTGTTCCTGCTTCAAGGTCAGTTCGATGAAGAGCTGCTGGAGCTTCTCGTTGCAGAAGTTGATGCAGAACTGTTCGAAGCTGTTCGTCTTGAAAATCTCGAAGCCGTAGATGTCGAGAAGTCCGATGACGTTTTTGCGCGTCACGTCCTGCGTCACAGTACGACGCGCTTTGCGTAAAGGTTATCACGTCTTGCGTAAAAGTACGACGTGCTTTGCGTGAAAGTTAGGTTTGAATTCAGCGGAAGCAAGCAGACGCTCGGGCGCGAGCGTTTATTTAGAGGCGGAGGTCTCGCCTGGAGCGACCGGCACCAGTCGCAGAACGTCGCGCGGAAACCATCACTTATGAGCGCGTTCACTGCGAAAAGCCAAACAAACTTTGCGTCGCGGTACGAAAAAAAACGCTAAAAAAGGCGCAGGTTTATAAGGCCGATGAGGCGCGGTCGGTGCGAGGCGGAAAAAGAGCTCACGTAACAAACGCACACTTGAAGCTCGCGCTGCATGAAGGGCGGTTTCCGTCAGCGAAGGAAAAACGAGCAGCAGGCCGCGGCCGCCCACTGTACCTTGTCCGAGAGAGAGGCGTTCAGCGATCCGACGAGCCAGTTGAACATCCTCCCGTAGATCGCCTTCGCCAGGGCGTCGCGCGCGTACGTCGCCTGATCGACGGTGAGGGGGGAGCGCATTTTCTCGTTGTTGGCTTCGATTGTTCGGTGAGTCAAAGACTTGAGCAGGCGATCGAACGAACAGCCGAGAAGCTGCGAGAGAGAGAGAGAACTGATGCGACGGTTTTGTCTCCCACACCTTGCGATAAACGTCTCTACAAGCAAGCGTTACAGGCACGACCAGAGGAGACACGAGGGTATACGCGTCATCAGCGAATCAGAAGACATACGTGTGGCTGCTGTGAACACCTGGACGAAGCGACGAATCGCGAATGAACTTTGTGACCCCAAAAGAAAGTCGACAACCTGTGCGTGAGCTTTGTAAACCAGGACACCTCACACATAAAGAACAAGCCAAAGTCGAACGCTCTAGAACAGGGGTTCGCAACCTTTTAGCCGCGAATTACCCCCGAGTCATAAAACAATCAACCCGAACCCTCAGGTTAGCTGGCAAAACCGTGGATTTCACATTGTTGCACCACAACAACGCAAGATTAGGCAAAATCTACGCGGAGTTTTCAGTCGGCACGCATTTTCCTCCAGTATAGGATATTAAAAAATAGCAATACGTGAAAACTCAACTGCCATCCAAGTACCCCTGGAAATCTTCCCGTGAACCCAGGTTGAGAACCACTGCTCCAGAACATGCAAAAATGATACACCGTAACGTATTAGTACGAACCGGCTGATCTATCGATCGATGGGAGCAGATAAAAGCGCCAAGAGCCCCCGTTCCACGTGCAGAACCCAGACTTATTCGCTGTACAACGCGAGTGCCCGAAGCAAAAATTTCCTAACAGTTTCTCGTGCAAAGCAAAAAACAAATGCTTCTGCGAAAGTTGCGACGAACCGACGTGCAGAATTATTTACTCCAACCTTCATATTAATAAACCGGTGGTTTTAACACGACCGCTTTCTTTTAATTGAGGTGTGTCCGTCAACGTAGCCACAATCTACAGGTGCGATGAGCGCGCAGCAGCAGTTTGTTCAACGTTTGTACATATTGAGAGAAACACGTCCCTGTTTCCATACCAACGCCATGCAATAGTAATGACCAGGTGACGTAGGCTCAGGTAGCCCAAGAATTAAGTAAATCATTTCTCACGACACCACTACAATAAATCTGGTGTCGTTGGTAGAATCCTTCATTCGGCCCCTTTTTCAATTTTCACGATCTTCTCGAAACTCGCAAACATCAGGTAGAAGAACCATTGTATTCGCAACACCGAGATTCAGACGAAGCGGTTTAACAAGCTTGACATTTACAACACACTGGGGACGAGGACGAGCCAATTCATCGTTAAAGAAAATCACAGGAACGACCTTTCTTTGCATTAACAACATTTTACTCACGCTGGCAACGTTCTGCACTTCGTGCTCCTTCTCGACGAGCGCATGGCCGTCTTCGGTCGCTCTGAAGGTGACGTTGCCCAAGTGCAGGACGCTGGCCACGATGGCGAAAAGGTTCTGCACATCGAGATGACACATTATCAATTAACCGCGTTTGCTTGACGCAGCCGGGACACGTCGCTAATGCAACGAGTCAAAAGTAATATTCCCTCCATTAAGGTTCGCAAATGCGCATTACAGTAAAATCTCATTTTCGCGCACTTGCAACATTCCAAAACATTGGAAAAGCAGGAGAAAAAGGAGAAGCTATTTGAATTAAATGTGTACTTCGTTCGCATTTCGGTAAAATTTTATACTTATTCTAATAGTTCCCGAAGTTAGTAATTCATTTGGAACTCCGCTAACTCAGCTTTAAAATTTTCATGCTCACTGAAACAAACATTTGTTCAGTGCAAAATTTTCTTAGAGGGAACACTGGTCAAAAGCATAAAGCACAACATTCAAACCGATGCGCATTTTTATTTGTGACGACCTGTGTTGATTGTTTCATTGACACGACACGATCTGGCGACAGTAAATGCGCGTTTGAATCGAACCCATGTTCAGTTTCAGAACGCGTCGAAACGTATTGGAACGCCAATCGCATCGTTTTTACATTTCCGACGCGAGTTTTTCACACCTTTTTCTGAAATCAGCGACCTAAACTTCCCGCTTTTAGTTCACGACACTGAGGACAAAGAAAAGTAACGAATTCTTCACAAGCGTCACCTTCGTGAGAACGACACGCGTACAAAAACTTCGCGCAACATTTCGATCAAGATAAAAACTCCAGCACCGACAACGCCGCCTCACCTCTCTGCTCTGTTCAGAGAAATCCAGGACGTCCAAGGCTTTCAGCACACCAGCGAAGTCCTTCTTGTCGTTGATCGACGAAACTTTGGCGCACCTGCCCTGCGAAGGAAAACGCGAAACGCGTGACGTTTCAGGGATCACGATGTTGCTGGACTTGCGATCAGGGCGGTAACGACCATACCGAGGCCTCCTAGATGAACAGGAGGTCTTGAACATACTCGACGGCGTGATCGCTCGAAGCACTCACGCGCAAAAGCCGAGCTACAGCTTCTGTTTATTTCCAAGACCGACGTTAAACTGGCACGCGAAACAAATTTCCAAAAACGCGTGCGTTCAGTGATCAGTGGATGTTGGTACTAAATCTTTTATAAACCTGTTCTCTAGCGCGCTGCAAAAAATACCCACTGAAGTTGGAAAAGACAGCAATGGCTGGTACTGATTTTTGAGAAATAGTTTAATGTGAGAAACAGAAAAGAGTTCAATGTCAGGCCAGTTTTTGCCGGAAACGAGGCAGCCTTCGCACCAATCGCGTACACTTACTAACCGCTGGCAAGCATTCCACTACTGCGCAGGCAAAAAATGACGCTGGAATTAAGCCACTTATTATTTTACTTGCTATTAAGCGTAGGAACATTGCGATCCATTCGCCAACACAAACGTACAAAACGTCAGCTTTTCCATACGAGTTCGCTGCACGGTCAAACCAGGCCTCCTAGTAAAATTAGAAGGCCGTGTTTCTAGGAGGTCTTGGTCAAACCAATGCTTTCAGGAGGCAACAGACTACGCAGGCCAAGACTTCTGTGCTGCAACGAGGAAGGTCGTGCGTAAGATTGCTCAGCGCGTTAATTAAACAATGTTGGTTGTCCGTCGTGGTCTGCTGAACTTTAGTTTCTTAGGAGTGGCAGCAAGTGAACAGGTCCCGCCGCAAGCACAGGGTTTGCAGACTTCAAGGCTGGTCATTAATCATTATGCTTGCTCGGCAATGTTCTCCCGGTATCTTAAGCGAGTACTTCATAAACAGAGTGTTGTAATTCACTTCTGCAATCAACAGAAAATCGCCAAAATTTAAGGTAAGAAACGAACTTTCCGACGTCATAAAAACTCTCAATTCGCGTTTTCTTCTGAACAAGGAAATAATACCACTACATCGTTTCTGTCACAGAAGATTTGAACGTCCGGTTTTTGTTACGTCACAATGTCACTACCAACAATGAAACAAAGCGCGCGAGCAAATACAAGTTCGACATTATAGTAACGTTGATCGCACTGTCAGGTTGCCAAGGAAGAAAAGCATGGGGCGTTGAACATCGTACCTGGTTAGTGTAGAAATATTTGTCAGGAGTTTTCTCCAAGTTCAGCCTGTTCAGCAGTTTTTCGTCAGCACCTTCCAGTAGTTGGTAAAATATGTGAAAATTGCGCTCTCCCGTGGCCTGGTGCACCTACACACGTCACAGCAAAAATTGTTAAAGACACAATGAAACGAGGACAGGAAAACGATCAATTAGAATTGGTTTGTACACAACATTTTAAATTAGGCGTTGGATTTCCTTGCCATGTCAAGCGAAGTTTATCAATGCTTTTCCTTAGGAAATGACAACGCAGACTCCTGCAACTGCCAAAATTGAAAAGCGACTCATGATCCGGTGTCAGCGAAATTTCTGATCTATTATTGCTTGTTTGTCAGTTATTTTGCTTCTCTGAGTAAAGGAATAAGGTTTGGCGATTACTTTTGTGATGTGTGCTGTGTAAATAAAAACTTTTTGGTTCGACGTCAGATACCGACAAGCAACAGCACGGGAATAACCGTAACCACTGAAAAATATTGGACTTAGTCTTAGACCTCAATTATTTTTCTTTTTCTAACCGTAACATAAACCCTAACCCGACACACTTACATAAACACCAAACCCTAAGTCATAATAATCAGTTTTCTCAGTGTATTTGATATGTAGAATATTGTGCATGACTGCATGTGCACATGGCGTGAAGTCAGAAATTTCGCTTGACACCGGTTTACCAAAAAAACTATCTACTGTAACCTTTTCATCTTACAGAAAAGATCGTCAGAGGTGCAGCTTAACATTGTTTCCAATTGTATATCACTAATTTTAACCCTTGAAAGAACAATAGTGGCATAGCGTGTGCCATTATTCGATAAGAAGGCAGCGAACGAAGTAGAGATTAAAAGCACCATGTTTTATTCATGCGTCCTGCATGTTCGCTTTTGTGCAGTCGCAGTTTGAAAAATGAATGAAGTGTGGCCGCGGGTAACTGACATCTCTTGATTAACGAAAACAAACAGTGAAAAAGAAAATGGTGATTTTTCCGCTGCAGAGAGAACAAAAGAAGTGTTTTTCGCAGCGGCGTCCACTTTAACATACTATAGGCCTAAAGGTCTGAAGAGGCCATGGAACAAGGCACCTAAAACGAAGTTAATTCACAGTGCCGGTTAAATAAGAAACCACTTTTTCCAGCGAATCCCAGCACTGCAACCAGTGCTACGGGGTAAAATACTCAATACGCAAACGTGGCATCCGTTGCCGCAATTAGTGCCTGCCGGAGCTTTTCTTCTAGGTGGTATCAGCCTGTCCTTATCACTTACATCGAGTTTCACTTTTTCGCCATCTGACCCCCGACTTCGCTGATGGTTTTCAACAAGACGAACATTTAATCGTTGTTGCACTTGGAAAATTGTTCGGTTTGATCGATTCGTCTTCGTTTTAATGCAAGGTTACGATATTCGTCCAAGTGAAATTTATTGCACGAAGAATCGGCATTTTGAGATTGAGACGGTCATCAGCCTGTGTGCGAAGCTGCGTGGGAGGGCGGAACAATTAACGGCGACAATGTGGTGTCGGGTTACCTCCGATTTTCAGTGTTGAGTCAAAAGCGATTTTAACGGTTGATTGAGCGACAACATCAAAAAGACAAAGCACAAAGCTTTTATAAAGACAAGGAATCATGCAAACTAGGATCTACGCGTCAGAACAACAGCGCAAAACGAACCACGCGAGATTTTTCCAACAGGTAGTTGAGTATGTGGCCACCAACAGGCGCTCCTCTGTAGTCGAACTGGACGTCCATGTACTTTCCGAATCTCGATGAGTTGTCGTTTCGGTGAGTTTTTGCGTTACCGAAAGCCTGCGAACCGTGGATGAAAGGAAAACTGTATTGAAAAATCTCGGTGGGCGTCAGAAAAGTTATTGCACTTATTAACTAGACATTTGTTCACACACATACACGTTTTCATTTAAAAAATTTGTTTGCAACCATGGTAACTAAATTAGAACAGGACAGCAAATTACTAACGTCACACAAAAAAACGACAAGAAAAGCTTATAAGGATACTGTTAACTAAAAAGCGGATCTGAAAGCAAATGAATCGCCCAGCACATTGACAGACAACACCGCTGCCACGAATAGCTTTAAGGTATCGACCTTTCAGGAGCTCCCAACAGCTACACTCGTCACCATGAATGGCAACAAGCAACGTCGTGTGTGTTAAGTGGCGACGAAAGTTAAGAGCATCGTTTGTTGCCGCTGAAGGTGTGACAGGCTGTAAGACGAACATGCATGGCTCGTAAGGCGTCTTACCTCTAACACGGGATTCGATTGGAGCAGTTGATTTTTTATGTTTTCGACCCGTTCGCTCGACGTACTGGCCACGCTCAGATACTGCAGAATATATTTCGACGCCTCGGTCTTCCCGGCTCCCGACTCGCCCGAAATCAAGATGCACTGATTGCGCGCTTCGTTCCGCATCGCTCGGTACACAGTATCGGCGACCGCGTACCTGCGATACCAGCAACAAAATCTCAACAGTTCATAGCACAGTTGTCCTTGAAGCAATCGATATTGCACCCTGTGGTTGAACGAGTGCAGCGTATAGAAAAATGAACTTTTATACAAAGCGTATACAAAATTGAACGTATACAAAAATGAACTTTTCTTTTGTCTAAATTGCCTAAACCGAACCCTATACTTGATTTCCAACTTATCACGAACTATGATGGGTACAAAACGGTTTTATGACTGAAAGCATTTTACGAGAACACATGAGACCAGTGTTAAAGTTGGTGAACAGCACCCATGCCCGAGTGTGACATCATTTTTATTGAGAGTATTTTTGTCTCCACAAAAATATAAAACCAACTTCCGCTTGCAAAGCACATAGCGCTGTTTTTGCGAATCCGCGGACTCCAAAACTCACACGTGCGGAGGCATTTCGTAGAAGTTAACGCCCTGGTATTTTTCCATGTGGTACTTCGTGTAGAAAGTGAGCTGCTGGTATGGATTGACCGACACCAACACCGAACCGATGTACGTCTGCGCACATACAAGTACAAATCACATAGCTGCACACAACGACAAAACGCTTTGCACAGCGAATTTGAAAGGACCCACAAATTAACCGGTATTGCAACACTTTTCGCAATAGCGAATCTAGGCCAAGTAAACATAGACATCAAATCCATTAAGGTTATCGTGCCAACGGTGTTCACGTCATCACACCGGGTGCAATCCGCATTGCCTGTCAGGATACCTTCCCTCATATCACCGATAAGCAATGACAGATAAAGAAGCAGCTCGATTGACAACAGCGCAAAACAAAGGAGCCTCGATTGGTTTTAGTTATCTACCACCAACACAAGATTTTCGGAACAACAATCTAATATGAATGCAATAAACATCAAGCAATCACTCCAGCAAAGTATGTCACTAAAATGTCGACAGACATACTGTAGACGTTTCAGTAACCACTGCTACCACCGTCAGTACAAAATGTAGATAAACTGCAAAAACGATACTCACGTAGATCAGCTTTTCTTTGAAACGCTTCCGCAAATTTGACAAAAAGGCATTTTCGCTTGTGTAGTCTTCCAGCAACACAAAATCTTGCACTCCGACCCGGTCTCGAGCGGTCAGAGCACCCTCCATTGTGGACACAGAGTAACGCTCACCACGCTGAAAAACACAACATGGAGTTAATACAACGAAGCACATAGCACGGGCGTCAGGCAGCGACGTGTTTTTTCAATGCAGGTTTCTCAGTTCACGAAGACACACCGTGCCCCGGGTCATGCAGCGAGCAGCTATCCGGTGCTGTGGCAGATGTAGTACACGCAAACGTTCAACCGACACCTCAGGTTAGCAAGACAGGTCGTTTAAAAATGTGTTGACAGAACAACAGACGAAAAACAATCGCATATTGTCAAGCCATTGCGGTGACCAGATAGACAGAATAATGCAGCTGCTAAATATATCCCAGAATGTACGCATCACACATCCGAAAGTAGGAGCAGACTTTATGCTGATGCATTAAAAACCAAATGAAACTCTCGTATCCTACTTTCTGTGAATCATAACTGCATAACTGCAAATCGTAACTATAAGTAGAAATTGGTCGCCAAACTACAGCCCTCCGCTGCACTGTGGCACAAATGAGCTGAAACACAGCCATTTGCAAAAGTATAGGACCACGCAAACCTCAATGACTTTCGACATAATGCAGCAAGTTGAAAATAATGCAGCACATATAGCCATTAGCCAAGTTACTGAGGTGACCAGACAGACAGCATAACAGAGCTGCTGATTCTATCACTAAACGTACGCATTACACATCCGAAAGTTGGAGCAAACTTTGTGCTGATGCATTGAAAACCGAACGAAGCTCTCGTATCCTAGTTTCTGTGAATCATAACTGCATTTAACTGCAAATCATATCTTTAAGTAGAACAAAGGTCACCGAACTACGGCCCACAGAGCGATCCAGCCAGTGAAATCAGTTTATCCGGCACTCCGCTACATTGTGCCTCAATTGAACTAGAAGACAGTTGTTCGCAAAAAGTATACGACCACTCAAACTTCAATGACATATCGCAGCAAAGTTGGAACTAATGCATCATTAACTTGTCCAAATTACTGTACATTACGTCACCAAACAAACATTGTATTACATCACTGGCAATTCTGGATGCTTTCGAAGTTAATGATTTATGCACGAACATGAGCAGAAGTGGTCTGTGAACCAACACGAGTAGCACAAAAACAACATTAGTGGTTTATATCCGCAGACTATTGCAGTGTAGAATAATGTGTGGTTGAAGGGTCTTTTTTTAACTTTTCCAAAAATAGCAAGCGTGGGCAAGAACTTCATTATTGGCTGCTGAGCGTGCACAGATATGCAACTTTGCATTTGGAAAGACTCACATTACTTCACGAAGTGAGTCACGCCATCAGACGATTGTCATGCAGTCCCCTACTACTGTAGTACTTCTTTCAAATTACGTGGGTAATCTACCAAAAAAGGTAGAGATATCGTTATCAGCATGGTTTTCGATCGTCTGAGCAAAGGGTCCGTTTTTATGATCACTTTTTGATTAATCATTATGTTTGTTGTCTTGATATTTTGTGTACTACAATCACGACAATGTACAAAGCAATTTTCCGGACCGCACTTCCCATTGTCTTAGTATTCTGGCCTGTCAAGAAAAAAACGGGTTACCCCTGAAGTACAGCAATGTTTAAGACAGCTACGTAAACCCAAATGGCTTACTGAGCCAAAAATTATCTCACTATCGTAACCAGGGCCGCAGATTGAATGACATATTAATGAGGGACGCACGCTGAATGGCCTACCTTGATCTTAGCAAACTAAATTTAGCTTAAAAGCTAATGTAATGAAAGCGTTCGAATCCTAACTGCAATGGTAACAGACGTGATACAGTAGCACTGAAGGCCACCTGCATCAAAAATGTCAAATTCAAGATTATCAAAATAAGGTCAGGTTGTCAGTAATAAGGATATTTCGCTACAGCGAAAACCTGAACTGGACCGTACAAAACCTTCGACGGGCCGCGGATTGGACATAGATGGTTAAGACGTAGTCTCCGCAGAGTTGACGTCAGCGATATCGGGTTTTCTTCGCACGTAGGCATCGCGACAGCACAGTTTCACCGCCACAGCGCGACAAACCAAACTCAAGTCGACCACAGCTTCACAGCATCACAAAATCACGCCAACTCATTTCAACGACAGATGTTCGAGGAGAGGTGGGTTTTTGCTCACACGCAAAATCTCAGGTTAATGTGCGACACGAACACACCTGGCACACTTTCACGGTCATACCATATTGCTAAACGAAGATATTACGCCCGCGGAATATCAAAACAAAAACTCCTGATTGGTAATGAAATACACTTTGGACAAATTCGTCATTTCAACAATTTTCGTCATTGTCTAATTCAGGCTTTCAAAACTGGGTGCGCGGGCCACCGGTTGATCGTGACGACTGCACAGGGGGTCCGTGAAACATGACAAAAATATTTGAACATGGACATTGTACAGTACCTGCACTGTCGCAAAAGACGTCCGCATCACTCACAAAAGGCAACTACAATTTGATTGCCTTTTACCACTGCTTAGTGCTTACATGTGCGAGACGGCATTTACAGCTCTTACATATATGAAGACAAAATACAGGTCCAGACTTGCCGTGGTTTCTGATTTACGAGTTACTGTAGCTTGTCAGAAATAGCTCCGAGCATTGCTAAGTTGTGCAGTAAGAATCAGCCCCATCCGTCACATTGATGTTGCCAGCTTTTAAACATTATTCAGTGTGATTTTTTCCTTTTGTATTATCCATCCACGCCGGTTAGGTGTAAAAATTGATGCGACACAAGACCAAGGTCCGAGAAAAATCAGATTCACAAATGGAAGTCCGTGACCCAAAACGTTTGGGAAACCCTGGCCTGGTTTAAGCAGGTGGCAATTTGCATATTTTTCAAAAAGTTTTGGGTGGTAGTGACTGTGATGATGGTCTAGGCCTGTCGAGCCTCCATTAACACAGCAAAGCAGGACGTTCTTTGTTCGGAGTGTTGATGTCTGCCGCTAAACGGTCGACCATGTTGAAACACACTTCTCCATTACCTACGCAGTTAAATGTCTTGACCGCAGTAAACAAATGACAGGAACCATGGAAAATGCAATACCGTCAAGGCCATTGGTTATCGCTTCTCGCCCTTCGGCGGCCACACACAGATTCATGTATTGTGACCAGTGAAAGCAAGACAGCCACCTAAAATGTCAGGAAATGCTTGGTTCAACGCAGACACACAATCAGACATGATAACAGGCAGGCATCGCATTTGCATTGTAACACAGCCACATATGTTTAAGTGTGCAAAGGTCGGCAACCTTTTCGGACTGTCACTAAGCCACTAGAGTGGGTCAAGAAGGCACACTTGGCCAGAAGAAGGTTTTCCAAAGACGGGTTGATTTATTTTATTGCATGGGTCAGCCAAGGAATTCATTGAAGACATACACAGCAGGCACACGACTGCGTAATGCGTCTGCCAAAATTAAGAGGTACTGAGCGTTGTTTTGGAGACCGTTCGACGTCAGCGCACGGGACAACATTCAATTCGCAAACGTTGTTTCAGGATTCCTCTTAACACTTGGCCGAACATTTGTACACATATTAGTTCCCTTCGTTTGCAACTCGCACACGAGTCAGAACCAAGCCGAAGACCGGGCCGGATACAAATTCGCTGTAACTTACATTCAAAATCAGAACCGAACAATGCAAACACGCATACTCAATCTCAAAACAAAATGCTGTTTGTAGTGGGCAAAGAAACGAGGCGAATACAACAACCAGACATCATCAAAGCTCTCAGCCATACATTAGTTGATTTTATTCAAAAATAAAGTAGTTCAGTGAGAAACCTGACGCTGCATCTTCTTGGAGATAAACATACGAGTAATTTCAAGTTCTAGTGATGAGGCATTCAGCAACAGAATGTCATTGTATACACTGACCAAGGTAGCAACACGGGGTTAAAGGGACAAAGCTCGTTCTATCTCATGAACGCACTGTATAGTCCCAGCAATTGTTGTGATGCCGAAATATTTTCGATGCCGCTTCGCATGAATACGGTGGAAATGGTCAACAACACGTAGTAGAATTACGGACTACCTGGACAATACCTGGGACTATCTGGCTACCTGCGCCCAGACTAGAATCTGTCTCTCTCCTTACAAACTAAAAGCCCACGACCACGACGTGTTGTTGACTAACTCTACTGCGTTCTTACGAACCAGCAATAATGAAGCAGACAGACTCGTGTTGGAACGTTTTCTGAGCGCAGTCAAAAAATATATTTAACTGCAGCAAAACGTAAGATCAACAATATTAACTGGACGACAGCATTTGCAACCGTGAACAAATAAGTCTACCGAAATAAACCCTAGCACCAGCTGCGCAACATGGAGCCTATCTTTGACCACCAGCCCTCGCACGAAATCCGCAGACATGTTCTGAGTCGTTCCTATTGAAATAAACGGAGTCATTGTGACGTAATGTACAACTGTAAGGTCGGGAAACAAACAAAATCTTGGGACTGTTTTAACATACTGTAGAACTGTAAGTGCAACAAAACAAGTACAAAAGGAATAATAGAATGCCAAAGGAGGCATTGGTTTTGCTCTGGCAAAAGTAGCAAGTGCAATTAGGCGGGACTGAAACACTAGCTACGCCGAAGATTGCCGACACCTGCTTTAGAGCAATGCTTCAACGAAGGCGCGAAAATTGACATTCTTAAACTACAGGTACTTGCAAACGTCAACTTCTGCGTCAGGACTGTCACTGTATTGTATCATCAGCTAATTGTGAGCTAACGCCAGCTTTAGCAACACGATACAAGATAATGTCCTGAGCAATCGTAAGTGTCCAACAGCTTTGGTTCCACATCATCGTTCGCAACCTCGGCAACAAGCAGCAAAGGTTAAACAACGAAAGTGATGACAGTTCCTCAACGTCTTTTCTGTTCCACCCCTTTAGCTGCTGACATGTTGCTAAATGCATGCCCCTAGGTTTAACTTGACTGAGAGGTATGTGAACAAAGATCGACTCAAACGACACGATGACGACGAGCTGCCAATAATCTTGAGCCTGGTTGCACGGCTGCTGCATCCAAACGTATAAACAGCGGTAAGCTCACTCCCATAAAAGACGCGAGGTAATTCGGCGACCGATGAATAAATATCGATGTACTTACAATCACTCGTGGTCTGTGAATCGTGACAACAATGTCACCACTTCCGACCAACATCGCAAGTTATGACATCATTAGCAACGCTGGCACAGGAAACACAAGACGTTTCGCATGCGACTGTGTACGACAGTAGCTCGTACCAAATATGTGGGTAAGCAGATTTCTTAGGGCCGGCGGAACGTAACCGGGCCTGCGACTGATGCACCACACTGACGTAAGCATCACAGTCGAACGCGAATTTCTTAAACAAACGGACAGCCTGGTCAATGACATATTTTGTTGATTCGAATGCGAGCAGGAGGGCGGCCTACACTGAGCGGTCAAGTTGAATAGGCTGAAACGTGGCAAAGGCATATGGTAAAGAAGCAAAACCACGCCGATCTTGGCCAGCATTGTCCTTCCGTCCTTCCTATGCATTGCGACGTTTTCGAAAACAGCTGTCGTAAATGTGAACAAATTTAACTCCTGGATGAAGCTACCATCTGTCTAAAAATCCCTTTAACGGAAATAATTTTTGTACCATCGGATTTTTTGCAAGAGCAAAATTTCCACCAATTAAAGATGCTTTCTTTACTACAGTACGTGGTTAACCGAAAATGAAACCATCAACCTCAATAAAAGCAAATGCAATGAATACACCGCAGCCCGTGCGTTCCGGTTTTGCATACGAACCAAAAACGCCAAACCGTATTGATCGTTTCGAACTCTGATCTTAAACCAGGGGCGCAAAAATCCCGCGACGTGCAAATGCCGGCAACGCTGCGTCATAACTTCCGCCGCACGAACCTGAACGCGATTGCTAATGGGTAGGGCAAGGATTTTGTTCCGATCTACGACACGTTTGGTCGTCCCGCTGATAGATTTGGCACGGTCACAGCATGAGCCAACACCCCTGACACACCCGGAAAGAAGCTAAACGTTCGCCATATGCGGAAAAACCCGCCGTACGACTACACCCACGCAATACAATGGTTCTCAACCCGGTATGCAGCCCATACACACGAAAAAACACTGACACACCCTCAGCAACAATCGTAAAATGGGTTTGCACTGGTCGCATCTGGTATGTTACAATTAACGTTGTGGTACGGCAGCGCTACTTTTGCAATTTTTAGTCAAGCCAGTGGTTTTCAACCTGGGTCGCGACCTCCAGAGGGGTCATGAACTATTTTTGGAGGGACCGCGAGTAGATATTTCATGTACACAGCTGTATTGCATTTGCTTAATTCGAGTTTTCGATGGGGGTCGTTGGATTATAGTGGGTCCTACAATGCGTCGCGGTACAAAAAAAAGGTTGAAAACCACTGACCAAGACAGATTTCGCAGTGACTGATGTACAACTCATCTCGCTCCCTGCTCTTAAGTATTTGACTGTGTGGGTAATGCGATATAACCTATGACACAGAGAATAAGCTCGCACCACCCAAGTCCCGTCTCGCCTAGAAACCGAGAACAGCTGATCTAGTAGTGCAGCGCTATTTCATCACCGACTGCCCGGGCCCTCTTAAAACGCTCGTTGGACGCAAATGCTCTCTCACTCGCTCAGTCTTTCGGGTCTTCACTTCAACAGTCTGGTGCAACTGGCAGGTTACAACTTTCAATAAATCAACTTCCTTCTGTCAAGCAAGCAGTTTCAGAACGGGGTTCGCAGTCCATTCAGTTGCAGATAGCGGTCAAGCATAAGCACTAAACGCGTCCAGTGTGACGCCACCATCTGTGTTCTGCTATTCACTTGTCACAAAGCTCTGAGAGCTTCAAAGTGTCTTGTGCACTCGGCTATCGCGGATTTCGAATGCAATATCACCTGATGATTTTGGCACGTGCACGCCTGAAAAGGGCCGCGTCAAATCTATCTTGCCGGAAAGGAAGCGGCCGTGTTTTAAGGCGCATTGAGCAAACACCCCGCATATTGCCAACGCATGAGAAGAATAAGAACATAAACGGTATGGCAAGCGTTGAGGAGCGCCATTCTTCGCTGCGCTTGCGCGTTACTGATTAACGACAAAACTCCTACCCGGCAGGTTTATGCTTGCAGTGACTTATTAAAGGAGCCTGCGAATCAGGCCTGCGACCTCTTGTATGGGTTTCAGCCATGTACATTTTCACACAGACGCATATGGGTGTTCCATGTGCTCCCGATGCACTAAGAGGGATGCTTTTTAAAATATCCCCAGCCCATCCTGACATAATGTAGACATTTTGCAAAGATTTCTGAAATATTCAATTAGTTAAATCGTTGTGATGATTACCTCGATTGGTTTGACTGTATGTTAAAAATTACCACCGTGGTTCTGTGGCTCCCGCTGACTGATTACCAAGCCATGGAGCTTTCGGCAACGTTTATAATATTAACAACAAGTCTTGATATTCGATGATTTTGGACAGCCTACATCTGACGCAAGCAGGTCATCGCAAACTTTATTACACCCCAATGACGTTCCTAGCTCAGCATCCATTTCACACGCTGATGCTATACTCTTACCCTCTACCTCCAGCATATATGCAAAAATTCCACAGCCCCGCTCTAAGTTCACTTCACTGAAGCACCTCTTTTTCCTGTGCTTATACGGCATGGAACGAATATGATGTCATTTTCACTGCCTTTTGCTTGATCCCATACGCAATACGGCTTATTCCATAATACTGACATCACGACTTTGAACGAAAACTGACCACCACATCAAACTGAAACAAAACAGCGGCAACCGCCCCATCTTTCGTTTAAAAGTTTACTTCCCGTTACTGATGGAAATAATGATGTATTGACTCCACAAAGCTGCGAAACGTAAACACCGTCATTTACACGAAGTTTACAAAATATTGCCCAAAAGAGATCAGCTAAGCAATGACTGAACAGTGGCCCTTCAAGGCAACGAATTATGTTTTTTACATTGACAGCATCTTTGAGTGTTAATATGACATGGCACGCGGCTCGCTTTCTAGCTGGTGGGTTTTGTTCGATGCCCGATAGGTCCATAACGAAGGTCTGGAAAACGCTACGAGCGCAATCGGCAATATAATCAATAAAAAATTGGCATCAACTGTTAGGTGCAAAGGAAAAGTTCACACGAGATGCTGCCAACGGCTTGCCACCGCTGCAGTTTGCACTTCGCAAGTACTCTTTGTTCGCATATTCCACGGTTCAGAGGTAGAGTGAGCGTGGGCCACTCGTGAAACTTCGAACAAACTTTTTTTACCGTTAACTTGTAGATCTGTTGCACGTGTTCACAACACAGAAAAAAGTAGGTCGCTTCGAGGTGGTTTTGTAAACAGCATTAAGATTTTATACGTTTAAAACGAACTTTGCTGCAGTATTTAGAGTTTAAAGTGACAGTTGGCAGAGCTTCTTTCGTTTACGCCAGGGGTTCTCAACCTTTTTTCTCCCGTTTACCCTTTGCCAGCTTCCTAACATAAAATTCACCCCCTGTTTTTTGTTTACTCATTAACGCTGTAGAAAAATGTACAACATCATCTTTAAATTTACCCCCAGGATAGGTAAAATGTACCCCAAGGGGTAAATCCTTAATTTACCTCCGATTGAGAAGCCCTGGTTTACGCCAAGGGTGGGGAACCTGTTGCCTGCGTGAACGTCTAATATGGCCCTCATCAGAATTTTCGTTATCCAACATAGAGCAAACCAAGGCGTCAAAACGAAACTCTGTAACAAGCAGACACGTAGACAGTACCTCAAAAGAAGTCTCTCTAGTCTCTTGCTCCTTCACATAGTTTCTCTTGATTTTCCTTAGGAAGGTAAAGGTAGAATTTACAGGTGAAATTAATTAATATTTTTTGCGGCCCACAAGCTATATTCCACAATTCAGGTAGGTTCACCGCTGGTTTACGCTCACGGTTTCAGGTGAAAAGTTCCAAGTATAAGACTGATTGGTGGAGAAACGTAACGTTAGGAAAGTGTTACCTGTGCTTGGTTTGCATCAAACGGTTGCCTCAACGCTTTTGCAAGAAAAAATGCACGCTTTTTACTAAGATTTCGAAAAAGTGCATATCTTGTTTGGACCAAAGCTAATTCTCACGATACTAGCCACGTCCGCATCAAGCACGAACAGCGCCGAAAACCGCCAGGAACAAACAGTACGCGATAAGGTTAACAAAACAGAGTCACACGGTTTGACAAGAGTTTTGTGTTTCTCTTTTGCGTCCCGACTGACACTCACTGCCAAACGTTGTCGCTCGTACAAACGAAACATTGCCGGTCCCTGCGATTCCGTTTTTTTTTCAGTCATAGACCGAATTTTTTTGAAATGACCGAAAAACAGTAGTTCGGTCATAATGTCCGATAAGGTAGGCGAGCGAACAATATTACGGCGAATTTTAATACTGTTACAGGACAAATGACCGAACACAACCAAATTTTCCTATACATACAAACGTACTCACTGGGAATACGATGATTGGTGAAAAAGAAATACGAAGTCTAACATGCTAAGATGCAAATTTGCCGATGCAGCCGACAGTCGTTTCTCACAAGTTTTGTCTATCACTCCGAAACAACACTGCATGCACTGGAAGAATGCTTGTCACATTTGAAAAGTGTGTACTTTACTGACTTTTACGTTGTCGGTAAAAGGTGTATCGAGTAGATCTTGACCTCAAGGCCTTCTTGAAACAAATTGGAATTCTGCCATTTTTCTTGGAAATTTACTAGAAACACAAAATCACTAATGTTGTTTTTTATTATTACACAAAGCTATAACCAGTGGTGTTTAGGAGGGGCAATTGAGAGTTTGCCAGATGGTTACAACGTTTGTAGCATGCTGCGTGACAAAGCGGGAGAACTAAGCAAAAGGTTCGTGTTTGCTCAAAGGGGAGTCATTCTATGAGCCGGGTTCTCGTTTAGGGGGAAACCACCCTGAAATGCACGTCCCGTAAATTAGTCATAGGTGCTTGCTTTGTTGGCAAGGTGTAGTTGCAATTGGCAAACCACACCACCATGAAAAAGATGACGTAAACATCTGCATAGAGGATGTGAGTCACTAAGGCATGATGTTAGTCGCCCATTGAACTGCATTTGGTTGTGGGGGCTTAATTTTGAGCCCAACAACCAAATAATTTTCAACTTAACGCTTTAATTGTTCCTTTTTTCGAATACGCAATCTTAATCCGATGTCGTAAACTTTACAGAAGGTCTTTTTCGCATCAAAGTAGTTCCTTTTTATATGAGCTGGAGCGGGGGAAGCAAGTCAGCTACAAAAAAATGAACTCCCGTGGTGCCCAAATTAAAACTTTGAAAAAGCACCCGGTTTAACGCTTAATTACCAGGAGTGCTGCAGGAACTTGTTCCATTACAGTTCTATCCTTCTTTCAAATACACTTCTTTGCGAGACAACTGCTCGCCACTCTTAAGCAAAAGTAGTGGAATAAGTGGTCACCAAGTGCTACAGATGTAGTTTTTGCAATTGATTTTCTTCACATCGGCGCTGCCAAAAAAGAGTTCCATCACGTATTTTCAGGCAGTTGGCGAAAAACAACAAAAACAGCCGAAATCGCAAGAAAGAAACATTTGCTCTTCACATACGCTTCACGAAAAAATTGCGCAAAAATTGACTACGTTGAACAATAAGATATGCGTCACTTTGCCGGAACACGCGTGATATGGCATTTTGCTGAAAAGCGGTTTCACGAACGTGATCCTCTGTGCATTATGGGAGAATTAATTACACTAGGGATAAAATAAAAGTCCGGGGCAAGGGTTCTCCGCATTTTTTATATTTGAAGAGTTGCTCTGGGGCAAGGAAGTTGTTAGACGGTGGCCAAAATGTTTGATGCCATTTAATGATGAAAGTTACTGGTACTGCCAGCAAAAAACTGACGATAAAAACCTGAAACAAAGCTAGAAACTTCCTTTTCAAGAATGATTACATGTTTAGGCTAAATCTTGCTTTAAAACTTAACCGCGTGCGAAATATCTAAGATAGCAATGCAAAGATGATGAAACACAGTTATTGCGAAATAAACATTTTTGCCCGAGTTTAACATCGAACATGCTGAAACATGGTGAAATGTAGGCAATGTATGAACACTTGCTATATGATGATAAAACACCATTTTCCTCCTATACTTGAACTTATAGCAGTCAACACGTCAAAGCCGGGGGTTTCCTGTCTCTTGCAAGTGATAACCAAACACACCAGCAAGATTTCCACAGCCTTATACTTGTCCAGCCTCATTGCAAGCCCTACTTGAAACTGCACCGCCAGCATAAAACTTGGTAAACGACCACAAAATATATGCAAATCTCCGCATTGAACATACATACCTGCGGAAGAGCTCGTGTTCTGTTCGTAAAGTACATTTCGCACTTGGATTTAAAACTGCTCTCGCCTACTTCACTGGTATAACCACAGCTTTACTTAAACCTTTTCCACCATGCTTTGTATATGTGGTGGACGCTATGCATCTCCATCAGATGTAAACATCAGGAATGGACCGGTTTCCCCGCAGCTATTGCCCGGGCCGCTAACAAGGTAACGCATTTACCTTTGTCCAATGGCAGCTTTGGAAAAAAGATCCTGTTTTTGTTTATTCGGGCCACAACTACTGCTGGCCACGCATTAGCTGCGAGCAACGGCTTTGATCGATTCAACAATTTGTGTAGATTAACACAACAATGTTATAACCAAGCTCTCTGTGACCCTGGTTGAAACTAAAACTGCGTTCAGACTTAAACATGATTGTAAGACTGTTTGTAAAGGCTTCCGGTTACACTGCATTCACAACAGAGCATTTAGCAAAATACAGTACGTCCGTTATTTTTGCAAAAAAGCTGAGAAAGCCGGTTTGAAATTTGATGCATCACAAGCCAAGCATTTACCTTGCAAGTGGACTACAACCGAAGAGGTATCCAAAGCAATTTAACTTGTTGATGTGAATGCTTTATAGATGGAAATGAAGGATTCGTACTTAAAACAAATCTACCCTTAAAATCGGTTTCAAAAGATTTCTTTTTCACATCCGACACTGTTTTTCAAGCAAATTCCATTCAATTCCATTTATAATTTTTAACTTACAACAACTTGCAATGACCTCATTTTGCAAAAATATGTTTCATATTTTTCTTGAACTGTGACGCATAAGATAAAAGATTGCTTTGGAGACAAGCAAACTTATACGGAAAAATGTAAAAACGAATTTTATCCCAACTAATCAAATTTTAAAGCAATTCCTTTAAAACGTACACATAACACGACAGAAGATGACCAAGCACGCTGTACCAGCGCAACGTTTCATGAAGATCTGCGCAATCGTACTTTGCGAGAACATGGACCCCTTCAAACGATCCGCATTCACATTGCAAGCAGTGACAGCAGCGTAAGCGCAAAGTATTATCGGATATGCAGCAGAATACTCCGTCCGTCAACCAACAGAATTGTTTATCAACAGTTGACAGACGTTGGAATCAAAAATATTGGTGCTGATGCACGACGCAACCGCACAAAACACATGCAAACCAAGCACACGCGAACCATGCAAGGGCATCATCTATCACGACAACCTCACCACATGTTCACCAAATCGACTCGCTCGTAACTAGTCCCCGACAGCTATTGCACGGTTAGTCAGCAATTCAGGAAGCAATAACTTATTGCTACGTACAATCGAAACATCTCGTCCTAAATAAGCCCTACAAGTGCCACAGCGCACAAACAAAACAAGCCCATCACAGACAAGCCAGCGTTTTAATTGACTAATTTTGGAACTTCATTCGAGGGCAAACAAAATAAGCCATCGCATCACGATCGACCGGCATTGCCGGGAGAAAACCAAACACCGAACCTGAATCAACGCGTATGACGTTGCAGATTCGTTCAAGTGGTCTCGCGATGTAACACTGTCTGGCATATTGACACTCACTTTGCAACTGACCATCAGGGGAGGTTGAGCCAGTACTTTAAGAGCCCAGCATCGTTTGCAAAAGTGCGGCATCGCTTGGCAGTCGGAGATAATGGCGTCGACTGGCATGAAACCGTTTGCTCAGTGCTGGACTTGTACAGGCCCGCAGCCAGGGGGGCATTCGGGTGGAGGGCCTCCAAATTTTTTGTGCCCCCCCAAGGTTTGTTGTGTCCGGAAAAATTGTTTTAAACGTATAATAAAAACACAAATATTGCCTCTCTAAAATACATTTTGACCCCCCACCAAACCTAAAAACCTGGCTGCGGGCCTGCACTTCCATGGTCCACAAGTAACCATACAACGATCAATGCATGGCTTATATCTGTAAGCAAGGTGTCTCTTTTCTATGTCGCTTCAGCGCGTTATTTACGAGAAATGGGTTATTCACACACGATATCCGTATTCCCTGATCTATACATCCGTAACCATTTTGACAGCAAAAGTTGCACGAGCATTTCCAAATACAAAACAGGCAGTGTGTTCCTGAGGAAAACGCCCAACGCACTGTAGATGTCATTCTGTTCAGATCAAGAAAACACTGCATCTCACGTCTTCAACAGATCAACTTTCTAAGCTCGTATACGGCTGACAAGCTACACAATGGCACAGCAGCAATAGGCCTTCTGGCAACATTTGGCTATATTTGAAAAGTAAAGCGCTGTTCGCTGCTTCAGTATGGAGTATTCTCTTTGAACGTTCGCGCACCATATCAAGTCTGGAACACTGGCATGCCAGACGTATACCGGTCGTCGGTGCTCATCACGCATGACAAACCAGATGACGTATTGAATAGCTTGCATTGCTGAGTCGAAAGTGCGTGAAAACCCGGAATAATACAAGCCGCTGCAAAGTAAAACTGGCTGCAGTGGAAAAAAGAACAGGAAAATGGCACATACCACGGAGAGCTGCACGGTGTTACAACAAAAAAAGCGTTTTGCAAAATTGCTGTAGCAAGATCTCTCCTTTGATGGAACTTTTTGGCAAATTACAAACCTTTTCTTTATGCCATCAAAGACTCTAATCTGGCGCAGAAGCTGTCTTTACCTCTTGCCAGATCCGTCTGTATATGAATTGAGGTTGAATCAAGTGTTCTTGCTGTTGCTTCATACACAATAGACAGGAGATTTTAGGAAGTTAATTTCCATGGATAGTGCTATGCAGCTTACCCGTAATAACTTTCTGAATTTAACTCTCACCAAACATGGTTTACTCAAGACACAACGCTGACTTTTGCTTCTTACACTGCAGTAAAACTGTATCCCCATGTATAGATCTTCGCTCGGTTCTGCAATACGATTTGTGAAGACGCGTTGATAACCGTAAACTGTCACCCTTTTCTTGCCGATCACACATTTCTGCAAGCACTCTGAAAATCAGTCGAGCTTTCGGTTACAGCATGGAGTGACAAAAGCAACAAGTGTTATCGGAAAAATTTGACACCCTGTGTAAGTCTGGAACTGAAAAAATTCTCCAACAACAACAGAAAGTGCGGTTTCAGATGAAAAGGCTATAAAAGTTTCAGACCATGTAAATACTTCGCAATCGGTGTCTACAAAACTTAAGTCGCAACTCTACCGTTGGTTCGCGATTGCATCTCAGCTCCGTCGGCTGTAAATAGCAGCACTGCAGCAAAACATGGCATTTTGCAGACTGACACGATTTGTTTGCAACGTGTGGCGACATATGTTTTTCGTAGACAATCATGTCGAAAAACTACAACGAATCGGGCAAAATCTGAAACAGCATCCACTGAGAAGCAACAGGTACAGCAATCAAGACCAATGAAAACAATTCGCCCTTGAAATGCTTAACCAAGTATTCAAAGGAAGGTAGTTGTCTTTATGATTGGCAGTCGTCCGCTATCAACGTAATAAAGGCGTTTACTGTAGATTTCGTATGCCGCAGGCGCAGAACGTCGTAGGTTTTCTTTACGTCGTTTTCAGTGACAATAAGTTTGAGCGTAACTGGTGAACTTGATGAAAATGCTGAAGGCGCGATACTTCACAGCATGGAAAGCATAGCGGTATAATCAGTCGTGAAGAAAACCGTGTCTTTTCTCTTCAAAATCCCTCCACCCAAACCACAGCTTGATAGAGGTATTTTGACAAAGAAAAACGGATTGAATCTATAAAATGAAAGGTGTTTTTGCAGGCTTAATCTAGTTTCTCAATCTCTCTTCTAGATCGTATTTCCACTACGCATTAATAATCTGAATCAAGTTGACTGAATTCAAACTTCTCTATTTACTTGCACTCGCACAACAAAACCATCGCAATATCTCGTATGGTTGCTGATTAGGTACTAAAGCATACGCATCGATGATTATGGTTTGCAATCCCCATTCACTTCGAATATTATAAAAGACACAGAGGTCGGGCATTTGCAAGAACATAGCTTTTTTATTTCACACAAAAACGGCAGCATTAACAAATCTTTTTTGAAGTCACGTCCATTGAAGCTATATTACAGTGAGTAAGCTAAAAACACCAACGCATAAGCGCGTAAAATAACCGCTTCGCTTGAAAATCGATAATTTACAATCGAAATATCAGCACCGTAGCTTATCTACATCCAGGTTTTCTTCCCTAGTGAGCACAAGATCGAAAGCTGGCGTAAGCGAAGTGGCGCAGGTGAAACCAAGTCACAAGCATTACCTTTCTGATGTTGCCGCTTGCTTGCTCATTCGTAGCCATGGAGCTTCTTTGGTGGCTCACGCCGCAAGCCAAGCCGACAGCTATAAAGAACTAACTACACTGCACTGCAATCCACTTCTAGCGTTTGTTGGCACTGTACTCTACCATTACCAGCACCGCAATTAAAACAAAACTGATGTTCTAACAATTATAAAATACTTTGAGAATGCAATACTGCTTTTCACGAGCAACGCGCTACCAAATCATACCAGCACAAGTTAGAAAGTATTATAGATGAAACAATTGATTTGACATTAAAATGTGTGATATGTGTAAAAACATGAACATTGCTTTTGTGTTGAAACAAGAGTTTTTAACAAAAGGGGTGCAATTACATGGTTTTGAACTCAGCCCAGCCATGGTAGCATTCAACACCCACTACAAAACAAACGGCAAACCTGATGGCAGCTACATAAGATGGTAAATCATGAAAAAAGATTCACACAAAAAGCTAAACCAAAACCGACAAGCTTAACACCCATCTGCCAATGCAAAAGCACTTTGAAGGCAAAACACTGCAACTGAACTCACACTGGGACACAACTCAAAGACCATTAGAAACAGATCTTGACAGCAACCACTTGGCATTACAAGTACATGACTTGTATTAACCTGCCTTCAACTGACTGAATTGAAACACTAAACAACCCAAGAATCTGTGAACTTAATTTAAGCCATATGCTACACCAGGGCAGTTGATCAGTGTTTCCTGTTAAATGTCATGGCAGGTATATCAATTACCTGAACATGTGCTAGAGATGTTATGAGTAGTGGAGCATCAGTTGATGAATGGAAACTCTGAGACCAGAGTTACAACTTTCATTCACTAACATCACACTAACACTAATTTCAGTCTAAGGCTACTCTTGAGCTGCCTAACAACACCTTGCATTTTCAGAAACACAATTTTAAATTGCAAGCAATGCGATCATTCTATGTCCAAGGAAAATATCAAATGAAACTTATTTGCAAACTACATAGAGTTAAATCATGAAGTATGCACTTGGCAATAATCCTTAACATATATACGATGGATGAAAAGTGACTGCAATATCTGCCATCTTAACATGGTTGAATGAATTAACAGCTAACAAAAAATTCAGTCTGCTTACCAGTATCACAACCACCAACTCAAAAAAATGTAAAATAACACACCAACACCAGCAAACAAGTTAGTTCACCAAGCTATTGAAAGTTGCCACGTGGTTTGTCAATAACTTGTATTTGTTCTGAATATAGCATAGAACCAGGTCTTTACACCAACATCTTTGTTATGCAAGTAGTTGGCTGTGCAGTAATTGCTTGCAATAAGTCATAAATCATGCAGCCTGTCTATATCCCTTGCACACATAGAAGTGCTACAGCACTTTCGTCTTGCCAACTTCTTATATTAGACACAAGTAACTGAACACACAAAGTTCTTGAGCAATCCTAGAAAAAATCACATGCCATAGTTGCCACACCCGTTATGTAACCAGAGAGAAACTGCTTACATGAGCAATGAAAAAGCTTTTCAGAATAAACACTGCACCTTCATCTGAATTGTACTATTTATTTGCACATTTTAGTGCTTTTCACCTTACTAGCACAACCCTTATAGGTTTTCTTTATAGGATTGTAATATAGAGGTTTTATACTGTTCAAAACTCTGCTAGACATGCAATTATTTTTTCGTTAAAATATCAACTGAACTTAAATACTTAATGCACTTCAATAAAATATGTTTCAAGTATTACAGCCATAGAGCAGCATTTGCACAGGACAAAGTCATATTAATTTTCCTGCTATGAAGTGGTTCCTTATTTTAACCGTGGAATTATTGCAAAAAAACATTGACACATAATTATTCATACAGAATCATCGTTCTACCTGCAGACAAGAATATATCATTCACTATGCAGCCACCTTAAATGACACATGAGTACACAGACTACAGGATACAAATGTCTTACCTGAATTATAGAAACAAACAATAAACGTTTTAAAATTAGTAGAAAACCTCTATAAACATACAACAGGGCATTGACATCTCTGAAATTCAAATCAATGATCATCAAAACAAAATTAGTATGAATATATGGTTGGTTAAAGGCAAAAGCTCACTAAAACACATTGGATAAATCTAAAACAGTAACAAAATCATGCTCCATTGAAATGTTTTAGTTACAACACATATCAAAATAATTTTAATCACAACACAGAACAAAGTTCAAAAGCAAAAAACGTTTGTTTTCATGGTTTTTAGCGTTAGCTAAACAGCATTTCATAAAAATTGTTTGACTTAAGATTTAACACCAACAATCCACCATAATGCACTGAATAAAACAAAATATAAAAATATTCATCTTTTGATCACACTATGTACATATAGACCTGACCTGATCAAATAGCTACTTCACAACACACTACTCAATAAAAAAAGATAAAATTACATAAAACTTTAAAGAATTGATTTAAAAAAAAACTTAAAATTTCATAAAACATGAAAGAACTGATTTCACTCAACTTAATGAAACTGCTGCACTGGTATGTAAGTTTACTCTTACATGATATATTAAATCTGGAAACAGTTTTGTTTCGTATTATGTGAGTATCAAAAACCATCTTTGAAAACATACAAAAAGAGCTACAGCAATATTCTGCAGATAAGTGCAAAGAAAATTTAATAATCATATTTTGTTGGTTTCTAGTAAGGTAGAAGCTGCAATGTGGCTGGCACAATTAGGTTTTTAAAATGTTTTTATTCCTCTACATTTTAAAAACACATATTTTGCACTAATCCTGCTTTAACAACCATATTCTATGGACCTTTTTCAAGTTTAGCATTGAAACATTTGAAAGAAGCAAGACATCTTAACCACAAAAAGAAATGCATTAAACACTAACTGAAACTAAGTAAAACCATGCTTGATCCATCATGTTGATAGAGCAAGTTGATTGCGTATGAACACAAGTATAATACACATACAAGAATGTGTAAATATATCTGAACATTTTCTAATGTACCAAAAGCATTAACAAATGATGTTGGTAGGTTTATCAAATGATGCTGGTAGCTTCTATTTGAATAAGAGCTGATGATGCCTACATCGTAGGCAAAATATATACTCTGATCTTAGTGTCTGATTCTTTGCTGAGAAAGGATTTCTTTCTAGAGATAGATGCTGGCAGGTTGTTCGATTTCAAAAGTTTGTGCATCAATTTTGCCATCTTTAATGTGCAAATATCATTTTGAAAAAAATCTGAATAATGCACAAGACCAGATACATAATGATGCAAATACGAATATTTAAGGTGCTACAGAAGTTCCTTGTGTTAGTCACATGCACTTTACCCCATGAAGGTGTTCCAATGGCAAGGCAGACCAAGATGGCCAAAATTCTGAGTTGATTGCATCTAATTTCAACTAGCTAGAAAACTTCCCACAGCTTTTTAGTTCCTCTACAGAAGTGGTTTTTGAAGTTTTTCATGCAGCGACCCATTTTGCAACCCAATTTAACCTAATGACCTCCTTCCGAAAATTTTCAGTCAGGCATATGTCATGCAGTGCTGTTTGCACAATAAAAAATCACAATGACTGAAAAATAACGTACGATGTCACTATGTTGAACAAAGACTCATTTATTAAATTCATGCACGTGGCAGCAGCAGTGAGAGAGACCCGTGCTGTTTACAAATCACTCCACAGCACAACTAATTAAAAACTGGTGTAACTTCCAAGTTAGCTACTGCATTCAGATATCTAATTTACAAACACAGCACATTCTTACATCACAAAGTTATTCATGCGTTGCCAAACACAACAATGATAATCATACTCAAAACTTTGTAATGGTCATATTCACACTTAAAACAATTTTGAATGAAAAAGTAGGCAGTTGTTTTTGCCAGGTAATCTTATTATTTTGGTTACGACAAAAGTGGTTCCATATATGAAATATAAAGTATAGAATTATGAAAATTTGTATCAGAAGCTCTTTTTTTATCAGACGTTTTTCCACAGTGAAACATTAGAATGTGGATAAGCATTCAGAAAATCGTCACTTTGTCTAATGTTGTGATATATATTTAACAGATTTAAATATAAAACAATATCCATTTGAGTAGCTTACAAACACTAAACAGTCTATAGTTACCTTCTGTAAAAAGGCTACCAACCAAGCCTATAAGTCAACCAAACTTATAACTAAGCTTATTTTCAACTTCTAAAGAAGAGATATTTTATGCATTTGATTTCTGAGAAGTCTTCACTGGTTTTGGACTAATATCACACTTATCAACAACTAACACAATGCTTAAACACGAAAAAAATTAATGAGTACATGAACAAGAAATCTTAATTTTAGGTACCGTAGATAAAAAAGAATAGCACTATAATTATGGAAGTGTCAAACTTGACAATACTAGCTTTCAAAATTTATGAATTTCAAGCAATTTCTTGCATAATGAAAATAATTTTTGCTTGCTAAGGTTTCATGAGATTTATTATTTCTACAAAAATGTTGCTTCTTGTTATTTTTTTGCAAAAATTTTTTAAGGGTTTATTAAATGATATACCTTTAACTACCATAGGCATCAATTTCGACACACCCATATAGCAATGGTGGTTCATAAAATATGGCTTCCTAATTAACTGACAAAGCAAGCCAACACATAAGTGAGGTTTGACTACATGTTTAAGGACAGACAAAATTGGTAATAGAATTCCATTCAAAATGTAACGTCTGGCAAGTCAACACTGCTTCAAGCTAATGCTTCAAAATATGAGGTATCAATTTAGAACTCTTTGGACATAATGAAATAATACAAGTAACGTTGTGTTGGTTAAAATCAAAATTGAAAGTAAAGTAAGTGCTACGTTAAGCACAGGAAGCAAGGGTGCAAGGAAAGCTGCATCCACCAAATGTTTTGTTTTCAAGCCAAAATCATTTAAAAAAAAAAAATGTTAACTACAATTTGACTCTTTGTCAATTTGACTCTAATATGATGTGAAAATTCTTTTAGGTTTGCCTTTTTTATTGCTCGAAGAGTAATATTTTTTGAAAATGTAATTTTTGGGCATAAACATACTTTTGCCATTTCTGTTAAATGCTGCAACCACCTCCCAGATTTTTTGGTTCCTTACATCTATGAGCAAGGTTGTAATTATTTATATTTGACTACTGTAGTTATAGCACCAAGAAGTTCAAAGTAGTACGATTTAGTCCTCAAACAGTTTTTTTGCAAATATAGAGCTGAACAAACATGCAGAAGGCTGGAAGAGGACTCCGAAATTTCAGAAGATGAAACACCTGAAGAAATGTGAAAGTGCAATTCTTACTTCAACAAGCTGTTGAAGATGGCCACAGTTTGTTCAGTGAACATCAAGTGAACCTATTTTGCCTTAACCTAAACTTCACAAAGATATAGAACTGGTACAACATGGAGAAATAAGTTGAGTCCTAGAGTTTGGCAAAGTAATGTAACAAATATCGTTCGCATTGGTGTTCATCCCTCAATGTCAATTCGAATCACCTGCGTAACTGTTGAAAGTTTTTTATTGACAATAATAAGTGAGGTCTATTCAAAGTAACACTGTAATGAGAAGCTCACAATCTTGCTTTGGAAAGTTAGAAGTATACAGTATAACTTTACAACTATATTATTGTGTCATCGTCGTGGCAGAAGACCTTCACTTGGAATTTTCAGGGTTTTTTTAAGGTGTTTTAGGAACCTGATTCGGGTCCCTAGAATTGAGAACCGGGTCCCCAAAATCAAAGAAAATCATCATCGTGTCCCTAGAATGAAAGAAAATCAGGTCCCTGGAATTAGAAAAATCGGGTCCCTACAAGTCCATACCAGCCACCTAACATTTTCCTTAAAAAAAACAGATTTTATGAAACAAAATTTATGGAAAATTACTTGTTCCTCCTACTACATCAAAAAGATTTTTGAGGAAATATATGAATTCATCAGATTTAATAATAAAGACCGATTAAAAAAGGCTATAATCCGAGGAGTTCATCCACATTCTCGTATAGCTATGGTAAATGCTTGTTCAATTACTGTTAACTGTACGCCTACAGAGAACGAGATACATTGCAGGGTTGCCAGATTTTTTTAACCAGAAATATCCAAACAATGTTCTGAAAAAAGCCAAAATGACAGATAAGAAGCCAAACACTCTGTTTCTGTTTCAATGATAACGTCACCATGTTCACTAAAATATAGTGTGACCTTTTTGCAAAGTTGGCAAAATGGTTAGTGGCAAAGTATGAAAAAAATGAGATATGGTGACCATGGCCTAAGTGCCCTCTTGGCTATGCCCATGATGATGTAATTATAGAATTTAGTATTAATGTTAGGAGTTGAACATTTCTTTGTCAGTAGATAACAAACACAACAAATAATTAACTTTAAAGTTTATAGTAAAATGTGTAAGCCAGGCCTACACAGCAGGTTTGGGTGATAATGTCCATTAGTCTTATTCATTCCCCGGCTTTCTGCTGGGGAGGGGGTTACAACAGTAACGTAACCAGAAAATTTTTACAACTACATTATTTTTCATAACTTTTTCAAAATCGAAAAAAACTTTCACACTAGATTACCTGCTAGTAGGCTACAGACAATGCAGGAGAAAAATATAGTAAATATCAATCTTTACAACCTAAACAGAAGAAAACATACAACAATGGTTCCCAAACATTTCCTGATGGCACACCATTTGGGGTCCCGTGCTGTCGCCGACCAAATCTCATTCGATCATAAGTTTGGCAAACCAGACTTGACACAAATGAGGCAACACGGCATGAAAGAAACGGCTGTCATTCAAGCTCGAACAATACTAACGGGATTTCAAACCAAATTAAGTCTATTCAAAATGGGAACACAATTATTTTAAATATTTCTCCAACTTGCTGAAGCATTACACAACTGTATTGGGTCTCACTTCTCGTTTTATGGTGGTGGGGATAAGCTACACGCACCACTCGTAACTCTTTTCCAAGAAAAATTTGTGGAACGAAAAAGTTGCAAAAGAGCCAAAAAGTAGCCAAGTACCCAAATAAAAATTTGAGCCAACTGCTTCTCAAAACAGGCAAATTTCTGGTTTCTGGCTCCAAGTGAGCCAATCTGCCAGCCAACTCCTGCACATTTAATCTGTGGGCGTCGGGGCCACGGGCGTGTTGAAGAAAGTTGTGACTAAATGAAGCTTTCGAGAAACTCAGGTGCGCCACCTATTGTTTGTAGTCTGTTTGGAAGCCATTTTGCTGTACTGCTGCAACCAATGATTTTGTAAGTCTTTCACGGTTTTTACGCTGAAAGTTTGAACACAAGTCCCTTGGTGTAGACAGATGCCATATTGAACGTGTTTTTTGGAGCTCAAAGTGAAGTTTGGACATGTATTTTATTGTTACATAAGTCATAACGTGAAAAATAGACATACATCCATTACAAGTCATCACCTGCCAGACCTGGTGTTTGTCAGTGATAGCGTGACTCGAGTCGATGACTCGACTCGAGTCACGTTGGGAAAAAAAGCGGCACTTTTGCTGAAAAGAAGAAATAGCAAATGATCTTTCACGAATGAACCTGAAGTTAGATTTAGATATAGATTTTATATTTTGGTTAAGGTTGGACCCACCATACGTCCTGGCTTGGCCGGAACTGTCCCGTTTTAAACGTCTGTCCCGGTGTCCCGTCCCGGATAGCAAAATGTCCCGGAATTTCACGTCTGTGAAATTTTCAAAATTAACTCCAGGTGTGGGGGCGGCACTTTCATAATAACCCTGTAATGGGGAGAGCGGCACTTTTTGACTCGTCCCGAGGCAGCACTTCCCTATGTCGGGACCCTGGCTGCAATCCACGTTGAAGGTCGACTTGAGCTTGTGAAATGGGTAAGTAATGTGGCAACATGAATACGCCACATATAGGCCTAACGATGAATTCGTAGCCTAGCAACTATAGAAGAGTGAACCAAGTCGAAATGTGAATCTCTATTGTTGTTATGCCGAGGGTTGCCAGTTTAGCTCTCTCTTTGGATGGCTCAGGGTGATGCATAATTGTGGTTGCAACACTCATATGTAATCCAGCTCAAAGACAAATAATAGTTTGGAAAGTAAATGAAGTTAACTTATGCTCCACCATTGGCTCACAACATCATAAGAATTGACACTATAGAGACGTCAAAATATTCACTGCTAGCAGTAATGCAATGAGAAACTCTGCTGAGCTTAGCAATAACGTGTAAGATATCAAACCAGAAGACTAACAGGTATGCAACACAAACAGCTTATTATAACTGGGATACACATATAAATAATGATGAACTGTGCTAAATGTTATTAAGTGTATGTGAGGTATAACAATGATTAGTCGAGAAAAGGGATTGGATCAATGAACGTCCAACGAATTCTGTAAGTTTGGTGGCATTATAGACAATGGAGCAGACTTGTTTCGTTGGTCAGAGACAAGGCTCAACATTCAAACAAACACCATAAACAATCTCAATGGATTCGAAAAATTCTAATCAATACGGTAACCTGCAGTCCCAAAATTAAACCGAAAGTTGCGAAGAAGCTCAAAACAAAATCATCAATTTCAATCCAAATTTGGTAAAGCAAAAATGATAACATCCAAATCCATCAATGTATTGGAATGTCGCAAGATTTAAACCCAAATCCAAGCACATCTTTATCATTTTCATGCATTGGGCATGCGAAAGACAAGGAACTATATTTCTTGTGTTATGATCGGAAAACTCGAGCGGCAAGTGCGCAAAGCTTCACACTGTGGCAGCAAGCAACAATAGAGATCACATGTCGTGCTCATTCTATTTCTGCTTGTTCGCGCCACATGCACATGGGCAGGCGCACAACCAGGGGGCATTTGGGGCATTTGCCCCCTCCCCCGAAATTTTCAGAACATGGCATAGCAATTTTGACATCTGAAGAAACTTTCAAATAAAAAAGTTGAAATTTTGTATTCTAAACATTTTTAAGAAAAGTTTTGCTTAAATATTACTTTGTCTTACTGGTTAATCATCTCCTTACGAGATATATCTTGAGACAGGCCATCTGATCGAAAATTTTGTAAATGATTGGTATAACCACAAATATGTTGAAATTGGGAGATCGTTTAAAATGTTGGCAGCCTATTTCTAAGGTATTTTTTATCCTTTTTTTCGTGTACCACTGAAAATTTTCAGAAATGCAGTGCGTGTGTACCAGAGAAGAGCATTGGACTGGACTTGGATTGAACTGGATCCAGACTATGACGAATTTTGTTGACTTTGGAATGGATCCGGATTGTAAATTGCTTCATTAATTTAGGACCCGGTCCGGATTTGGACTGAATTAATGGAAGAGAATTGCGACGTTTTTGTTATTAAAAAGCTGTATTTTGTTAATATTTTGGACTTTATCTGGACTTGGATTTTAAATTTTTAACCTTTTTGGACTATGGTTGGACTTGGACTGAGTTTTAAATATTCTGGACTGAATCTGGATCGCAAAATGTGACAGTCCGCTCATCTCTGGTGTGTACGCTTTGGTTTTATTTCTTGCCATCTTCTGAGGAAGAGATTGCATACACTCTTGAAACGTCAACGACAAATACTGCATTGCTATCACACCTGTGGAGTAAAGTTTGCACCCAGTAGACTATGCCTGGTGACAGAAACAGCATAGCCTACTCATATGTTCATATTGTGTTAGCTTTACGTTTGCCTGGGGTTACTGTAGGCTGCTATTTAAGCATTTTTGCTTTTATGTTCGGTGCTTAACTGTTGCTAGGGTTTCACCACAGCCAAGCTCTAACGTTGTAAGGGAAATTTGAAATTCACAAGAGCCTCAAAGTTGTTAGGTGTTGCTTAGGTAGTCCTAGCGAAAGTGGCTAGGCCCACCCACGTCTGGTGGCGAGCCTGGCCCAACCATTCGTTGTAACGTTAAAGTTGCATTCCTGCTCAGGCCCCACGAGAGGAGGGTGTAGCCGATGCGCCGCTCTGGGGCCCACAAGAGTCTAAGGAGCCCATGAACCTCAGTTTTCAAAATGGAAAAGGGCAATTATGCACAAAGTTTTTATTGTTATGATTTTATTCATACAATCTTGTGCAAATTAATTGGCGAAAGTTATGGTTTTAGTCGATATAAAATGTATCGCCATTTCTTTTGATGTGCGGTTGGGATTATCTCAATTGTTGCTGTTTCGTTGTTAGCCCAACGCACTATGTAGCCTGATGCGTAACATGACGGAATGATCGAAAAATATTTTTATGACGTTACATATAACTTCAGTCAGCTCAATAGTGTTATAGAACGAAGCCAGTTCTTTCTTTTGAATGTGGTTGGGAGAAGGGATGGATATTAGGGAAGGCGAACAAGGCTGTCGTCTTGGGGCCCCCTTTTTCCAGAGATGCCGCGGAGCCCCTCACTGCGACTTTCGCACTTAGTTTTTGCATTGTTTTGATTAAAAGCTGATGAACCACACTGGAGCCGCAAGTTCTGGAGAAAGTCATATGTTTTTCAAAATAAAGCAAAAATATGTGTCAAAGGGGGCCCTTTAACAGGTTTAATGAGTAGACAAAGAACAATGTAAATTAAATAACTTCAAACAATACACAAGGTGAAATGGACTTTCACGCAGAAGCAAATTTCCAGAAAAAATGAAAAATGTAAATTGCTTTCAGCAAGTAAAATTTTTGTGCAGCATGTTTAAAACATAGTGGCCCTTTTTTGATGTAACGTAAACAATTATAGGAGCAATGGGCTCTTTTTCAAGACCATATATTGTGCAAATCACATATCACAAATTGTACAATGTTTTGGGGCAGCTTTCGTCAATTTTTACTCTGGCCCTAAAATCTAATACCCACCCTTAGTTGGGAGTTGTACATGTTGGAATTTCTGTGATTTTTAATGGCAGATGTCACACCTAAGAAGCAGAGTTGCATTGTTACGCTTTCGTAACACTGAAATTATAACCAAACAGCCATTGCAAAAGGTGTGATAAGAAGACGAGTTTTGATTTACAGATGGAATCGGTGCATGCTGAGTTTACAGAAGTTCAAGTACAGTGTGACGCCACCCACCGGAGGCTGGTAGAAAAGCGAAGAATGTGCAAAAATATCCGAAATATTGGACTGTAGAAAACTGGAATGAGTGCTGTTTTCAGATGAAAGTAATTTTTTGTACCAGGGACACACAGCAGATTTATTAGGATCAGGAATCGTGAGCAATTAAGTCCTGCCCATTGCTAGTAAAGGAACCCAAAACGATGTTCTGGGGCAGTTTCAGTTTTTCAGTAGTAGCTTCACTTATGCCAAATGAGGGTATGATGAATTTACACATATACATTGATGTAATTGAGCGAAAAGCCATTCCAGATATAAGAAAGGCATTTCCAGATGGTGGAGGAAAATTCCAGGAGATTGTCCCGTGTCTTTCATCTGAAAAAGTGAAGACGATTTTCAGGAAGCAAAATTAAATGTGATAGATTGGCCTGGAAACTTGCCAGATCTTAGCCCACTGAGAATTTGTGATCAGTAAAAATATCCCGGTTACAAAAATTCGATTGCACCACCATGACCAAGCTAATAGAGGCCATCATTCAAGTATGGCATCCAGGGTTGCGGAGTCAGAGGTAAAATGTCTGACTCTAACTCCGACCTTTTTAAAATTTCCACTCCAACAGCTACCTTTCCAAAATTTCCGACTCCGACTCCTTAACATAAAGTGAAAGAAGTTTAGCTGTCAAGAATTTTGTAGCAACTAACACTCAGTGGAAATCGTGGTACACAGCAAGAATTCTCTGTTTCAACAAAAGTTTCAAAAGCAATTGTACCGATTCAACAGGAATTCCCAACTTAGGAGTGTGATGTAAAACTGATCCAATTGAACTTCCGGAATTGGAGTCGGACAAAATATCCAACTCCGACCCCTAGTGTCGTTAGGAATCCGACTCCACCGAACAGCTTTCGATTCCTTGCTACTCCGCAACGCTGAATTGGCATCGCAACAGCAAATCAAGAAAAATTTTAAAAAACTGTTAGAATCCATGACAAAGCGAGTACCGAAATTCTTCGTGTCCTTCTATTACTGTATTAGGTTTAAAGAAGTATTAAATTTGTTTTGCTAGTGAGAATTACTACAGCCTACTATTAATGTTAAATTTGATGTATAATTGTGAAATTCGCTAAGCAACTGTGCGTTATGTGCATTATTTGAGATCAGCCTGAGACCTTTTGAAATTTAGTAATAACATTGGTAAATGTTTATGATGTAAAATACCAAACAAAGCTTATCATTTTCTAGTCATAGTATTGAAAAGCTAGTGAAGCTCTTAATTAGTTGTAATTTATAAGGGGGGGCAAAACAGCTCTCGCACCAGCGCATTTTATTCCTTTCAAGGGCCCTGTTCCTGCTGCATTACTTTCAAGAGTATTTCAGTTGGCGGACGAAGTCTCGCATCTATAGCATCATTGATTAAATATATCCTGACAAGTCTCTTGTATCTGATAGCTTCACCGCTCGCAGTGTCGTCTGCAGAAATTATCTCACAGCAAATATATTCAACTGAAGTTTGAAATATCTTGATAAACGATTTGATGAAATTTCTAAAACAAGACGAAAAGTTCGGCAGGTTTACTAGTAGCCTATACATCTGACACAATAAAGCCATGACTGCACTAGTTGAATGCGGAACCAGGTATTTGTATTAGGCTACTAATTTTTACTCTGTCCTGATCATGGGCGCAATTTTGTTGTAAAATGTGGGGGGACAGGTTGGTGTTAAAACTAATATATTACGAAACCTAAAGAGAAAATGTGGGGGAAATGGCATATTATATCCCCACTGTCTGAAAAAGTGGGGGGACGCGTCCCCGTGTCCCCCACCCCAATTGCGCCCATGGTCCTGATCGTTCGGTTTGCGTCATGATTAAAAGCAGGCCCGTAACCAGTTTGGGACACCAGAAGGGAAGAGTTTTCTGGGAGGGGCCCAAAGTTTTAAACTATGTCCAATAGCTTCAAACTATGTCCAACACATTTTTCCAAGGGGGCGAAAAAGTTTTTGGTGGGCTTCGCTCCCCTAGTTACAGGCCTGATTAAGACTAATAAGTTCTCATTTTCGGAAATGTTGCGAAAAGAACATATCTATGACCGTTTGCAAAAAAGATGTACCACGGTTGAATAAGCACTATGACGTCGTCGAATGAAAGTTCATGAAAATTCCCTCCCCCGAAATGAAGAGCTGTTTGCGCCCCTGCATATGGGTGTTGTTCACGCACATCCCGTTCATGGTGAATCGCACATTCAACACAGGGCTAGACTTATTGAAATGACTGTGAGTGAAAGAGACAAGGAAAATGCAAACTGACAAAAAAGAGATATAAATAACCTGCAATCAAACTTGCTAAAACAACGTCAGGCACCATTCTCTAAATTAACGGGTGCCAATTCATAGTATGTTGGGTACCATTTTCTGACTTATCCGGTATCATTTTATAGAATGTTGGGTGCCTTTTCATAGCATAAAAAGTCATAGAAAAATGTGAAATTTCTTGACTCATTGACTCGATCTTGCAAACCAATGACTCGAAAGTGACTCGACAGTTCTTGTGACTCGACTTTGACTCGACTCGACCAAGTCATGAATCAACTCGAAAAAATTTTAGATGACTCTGACTCGACAAAAATGACTCGGGCACATCACTCGTGTTTTTACAACAGAATAGGAGCCTATTTGCTCCCTGTTGAAGAAAAATCGAAAAAGGAGGGATAAATGAGTGCAGCTGCCGAATATTACTATTTTTCACTTACCAAAATACATGATTTAGTCTTGAATATAATGATTCAACTTACCTATTGCGGACTCAATCCTCTATCCCAGAGTTCAGTGACTTCACGTACCTTTTATCAAAGGCTGTTGAGAATTGAAAAACCTTTTCATACACAAAACCTTTACCAAATTTTAAATCATTTTTGCCAGGGTGTATTCTCACAGAACGTTGCAAGAGGTGAACAAGGGCGGATCCAGCCAGTACGGCTGGGGGGGGGGCGATTTCAGTAATATTTGGTAGTCAAGCCTCATTACTGATTCACTACTGCTGGTGAGATGAAGTATACTTCACAACACTGCTGTCTCAAAACAATGGACGGCAAAATGGCCTTATATCGCGAATGCTGCTTTCCGAATTGTATACGCTGTTTTCCGGTATCAAGCGAAATTTCTGACTTGCGAAATTTCTGACTTCGAATGGGCAGAGTAAAATTATACATATCAAATATCCTGAGAAAACTGATGATTAGGGCTTAGGATTCGTGTTTAGGAAAGAGTGTCGGTTTAGGGTTTGGGTTAGGGCGAGAAAAAGAAAATAATTGTGGTCCAAGACTAAGTCCAAATATTTTAACTGGCTAAAATTATTCACGTACAGTACTATGGCTTGTTGTGGGCACCTGACATCTAACCAAAATGTTTTAATTTCCAAAACGCACATCAAAAAAGTAATTGCCAAACTTTATTTCTTCACTCTGAGAAGTAAAATACCTGAAAAAAATTACAGGTCAGAAATTTCGCAGAGGTCAGAACATTCGTTTGACACCGGAGAGGGGTTTTGTATTTTATGCCGTTTTCCGAAGGGTGTATGATGTTTCCGAATTGTATGCTGTTGTTCGAAAGGGAGGGTGATCTCCCTCCTGTGGATACGCCCTTCTACGTAAAGCAAATGCAGACAGAAAACCATCAAAAGCCCAAAATGGCTCAGCATACACCCAGTGGCGATTCTAAGGGGAGGCCTGATGGGGCCATGGCCCGTAGATTTTTGGCTGGCCCCCAGTTTGGCACCCCAGTTGTGTGCTTAATTTCACGTTCAAGTTTGTTTGATTGACGTATACAGCAGATAACTTTTAGCTAGTAATATTTTAAACCAGCGTGATGCAAACACTGGCACGCGGGCCGCATGCGGCCCGCGGACAGTGTTTGTGCGGCCCGCAAACACCTTCTGTTAGGGGGTAAAAATATTTTTTTACAATTTATATTAGGTGGAAACAATATCTTTTTACAAATTGACTTTACAATAGCTAACCTCTAGGCTAGGCTAACGCTGCAGTACTCTGTGACCACAAAGAATGCCTTTATTTTTTATCTTTGTTGCAAGCATAGACTCTGTAGCTAATTTTCGAGCTAGATTAGAAGATGTGTATTGTGGAAGTAATGAAGTAATATTTAGTCAAGTATAGCAAGCAATGAGTGTCAAAAGAGAGTTGTCAGAGGAAAACAGAAAGTTTAACCCTAACTGGGCTTCACCAATAGCAATGGCAAACCACGGTGTCTTGCGAGGTTGCAAGTAATTTCCGTTCCGAAAGAGTTTTTATTTAAAAAGGCATTACAGCACCAAACACGAGAAAACATACGGGAAATACCACGGAAACTCTACGGAAATTCTAGGGAAGCAATTTTGAAATAATTGAAGGTAACCAGGCCTGCAACCAGGGGGCAACCGGGAATTTGCTCCCGCTTAAGAGACTTTGCACTGAAGATGTGCTCCCCATGTTCGTAATTTGCGAAAGTGCTTTCTCAATTATGACGCGATTAAAAAGCGACACATAAAATAGGATGGCTGATGAAACCTGCATGCTTGCTTGCGTCTGCCGACTACGAAAATTAAAGGGGCATTGACTTCATAATCAAAACCAAGAAACAAAATATTGTTTTGTTTGTGTGTTGTATATCTTTCTCTTGCAGAAAATCTATATTTTGAGTCGCAAACAAACAAACAGAACACTTAAAAATTATCCTAGAATCAAAAATTGCGTTAGGCGACAGCAAAAATTTGGTCTATTAGAACTGCAAGCCAGTCTTTCATGGCAATGGAGTTCTTTGGGGCCCGCAAATTTTTCCTCAAACCGTAATGTGGCCCTTCATGCTTGTAGTCTTGGACCACCCCGTTTCAAACGATAATTTAGAATCCCTAGCCTGCATTCAATATTTTCCAAATAGGCCTACATGATAAGCTGGGTTGTTGTTGGTCTTGACGGCCGGGTAATGGGAGTTGTTAATGACGGCACGTATCAGTAGTTACTGGGATTCTGCGTGAAATTTAGTCAGACTGCCGTCGTGGTGGTGAAAGATTCAGTTCGAAGTTATGCAACAGTCGCAGATATGGGAAGATTGATTTAGGGCAGCGTGTTCCAACTACTTTTGACTTCCAACTAAGTTAATGTGTCATTTAGATTATTACACAATACCAAACAGCAATTTATTACAAATATCTATCAGTGGGATGCTTGTGGTCGAGGCTTCTCTGACATTATCATTGACACTATCCTAGGCCGTAGATTCTAATTTGATCGTAAAATAAATAAATATATCAAAATGGTAGGTCTACACGCAAAAGGTATTATGCATTGTTCTTGTGCAGATGCACTTTATCCAGCGCAAGCAATTCAGTGAGACAAATGTAATCTCACACGTTTTTTCAAGAAAATTCAGATTTGAAAATTTTTCCTAAATGTTTCCGCGGGCCACATGCTTCCCGCGGGCATATAGTTGGACGACACTGATCTATAGTATATTTCTGTGTGTGGTAGAACCGGATTTACTGTCGCAGCAGATTGTTGCTTGTCACAGTAGCAAAATGTTTGTAAAAGCATAAGAATTGGTGTCAGTTAATTTACCCAAATTTATCCTGACGGCAGTCGTGTGTTCGGCTGCCTTGTGCATATGACTTCGAAGCATCTTCGGTAAGTGGTTCGTGAGTTCAGTTTTTAAGTCAACCCACACATGTCCTGCAACCAGGGGAGATCCAGAGGGGGCGATCGCTCCCTCTAAAACCTACGAAAGTAACTTTATTCACCATGATTTTTTTAATTCGAAATCAGCATTCGCTATATAAGGTCATTGTGCCGTCGATTGTTTTGTCGCAGCAGTGTTGTGAAGTATACTTTATTTCCCTTACAGTAGTTAACCCGTAATGAGACTTGACTACCAAATATTATCCCTGCTCAGGTAACCTCTAAACACAAACACTTTTGTTGTCCTTGCCCAAAATGGGCAGATTTTGTTTATTTGCTTATACTGGACTAACTGACAGGTTTAGACGCGCGCGCGGTTTTTTTACAACTTAGCAAGTCTCCTCAGGCTCATCCGATCAGAAAAAACAACGTGTTGATTTTGAAAATTTTTTTGTATGATGAAGAACGAAAGCAATTTTCGAAACAAAAATGTGGGAAGTGCTCTTTACAAATGAACGAAAAAGTAAAGAAAAATCAAAAAATTCCGCCAGAAGACGTCATTGGTGGTCGGTTTAAGGTTTAAACAGAACCTCATTTCAAACTTGTGGCTCTATCTGCAATAAAAGCAAATTAGGCTGAGACATGAAATTCTTCTATTTTCATTGCAATTTTCAGCCACATTAATCAACCTTGCCCAAAATGGGCAAATTTTTTACGAAAATCAGGCACATGAGGTAAACTTTTCCCAAACTGGGCAAATGCTTTACGGCAATTGTTGGGCAATCAAATTGATCGGGGCACTGCTATTGACTTTCATGTCTCACATAGGGCTAGTCCTGTCGCCACAGGGGTATTTGGTGGGCTAAACCCACCCAAACAATGCTCCAACCCCCCTCCAAATTGAAACATGAAAACTATAAATAAGTGCAGTTTTGTAAATTTTTACAATGTCAAGGCATCGACAGGGAAACAAAAAACTTACTCCAACCATAACTTCGGGTGATATTCACCTTGGTACCACGTGGCCACCTCTCCTGTCTGGGTGGAAAGCACCAGGGGTTGGTATTCCAGTGGTGTGAGTAATCTTTGTAAAAAACGTGAAAGTGATCAATGCCGACAAGTGCTCCATCGTTGGCACTGGCAGTTGGCACGTGAACCTCGTTTTGTTCTGTTTTGATTATGGACAGGTTCCACAGCGTTGTCGGGTCTCAAATTCATGTCCTCAATAAAATGCTTTGGCCTTTTACCACAAGTGCACGCACAACAAGGAGCAAGCCGTTTTTGGCTACGCCAAAGTTCTAGAAACTTCACTTAAGAAAAGAGAAACACAAGGTTCATCATGTCCTCAATAAAATGCTTTGACCTTTCACCACAAGTGCACACACAACAAGGTGCAGGCTCTTTCTGGCTCCAATTTCTTTCCTTTGACAGAGAAGGCGTCATACATTCTCCTGCCTCTTCCTCAATTAAGACCACTAGCTGAGCAGGAACCATTCGCGCCAAATTGATCTGCGCCGCCAGGGCTTGCACGCGCGTGATCTGCTCCCGTGCTGGCTTCGGTCAAAGGTTGCTGGCGTGGCTTAATAGCGATCTTACATACACCAACTCCTTTTGCCCAAATTGGTCAAGGTTACCTTAGGAGGGATTTTGTGTAGGAATTTTGTTACACCTCAGGTAACCATGGGTCAATTTGGGCAAATTTTTGTTGCCCTCAAAAACTACAGTACTTGTGCAGATTTCGATAGGACTCCCCGAAAGAGCGCCTAAAAATGCAGCTACTGAAAGAATCAGCTTTCTACGTGAACGTTAACTAATTTTTCATTTAAGTAGAAGAACCGTTTGCCCAAATTGGGCAGGGGTTACCTGAGCAGGGTCAATGAAATCGCTCCCCCCCTAACCTATATGGCTGGATCTGCCCCTGCCTGCAACCTCATAGAACCTAGCTAGACCTTGGAGTAGAGCACTCTGCAGTAATGCAGTCTCTCATCGCCTATTTTATATAACTACTAGCTATTAGCAAAGAGAAAGAAAGTTGTCCTTGTGCAGGGGTTGGCCAACTTTTTTGCATTGCGGACCGGTTTAAGCTTAGAATTATTTTGTGGCCCGACCCTCAATAAAATAACGGGTATAGGGTGAGGGAAATTTATTACAACTCAGTCATAAGAGATCCGCGGGCCGATAACAAATTCCTCACAGACCAGCGCTGGGCTGCGTCCGGTCTTTGTCGACCACTGTCCTTGTGGACCATATTCTCTTACAAAGAACGAAATATAGACTTGTGTGACGTCATAGCGTCAAGGGTTAGGACGAATTATTGGGAGGTTGCGCAGCGCACAAAAGCGAAGTTGTTCGAATTTCTCACCTAAACCAACGTGAATTTGAAATATTGCAAAGCACTGGCAGAGTCAGTTTTTGCAGAAAACAGCGTTTTTGCAGAAACATGAAACATAATCGCAAGGATTTGGTTAGATATTAGAATAAAAGTAGTCTTGAAAACTTGAAACAAAGCTCAACATAACCAGGTAGCGGTTAGTCTCCTGGTCTTTCCATCTATCTTCCTTCAGATCATTGCTTTTTGGGACGAATTTCCCCAAGGAATAAATGTTGTGAGGTCAAGGGGCCAATCTACATTCATGCATTCTGTCAACTGTAATTGTGATGTTATGAGCTCGATGGAGACGGAATCATTTGCTAGACATGCAAGACATTTTGAGACCTACTGTATTTGAAGAAGTTGGTCCAGAAGTGTTTGCAACGAAATGACCGTAGATCAGTGCTTTTCAGCCTTTTTGTCATCGCGGAACCCCTGATATACTTTCGCGTTTGTCATGGAACCCCATTAACAAAAATTTTAAAAACAAGAATTACTTGTAAGAAAATCAAATATTTCGTTATTAAACACTTCAACAAATAAACAGTTATTACGGAAGGTTAAAAGCAAGAAATTTAATGACTCGGTTGTTCTTGCATTTTTGGAATGTAGCTGCTACATTCAGAATTTGGTCATCCGGCAAAAAGAACCCGTATCTGAAATTTGTGTCGTCCCATTTTCTAACTGTGCCATT